>UEXS01000088.1_pt1 | contig 14644 bp, 11 predicted proteins | sample 4301141 | NCBI WGS metagenome assembly UEXS01 (sample SAMEA4773178, study PRJEB27434) | metagenome | biome: 2259; feature: agricultural soil; material: soil | place: USA | collected 2014-09 | depth 0.25 m
CTGTACCGCGCGAAGCTTCAGCGGTTTGACGAAGCGCTGGACCTGGTCGAGCGCGCGACAATGCTCGAGCCCCGCAACACGACTCTGATGTACAAGAAGGCAGTCGTTTACGCGCTTAAGGGAGATTGCAATCGGGCCGTCGAATACCTGACGCTAGCGCTTGAAAATGGCTATAGCCGAACAGAGGCCCAACGGGACCCTGATTTGGAAGCGTTGCGAGCGAAACCAACCTACTTGGCCCTGTTCATCCAACCGGGTGAGTAGCCGAACGACTGATTCCGCCCGTTCATACCGCTCTAGTCTCCGATAATCACTCCGGGATCCAACGAGGCGAGCACACTGCCGTCGGCGCCCAAAACCAGAATTCGATAAGAGTAACGGCCATTGACAGTCGCCAGGCCAGTCACTTTGTTACAGTCCCTCCCGTTCGTATCCAGGGGTCCGAAATCGAATGCGTTATCTCGATCGGAGTGGTTTCCGAAAGGGTTTCGCTTCGTCACAGGAGTGTTCTTTGAGTCCTTGAAGTCGTCCACTATTACCATCACCCCGCTCGCCGCGCACTTATATTCAACACACCACTTAATCCTGTCTTGATTCTTTCTGCTCAGGACGACATCGCCGGGGTCGATGATGACACACACACCAGTGACTATGTCGATGGTTATCTTGACTTCTTTTGGAGTTGGCACAGTCCCTTGTGACTGTGATGGATTGCTGGAGTTGGATGATGGGGTTACCGCTGCGTGTCGCGTACAGCCAAAGCCAAACAGCACCAAAATCCCAAAAAGAACCGATAAAGTTCTCCTCATTTCTGTCCTCCCAACTGAACCCGAATCAGTTTGTATGGTTAAAGGGCCTTTGCGATTCCGCGCCGCGAATGGTCTCGATTGGTCGACCGGCTCGTCTCTTACATTCTTGCTGCTTTACGAGGAGGCCGCAGCCCTGGGGTTAGGTTGATCATTACGGGCGAAGTAGCTATGCCGTTCTTTTCCTCCGAAGATGTGCGACGGCATTTTATGCGAACATAAGCACAAAGTCTATCAATAAGTTTGTGATGCAGGATTTGGATAAGGATCATTGCCGCAGGATTTTCGCTCAAGTACTTTCCATAACCGTACTGGCTTGACTCGCCATCGGGGGTGGGATATAAGAGCCGCAAAATTGCCAACGCCAAAGAGGGTTCTACCTACCTCCTGACTGAGGCCCCAACCTGAAGGAGAAACGATGATATGAGTACAGAAGATAACGTCAAGCACGATGAGCAACTCGTCGAAGAGACGCCCGAGGAAAAGAATGACGGCGGCTTGAAGATCAAGACCAACGTCAAAGCAGGGCAGGGCGGCGACGATATCATTATCAAAGGCGGCTAAGCAGCAGCCACACAACGTTGGTGACAAACACCAACTCTCCCTGAATGCATTCGCATAACATTGCGAATTATCGTGACGAGTAAAGGGAGACCAAAGGCGCCTCCCTGTTTTTCGTCAAGGCTAACGGCGGGAACTGCCAAGTCAGAGCAAACAACATTTTCGACAACCGCAGGAACCAGAAAGGAGATAGACAATGACTAACGATGAGAATGTCAAAACGGCAGAAGAGCAAATCGCCAAGGAGAAGTCCGAAGAAGAGAATGACGGCGGCCGCTTGAAGATCAAGACCAACGTCAAAGCCGGCTCCGACCCACCGGTAATAGTAGGCGGAGGAGGCTAAGAGCTGAGTCGGTCGCCAATACCAGCGAGGCAATTTCCAACAACACTCGTGCAGTGGGCGACTAATTCTGAGAAAGGGAGACGCGACGGCGCCTCCCTACCTTTTGATGAGTCACTGCAAGGCTCGTTTGATTGAATAACTCTTTGGGCAATCACGCGGATTTGCTATGAGCTCAAACAAGAATCAGCATCTCGGGTTAAGAAGACCGCCGGCCTCCAGTCCGTTCTCTCGTTCTATGCGCTCTCTTATTGCCGACGGCTTTCGGCCGTCGATATTAGGATTGGTGTTCGTCGCGCTCCTGTTGGGCCTTTGGATAATCTGGCTTACTTTTGCGCGCATAGCTTTGTATGAAGTTGCCGACACCGCCCGCATCGAGGTGAATCAAGCGGCGCATCCGGTGGAAGCTTCCGTTGGAGGACGCATCGTCGCGGCCAACCTCATAGTCGGACGCGAGGCTCAGGTCGGCGATGTGCTCATCGAACTGGACGCGGAAGGAGAGCGGCTCCAGCTTGAAGAGCAGCGGACCACGCTGGCTTCGCTCCAACCACAGATCAAAGCCTTGCGTGATGAGATCGCGGCCGAAGAAAAAGTTCAAGGTGGGGGCCGAGAATCCGAGAGGACCGGAGTTGATGAAGCCCGAGTGCGCTATGAAGAGGCGAAATCGAGCGCCAGGTTTGCGCAGGAAGAGGCTGATCGTCTGGCGCGCTTGCACGCCAGCGGCGTCGTCCCCGAGGTTGATCTTCTACGAGCCAGAGCGGAAGCGCAGAAGCGGCGCGCCGCAGCCGATTCAATACGCCTCGAGATCGTTCGCCTGGAATCCAATGAACGGATCCGAGAGAGCGAGCACCAGGTAAGCCTCGAACGTCTCAGCCGCCAGCTCGCGCAACTCGAGGGACAACTGGCTACCGGCGCGGCTATGGTCAAACGCCTCGAATATGAAATCGAAAAGCATCACATCCGCGCGCCAATTTCCGGGCGGTTGGGCGAGTCCGCCGATGTTCGAATTGGCGTGATGATCCGAGCCGGCGATAAGCTGGCAATGATCGTCCCACAGGGCGAGCTCAAGGCGATTGCTTTCTTCCCGCCGGAAGGAGCGCTGGGCCGCATCAAACCCGGAATGTCCGCGCGACTGCGCCTGGACGGCTTTCCGTCGACTCAATACGGGAGCCTTTCGGCCACGGTTAGCAGCGTCGCAACCGAAGCGCGTGACGGAAAAGTTTGGGTAGAATTCTTACTAACTCCCGACCCACTGTCGGCGATTCCCTTGCAACACGGATTGCCTGGAACCGTGGAGGTGGAGATAGATCACGTATCCCCCGCGACTCTTGTGCTACGCGCAGCCGGGAAGCTCCTCACCTCACCCTCATCTTCGCCGGACCCTCATAGCGAACAAGAGGTGCATAAATGAGCGCCGCGTCCTCGACTGTAAAACGTGACTTCCTCGTGCCTGAGGTTGTTCAGACATCGAGCATGGACTGTGGGGTTGCTGCGATTAAGTGCCTGGTCGAGGGCTTTGGAATTCGTGTCAGCTACGGCCGGTTACGCGAAGCATGTCAGACTGATGTTGATGGTACCTCCATCGATACGATGGAAGAGATTGTGAAGCAGCTTGGACTCGAGGCCGATCAGGAAATGCTCCCGGTGGACCATTTGCTGCTGGCTGAGGCCGAAGCCTTGCCCGCCATCGTAGTCGTTCGTCTGCCAAATGGGTTTACCCACTTCGTCGTCTTATGGCGCAGGCACGGTGGCTTCGTGCAGACGATGGACCCGGGAAGCGGCCGCCGCTGGATGACCTGTGAAGAGTTTATTAACAACTCTTATCTGCACCTCGCGCCTGTTCCGGCAAAGGCGTGGCGTGGATGGGCCGGATCGGAAGGCTTTCTTCGCACACTTCGACGCCGCCTGAAAGACATAGGAATGCAAGACTCCGGCAGAGAGCATATTGATGCGGCTCTGTCGGACAAAAGCTGGCGCACGATCGCCGCGCTCGATGCAACTGCGCGCATGGTCGCTTCGATTATTCGCTCAGGCGGTCTGCGTAGCGGCGCTCCAGCAGCAAAGGTTCTTGTTGCCTTGTTAGAGCAAGTACGGGGCGAGACACCCGGACAAAGCGATACTATCCCTGGCCCGTACTGGTTGGTTCGCCCCGCGAGTCCGGGGTCAGACGAGGAACTTCTCTTTCGAGGAGTTATTTTGGTGCGCGTTCGGCGCCGTCGCCCGGTGGCTGGTCATCAATCGGGAGCAGCAAAAACTGCGGAACCGCCGGCTCTTTGCCGCGAGCTGGCGGCCGCGATTGATGAGCCGCCGGCGCAGCCGGGGCGCGAGATTCTGCGAAGGCTGCGCGCCGACGGGCTGCTCATGCCATCGGCGGTGTTGTTGGCGCTGGCTTTGGCGGCGATGGGCGGGGTTGTTGAGGCCATATTGTTCCGAGGCCTGCTCGATCTCCGTCGCGAGCTGAGTCTGGTGGAACAGCGCTTTGCAGCGATCACGGCGCTGATAGTTTTCATGACAGCTCTTCTGTTCATCGAGCTGCCAATGGCGGTAGTGATATACCGGCTCGGGCGCCGCCTTGAAGCACGACTGCGCATGGCGTTTCTCGAGAAGATTCCGCGTCTCGGCGATCGGTATTTTCAGAGCCGGCCGACGTCAGATATGGCGGAGCGCAGCCATAGCATCTATCGCATACGACTGCTGCCTGGACTCGGTGGTCAACTCATGCGGGCGACGATGGAGCTGTTGGTGACCGCGGGTGGAATCATCTGGCTTGATCCCAGGAGCGCGCCAATTGCAATCATCGCCACGGCTCTGGCCGTTGCCTTACCTCTGCTCGTGCAAGGACCGATAGCCGAGCGCGACCTCCGCGTGCGGACCTTTACCGGATCGTTGAGCCGGTTTTACCTCGATGCGCTCGTGGGCCTTGTAGCAGTACGAACTCACGGAGCGGAGAAGGCTATTCGCCGAGAGCACGAAAGCATGCTGGTCGAATGGGCGCGCAGCTCGCACGCGCTTCAAAGGGCCGTCTTGTCGGTCGAGTGCCTTCAGTCTCTGGCAGGGTTCGGCCTGGTCGCCTGGCTTCTGCTTTCCTACCTCGCTCGAGCAGGTGAGGCGAACGGGGTTTTGCTGCTGCTGTATTGGTCGCTCAATCTGCCTGTGCTCGGACAGGAGATTGCCCAGACAGCTCGTCAGTATCCAACATACCGCAATGTGACCCAGCGTCTGCTCGAGCCTCTCGGAGCGCCGGAGGAAGTGTACGATCAGGAAACCGATCCCGCCCTCGCGCTGACTCCGACAACCGCGACTCGAGGAATCGCCATTACTTTGAATGACGTTGTCGTTCGCGCAGGCGGGCATACGATTCTCAAGAAGCTTGACTTGATTGTCGAAGCCGGCAGTCACGTTGCGATAGTCGGGCCGTCGGGCGCGGGCAAATCAAGCCTGGTCGGATTGTTGCTCGGATGGCATAGGGCCGCGTCGGGGCAGGTGCTGATCGATGGCGCGCCCATCGACGGCGCAGTACTCGATCAGCTTCGGCGTCAGACTGCGTGGGTCGATCCGGCTGTTCATCTTTGGAACCGTTCCTTCTATGAAAACCTGCATTATGGAGCGCCGCTCAATCCGTTGCTCTCGCTCGGACAGGTCATTCAAGAAGCCGACTTGCGGCTGGTGCTCGAGAATCTGCCCGACGTGCTGCAAACCCAGTTGGGAGAAGGCGGCTCTTTGTTGTCGGGCGGCGAAGGACAGCGAGTACGATTCGGGCGGGCGATGATGCGTTCAGAGGCCAGGCTCGTGATCCTCGACGAACCCTTCCGCGGATTGACGCGCGAGAAGCGGCGCGAATTTCTCGCGCGCACGCGAGACTTGTGGAAGGATGCAACGATTCTGTGCATCAGCCACGATGTATCCGAGACTACCGGGTTCGAGCGAGTTCTCGTTGTAGAAGACGGCCGCGTTGTCGAAGACGGCAAACCGGGCGCTCTCGCTTCGCGAGTAAACTCACGCTACAAAGCGTTGCTCGAGGCTGAAGAAGCGGTGCTGCAAGGTCTGTGGTCGGGCGCCACCTGGCGCAGGCTGCGCCTTGATCGCGGACGTCTGGTTACAAGCGACAAAGAATTGACTTCATGAAGCACGAGATGGATAAGCTAACCTGGCCCGCGTCGCGAATGGGTGACGCAATAGAATCGCTTGCCCGGAAAAGCGGTCTGTCACCGAGGCTCGTTGACATGCCGTCGCCACCGGATTGGGTCATGTTGAGTGAAGATGGCGCGCTCGGTCGATGGATCGAAGGTGCCGCAAGCTGGTTGGGGTTGGAAGCCGAGCCGATCGAAACACCGTATGCGGAGATCAACCATCTGATACGAGGCGTGGCTCCGGCGCTTCTCCCTTTGCCGCGAGAAAAAGGTCAACCGCGATTCCTGCTTCTTCTAAAAGGACAGCGGCGTTCAGTTACGGTACTCGGACCTGATCTTGCGGTGCATCGAGTGCCGGTTCGCGACGTGCGCTATGCGTTATGCCATAAGATCGAGGCTCCTCTGCACATGCAGCTCGAGCAGATGCTCGACAAGGCCGGCGTGCCAAAACGGCGCCGGGCGCGAGCGGCCGAGGCGATACTTCGCGAGCGCCTCAGCAATGTTCGCGCCGGCGCTTGCTGGCTGCTGCGTCTATCACCCAGCGCCAACTTTCGGCATCAGATGCGACAGGCTCACTTGCCGCGCCGCCTCCTAACGCTTCTTGGTGCGCACACCGCTCAATACTTTCTGCTGCTGTTGTCGTGGTGGTTGGTAGGACAAGCAGCCTTCCATGGGCGTCTCGACCGTGGCTGGCTTTTGGCATGGGCATTACTTTTGTTGACGATGATTCCGCTGAGACTGATGGCCACCCGGTCGGCGGGAATGCTGGCCATTGACGCTGGAGGGTTGATCAAGCAGCGGTTGCTTTTTGGCGCTTTGCGACTCGACATGGAAGAGATCAAGCACCAGGGAGTCGGTCAACTCTTCGGGCGAGTGATCGAATCAGAAGCCGTGGAATCGCTTGCCTTGAGCGGCGGGTTTGTCGGGTTGGTTGCGATGATCGAGCTCGCCATTGCGGCGATGATTCTCAGCATCGGCGCCGGCGGCTGGTTTCATGTGTTGTTCCTTCTGGGCTGGTGCGGTCTCGCGGTGGTTCTTGGTTGGCGGTACTTCAGAAAGCGCGGCCGCTGGACCGACGCGCGCCTCGGCATGACCCACGACCTCGTTGAGCGGATGGTAGGTCACCGAACTCGACTGGCTCAAGAGGCGCCCGAATCCCGACACGAGGGAGAAGATCAGGTACTCGAGCGTTATCTCGACATATCGAAGGACATGGACACGACCGCGGTGATGCAGGCGCTTGTGCCGCGGGGCTGGCTGATTGTCGGCTTCATAGGACTGGCTCCCGCCTTTGTGTCAGGCACAGGCTCGCTGGCAATGCTGGCAGTGAGTCTCGGCGGAATCATCTTGGCGTACCGGGCTCTTCAACGATTCGCCTCGGTCCTGTCACATCTGGTGGGCGCGGCCGTTTCGTGGAAGCAGGTTGCTCCCATCTTTGAGGCCGCCACTCGCTCGGAGTATTCAGGACTTCCCGCATTTGATCTAGCGCTCCGCCCGGCTGCATTTGTATCGGGCGGCCGACAAGTCGTGATCGAGGCACACGATCTTGTCTTTCGCTATCGAGGCCGCGGGGAGCCTGTTCTCAGGCAGTGTGGGCTGCAAGTTTTCACCGGCGATCGGCTGCTGCTTGAAGGATCTTCGGGCGGCGGCAAGTCCACGCTTGGTTCTATCCTGGCGGGCCTGCGTAATCCCGAATCCGGCCTTCTTCTGTTGGGTGGACTGGATCGCGGCATCCTGGGTCCGGAAGGGTGGCGGCAACGAGTTGTGTCTGCGCCGCAGTTCCACGAGAACCATGTTTTCATGGGGACCTTTGCATTTAATTTGTTGATGGGCAGAGCGTGGCCGCCTAGAAACGAGGACTTGCAGGAAGCCGAAACGATCTGCCGGGAGCTCGAGCTGGGGAGCCTTTTGGATCGTATGCCGGCGGGCATCCTGCAGATGGTTGGCGAAATGGGATGGCAGTTATCGCAAGGCGAACGCAGCCGGCTCTATATCGCGCGAACTCTGCTTCAAGGCGCCGATCTGATCGTGCTTGACGAAAGCTTCGGAGCGCTCGATCCCGAAACACTCCGCAAGTGCCTGGAGTGCGTGCTCAACCGCGCGCCCTCGCTGGTTGTCATCGCCCATCCATAGATCTGTCGCGAGAGCGCGTTACTCGCTCGGCTTGATCGACTCAATGAACTCGACAAGAGCCGCGTTGAACTCTTCAGGTTTCTCGAGGTTTGAAAGATGGCCCGCATCGTCGATGATTCGCAGCCAGGCGCCGCGAATACCGTTGCGCATACGTTCGGCTTCCGCGACTGGAGTAAGAGTGTCCTCCGACCCAACCACGATCAGCACAGGAACATCTATTACAGGAAGCATGTTGGTGGAATCACGACGCTCAGCCATAGCGCGCTGAGCTCCAGCGATGCCTTGCGTCGAGTTGCCCTCAATGATCATTCGCACTTTCTCTACTACTGATGGACGAGTCTCCATCGTGGTCCGTCCGAGCAGCAAGGGAACCATGTCTTCGCCAATCGCGCGGCTGCCTTCTCGTTCAGCTTTCAGAGCTGAGTTCAATCGGCGCCCCCGAGCTTCGGGCGTGTCCGCGCCCGCGCGTGTGTCCGCCAACACCAAACCTCGGACAGCCTCGGGGTAGTTTCGAAAGAAAGCGAGAGCGATGTAACCACCCATTGAAAGCCCGGCAAGTACAGCCCGATCAATCTCAAGAGCCGTCATCAATCCGCGCACATCCGCGGCCATTTCATCTATTGAATAAACGCCATTCGGTGCGTCTGACCCTCCGAATCCTCGCAGATCAAGTGATATCCCTCGGCAGCGGTTTCGCAAATGCGAAAGCTGATCGTCCCACATGCTTTGATTGAGCGGAAACGCATGAATAAGAACGACGGGGATGCCGGAGCCCTCGTCGCGATAGTCGATCTCGATTCCGTTAATGGTGGCCTTCATCAGACCGTGTGAACGCCTCCTTGTCCCAGGTTGAAAATCAACACTTAGAGAAGGTGCGGCAAGCACAAGAATTTTGCAAGATTCAACCTAACTCTTTGTTCATCGCCAAGTAATCCGGCCGCCGCTCGCTTTCAGCAGGTCAATCGAATCTCAGACTCTCTTGACTCTCGATTTCGCGTGCTATACTCGCCCTTCTTTATGAATATTGATCTTTTGAACTTTGAAGTTTTGGCGGCGCAATCAACAGGATTTTTCAGGCATCTGATGCGCGGAAGATTTACCAAAGTCTTTTCATTCAGTCTGTCGCTTGTTGCGAGCTTTGTTGTTATCCTCGCGGTTGCTGAGCGGTTCGACATCGCACTGGCCGCCGATGATCCGGGCGCTGCGACGAAGACCACACAAAGTAATCCGTTGGAAATACCGGGGTCATTCAAGGAACTCGCGGAACCCAACGACAAAGTCACCACAAAGATGTCCCCCGAACGGATCGACTCCCTCGCTCTCAAAGAAGTCAAATCGCCTCCACTGGAAATCGACGCTGAAAAAGTAGCGGGAAGATCGCCAGTAGCGCCAAACCTTGCTGACGACGAGGCTCTGGATTTTCATGCGACGGCGTACTGCTTAAAGGGACGCACTGCCTCCGGAGTCGTCGCGCAATCAGGAGTGATCGCCGCGGATCCGAGGGTTCTGCCTTTGGGAACAGTCGTGCACCTTCGCTCAGGATCATACACGGGCACATACACTGTCGCGGACACCGGTAGCAAGATTAAAGGCCGGCGAGTCGATGTCTTCGTGAACACACACAGGGAGGCGATTCAATTCGGCAGGCGACAAGTCAAGATCAAAATCATTGGACATGGTTCCAGGAAACCGGCCGGCGCCGGCCGAAACCTCGAGGCGTCGATAAGGTAAGATTTAACACCACTCTGTTGATTAGAGCTTATAACCCGCGGCGATCCCGGAGATTCGCCGCGGGTTTTGTTTTGATAGCGCTATTGATCAAGTGAGGCATCCAGCGATCCCCGTCTTCCCGTGGCGGCGGAGAAGTAACTAACAAGCCTGTCGCGATAGCGCGAGATCTTTTCGAGAGTGGAGGGTGAAGGCGGCTTCCCATTCTCGGTAAGCATAATAAAAGCAATGCGAAACGTTTTCGGCGCAGTGGACGCATCAGGCGTTCGCGGCCCCTCATACGCGACAATCTGATCGAGAGAAATAGTCTTTCGTGCGGCTGTCAGTGAGAACCCGGACACCGGGGACTTTTCGCGAAGCAGTTCCTGAAGCGGAGCGTTTGTTTCGAGGTATGAAATGTCTCCGACCTCATCCGCCGATCGCAAACCCATCAAGTACTGATCGAGCGGGCTGAAATAGTTCACCGCGGATTCGATCGTAGTGAAAGTGCTGCCGGCGCTGCCACGCCACGAATTACCCTCCATCAATGACGAATAGCCGCCTTCGGTGCTTGTGCGCGAATCAACCAGAAAGCTCCAGTGCGCATTCTCGCGGCCCAGCAGGTCATTGCGAACTTCGTTTCGCGCGGCGAAGCGAACATACGACAGCCATCGATGCCCTTGCTCGTGACATACGATCGTTATGGCCGAGTTGAGTCCCACAGCGTGGTTGTCGGGATCCGCCGGCCAATCAGCCTCGTTTCCCATCGTTATGATTGTGGAAAGTCTCGATGGACTTCCGTAAGCCGAACCTCGATCCGCGATCTGCAAGCCTATTCCACCGATGTCATTTCGAATGTTGAATGAGTGCGCGACCCCAAGTCCGTTGTCGTAGGGAAAATCAGTCCATATGTACGCGGTATCAAAGCTATCTGAATGGGTGCGGTAGAACTCTCGCAAAACAGCCGGCAGATCAAGCCTGCGGTCCTTCGCAAATGTCTCGAAGAAGGGACCGGTTATCTTTTCATCGGGCGGTTCCGAGAAGAGAATCGGCCGCGGATCATTCTCCCAGCGGCCAGGCGAGATTCCGATCATTGCAGCATGGGCCTTTACCTTCTTGTACACGAAAGCGATTCGTCCATCGTCATAAAGCACGGCCTGGAAACTGCTGGCGCCATCGTACAAAGGCTGCCCCGCTCGATTCCATGTGAACAGATGATGATCCGCGAACCGTTTGTAATAGATGTTCCCTGAGTTCGTAACGTCGAGGTCCGCCCAGAGCGGGGCGATACGCGGGATCTCGCTGGCCAGCGCAGCCGGAGAAATTCGTGCGCTCGTGTCACCCTGCGTAAAGGTTATGTATCCGTTCGTTCCAACGTAGGCAGTTTCATAATAGGATCCAAAAAATGGAAACCGCGCGCCGCTGAGAAAGACGTCGCGATAGCCGTTGTCAGCATCGCTAACAGGGTTTCCGTCCGCGCCCAGAAACAATCCTACAGCGGAGCCGAAATCATTATTGAACTCAATCTCGCCGCGGGAAATAAAATAGCCGTCATCCTGTGGTGTTAATAGAACCGACTGGTTCTTCAGGTTGAATTTAGCCGCCGGAATAATGAGATTGCCGTCATCCTCAATAGTCGCTAAGCCGGAGATGTCTCGAGTAGCTCGCCCCGCGATAACGTTTGCATTCTTCGAAAACAGCCTGACCTGTGAGTCCCTAGCCACTCTTAGTTTGTTTAGGCGATGACTGCTCCACCCGTCTGAAGCGCCCGCAGGGTCATATCCACAATCAAACAACGATCCGCCACTTGATCGCCGCGTCTCACTAAACAGGTTCCTTGCATCGCTCGGTCTGGTGTGCACAGACGAAGCGGCGACGATGACAATCGCAGCAAGAATCAACCCACGAATCACAAATGCGCGGGTGTCCTTAAGTGATATACCCTTTCCTAGCATTGCGTTGCTCCGACTCGTAGGGGCCGTAAGAGGCGTTTCATTATATTGAAACCGTCCCCCCTGCGACAATCCTGTATGAAGTTTCGATCGAGTTCGGCCGGAGAATCAGGGGGACAAAGTGATTGACACGTTCCGGATTTAGATGTAAAAGAGTGCCATTCAGCGAGCCGATTTCGGTTCTAAACTTGAGTTCACGAGCCTGGCGGGAGCGTACTCAGGTAATGGTGATCACCTGCTCGCGCGCATATTTTCCGAGCCGGTGCGTTGCACTCTGAGCAAACACTGCCTTGAGCCCGATGCTGTTCCCGCGAGGTGGAGGTAGAGTTCATGACTTACATCGAGAACGATTCTTATGCGCCCACCCGTTGCCGCTTTCTTACGCGAACACTTCTATCGGGTAAAGCGCTGTTGGCCGTGCTTGCGGTCTTGATTCCGCTTGCGGCTTATGGGCAGGATGCAGCCACTCAGTTGATCGAGGCTGCAAAGAGGGGAGACCCTGACGGCCTTCGCTCGGTATTGGGTAAAGGCATTGACGTCAACTCGAAAAACGCCGATGGCAGAACGGCGTTGATGGAGGCGGCGTATTGGGGCCGCGTCGAGGCAGCAAAGACACTGCTTGAAAAAGGAGCCGACGTCAATTTCAAAGACAAAGATGATCGGACAGCCCTGATTGACGCGGCCGCGAATGGTCACGTTCAGGTCGTATTGGCCCTGCTTGAAAAGGAAGTAGTCCTGAATGCAAAAACTCGCGACGGCGCAACCGCGCTGAGCGAAGCCGCGGCCAATAACCGCGCGGAGGTTGTTAAGGCCTTGCTCGGGAAAGGGGCGAACGTCGACGAAAAGGACAAGGAAGGACGAACGCCACTCGCGCTTGCGGCGTATTGGGGACACGCCGATGCAGCTCAGGTGCTCATCGAAAAAGGCGCGAACGTCGCGTCGAAAGATAAGTATGGTTATTCGGCTTTGATGTATGCCAAACGCGAAAACCATCCGAATGTCGCGGAGCTGTTGACCAAGGCCGGCGCCAAGCCGTAATGCAATCAAATTTCGGAAGCTAGCGAGGCTAAGAGACGGAGCGCGTCTTTGTTGACTCTGATCCTCGCGATCCGCGCACCAGCGTTACCTCAAGACGCTGCGCACATCGCGAAAGATTGCGGCATCGAGCAGCGCCGGCCCTCTATTGGTAAGAGCCCATTCCAGAGCCGGCCTGAGTTCGCCTGATTTGATTACGCGGCGTGCCGCAACTCCCATCGATTCGGCCAGCTTGACGAAGTCGATCTCAGGCTCCGTGATATCCATCGCCGGAAATACACCGCGCTCCGCCGCCGCGCCTTTCATAGCTAATAGCCCGCCCTTCAGAATCATGTAGCTGGCGTTGTTGAAGACAACAAAAGTAATGGCGAGCCCATAATGCGCTGCGGTCCAGAGTCCCTGAATCGAATAGAGCGCGGTGCCATCCCCCACTGCGCATATCACCTGGCGCTCCGGCATTGCGAGCTTTACCCCAACTGCCGCGGGCAACCCAAGCCCAAGGGAACCACCCTTCGCATAGAAATATGAATTGGGTTCACTCAGTTCGAATAGGGTCCTCACGGACGCCGTCGAGGTAACGGATTCATCGACCAGAACAGCGTCCTGCGCAGCGACTTCTCGCATGATTCGAGCAACATAGGCCGGTGACATCGGCCCCTCTTCGCGAACCTCGAGTGAATGTTCGATGAAGCTTGCTCGAGCTTGAGCAATGTGAGCCGTTATCAATTGCCGACGACCGGCGAGCGACTCGCGAGCCGGACCGTTTGCGAACGGACCAAGCGACGCGATTAACTCTTCGAGGGCCGAACGGGGATCGGCAAGTATCGCTACCTCGACACTGAGAGTCTTACCCAACTCATGGTCATTCGCATCAATCTGAATGATCCGCGCTTCCTCGGGGATCATTCGAGTGCCTGTATAAACCAGCGGCGCGAGGTTGTTGGCGCCGAGGACCAGTATCACATCCACTCCATCAAGCAAGGCTCGTGTCTGCTTCGCATTCGGGAACAGCGGACCAGCGTACAGCGGATGATTGGTGGGAAAAACAAGCAGGGAGTTCAACGGTTCGGCGTGAACACGCGCGCCGATCAACTCCGCCAGGGCCGCAACCTCAGCCAATGCGTTTGACCTCGCACAACCATCTCCCGCGATGATGGCCGGGTTTCTGGCGCTGGCCAACAAAGCCGCTGCCGCGGACATCTTTGAACGGTCACCCCGAACACGAGAGCCCACGGCGGTTACTGGTGGCAAATCAATGTCGGCACACTCCTCCATTACGTTGACCGGAAGCGAAAGGAAGACCGGGCCCGTTGGGTTTGTCTGCGAAATTTTGAACGCGCGCGCCAATGCTGACGGAATCTCGGTCGCGTGGCGAACCTCCCAACACCACTTGGTGTGTTGACGCGCAAGCTCGAGCATATCCGCATAGAGCAACGGTTCGTCCAGCATCGCTCGGCTGTCCTGTTGGCCGGCGGTAACGATCAACGGCGTTCCCGCGCGATAAGCGTTATAGAGATTCCCCAGGGCGTGAGCGAGCCCGGGACTGGCGTGGAGGTTTATGACAGCCGGTTTGCCCGTCGCTTCGGCATAACCGGCGGCGATGCCGAGTGCCGAGTCTTCGTGAAGCGCGAGGATGTACGTGATCTCATCACGCGCGGCAAACAGGTCCATCAATGGCAGCTCAGTTGTGCCGGGATTGCCGAACACATAGCGCACGCCTTCGCGCACCAGGAACTCGAACATAGCCTCCGCGCCGGTCATAGCTTTCATTCTCCCTCCCGCATCTGATCTGAGATTGTGCGCAACGTCCTCTATGGCAAACGTTGCTCGGTGATTTTATATCATCTCGGACTCATTGCGAGAGCTCGCTTGCAAAAACACGCACCAGGTCGAAGTTAAAAAAAAAGAGGAGGGCCACTTTCGTGGCCCTCCTCCGTTTCGTAAGCTCGGAGAGTTCCCTCTCCTTGCCTCCGGTTATTA
>UEXS01000184.1_pt1 | contig 14520 bp, 6 predicted proteins | sample 4301141 | NCBI WGS metagenome assembly UEXS01 (sample SAMEA4773178, study PRJEB27434) | metagenome | biome: 2259; feature: agricultural soil; material: soil | place: USA | collected 2014-09 | depth 0.25 m
TCCTCGACTGGTCGCCTGATGGAATCTACTTCAACGGTTTGCAAAAGACCTCGTCGGCGTTGTTTCGATTGAATCCTTCGACCGGAGCGATCGAACAGGTGAGCGCGCCCGCGAGTCTCGGTTCGTCTCAATTTTCGTTCACGTCGGACTTCAAGCAAGCGGCATTCGTGGGAGCGGGCGCGAATGACTATCCCGAAGTTTACGTCTCATCCACGAAATCATTTCAGCCCCGCAAGCTCACCGCGATGAGCGAGCAGGTGAAGGACCTCCGACTCGCCAAACGCGAGGTGATTCAGTGGAAGTCGACGGATGGAACCGCGATCGAAGGCGTGTTGATCAAGCCCGCCGGGTTTGATCCGTCAAAGAAGTATCCGCTGCTCGTCGTCATCCACGGCGGACCAACTGGAGTCGATACGCCAGTCGTGCGCGGCGATCGTTACTATCCGATCGAGATGTTCGCGGCGAAGGGCGCGCTGATCCTGCGGCCGAATTATCGAGGCTCCGCCGGGTACGGCGAGAAGTTCCGCTCGCTTAACGTGAGGAACCTCGGTGTTGGCGATTATTGGGACGTCATCTCGGGAGTTGATCATCTGATCGCGCAGGGAATCGTCGATCGCGATCGCGTGGGAGCAATGGGCTGGAGCCAGGGCGGCTACATCTCCGCGTTCATCACCTGCAGCAGCGATCGGTTCAAAGCGGTGTCGGTCGGCGCGGGAATTTCGGACTGGATGACTTATTACGTAAACACAGACATTCATCCATTCACGCGGCAATATCTGAAAGCCACGCCGTGGGAAGACGCCGAGATCTACAACAAGACCTCGCCGATCTTCTACGTCAAGAACGCGAAGACACCGACGCTCATCCAGCACGGTGAACTTGATAAGCGAGTTCCGATTCCGAACGCGTACGAGTTAAGGCAGGCTCTCGAAGACCGCGGCGTGCCGGTGAAGATGCTCGTCTACAAAGGCTTCGGTCACGGGATCGACAAGCCCAAACAGCAACGCGCGGTGATGGAAGCGAACTACGAGTGGTTCGGGCAGTGGATCTGGGGCGAGAAGCCGGCGCAGGAAGGGAAGTAAACGGAAACGAGTGCGTCGCACGAAACGAGGTTAAGAAGGGAAATGCGCCAGAAGCGGCAGCTTCTGCTGTATTCTGGGCTCGCGGTCGGTGAAAACCGATAGTTTGACGATCTGGAATGGCCAGCAAGCGGCCTTGAGAACACCTTTTGGAGTACTGACACGGCTGCGCGTTGCGAACCTAACAGAGATCGGGTTTAGTGTGATTGGCACATTTCCTAACTGCAAGAAGCGGAGCCTTCCCGGTCCCACTAATCGGCAACGTTCAAGCGATAACCCTTGCCCCTCACCGTGCCCACGTAATTGCGGCCACCGGAGAAATGCTCGATCCTACTCCTCAGGCGTTTCACGATAGCGCCAAGAGCGTCGTCGGATACGGTGTATCCAGTTCTGTACTCGTCTGGATAAACGACTGCAATAATCTCATCCTTGGTTCGCAATCGACCCGGCTCAAGGCAGAGATACTCAAGGAGCATAAGTTCCTTCAAGGAGAGAGAAGGCACTACTTGTTGGCCTTCCACCCATACTTCGCCGGCCGTATCGATGCGAATGGGACCCGCGCTAATTCTGGTTTGAGGTGGACGAGAGGTTCTTCGATCGCGAGCATATGTTGTAATGAGCGGACAAAAGGGCAAGACACCGGAGTCTTGTGTTAGAACCAAGCCTTTCAGCCGCAGGCGCCTAGCCAGTTCCGCGTTGAGCAGTTTTGCCGAACTTCCCGCCGCAAGTCTGTGCAACGCGTTCTGTTCCTCGCCACTAATACTTTGCCAAAGCTTGACGCATTCGGTGTGGACGCCGTCTATTGCAAGCAGCGAATCGACTCCAAGCACACATTCCTCAGGATCGATCCGATTGTTATCAAGGGTATCAAGGCAGGCCGCTTTGAGAAGGCCCGGATGCCCACCGGTTAATTCAATAAGCTGATCGCTAGTCTTTGCCGCCAGACGTTGGCCGTATCGACTAGCGACGCGGTCTAAAAGTAGAAGTGCGTCTTGTCGATTGTATGGGCCGAGCCCCAGAACGCCCGAAGAAAACAGTTCATAGAACTCCTCACACTCCAGCCCCTCCGAGAGGTGTGGGAGTTCATCTCGAGTGAAGACCACGTAGGAAATCCGATACTTGTACTCATCGCGCAACGAGCGCAGGTTGATGAAAAACTGAGGGTCCAGGGTCTTGTAAACCTCATCGAATTGATCGAAGAGAACAAACAAATGACGGTTTGGGTCGCTCATTACGGCGGCAATGGCCCCCGTGAGCGCCTGCTGCCATGACCGAGGGTCCTTCGAGTTCACAGCGTCCCCTCGCAGCTGTTCTACGGTTGAAATTATCTCTTCTCCAATGCCGTGCTGTTGAAGCGCGATAATCAGTCGCTCCAACAGGAACGCCATGGTGACGTCCGCGGTTATCTTACCGAGTCCATGACAGTCTACGGCGATCGGCAAGTAATTCCTCCAATCATCGCCCATATAGTGGTGATGCACCTCCGGTTGGACCAGATGACGGAACAGGTTACTCTTAGCCATGCCACTGACTCCGACTACGGAGCAGGAATCGCCCGCACGCAATCGTCGCGCGATCTCTTCGATTTCGGCATTCCGATAGGATAGCGGTAGAGCCTTGATCAGGTGTGTCTCAATAGGCATAACGGTCCTTGAAACCATTCCTTATTTCCTAGTTTTCCGGCGCTTAATTCCTTCACGAATAGCGTCCATCAACCGGACCCATCCAGCTTCCGCGAACAGGTCAGCGCGCTGGAATCGGCTCAGACTGTTTGGCACAACGCAATCGTCAAACCGCACCGGTATCAAATATATGTCACTATCGAGTTGTTCGCGCCAGATGTCCAGCGCTTGTTCCTCCTGCCAGATATCCAGCGCCTGTTTGATCTCCTTCTGGATGACCCCTCTGCGATCAACTGAAGTCATCGAGAGACACGCTATAAAAAAACGAGACTGGCGGATGGCTTTTTGAATGGCGACCTCCCAGTCCTCGCCTGGCAAAATGTTCGCGGTGTCCATCCACGGCTTGAAGTTCTGTTCAGACAGCCTTCGATAGAGATCGTTCACCTTCTCAGTATCCGCGCGGGCGTAGCTGATAAAAACCTGCTCTTCCGAGTGTGACTCTTCTCCCTTAGCTCTTTGCGCCACCAGGTGCTGACATATCATGGCCGCGGACAAAAGCGCATGATGACGGGCTACGGAGTCGTCGAGATCCTCTTCGCTCGAGGACGTGAAACCGATTATCCTCTTGAGCGCGTAGAAAAGCAGGCCGACATAGTATTCGTGCGCGCTCTCGGTGTCCGTGAGCAAGGAAGCCAATTCCCTCAATCGCTGAATGGCGGCGAGGCCGCGGATATGTTTGGGCGATGTATTTGGCGGTGGGGCGATGCGCTCGTTTAACGTTTTGGGAGATAACAGTGCCAGCTCGAGATCGTACCGGGCGCGTAGACTGCCGTCTCCAATGAGATCAAACTTGATGTCGCTTTCCATTTCAGCAAAGTCGCGCAAGGCGGGACCCCAGCCAGTTCTGTAAAAATCAATCAACCAGGTTCCCCGCGACTTGCCGACGAGAACGTTGCTGGCATGGAGGTCGCCGTGGGTGATGGCGACCTTGGACGGCAGTGGAAACAAATTGGCAGCTCGTTCACTGCTTACATCATGTAGTCCGACTAGTGCTACCTGAATAGGGTTCGGCAACGTCAAGGGTGGTCGTTCACTAAGACGCACTTGTAACGAACCGTCGTCCAGAATGCGGAACTTCCCGTGTCTGGAGTTCTGTCCTTCAAGAAGCGAGTTGAAGGCACGCTGCAACTTGGCGATTGCCGCGGCATCCAACAGATTGAGTTGCTCTCTGTACCAAAGGTCGAGACGCTTCCGTTCGGGCTCTATAGGATGGCGGGTTGATTCATACCACTTCTTACAGCTTGTCTGGAAGAGGTTCTCGAGCGTCGTAATCACGTCCCTATCGCTAGTCTCGGGCGCGTTATAGTAAGCACGGAAATCCGATATCGACTCCACATTTTCTCCCACGAACTTGTATGCAATAGCGCCCATCTCTCTCGACCAGACTGGGCCTTCCTGTAGCTGCGTGCTGCGAATCCCTGCGAAAGGGTTTACCCACTGCCTATAATTATCGACCTCTTGCGAGATGCTCTGGCGCGGGCCGAACTTGACGGCCAGCTCGGTGCCCGAAGCTCCGTTGAATGAAGGCCGGACCAGTGCCACGGTGCACGCGCCGTATCCAGGTGTGGTGCGAAGGAAGTAAACCGCATTGGCGTCAAAGAAGAGACGGCAGGTCAGATATTCCATTACCTTTTCTGCCTTTAGTTTTTCTTCCTCGTCCCTTTCACGAAACAGGTTCAATTGGTCGACCAGCGTTCTCCAGGTGAGCGCCTTGCTCATGGTAGTCTTGAGATTCGTATTAAGTCGGATTCGGTTTTGAAAGGCGCTTCGAATCGCTTCCAATAGCTTTCCCGGTCCCTCTCTCTTCAAAACGAAGTCGGCGGCTAGAACCTGTCCGCGGTCGTCAGGGCCGAGAACGCGACGAACCAACGCATACGTGTCGTCAAAGCGATGACCGGTAAGTATTATTTTTGAGATGGAGGGGTCGATCTCATCCGCAAGATGCAACCCGCTCCAGTCATCCTGATCCTGGTCATTTATGAGACGAACATCAATCACCGCCAAATGCACAACCTCCGTTCTGCAGTAATCGATAGCTTCTTGGCCGTTCTTGGCTATCAATACAACATAGCCGTGGGGTTCTAAGTAATCCCTCGTCGAAGCAAGCAGGTCTTCGCGGTTGTCGACCACTAGGATAGTCGGTTCGCACATGGTGTCTCCTGAAGCGTCTTTCAGCCAGCCAAAGGTAGGTTGAATACGAAAGTCGTGCCGTCATCGTCGCTCCGGAAATCGATGTCACCTTCGCAGGCGTTCAAGTAAAGCCGCGTTAGCATCAGTCCGACTCCAGCCCCGTGTCCATTAGTGCTACTCGTTCGGCGCTTGAACAGATGTTCGCGTTTCTCGGGAGCGATGCCCGGTCCGCTATCGGCTACTGTGATATAGAGCCTCTTTCCCTGTACTAAACCCGACAGCGACAGCTTGCCTCCGCTGTTCATAAACCTGAGGGCGTTATGTATCAAATGGTTCAATGCCTCGGCCAAGAGCCACTCGTTGGCTTCAACCGGCGGCAGACAGTCTAGTTGGGAATCGATTCTAATCCCTTTCTCTCGAATGTCCGTCGCGTGTTGCTCCAAGATACGTCGGAACACTCCACCAAGAACCACTGGCTGTCTTTGATCCAAGTCTGCCGGGGCATCTGGAATTAGCGTGGCGATTTTCTCGGCTATGTTCTTGATCCTGTCCAGAATCTCCAGCGCCTTTGGGCTGGGATCGAGAATGTAGTTCTGCAGACTCGTCGCATCACTTCTCAGAACATACGTATCGATAGCTGCATCGTGAGCCCATGCCGACATCGCTGATAGGGCCACCGCAGCATTGCGCGTTGCGGTGAGCCGTTCATTGATTACCTGAAACTGGCGAGCTTTTTGGATCGCGGCGGTCGCGTCACAGGCAAATCGAGTCATAAGGTCGACTTCTGTCGCGTCGAAAGTGTGGGGAGTTAGGAAGTTTATGAACATGACACCAACGAGCTGTTGCTGTTCATCATTTCGGAGAGGAAAAGCAGCAAGCGACTTCACTCCTTCTCTTTGCACAAATGCTCTGCTTAGAAACGGGTCCTCGACAACCCTGTCACTGATGCGAGGTTCTTGGGACCCTAGGATTGCATAGACCACAGAGTCCGAACTAATTGGCGGGTTTATCGTCTCTGGATAACGAAGCGCACCTGCATATACGGGCTTCTCTTCTATAATTCCCTTGTCCGGATCATACAGGTAAATGATCGCTATATCAGCCCCAATGATGCCCTCCTTATTGATTGCATCTTCTACAATGCGTTTTAATACGGTTTGCAATTCAAGCTGTTTCGTGAGTCCTTCTACAAAGTCCAGCATTCGATGGGTACCCTTGTAGAGCTTTGCGTTAGCGACCGCGGATACGACCTGGCTGGCAAAGGCTACGCCGAGGTCAATATGAGTGCCGGTGTAGCGATGAGGTGTGCTGCTTTCTATTGAGAGCATACCCAAAACCTCATCGCGGTGTAGCAATGGCACCCCGAGCCACGATCTGATATGCCCTGAGCAATACACATCGGCTTCGTCTTGAAAGTGAGTGTAGCGAGATTCGCGGATATCTGGGACCAGTATGGGCTGCTTGTTCTGGATAACCGAGCTATTCGGGAATTTTGGATCCGCTTTCGGATAGGCGAGTTGCAGTACCTTGTTTCTTTCCTCCTCGCCGAATCCCGCGCAGGCCACGAGTCTCGATTCCTCACCTTGTAGTAGTTGAATCGAGGCAGAATCAAATGGAATTAGGCGCTGCAGTTGCGCCAGCACTTGCTGCAAGACATCATCGAGATCAAGAGTCGAGTTCACCACTGTTGCTACTTCCCTCAAAAGGTTGGCGACTTTTGTTTGCTCCTGTTCAAGCTCCAGCCACAAGGGCCATAGGGCCTTCTCGATTGGGGCCGAAGCTTGGGCTGCCAGAGCTACAGCAAATTCAATATTCTCTTTTGAAAACAACCCACGCTCTTCACGGCTTGTGCTCCAAAACAAGCACAACCCAAAGATCTTTTTCCCAGATCTCAAGGGAATTATTAGGGCCGAGTCCAACGCAGATTGTAGTGAGAGCCGCTTCGTAGCGTAGGTCAGGAGACTGGCGTTAGCGCGATCGTCATTGTCGATGATAATGTGATCGCCGTCCTCAAAGTTCTTTTGCCATTTTTGGTTCGATAAGAGAGTGCCTAATAATCGACAGGATTCGTTCAACGCCGGATTCCAATGCCCCAGAACATCACGAGAGCGTGCCGCTGCGCGCACTGTCAAGTTATTGCCCTCGCGGCTCCGCAACATGATGTGAAAATAACTTGACGGACATACTCTCATCATCGCTTCAACGACAATCTGGAGCGCTTCTTCGAGATTCTGAGCCTCCGCAACTGTCTTACTGAAATTCAGTAGTAGCGCTAGACGATTAGTCTTTCGGTTCACTTCATCGAAAAGCCGCGAATTATCAAGAGCAATGGCTATTGCGGCGGCGAATCTGCTCAGAATTCGCTCGTCGCGCTTGTCGAAGGCATTGATCTTGGTGCTTTCGACGTTCAGCACGCCTATCGTATTCCCGCTGATCTTGATTGGCACCGCGATCTCCGAATGACAGCCGGGTAAAAGGGGTAAGTATCGAGGATCTTTGGTCACGTCACCGACGATGACCGTTCTTCCCATAGCCGCGTGTCCGGTGATTCCCTTCTCACTACCGATTTTGATTACCTCGCCTCGCTGTATGTCCACAATCGCATCCGAGCCGTCGGGATCCAACCCTCGGATCAACTCGGGATCGAGGTTCCTCGCGAATTCAGGCTTGAGTAGCACACCAAAGTTTGAGGGACCGTACCCTAGCCGGTCTTGAAGTACCTCTACAATCTTGTCAAACAGTTCCCTGTAGTCCAGTTTTGACGCGACCGCCTGAGCGACTTCACTGAGCTCATCTTGCTCGGCAAGGATCCGCGTTTTCTCAAGCATGACCCCCACGTGTCTGCCAAGACGAAGGAGCCACTCCTGTTTCCACTGACCGAACTCCCGGCATTCTTCGAGATAGTGCACTACAAGGACGCCAAGCAGATTATCCTGAGGTGAATGGATCGGAATGCCAACGACCGCGGAGAATCTAAACTCATCGAGGGCCTTTACTCTACCTTCCCAATTCCAATAGCCTGGTTGTGTAAAAGGCTTCTCGGTTTTCCACACCTGTCCGGCCACACCTTCATACTTGCTGATTCGCATTCCCTTAAGTCTGTCGGGCAACCTGTAGACTGCTTTCAACTCCATCTGCTCACGGTCTTCAGTAGGCAGGAAAAGACCTCCTCCCGCGCCACCAAGCGGACCAGTGGCTTCTTTGATTATCTTGGGTAGGAGTTCCTCGATTTCCATAGGGCTGGCGATTTTGAGGGTGACTTCATCTACGACATCCAATTGTTGCGCCTGGGTCTGAGCCTGCTGATAGAGCCGGGCATTCTCGATCCCGATAGCTGCCTGATCAGCCAGAACTCTCAGTAGGTCTTTCTGGTCTGGAGACAAAGTGATCTTGCCTCGGCTGCCCATGGTGATAAGGCCTAACGGCGCCCCGTTTCTTCCGCGAAGCGGCAGGATTACGAACGACCTCAGATCGGATCTCACGAGAGCTTTCTTCAGATTCGGCTTCTCATCGATTTCGGGAATCTCGAGAATCTCACTGGATGCAAAGACCTGTTTAATCAAGTCATCCGGAAGATCTTTCAGAAGCTTACTCACTTTTTTCCCCAGACCTTGCTCCGCCACGAAATCCAGTCTGGTCATGTCCGAGTCGAATAGTCCGATGGTACAAGTGTCGAGGCAGAGCAGTTCCTGAAGCTTCGCGACAATGATATCTAGTGTGGGCTCGAGATCGAATCTTGACGAGAGGGCCTGGCTGACGGTTAGAAGTCCCTGCAGCCATTGATGCTTCTGAGCGGTTCGCTCAAGGTCAGCTCTCAAACTGTGCCGCTCGGCTGCGTGGCGAACATAGACCACTAGCTCCTCCCGATTGAGCGGCTTGAGGACGTACCTATAGGCCCCTTCCTTCATTGCTCTTACGCCTTCTTCGATCCCGCCGAAGCCGGTGATTATTATTGTTTCGATGTAGGGATAGCGTCCCTGAATCTCCTGCATTGTTTTGATTCCATCAGGGCCCTCGCCCAGAAGTAAGTCCATTAGAACCACGTCGTAGTTGCCCTGAGCCTTTGCAACGCACTCAATGGCCTCGACGCCGTTGCAGGCCGTTTCCACATCAAATTCATGTTTCCGCCGCAACCACTCAGCCAGCCATTCCCTCGCGTCAGCTTGGTTGTCGACTATGAGGACGCGTAGTGGGTTACTATTCACAGGTGCTCCTAATCTAAGGAAGGAACGATGAGAGGTAATTCAATCAGAAATGTGGTGCCGACAAGCATCGCACTCTTGTCTACGCTGACCTGTCCAGACATAGATTCGATCAACCATCGAGTAGTAAAAAGACCGAGACCAGTTCCGCCCGATCGTGTTGAAAAGCCCAGATCGAAAACGCGTTCCAGGTGATTCCCGTGTATGCCCGGGCCCGTATCGGTGAAGCGCACCTGAATCGGACGTTGTAGGTTCTGCTTCTCGAAGCGGCTATGGATAATAAGCACCCCCTCCGCGCCTTGCCCCACCCCAATGTGCTGTATTGCGTTCAACGCTATGTTGACGAAAGCCTGCTCTAGTTGGACCGAAATTGCGAGGGTAGGCGGAAGGTCGTTCTCCATTTCGGTTAGTATCCTTACGCGCTGCGCTTCTGCGAGGGGCGCCAGAATTTCCGCGGCCCGCAGCACAACCTCATTGACATTCACCAACTCTCTCGCCCCCGTGCTAACCATGCCAAGATGGAGGCTGGCAATTCTCCTCATAGCTTTGCTGCTCCGTTCCAGGCTCCGGATACAGACCCCCATCTCGTCTCTCAAGCTAAGATCTATTGCCTTGGTGAGATCGCCCTCGATTATCTGCTGGTCAACCATCAGCGTTTCTGCGTCGTTCAAGATGCTGCCCACTCGATTGTTCAATTCGTGAACGGTCGTCGACCCGATCTGGCCGCTAAAAACAAATGGTTGTACTCGCTGGATGATTCGTTCCGCTTCGTCGCGGGCGAGAATGGCCCCAGTGACCTTGGCCGTCACATTGGCCTGCTTGAGGTGTCCACTTTTGAAGTGTCCTTTCTTTGGGTGGAATAGGAACAATCCGTATTCCGTTGTGCCGAAAGATTTGACCGGAACACCCACGCATGATCCGTAATCGAAGAGATCAAGGTACTGGAACCTGTGCGGATTCAGGGATGTATCCGTCTCAAGAACCTGTCTGCCGAGTCTGATCACCTCATCGATCGGGGTAGCCTGCAGGGTGTACTTAGACGAGTCGTATCCGATCAGCGGAGTTCCAGTGTTGACGAACACCTGCACTTCACGGGTTGCTGGATCCATGCGGAAGAGAACACAGGCGGAGGCTTCCGTGCTATGTCCGAGTTCTCCTAGCTCCTCACGAATCGTCTTGACCAGACCTTCAGGGGGGGGCGCCAAGCCGCTAGGCAGTTGGAAGTTCTCTAGATTTGTGCCGGTGCCGCCGCAAATCCGTTCGTCCCAGTCGCGCGTTCCATCTACGATGCCCGCCATAACATGACATAGCGAGTTGAGGTCGACTGGTTTCAACAAGACGCTACGCGCGCCTATGGTCTGCGCTTCGTTTATGATGTTCTCGTAGCGATTGAGAATGCTCCCCGCGGTGACCATGACGATGGGTAAGTTCGGTTTAATCGATCTAATGGTACGCGATGCTTGAAGTCCATCCATGTTGCCTGGGGCGAAACCAAGATCGATCAACAGGAGGTCGTAGTTCTCAGATGTGCATAGAGTTACCGCCTTTTCGGCACTATCAGCAACGTCGACCTCATGTCCTAGTCGCGTCAGAAGGCGTTGCAACGAAGTGCGAAAACTCCGATCGTCATCGGCAATCAGGATCTTCCTCAGGCGCTCGACGCGGGCTGGTTCCCGGCCAATTCGGTCCTTACCATTACTGGAAGTATCCGCGATATCCTTAAGCAGGGTAATTAGGGCAATACGCTCTTGATCGCTCAAGAAATCGCCGAGCGAGGAACCGCCTTCATTCTCGGGAGCAATGTATTTCCTCCCGAAGAGTACGTCTCGCTGGCGCTTCAAGTTTGCGAGATGCCGTTTGATGCTCAACTCAATTTGCCTGTCTCTCGGATCCAGTTGCACAATCACGGCTTCGACATTATCGCCAACCCACAAAACTTCTTCTATTCGATGCGGCGAATCTGCACACACTTCATGCAAGGGCAGGAACCCGTCCACAGCGGGTTCCAATTCTACGAAGGCTCCGCCTCGCCGAAGGCGGACCACGTTACAAACTACGACCTGTCCGACCTTGTAACGACGATCGATCTCCTTCCAAGGATCCCTCTCCGCCAGACGCAAGCTGAGATTCAGCCGCGGTTGATCGCGGTCCATCCCAATCACTAGGACCCTTACGATCTGACCTTCGGCCAGTAACTCCTCGGAATGCTGCGGCTCCGGTCCCCACGAGAGCTCACGGTTGCGAATGATCCCCTTTGTGCCGTCTTTCAACGCGACGACTGCTTCAAAGGGTTTCAAGAGTTGGACGCGGGCTTCCACCACAGTGCCCTTTGGATATTGTCGGGTTACCCGAATCGAAGATACGCTATGAAGTCTCATCACTCCTCAGAAGATACCAAGGACCAATCGCAATAAAGAACGTACACTCCACTCAGACTTAGGCACGGTCTATCATCTTAGGAGAAAACGGCAGACTGAAACCTGTCAACTGGGGGACGCTTTGGCAACGAAGCCGTTATGATTCGCATAATCATGCACACGGCTAATCGGTCGTTGGTTGCCCATGAGATGTCTAAGAAGACGTAGCGTGGCGTCGGAGAATGAAGCTCTGGTTGCGAATCGCGACGCGTCACAGTTGTGCATAACGAAGCGGATCTCGCGCGCCTGCTTCGGCAAATCCCTTCAACCTAAGCAGGCAACTGTCACATCTCCCGCACGCGAGTCCCTCGCGAGTCGGATCGTAGCAGCTATGCGTTAGCGAATAATCCACGCCAAGATCGAGTCCGGTCTTTATGATCTGCGCCTTAGTCATCTCAATCAACGGCGCATGAATCTTGAGCCGCAAACTTCCTTGCACGCCCGCCTTTGTTGCAAGATTCGCCATTCGTTCAAACGCTTCGATGTACTCCGGGCGGCAATCGGGATAGCCGCTGTAATCGAGCGCGTTCACGCCGATGAAAATTTCTTCCGCGCCGAGAGTCTCGGCCCAAGCCAGCGCGAATGAAAGAAAGATCGTGTTGCGCGCCGGAACATACGTCACCGGAATGCCCGCTGCGGGTTCGTTATCAAGTCGATCCTTTGGCACGTCGATTTGATCCGTCAGCGCCGAGCCTCCGATGGCTCGCATATCGAAGTCAACCACGAGATGCCTAGCGACTCCGGCAGCCTTCGCGACCTTGCGCGCGCTTTCAACTTCGAGCGTGTGCCGTTGGCCGTACTGAAACGACATCGCATAGATCTCGTAACCCTCGGCCGCGGCGATTGCGAGGGCGGTCGTCGAGTCCAATCCTCCGCTCAACAGCACAACCGCTTTTCTTGTCACGCTCATCGGAGTCATTCTAAACGCCAATATCGAGCACGGCTACCGCGCACACGCGGCACATGGTATCGTCGGTTCGAAACATAAAGCGGCGATGAGCTACCAAACCTTTCAACATAACCGCAACTACGGCTGTCGTTTGACGGAGATGGTCCTTGCGGGCTATCGCGCTGTGGTTCTCGAAAACGAAAAGCTGCGTGTGACCGTCATCGCCGATAAAGGCGCCGACATTTACGAATTCCTCTACAAGCCGCGCGATGTCGATTTCATGTGGCGAAGCTGGGTTGGCCTTCGCGATCGCGCTCACATCGTGCCAACCAGCGCGCGCGCGGAAGCCGGCGCGCATATGGATTACTACGAAGGTGGTTGGCAGGAACTTTTTCCAAACTGCGGCACCCTGTCGCTGCACCAGGAAGCGGAGATCGGACAACACGGCGAGGTTCTGCTGTTGCCCTGGAGTTACACGATCACCAAAGATGAACCGGATGAGATTGAAGTTCGCTTCGAGGTTCGCACGATCCGCACGCCGTTTCATCTTGTTAAGACAATGAGTCTTCGCCGCAACGAAGCGGTATTACGACTTCACGAACGAGTGACGAATGAGAGCGGCCAGTCGGTGAGCTTCACGTGGGGACATCACCCGGCGCTTGGTTGGCCGTTTATCGATGAGAGCTGCCGCGTCGATCTTCCCGCTTGCCGGATTCGCACCATTGCGGATTTCACACCGCCCACATCGCGGCTTGCGCCTGATCAGGTTTCGGATTGGCCTTTCGCAAAAGGCGTGGCCGGTGAGCGAGTCGATCTGTCGCAGATTCCCGGACCCGAAACGGCCGCGAGCGACATGGTGTTTCTCGAAGGAATAACCGACGGCTGGTTCGCGGTGACGAACACAATGCTTGGCGTGAGTTTTGGGATGCGTTATCCAGCCGATGTGTTCAAGCAACTGTGGTACTGGCAGGTTTATCGAGGAGGGCGCGATTATCCTTGGTGGAGCTCCACCTACAACATCGCGCTCGAGCCTTGTGCGACCTTCCCGGTGCTGTCTCACGCTGCCGCGCGCGGTGAAGCGTTATCGCTCGCTGCCGGTGAAAGCTCCGAAGTGAAGCTCCTTGCAGTGGCATTCGAAGGATCCGAGCCGGTGCGCGGCATCGACGTCGATGGCATTGTGAATAGATGAGTCTCGTTGAGACTATTTTCCTTGCGGCTTCACTTGCTTGATTCGATCGAGGCCTGATCTCGCCGTTTCATCCCGCTGACCCGAAGCGTCATACGCTCGCTGATACGCCACCATCGCCTTGTCGTATTGCTTGTCACTTTCGTAAACGTACCCTAGTTCAAGCAGCGCAGCCAGATTCGTGGGCGCGATGCTTGTGGCTTTCTCGAGAGCTTCAGCCGCAGGCTTCCATTGAGAGGAGCGTGAAAGCGCCACGCCGAGGTTATACCACGCGCCTCCAGAATCAAGGTGGGCGCGCGCGAACTTATCAAGCAGCGGCGCTGCCTTCGCGTATTGTTTGTCGATCAGGTAAGCCTGACCCAGCAATCCCCATGCGCGTTCGTCATCGCGCACCGTTATCAACCGCTCGCCGGCTGAAATGACCTGCTTCGCCATCGCTGGATTCTGGCGCACTTGAGAGAAGTAAATATCCGCAAGCAGAGTAAGAGAGTCGGCATCCTTGGGGTCGATTGCCAGACCCTGGTTGAGAGCTGCTACGGCCAGATCACTGCGGCCAAGCTTATTCTGTGCGTAGCCCAGATAGTAATAGTTCGTTGCATTGGTTTTCATTTCCGCGGCTGCGGTCGTCAGCACCGGGATCGCCTCGCTGAAACGATTCGAAAAGATGTAGGAGCGTCCCAGCGCGGCGCGCGCAGTAGTGTCGACTTTTTGTTGCGTCTTGTCAGACAACGCGATGTAACGCGCGAACGAGGGAATCGCTTTGTCGTATTGCTTCAATTGATAGTGCGACATTCCTATGAAGTAATTTCCGGTCACCTGCGCTTTCTCGTCCTTCTCGGCGACCTTGATATAGTTTTGGAACGCGTCAATGGAATCGAGATAGCTCTGGAGTGAAAAATGGCTTGCGCCGATGTAGTACCAGGATTGCCAGGCGT
>UEXS01000138.1_pt1 | contig 14432 bp, 6 predicted proteins | sample 4301141 | NCBI WGS metagenome assembly UEXS01 (sample SAMEA4773178, study PRJEB27434) | metagenome | biome: 2259; feature: agricultural soil; material: soil | place: USA | collected 2014-09 | depth 0.25 m
GCCGATATCGCGCCAAAGGTTGTCGATCCGAGGACTGCTTTCAAATACTCGCCGTTCGCTTTTGAAATCCCCATCGCTGGGATTACCGACTTGCGCACGGTGGCCGCCGTCAGTTCGCCATCAACGTTGTTGTAGATGAGCACGGCGATCGCGCCCTTTGCTGCTGCGATGGCCACCTTGTTGGAGAACAAGCCGGTGCCCTGGCCCTGAGCCGTAGCCGTGCTCCCGCGCTGAATGAGAGCTATCTTCCCGCTTACCGAGTCGGGCACCTGGTCAGGTGTGTCGGCGAGCCCGCAGAAGACGTAGTTGTTGGTTATGTTCGCATTGATTGCGGCCGAGCCGTCAAACGGAAATGCTTTCATTCCGGTTCGGCCTCCGCCTACTTCGTCGACGCTGTTGGGCGCCGCTCCAGGATCCAGGTTCGCACCAACCGCGATCACGCGGCGGCCGGCGGCAGGATCGCCCACCGTTCCTTCTCCGGGGCCGCTGTTCCCAGCCGAAGCGACTACGATTGTTCCGGCGAGTGCCGCGTTATCACACGCGATTGAATCCGCGGAATTCTCGTTTCCGGTTCCCCCGAGACTTAAGTTGATGACGTGGGCGACCGGTTTCGGCTGCCCGGTGATCGTTCGAGGTTGAACCGCGTCTTCGATGCAGGCGACTATTGAAGCCACCAGTCCGGTGCCGGCGCCGGTCAGCGCTTTGTAAGCCATGATCCTCGCCTGCGGAGCCACGCCGTGAATCGCAACGTCATCCGCGGTCTGAGGCACGCCGTCGGGGCCGGGCGCGAATCCTCGATAACCCGCACAATCGGCGGCTACGTGAGTGCCGTGCCCGAAATCATCGCCGACTCCCACAGGACCCGCGGTGAAATTCATGTAGTAAATAACTTTCTTGTTTGTATTCAGCGCCGCGACTGGAGGAGCTACGCCGAACTGCGGCGGAGTCGGATCTCCACCGAACATCTCGTGAGACCAATCGACGCCCGTATCGACCACCGCGATGTTCACGCCGTCGCCTTCAAGCCCGCCGGTGTTCAATGTATCAAACTGCGTGAGCTTCGGAGGATTGCCGTAGACCAGCGGCGCGCGTGTGTAATCGACCGCGTGATCCAGATGAACGGCTACCGGCGCGTTGTCCGTTACGCTAAGCACGTCCTCGATGGTTTCGAACAAAGGCAAGGTCTGTTGCGGCACTTCGAGAGCGATGCCGTTAAAGACATAGTTGAATCGAAATTGAATGTTCGGCGTGACGGAGCCGTTGGGCGCCGCGACGCTCGAAATCACATAAGGCACGCCAGCCAATGAGAGCCTGGTTAGAAACTGCTGCTGCTCGGCGATGACCTGTTGCCGGTAGGCCTCGGCGTCGAAGTTTTGCCCCGCGGCTTTTGCTTTTGCTTGCGCCACGACTACCGGGTCGCCTTTCAGCTCGACGATGATTGATTTGAGCGTTGTCTGCGCGCTCGCTGCGGGTGTCAAAAGTGATCTTCCGGTCAGAAGCGCGGCAATTGCGATTGCAAGAGTCAGAACGATTATGGTGTAGCGGAATTTATTGTTAATCATGACTTGGGGTCTCCTCTCGAAGTGGAAGCGAACTGGGTTGTCGGCTGGATTCTTCAAGTTCCCTTGCCTCATTTTTAAAACTGACAGGCTGTCTGGCGATAGAGACTGCCAGCCTGACGAGGTTCAAGGTACTCGGAACGTGTTGACGGATTCTTGAACTAAACTTGAATCAACTGGAGAGGGAAGCGTGAAGTAAGGAAAATCCGGCTAACTCAAACTATTCGTTACTTTAGGAGGGACTCATATTTTTGCAATCATCGCCGCGATCGGGTCAACTCCGAGCTTTCCCGAGAGCAACTTTCGGCGGGCTGTCGAATTGCTCATTCGCCGCTGTGGGGTGTCGCAAGTGTCGGCAGTCAACGCTGCTGGGCCCGCCTCTTAATTTCATTGCGGATGTCCTCCCAATCTTCCGCGGTCATCGGTGTAGGGGTTCCCGCTTCCAGCCGCTTCGAGAAGGAAGACTCCAGTGTTGTATCGGCCTCAAGTTCTTTGTCCATTACTTAATCAATCCTTCATATTTCGCGATCGTCGCCGGAAGCGGATCGACTCCAAGCTCTCGGCGGAGCAGCTTGCGCAGGCTGTCGAACTGCTCAATCGCGGCCGCGCGGTTCCCCGAGCGCACGTATGCTTCCATCACGCTCGAGTGCACCTCTTCCTGATATGGATCGCGCGCGAGAAACATCTGGCCGTACCGAATCACGATCTCGTGATCGCCGCGCTCGCTGTGGTGACTGATTGATTCCTTGAGCGCTTCGAGGTACAAGTCGCGATAGTAACTTTGAAGCTCCTCGATCCAGTTGTAATAAAATTCTTCGAGGAAGTCGCCGCGATACAGCTTGATTGCGTCGGCGAGGAGTTGCGCGGACGCTTCGACGTTTCCGCTTCGTCGAGCTTCGCGCGCTTCGGCAAGCAGGCGTTCGAACTCTTCGGTGTCCAATCGATACCGGTACTGAGGATTGAGCAGATAGGCGCCTTCGCGATAAAGCACGAAGTCCTTTTTCATAACCTGTCCGGTGTTCAGCGCTTTTCTCAGATGCGAGATCGTCGGATGAAAATTCTTCGCGACAGTGTCCTCGTCCGCGTCTGACCAAAACATTTCTACGAGTGTTTCTTTTGGTGCGCGATGATTGCGGCGCGAACACAGATAGCAAAGGATGTGCAGCGCTTTCGATAAACGCCACACTTCCTTTGTCATTCCCGACGGATCGCGGAACACTTCGACTGGCCCGAGCATGTTGATCGCCAGATCGTAGCTTGGCCGCTCGATAACCGTCGCGATCGCGGGCGCGGCGCTGACCGCCGCTCCGGCCACGGCCGCCGCCGCAAGCTCGATTTCTTCAGCGGGAACAAACGGCGCGAGATAATCCGGCGAGATTCCGGCGCGTATCGCCGCTCGAAATAGTTGCGGAATCACCGCGGCTTTTGTCGAAAGCAGATAAGCGTAATCGTATCTGATAGAGATTTCGACGGCCCGGCTAAAATGCGCGAGTGCCTCATCATGTCGATTGTTATTCCAGAGCAACAACGCGAGCGCGAGCAGTGCGCGGGCTTCGTTGTAGCGGAGCTTGTTTTCATGAGCTAGCGTTGCTGCTTCGCTTAGCGCAGACTCGGCTTCCGCCACGCGGCCGATTGCGCTTTGAATTCGCCCGCGAGTGATCAACGCGCTCGAACGCTCGTCAGGCGAGCCGCCGGCGCGCGCGCGAAAGTATTCGTCGGCATCGTTGGCGGCGGCGGTCGTGTCTCCCATCCGCAGATAAAGCGTGGCTCGCTCATCCAACAACTCGCGATCGGTCACCAGCACGCCCGCTTCCCGGTACGCGCGAACGGCTTCATCGAAGAATTCAAGCGAGCGGTTGTAATCACCGCGCTCGCGATAGAGACTGCCGTAGGCTTCGAGAGTTTCCGCCGCGGCGGATCTCAGATTGAACAACTGACATCGCGCGAGTGCCAGTTCCAGATGCGACTGCGCTTCATCGAGCTTGCCCTGCACGATCTTGAGCCGCGCGATGTTCAAATGCGCGATCGCTTCCTGGGGGAAGGGAACCTGATCTTCCGCGGAACCGGTTGACTCCGAAGCGGAACGGCCGTCGATCATCTGAGTCAGCCAATGCAACGCTTCATTGAAGTCGCCTTCCATCGAGTATGGAAGTCCCAGATTGTGCAGCGCGATTCGCGCGAAGCGATCGTCGCGAGCTTCTCGGGCTTCTTCAAGCGCAGCTTGCCAGTTTTCGATCGCGCGCTGGGCCCCGCCCGGCGATGTGAAGCTGCACAAGCCGATTGTGTTGTAACAACGAGCGCGCAACGCGTGGAGCGTGGGCGCAAGCTCGATGGCTGACGTTGCGAGTTTTATCGCGGTCTCGCAATCGTTTCCGTAGCGCGCAATGTAAGCCTGTCCGCGCAGCGCTTCCGCCTCGACGCTCGAATCGCCGCCGGCGCGCGACGTGCGCGCGGCTTGCGCGTACAAACCGAGAGCTCGCGCGTGATCGCCTTCGATCAACGCGACGTCCGCCCGAGCGATCAACGCGCGGGGCCGCCCGGCCAACGACTCTTCCGAAAGCCCGTCGAAAGTCCGCTTGATCGTTTCGAGCCGCCCCGAAGCCACAAGTTCAGCCCCGTGCTCGGCGAGTAACGTTGCGACTTCGTCGGCCGCGCCTGCCTCAGCCAGGTGGTGCGCGGCGAGGTCCCACCGCTCGGCGCGCGCCAGATACGCCGCGCACTCTTTGTGCAGCCGCGTGATTTCTTCGCTCCCAAGATTGCTCACGAGCCATCGATTCAGGAAACTGCGAAACAGCGGGTGCAGCCGATACTCCTCATCGGGTCCCGAAGCGTACGTTTGCGATATGAAAACATTTCGCCGGCCAAGCGCGCGCAGTTGATCCGAACACTTTTGTATCCCAAGCGCGACTTCGCATATCACCGGATCGATGCGTTCGAGCAATGATATCTTCGCAAGCATCACCCGGGTTTCAGGCGATTCGGATTGGAGCACTTCCTCGGCGAAGTAATCGAAGATGTCCAACTCAGACTGCTGAAACGCGGACGACAACCAATCCTTACGGGCGCTGGTCACGCCGGCGGCCACTCGATCTGACGCGTGATCGAGCGACTGCTGGATCAGTTGAAGCGCGGTCACCCACCCGTCGGTCTTTTCATAAAACTGATCGACCTGATCGGCGGCGAGAGGATGGTGAAACGTCTCCGCGAATAGCTTCTGAACTTCGGAGGGAGTGAACAGCAGATCTTTTCGATCGACGACGCCGATCAACCCCTTGCTTCTCAATCGTGTCACCGAAAGGTTGGGCATTGTCCGGCTGGTTATGACGATGTGCAGCACGTCGGGCAGAAACTGAACGAGGCGATCCGTGCAGCCGGCAATCGCTTCGCTGGAGTCGACGTGATGATAGTCGTCCAGCACTACGATGGTTTTCTGTTCTATGTGCTCGCTGACTTCGTTGACGAAAACATCGATGAGTTGTTCGGTCTTCGAAGCGAGATTCTCGGTTTCGGATATGAAGCCCAATACAACCTGTCCGAATTCCGGATGAAGCGAACGAATGGCGTAGACCAGATATCCGAAAAAGACCGCCAGATCGACGTCCGTCGGATCGATTTGGTACCACACGAACGGCAGACCCGAGCCTCGAACGAATTCGCCCACGAGAGTAGTTTTTCCGCAGCCCGCATCGGCGCATACGATCGTGGCCGGCTGATCGACAAACCCGCGAATCCGATCAACCAATCGCGGCCGGGGCAGTATCCGCCGACCCAATCGCGGCGGCACCAGCTTGGTCTTTAGGAAGAATTGAGGAAGCATATCAAATGGAGTTTCTGGTTTCTGGTTGCTGGTTTCTGGTTGCGCTTTCGATCAGCGGGACCAGAAACCAGAAACCAAAACTAGAAACCAGAAACTAAAAACCAGAAACTAAAAACCAGAAACCAGAAACCAGAAACCAGAAACCAAAACTAGAAACCAGAAACTAAAAACCAGAAACCAGAAACCAGAAACCAGGAACCAAAACTAGAAACCAGAAACTAGAAACCAGAAACTATCTTCTTGTAGGTCGCGACCGTTTCCGGGAGCGGATCGACTCCCAGCTCCTCTCGCAAAAGAGTCTTGAGATTCTCGTATTGTTCGCGCAGCGCCGCGCGATTGCCAATGTGCGCGTAGCTGTCCATCAACTGACGGTGAACGTCTTCTCGGTATGCGTCGCGACTCAGGATCATCTTGCAGTACGCGATCGATTGTTCATAATCACCCGCGCGATGATGATGATCAGCCAGATCCTTGAGCGTCGTGAAGTACAAGCCCTGATAGTAGGCGCGAGGCTCGTCGACCCAACTGTCATACACCTCCTCGAGGAACTCGCCGCGATAAAGTTCGACAGCCGAGCGCGCGGCTTCGGCGAATGCTTCAGGGTTTCCTTCACGGCGATGATTCTGCGACAGCGTGATGAGTCTCTCGAATTCTTCGTTGTCGAATAAGTAGCTGAACTCCGGATTCAGATAATAGGCGCTTTCACGATAGCGGATGAAATTCTTTTTGATCGCCTGATTGCTGTTGAGCGCGCGGCGAATATAAGAGATCGTCGGCCAGAAATTCTTGTCGATGTCTTCGGGGCGCGTATCGGGCCAGAACGTCTCGATGATTGTATCTTTGGTTGCGCGATGATTGTGCCGTGAGGCGATGAAGCAAAGTATTCGCAGCGCGCGTGACAGCGTCCACGCGTCGGGAGCGAGCTTGCGGCCCTGTTCGCGCAGGACCTCGATCGGCCCGAGCATATTGATTGCGAGGTCGATCTCGCGTTGCACGGGAATAGAAACCGACGGGGCGACAGGGCGAGTGGGCGACGGGGCGAGAGCAGACCCGGTGGCGGAACTCATCGCCCCCTCCCCCACTCGCCGTGTCGCCCCGTCGCTCCTGATCCCAACGCTCTGCAGGTACTCCGCCTCGATGCCGCGCGCAAACGCCAGGCGCACCGTTTCAGGCGATCTGGCCGCTTGAGCCTGCACCAGTCGTATGCACGAGAACTCTCGCGCAAGCCGCAAGGCTTCGGCCAGATGACCGGCGGCGTCGGATTCGTTTCCCGCTGCGAGCTCAGCCTGTGCCAGCAGTAAGCGAGCGTTAGTCATCCAGGAATTCGCGCGGCACGAGGTGAATTGGGCCAGCGCCTTTTGAAGCAGATCCCTCGCGTCCTGGCCGCCGCTCTCCAGAAGCGCCTGGCCAAGCAGGATCTGAGCGCGCGCGACGGGGAACGCGCTTCCGAGCCGCGTCCTTCTTTCGAGAAGCTCCTCAGCCGAGTCGCGCGCCTTCGAATAGTTCCGCTCGGCCAGCAACAATCTGACTTGTTCCTCGGGCAACTCGCGTGATTCGAGCTGCATGCCCGCATCGCGATAAAAGTTCTCGGCCTGCAGATAATGTTCGTGCGCGAGGTTGAACTGTTCGCGGTCGCGATGCAGATTACCGGCGATTTCGTGAGCTTCGGCGCGCTCCAGAGTCAAGTTGAAGAGCCTGCACACTTCTAATGCCTTTTCGATGCCGCGCTCACAGGAATCAAAGTCGCCGGCGGCGGAATCTGCCCGGGCGAGATTGCAATACGCGAGCGCATGCTGCGGAAGCGGCGTTTGCCCGGCCTCTCCTTCAACCAACTGCGAGAACCATTCGCGCGCTCTTGTGAAGTCACCGGTGAACGCATAAGGCATCCCGATGTTGTGTGAGATCGTGCGAACGAGATTCTGGCGGCCGGCCTGCCGCGCAAGCTTTGCGGCTCGCCGCCACGTATCGATCGCTTCGTCGAAGTCACCCGTCGCGACCGAGGCAAGGAACTGGCAATTGCCAAGAGTGTGCTCGCAGCGCGCTCGCAAGGCGAGATCTTCGGCTGGCGCTTTTCTCAGAGCGTCGGTGGCGACGGGGAAAGCTCGGGTGTATTCGCCGCGTTTTATGTAGGCAGCCGCCAGTCCGTGCAGAGACGAAGCTTCGCAGCGCGTGTCGCCAATCGCGCGCGCGTCGTTTGCGGCCGTTGTGAAAAGGCGCTCCGCGGTCTCGAGGTCTCCTTCGATCCTTGCGATGTGAGCTCGCAGCCGCGGAATTTCCGGGTGAAGATTCTTCACAGTTTCGCGAACCGCGTCATAGCCTCGCTTGACGATTTCGAATAACCCCGCGTCGATCAGTTCGCGGCCGCGCTCGACCAATATCCTTGCCATCGCTTCGGTGTTGCGGGCTTCGGCGTACATCAGTCCCGCCTTTTGCCACTTGCCGAGTTTCATCAAGTGATCCGCGTACTGGTTTTCGAGATCGCGCAGACCCTCTTCACCGAGCTTTGCCTTGAGCCTGCGGCGAAGGAACCGGCGAAACATCGGATGAAGGCTGTACTCTTCCACATCGCCGCCCTCGACCTGCGAGATAAACAGGTTGCTTCGCTGAAGCGACGCGAGCAATTGATAAGCTCGTTCGACCGGCAGCACACAACTGGCCGATGCGTGATCGATGCGCCGGAACAATGAGAGCTTCAGCAGCGCGTCCTGAGTTTCTCGAGTCTCGTACTGAAATACTTCTTCGGCGAAATAATCGAAGATTTCGTCTTCGCTGCGTTTCAATATTTCGAGAGTCTTCTCTTCGAGATGATTGTTGTTTTGGCTGAGGTGTTCGGCGGCCTGGACGATCAACTGAATTCCGGTGGCCCATCCGCGTGTGCGCTCGAACAATTGATTGACCAGATCGGCGTCGAAGTTACGACCCGCGGTGTGCTCGAACAATTGTCTTACTTCTTCCTGAGTGAACGACAGTTCCTGGCGGCCCAGCATTCCGATCAAGCCTTTGCTTCTGAGACGCGTGACCGAGAGGTTCGGCATCCGCCGAGTCGCGATCACGATGTGAATCACATCCGGCGCGTACTGAATCAACCGGTCTATTCCGGCCGCGATCGGCTCGTTTGAATCGACGTGGTGATAGTCGTCCAGCACGATGATGATCTTCTCGTCGATTTGCTCGCTGATCTCATTGACCAGCGCGTCGATTAGTTGGTCCGTCTTTGAAGAGAGTCCCTCGGATTCGAGGATCAGCGCGAGCACCGACTCACCGAAGTTCGGATGAAGAGTTCGTATCCCGTAGATCAGATAACCAAAGAATACGGCCAGGTCCAGATCGGAGCGGTCGATTTGATACCACACGAAAGGGAGATTCGAGGAACGCACGAAGTCGCTGACGAGCGTGGTCTTGCCACATCCGGCATCGGCGCAAATGATTGTTGCCGGTTGATCGAGAAAGCCGCGCAACTGATCTAGCAATCGCGCGCGCGGCAGAATTCGGCGCCCGAGTCGAGGCGGCAGCAACTTCGTCTTTAGGAAAAACTGTGGAAACATTTCTCAATTGCGGATTGCAGATTCGAATTGCGGATCGCTTTGCTGGCCATTAATCCGCAATCAATTCACTGCCAGCGTGTTGCTCAACCAACTCGAGCTAATCGAATATCTTCGGCATAGGTCGCCGAGTGCGGGGTGAAACGACTCCTCGGATGCGACAAAGTAACTGTAGTCAAACCGCTCGGAAAGTTGAAGCAACTCGTTGAGAGCAATTCGTCCCCTTTCTACGTCGCGCGCGAACAATGCGCGAGCTCTCAAATAGCAGCTTATGGCCAAATAGTAGTTGCAGTGCAAGCGGCGGAGCAAGGGCTCGCTCGCGTCAGCTTCTTCGAGTGCGCGCGCGTCGCCGCGCTCCAGGAGCACGCGCGCGCGCATCTGCCGGGCAAGCGCCAGTTCGATCTCGCGGCCGTTGGTCTGGCGATCCCCGACCATCCGATCGATCAGCTCCAGAGCGCGATCCATCTCGCCCACCCGCAACGCCAGCAGCGTTCGCTCGTAATACAAATCCGATTTGAGCGGATCGGAACCAGCATTCTCATATTCCTTCAGCGCGGCGTCGTAAAGCTGTCCGGCAAGGTCAAACTGGCGCCGCTCGCGAGCGATGTTTCCTCTTGCCTCGATTATGCGCGGCACGAATCCGTGAAGGTTGAACACCGCACCGAGTTCTTCGGCGCCGGACAGGTCTTGTTCGGCCAGCTCGAGCTTTCCGAGAGCGGTAAACACAGCCGCGCGATTCAGATAGAGCAGCACCGAATCCGGATGCAACGAGCGGCGCGGTCCCGACGCTTCCGATATTGGACTGCGCGAGAAGTACCTGAGCGCAGCGTGGAAGTTTCCTTCCATGAAGGCGGGCAGCGCCAGATTGTGCGAGATCGATCGCACCATTCGCACGTCTCCGGCTTCGTGCGCGAATTTGAGCGCCTCTTCCATGAGATCAACTGCTTCGGAGTATCGGCCTTCGAATACGCGAACGGCGCCGCCAACATTCTTGATTCGCGCGGCGAGCGCTGGATCGCTGTCGATAATCTCGGTCATTTTCTCGGCTTCTTCGACGTGCGCGATTGCTTCCTTGAAGTTGTGCTCGCGAACGGCTGTGTGCGCCAGTCCCGCGAGGGCCGCGGCTTCGACCGTTCGATCGTTGTTCAACCGGCCGGCGCCGAGCGCTGATCGGAACATAGTTTCGGCTTCGGCGGAATTGCCCTCGATTGTTCGAACCTCGCCCATCAGGTTGTAGAGTTGGGGCTCTCGATTGAGCGTGCCGGTTTGGAAGCGCGGAAAATACGAACTCACCGTGCGCGTCAAACCTCCGGCCAACAAGGGCCGTTCGGCGGCAACGAGCGTTCGCGCGGCGCTGGCTTCGTCGCCGGCCTCGAAGAAGTGTTTGAGCGCGAGCCCCCAATTCTCGCGAGCCGCATAGTAACGGGCCAGCTCGTGATGCATTTCGCGAAACCGTTCGCCTGACGTTTCTTCTTTGAGCTGTTTGCGAAGAAAATCGCGAAACAGCGGATGGAAGGTAAAGGTCTCAGTCTCTCCGGCCAGGCGAGTCAGAAAAACATTCTCGCGAACCGCCGCTTGCAGTTGCTCGCTCGAGACGCCGAGGCCCAGCGCTTCATTGAGGATCTCGCGAGTCACGTGTTGAGGCAGCGACGACTGAGTGAGCAGTTGTCGCATCTCGGCCGGTTCTGCCCGGTATACTTTGTCGGCGAAGTAGTCAAAGATTTCGATTTCGGATCTCGTGATGATTTCAGCAATGTCCTGCCGTCCCAGCGAGGGGTCCGACGCGAGCGCTTTGCGAATTATCTGCAGGCCGGCGACCCATCCTTGAGTCCACCCGAGCACCTTGTCTATCGCTTCATCTATCGCGTCGCTGTCGCCCAGCACGCTTCGGAATAACTCCAACACCTCCTCGCGGCTGAATGCGAGTGACCGGTCATCCAACTGATCCATCGCTTGTTTGCTGCGCATTCGCGAAAATGAGAAGCCCGGTGCGATGCGCGCCAGCAAAATGAAGTGCACCTTCTTTGGCAGCAACTCCAGGATTCGATAAAGAACCGGCGCGCTCCAGTCGGCTGCGAAGGTGTGATGAATATTATCGAGAACGACGATCAGGTTCTGATCGATGGTCTCCGATAGTTCGTAAAGGAACAGATCGGCGAGCTGATCGAAACGTGAGCCGCCGCTCGAGCTTAGAAGACTGAGCGTTCCGCCGCCGAACTGTGGCACAACCTGGCTCACGGACCTGACCAGATAGCGAAAGAATACGGCTATGTCGGCGTCCGATGAGTCGAGGTCATACCAAACCGCGGGCACATCAACCGAACCGAGCAGCTCGGCGGCAACAGTAGTCTTGCCCCACCCCGCCCCCGCGCAAATAAAGCTCGCGCTGAGTCCGAGGTTGGATCGCAGCCGCTCGATCAGCCGCTCGCGCTTGATCAAGCTCGAGCTCAAATGAGGCGGCTGAAACTTGCTGTCTATGAACTTGATCATATGGAATAGAAAAAAAGCGCGGCGTCCCTCCCCAGTCAAAACGCCGCGCTCTTTAAGTGGCCGCTCGTTGAGCGCCTTGCGACGCGAGTAAGATTAACTCCCCCGGCCGCACGATCAACTTACCAGCCACAAGTTGAAAAAAACTTGAAGACCCGCTCAGGGCCGTTTGAAAGAACGAAGCGAAGCCGACTCGCCTGAATCGCAATGGCCCACGCCGTCTGGCTTTATTGCGATGAGGGTCCGCGCCTCCAACTGAGAGACGCTTACCAGCGGCAACAACAGGCCGCGCCGATCGATTGAGTTTGCAGGCGTTGATTCAGCCATTCCCACTTCTTGATAATCGATGCGATAAGCCGTATACGCATGAGGGCGCGGCTCAACCATCGTTCGTCTCTAACGAGTTGCTCGCTGAAGCGCGACCGCTGCCGCGGCGAGCTCCATTCGGGTGATCGCATCCGACGGACGGAAGTACCCGCTCGCAGCGCGAATTAAACCTCGCGACACCGCAACGCTCACATAGCCTCGCGCCGACGCGGGTATCAAATTCCAATCGGTTAAACCGGGATTATTGGCGCTCGCGGCCTGAGCGGTTTGCTCCAAGCCGAGCGCCTTGATGATGCCCACAGCCAATGTCACTCGATCCGCTTGAGATTGTGGATTGAAGTTTGGACTGACGGTGCCCATCAAATCTCCAAACGGAGAACGCGTCACGCTTTCAATGAAGATCGCGCTGCCGTCCGTAGGTTCATCCACGAACGACGGCGAATCTGGCCAGTACTGCGGAACTCGCGCGCCCGCGGCCAGCATCAACGCGCGCGCCGTTTCGATTCTTGTTGCCGGCGAACCAGCGGCGAAGCTTCCGGAACGGTCCGTCATCAGCCCTGTTCGAAGCGCTCGCGTGGCCACGGCCCGGTCCGCGGCTGAGAGCGAGTCGAGTCCGCTTATCGAGTATCGAGCGCGAAATACTTCGACTGCGATCACAAGCTGTTGCGCGGCAGCGGCGACATTGGTCACGCTTATCGTCCAGCTTCCGGGCGCCGGATCGGTGATCGTCGCTCCAGTCTTTTTCAACGAGGGCAATCCGATCGCCGAAGGCGCAAGCATCTGAATTGTCTTGCCCGGGCCGGTGATGGTCGTGCTCAACACGCTCGCCGCTGAGCTGTTCTGCACCCATCCGATTTGCACCGTTGCAAACATAACGTCGGAAGGAAGATTGAAGGTCCTGGAGCAAGTTGTTCCCGGCGGAATCGAGCCCGTAAAGCCGCCCACCGCATCACGCGAATAACTGACACCCGAGCTGCTGAGGTCATCACGGAACTTGCCTTCGCGGCCGCCAAGCATCGCTTTGCGAACCGCGGCGTATGTATTCAAAGAGCCTGCGCCTACTTCGTATCGAGAATAAGCGAGCATCGGCGTGGCCGTCTGCTGAAGAATCTGTTTGATCTGATCCGGCGTGAGCTTCGGGTTGGCTTGCTGCATCAATGCGATCGTTCCGGCAACTTGTGGCGCCGCGAAGCTCGTGCCCGAGCTGCACGTGTAACGTGGCAGGTATGCCGCCGGCACTGTCTGAAGATCGTTGTCGGGTGAAACAAGACCCGCGCTCAATCCCGACGTGCCAACTACGTTGATTCCGGATGCTCGCGTGGATACGATCGATTCACCCGGCGCGACCATCGTCGGATGATACATAGCGTAGGCTGGGGCGCCTCGCGACGAGAAGCTCGAAAGCGAACCACTCTTATTCACCGAGCCGACCCCGATCACCCAACTTGCGACCGAGTAGGGATTCAGCGAATTGGGTTGCTCGCCTCGATTGCCCGCTGAGAAGACCACCGATATGCCGGCATCGTGCATAATTCGTGTTGCAATGTTCACCGGATCGTTCGCATCGAACACGCCGCTGATGCCAAAGCTGCAATTGACCACGCGAATGTTTTGTTCAGCGCGATGCGACAAGATGTAGTCCATGCCTGAAAGGACATAGAACAGGCTCGCGTCGCCGCACGATACTCCCAAAACTTTCGCGCCGGGGGCGATGCCGCCGTAATAACCGCCTGACGCCGAACCTGTTCCGGCGATCACACCGGCTACGAAAGTTCCGTGGCCCATCGCGACATCGGTGTCGTTCAGGCCTTCGACGATTTGCGGATAACTAAACGCCGGTGAGCTTCCCTGAAGATCCGCGACGCGAACGTTCTGGATCACTTGTGAACCAAAGGCGAGATCGGGATGAGTCGCGTCGATTCCGGTATCAAGCACCGCCACGGTGACGCCTTGACCGGAAAGTGGCATCCCGGCATTGCGTCTTGTCAGCGTAGCGTCCATAGTGACTTTGGATTGACCCGTCAGGATTCGCGAATCGTGAGTGAAGAACTCAAAGGTCTTGTTGGAGTAGATCGTTCGGACTGACGGGAGCTTCGAGAGCGCTTCGATCTGATACTTGGTCGCGTTGATGAGTACCATCGGCAGATTGTTGAAGATCGTCCCGCCGAAAATGCCTGTTGACCTGAGCGCGTCGAAGTCCTCGGCGATTGGCATTCTGTGGAAAACGACGAATACGTTGATGGCGCTGGAATCGGGGAGCGTATTGAGCAGCCAGGCCAGCTCGGGATCGAAGCTGCGGAGTCCGGTTGAGTCGGCCCCCGTAAGTACGACACCTTCCTCACCCGTATACGTGAGCGCATCGGCTCCGGTGAGGACTACGCCGTCGGCTCCGGTAAGCACAACGCCGTCGGCTCCGGTCAGCACGACACCGTCGGCCCCGGTCAGAACGACCCCGTCAGCTCCCGTAAGCACGACTCCGTCAGCGCCGGTAAGCACGACGCCCTGGCCTAAAGTGAAAGAGATACCCGCGAAGGCATTAATTGAGAAGTGGAATATAAGGAGTGCGGAAAATAGAGCGACTACTACTGGGGAGCGCGTCTTTCTCATCTGTCCTGCCTTAGCACTATTGTTGTAATCACAGGATCTTGTTTCTTATCTCGTTGACGCTGACATTATTCATGGGCCACTTGAAAAAACCTT
>UEXS01000834.1_pt1 | contig 14108 bp, 14 predicted proteins | sample 4301141 | NCBI WGS metagenome assembly UEXS01 (sample SAMEA4773178, study PRJEB27434) | metagenome | biome: 2259; feature: agricultural soil; material: soil | place: USA | collected 2014-09 | depth 0.25 m
CCCCAACACCCATCCCCCGCCGCTTATGAGCATATTAATCGCCGAGGACATGACCTTTCAGCGCGATTACCTTCGCGCCATCATAACTGATCACTTTCCCGACGCCGGGCCGATAATAGAATCGTGCGACGGCAAGAGCGCGGTCGAACTGGCGTTACATCACCATCCGGCCCTCGTTGTACTGGATATTAAAATGCCCGAGCTTTCGGGTGTGAAGGCTGCTCAGCAAATATGGGCCGAGCTTAAACTCGCGCGAATCATTTTCTGGTCGCAGTACAAGGACGAAATCTATATCCGCGAGCTTGCGCGAGTGGTCCCCGCCGAAACGGTTTACGGCTACGTTCTGAAATCCTCACCCGACGAAAAGTTGATCGCCGCTCTGCGGGCGGTGCTGATTGATGAGCAGTGTTGGATCGATCCTGAGATTCGACTGGTCCAGTCCCGCGCTACCAGCCGCGCATCGGGATTGACGGACATCGAATACGAAGCGCTGCTCGACATTGCGCTCGGCTTGACCGACAAGGCCATAGCTCGGCGCCGCTATTTGAGTGAGCGCGGCGTGCAGAACAGGCTTCGAGAGCTTTACGCAAAGCTCTCAATCGACCTCGAACAGATCGTCGATACTCGTTGGGGAAACACCTACAGCCCGCGTTCGCGGGCGATATCGGTTGCGTTGCAGCGTGGCTTGATCAACGCGGACGAGCTCGCGCGCGAAAACGAATCGCTTCAACAATGGCTCGAACGCGAGAACGCGATTCCCTAATAAGAAGAAGTGCGGAGTGCGGAGTTCGGAGTGCGGAGTCAGGAATGCTCTGCGTCCTCGGAACTCCGCACTCCGCACTCCACACTCCGCACTCCACACTCCGAACGCCGCACTCCGCACTCCACACTGCGCGCTCCGAACTCCGACTTGATTCTGATAAAGTCATTGGCGGCTCGATCGAGATCGAGGCGGAGCCGATCAACGTGCTGGCAGAGAACACAGTCATCTCGCATTATAGAATCCTGTCGCGGATAGGCGTCGGCGGCATGGGCGAGGTTTATCTCGCCGAGGACTCGCGACTCGGGAGGCGGGTCGCGCTCAAGCTGCTGTCACAACAATCAAGAGAGGATGAAGACCGGCTCCGCCGCTTCGAGCAGGAAGCCCGAGCCGCATCCGCGCTCAATCATCCGAACATCATCACCATCCACGAAATCGCTTCGGAGAAGGAATCTCGTTTTATCGCGATGGAATTCGTCGAGGGCGAAACGGTTCGACAGAAGTTGCGCCGCGAGAAAATGAGCGTGCGGGAGTCAGTAGACGTCGCGATGCAAGTCGCCGGCGCGCTCGCGGCCGCGCATCGAATCGGGATTCTGCATCGAGACATCAAGCCGGAAAACATCATGCTGCGGCCGGATGGCATAGTGAAGGTGCTCGATTTCGGCGTGGCCAAGCTCACCGAGAAGTTCGCCGAGTTTGTTTCCGGCGCTCAACCTGCGGGCGCCGAAGACGGAGAAGTGAAAACGCTTGGGCTCGTCACCACCGAAGCGAACATCGTGATGGGAAGTCCCAACTACATGTCGCCCGAGCAGGCCCGCGCGCTCCCGGTCGATGCAAGGAGCGACATCTTCAGTCTCGGGTCTCTTACTTACGAGATGCTGACCGGAACGATGCCTTTCAAGGGCGCGACCGTCAGCGATGTGGTCGTTTCAATTCTCGAACGCGAGCCCACGCCACTGACCGAGTGTTTGCCCGAAGCGCCCGTCAAGCTCCAGACGATCGTCGCTCGAGCGTTGGCAAAGGACCTCGCCCGGCGTTATCAGACGATCGAGGACTATCTCGAAGATCTGAAACGAATTCATCGCAGATTGGATTTTGAAACGGGGCTTGATGAATCTGCTCGCCTGCCTGATTCCGGCGAAGCGGCGCCGACGGGTCCACAGGCTCAACGAACCGTTGCCGAATTCGTGGTTCGAAGCGATCAGGTGCCGACGGTGCGCGCCACATCAAGCGCCGAATACATTGTCGGTGAAATAAAACAGCACAAAAGCGGGTTCACGCTTTTCTCGATCGCCGGGCTGCTGCTGGTTGCAGTGCTCGCTTATTTTGCGTTCTCGACCCGCGCGCATCCGATTGACTCGATCGCCGTGCTGCCATTCGTCAATGCGAGTTCCGATCCGAACACCGAGTACCTCAGCGAAGGGCTCACCGAGAGTCTGATCAATAACCTTTCGCAATCACGCAATCTCAAGGTGATGTCGCGCAACGCGGTCTTCAAGTACAAGGCAGGGGAAGCGGATCAAAAGACGGCCGCCCGCGAGCTTAAGGTGCATGGTGTTGTGACGGGAAAGATCGTTCAGCTTGGCGACAACCTGTCGATTAACGTCGAGCTGATCGATTCGCGCGACGACACGCAGGTTTGGGGTGAGCAATACAATCGGCGCATTGGAGACCTGTTCACGTTGCAGGAACAAATCGCAAAAGATGTATCCGAGAAGCTGCAGCTCAAGCTGAGCGGCGAAGATCAGAAGCGAGTCACCAAGCGCTACACGGACAACTCCGATGCGTATCAGCTTTATTTGAGGGGCCGGTTCTACTGGAGCAAGCGCACGGAAGACGGGATGAAGAAAGGGGCCGAGTACTTCAACCAGGCAATCGCGAAGGACCCGAATTATGCGCTCGCGTATGCGGGCCTGGCCGATTGCTACGCGTTGTTGTACGAGTACAGCGCGGCGCCTTCGAGTGATCTCTATCCCAAAGCGAAAGCAGCGGCGTTGCGCGCATTGGAACTCGACGACACGTTGGCCGAAGCTCACACCTCGCTTGGGGCGGCTTACGAGTATGAGTGGAATTGGAACGAGGCTGAGAAGCAATACGCGAAAGCGATCGAGTTGAATCCGAATTACGAGACCGCGCATCACTGGTACTCGGCATACCTGATCGCCCGTAAACGATTTGACGAAGCGATAGCCGAGTCGCGCCGGGCGCTTGAGCTCAATCCGCTTTCGCTGATCATCAACACGGCTTTGGGGAGGGCGCTTCATAGCGCGCGTCGATACGATGAGGCGATCGAGCAGTTGCGCAAGACGCTCGATATGGATTCGAATTTCGCGGAAGCCCATTTTCATCTTGCGCTGGCTTACGAAGGAAAGAAATCGTATGACGATGCGATCCGCGAGTATGAAAAATACATTGAGTTGTCCGGCGATAAATCGATGAAGGCGTGGGTTGGGCGAGTGTACGCGGAGTCTGGAAGAAAGCAGCAGGCGTTGAAGGTGCTTGCCGAAGTGACCGGGGCGTCGAAGCGCGAGCCGGTATCGCCGTTCGCGATGGCGACTCTCTATGCGGCGCTTGGAGAGAAGGAACGCGCATTCGAGTGGCTGGAGAAAGTATATAAAGAGCGGAACTATTATGTGGTGTTTCTTAACACCGATCCGGCGCTGGATAGCTTGCGAGGTGATCCACGGTTCACCGATCTGCTGGGAAGGATCGGGCTTGTGTAGCTGTCCAGCAAGAAAGATGGAGAGAATAATTGAGTAAGATCGGACAGATTCAAGAGTTGGTTCGCAACGGCCTCTATTATCTAACCGAGCATGCTGACGACGAAGCCAGGGATGACGGGTTCGACATCTACGATGTAGAATTCGGAGTGTTAAGGGGCAAGATTCGTCGAAGTTGGCCGCGCGAAGGGAAACACGAGGTCGTTGGTCCGGCGCTGGATGGCCGGCCGATTGGGGTTGTCTGCCGGATCACTCCAACGGGAACGGTCCGAGTCATTACGGTCTATGAGGACCAGCCTACGGACTAGGCAAGGGGAAATGTGAAATGGAGTTTTGGGAAGGCGAACGCTGCGAGTACTGCAATGGGATCATTGTCGAAAAGAAAACCGACGTGTCCCGCAAGGTCAAAGGAAAGTACGTGCTCATTGAGAACGTGCCAACTGGCGTCTGCACCGAATGCGGCACCCGGTACTACGCAGCCAATGTATTAAAGACCATCGAAGAGACCATTCGCGGGCGCCAAAAGGCAAAGCGTGAAGTCCGTATGCCCGTATACACGCTCTGACTGAGCGTGCTCTAAGGCACCGTGTAGAGACGCTTGCTAGTGATCTGATTATCACGGACGACAGCGCAACTCGCGGCAACTAGCATTTGTTCCAGTACCGCAAAAGGGATCAAGAATTCTAGATATTAGGACTAGTCATCATCATGTCGATTCTTCTTTCTGTAGTTGCGAACGGCCACTATGCCGGCCCAAATACCAACTACAGAACCAATCGCACCAATTATTTTGAGGAGGTCGCTCAAGGTTTCGGGGGGTTTATTGCTAAGAAACATGACTAGGCCAACAGCTATTACATACTTAGCGAAGCCAATCCATTCCTTTAGCTCAGCAAGCCGAAACTCTCTTTGCAGCCACTTGGCAAAATACTTCTCTGGAATCTCTACTTGCATACTTCGTACCTCCGTCAAACCATCCACTTGATTCTTGAGTGTGAATACACGCATTGCCTTTGATCTTAGACACAAAGGTTGATCTCTAGATTGAACGTAGTCGTTATGCGCTTTGATTATTCTCTTTAGGGAAGACGTTGAATCAGCTAGATTCAATGCCGCGCTTATAAAAAAATCAGCCCTTACGTATCAAAAAACAAATATCAAAGTCAACAAAAAACTTATGGTCAACACACACTCTTTCTCCGTGGAGAGGTCTCCTTTACGGCCTTAGCATAGCAATTTCATTGTCTTAGCAAATTTAATCAATGGCGCATTTTTCTTGAAGCCCAGAGCCTCGACGACGACCTTGTAGATAACTAAATTATCCAAGGCGTTGTGATTGATTTGGTTTTGTTCGGAGTTGAAGGGCTCGAACCTTTCGATTTATTGATAATAAACGGCAACGCTCGGATAACTCTTCATCGAAGCCGATCTTGAAAGCAAACGAGCCGGGGCGGCAAGGATGTTGCACTTCATCGCGATCGGCCGGCCGTCAAGCCGCAGCGCAAGCATCATCAATCTCCCGCGCTCGAGAGCATTGTGTTTATTGGACTTTTGTATGGATCGGATCATCTCATTACCGACGAAAACACTCGAATCCACATGGCCAACGGGACTTCTAACGTGATCATATCCCCTTCAAACACAGTCACCGTGAAACCCTTTCCATTATCCAGTGCTATCTGGATTGTAATCCCTTACCTGCGATGGTTTTGGCCATTCAACATTCAGTAACAGCAGGAACCGAAACAAAACAACCCGCAACCGGCATCGACGGCACAACCACAAACGGTTATCCCGCCGCAGGTGACGCAGCACGGCCTGTGGACAAGTGACATTGGCTCACCTATCGGGTATGAGATGATTAAGCAATGATTCTTATTCCTGCCTGGATGCCTTTTTGAGCAGAGAAAGATAGGACCAGCTCTGAGAACCGCCTGGAATACCGGGTGAACAAAGGCTGGGAGGAACAGAATAATTCTTGTTGACATGGACGTCATTAAGGGGAAGTCTCCGGAGTGGATCAATCTCAATTTTAGAGACCTTGTTAATGACTGTCGTAAGACACTTATTCAGTAGTTGATCAAGAATAGCGCGAGTTAGAAGGATGGCTCGCTGAACGACGTCGCAATGCCTACTCGCGGAAATTGGTAGTTGCAATTCTTCGGGGCTAGCTTTGCGCTGCGCCTGGGTTCTTATTGACTCAATAAATTGCCGTATGGTAAACGTTCGGCCATGTCAGTAACGGGTGCCGCTTGCCTTGCCGAGACATTCGGCAACGTTTCCCTCAAATCGTATGGACTCCTTTTTCATCAGATCGATTCACGGTATCATTCGCACTATCAAGTTCGAACACACGCAACCGCTCTTAATATCTACAATACTCGCTCAGGAGGGAATAACACCGCGCCATGGCCTCGACAAATGTCTCCTTGACCCGAGCCTTCGGTAGCACGATGCGCACAGGCGCATGGTGGCTTCAGCCGCTGTTGACGTTCCTGGGATTGTCCGCCTTTGTCGTTTATTCGACGTGGGCGGCGTTCCAGGGGACTCACTATCGGTTCGGTCCTTATCTTTCGCCCTTCTATTCGCCGGAGTTGTTCGGCGATCCCGTGCATAGTTGGTTCGGCGCGAAGCCCGCGTGGTTTCCGGCGTGGCTTCCGTGGTCGCCCGCGCTGATTATCCTTTGGGCGCCCGGCGGCTTTCGGCTGACGTGTTACTACTACCGAGGCGCTTATTACAAAGCGTTCTGGGCGGACCCTCCGTCGTGCGCGGTGGGCGAGCCGCGAAAGCGTTATCTCGGCGAACGCTCGTTTCCGCTGATCCTTCAAAACGTGCATCGATATTTTCTCTACCTCGCTTTGGTGTTCATCGTGGTCCTCTTGCACGACGCGTGGAAAGCGATGTGGTTCACGGACGCGGCGGGGCAGGTCACGTTTGGGATCGGGTACGGGACAATTATTCTAACGATCAATGCGATTCTGCTTGGCGGGTATACGTTCAGTTGTCACTCGCTTCGTCATCTGGTCGGCGGAGGTTGCGATCAGTTGTCGAAGATGCCGATACGTCAGAAAAGTTACAATTGCGTGAGCTGTCTGAATCGCAGGCACATGCTGTGGGCGTGGATGAGCCTGTTCTGGGTGGCGTTCTCCGACATCTATGTGCGGCTTTGTTCGATGGGTATCTGGTCAGACAGGAGACTCTTCTGATGGCCGAATACCAAACATTCGAACACGACGTGTTGGTGATCGGAGCGGGAGGCGCCGGACTGCGTGCCGCCATCGAAGCTTCAGGCGCGGGCGTTTCCGTCGGACTCGTTTGCAAATCGCTGCTCGGCAAAGCGCACACCGTGATGGCCGAAGGCGGGATCGCCGCCGCGCTTGCGAACGTCGACGAGCGCGACAACTGGAAGGTCCACTTCGCCGATACGATGCGAGGCGGCCAATACGTCAATAACTGGCGAATGGCCGAGCTTCACGCAAAGGAAGCGCCGGCGCGTGTTCGCGAGCTTGAATCGTGGGGCGCGGTGTTCGATCGCACGCCCGACGGCCGAATTCTTCAACGCAACTTCGGCGGGCACAAGTATCCGAGGCTCGCGCACGTTGGCGATCGCACCGGGCTCGAGATGATTCGAACGCTCCAGGATCACGGGATTCATCAGGGCATCGATGTTCATATGGAAGTCACCGTGCTGACTCTGTTGAAAGACGGTGATCGAGTGGTTGGCGCGTTCGCATACGATCGCGAGCGCGGGCGCTTTCGATTATTCAAAGCGAAAGCCATCGTGCTTGCGACTGGCGGAATCGGGCGCGCATACAGAATCACGAGCAACAGTTGGGAATACACCGGCGATGGTCACGCGCTCGCTTATCACGCCGGCGCCGAGTTGATCGACATGGAATTCGTTCAGTTCCATCCGACCGGCATGGTGTGGCCGCCAAGCGTGAGGGGTATTTTGGTTACCGAAGGAGTTCGCGGCGAAGGCGGCGTTCTGCTCAACAGCATGCGAAAGCGGTTCATGTTCGACGAGATCCCGGACAACTATAAGAGCCAAACCGCCGACAACGAAGAGGAGGGCTGGCGCTACACGCAAGGTGACAAGAACGCGCGCCGGCCCCCTGAACTTCTGACTCGGGATCACGTAGCTCGTTGCATCGTGCGCGAAGTTCGAGAAGGGCGGGGAAGTCCACACGGCGGCGTGTATCTGGACATAGCGTGGATACGAAAGCGCCTTCCGAATTCCGAAGAGCACATCAAGCGCAAGCTTCCGAGCATGTATCATCAATTCAAACAGCTCGCCGACATCGATATTACTCAACAGCCGATGGAAGTCGGTCCGACTACGCATTACGTGATGGGAGGCATTCGCGTCGACGCCGACACTCAGATGTCAGGAGTGCCGGGACTGTTCGCGGCGGGCGAATGCGCGGCCGGAATCAACGGCGCGAATCGATTGGGTGGCAATTCGCTTTCGGATCTGCTGGTGTTCGGCAAGCGAGCGGGCGAGTATGCTGCACAGTTTGCTCGCGATAATTCACAAGGTCAGATTAACGAAACCGAGATTGAAGCCTCGGCGCGGCGGGCGCTTGAACCCTTCGAACGCACCGAAGGATCCGCCGAGGGTCCGTATAAAATTCAACTCGAGTTGCAGGAGATGATGCAGGAACTGGTCGGCATCGTGCGAAAGGAAGACGAGATGCAGCGCGCGCTCGAAGGAATCTCGCGCCTCTGGAGACGGGCGTCGACTGTAGGTGTCACCGGCAATCGCGAATATAACCCCGGCTGGCACACCGCTCTCGATCTCTCCAACCTGCTGACGGTTTCCGAAGCAGTCACACGATGCGCCATCGAACGCAAAGAGAGCCGCGGCGCTCAATTTCGCGACGACTATCCCGCTAAGAGTGAAGCATTCGCAAAGATCAACATCGCGGTCAGGAAAGACTCAGACGGCACGATGAAGGTCGTGCGCGATGCGATTCTTGAGATGCCCGCGGAGCTCAAGCAGGTCATAGAGGAGATGGGTTGATGCCACAAGCCACATTCAGCGTCTGGCGCGGAAGCGCCGGCGAAGGCAAGTTCGTCGACTACACCATCGAAACAGCGCCCGGCATGGTGGTGCTCGATGCCGTTCGCAGAATTCAGGCCGATCAGGCTAACGATCTGGCGTTGCGATGGAACTGCAAAGCGGGCAAGTGCGGTTCCTGTTCGGCTGAAGTCAACGGCATGCCTAAGCTGATGTGCATGACGCGGCTCAGTCAGCTTTCGCTCGACAAGCCGGTGACGGTCGAGCCGATGAAAGCGTTTCCGCACGTCAAGGATTTGATCACCGATGTCTCGTGGAACTACGAGGTCAAAAAGAAAATCAAGAAATTCAAGCCGCGCTCGCCCGACGCAGCGGATGGCACGTGGCGAATGCAGCAGGAAGACATCGACCGCGTTCAGGAGTTTCGCAAGTGCATTGAATGTTACCTGTGTCAGGATGTGTGTCACGTGCTGCGCGAGCACAGCCTGCATGAAAAATTTATCGGGCCTCGCTTTTTGGTTTACGTTGCGGCGCTCGAGATGAATCCGTTGGACACCGAGGACCGGCTCGAGGAATTGAAGGAGACGATGGGCATTGGCTTTTGCAACATAACAAAGTGCTGCACAAAGGTTTGCCCTGAGAGCATCACGATCACCGACAACGCGATCATTCCTTTGAAGGAACGAGTGGTCGGCAAGTTTTATGATCCGCTCGCGCGACTCGTACAACTGTTTCGCGGGAGAAGTCAGTAGTCAGTAGTCAGTAGTCCGTAGTCCGTAGTCAGCAGTCAGTAGTCAGTAGTCCGTAGTCCGTAGTCAGCAGTCAGTAGTCAGTAGTCCGTAGTCCGTAGAGGAACCCCCTCGTTTCCGGCTGACGACTACGGAACAATTACAATAGGCGAATGACGACGGGACCACGGACTACTGACTACGGACTGCGGACTACGGACTACGGACTACTGACTACGGACTACTGACTACCTTTAGGAGCAACACAATGTTCGAACTCAAGCCCTTGCACAGAGACGCTATTCCCGCGGCGCTCGACAAAGCCATGCGCTATCGCCTGCTCAACGAACCGGGCGCCGCCGAGAGCATTTGCCTGGACGTGCTAAAAGTCGATCCGGATCATCAGCAAGCTCTTGTGACCTTGCTGCTGGCGATGACCGATCGACTTGCGAAAGGCTACACCGTCGGCGATACGCAGATTCAAGATGCGCTTGGGCGGCTCAGGGACGAGTACGAACGGACTTACTACACGGGCCTTGTTTGGGAGCGCCGAGCAAAGGCGAGGCTTGCGAAGGGCTCGCCTGACGCGCGTTATGCGGCATACGACTGGTTCCGCGAAGCCATGGAATGGTTCGAAAAAGCGGAAGCGATTCGCCCCGCCGGGAATGATGACGCGATCCTGAGATGGAACTCCTGCGCGAGAGTGATAATGAGTAACAATCTGAGTCAGAAATCCGAGGAGTACGCGGAGCACTTTCTTGAGTAGTGAATATCGAACGCTGGCTCGCTGATCCCAGATACGTGACCGAGCAGTGATGATAAAGGCGCTTCGAAAACTGCGTGAACTTGACCGCCGTTCTTGAGCAGATTGCTTCGCTGTGTTAACCGCCGGCGCGATGGACATCAGTTCAATTCGTCTCAACGAAAGCGAGGTTCTCGTGAAAGAAGCCATATCAAAAGTTGCTCTTGTAACCGGCGCAAGCCGAGGTGTCGGTAAAGGCGTTGCGCTCGAACTCATGCGAACGGGCGCCACTGTTTACATCACCGGGCGGACCGAGAATGACATGAGTTATGTCGAGGGCAAGGGCCGTGGTTGCGTGTGCGACCACCGCGTGGATGAGCAAGTGCAGGCTGTGTTCCAGCGGATTGCCGAAGAGCAGGGTCGCCTGGATGTGCTCGTGAACAACGTTTGGGGCGGCTACGAGACGATGATCGAGGACGGCGCCTTCACCTGGTCGCGGCCTTTCTGGCAGCAACCTTTGTGGCGATGGGATGCGATGTTCCAGGCAGGCGCGCGCGCTCATTACGTCGCCAGCCAACTCGCGGCTCGGATGATGGTGATGCAACGATGCGGTCTCATCGTGAACATTTCTTTTTGGGCTGCACAGAAGCACATCGGCAACGTGGCCTACGGCGTCGCGAAAGCCGCGACCGACAAGATGTCTTCGGATATGGCTCACGAGCTGCGCGAGCACAATGTCGCGGTTGTGTCGATCTACCCCGGGCTCGTCAGAACAGAAGCGGTGATGCGCGCAGCTGAATGGCTTGACCTGAGCAATTCAGAATCTCCGGAGTTTATCGGCCGCGCCGTTGTCGCGCTTGCAAATGATCCCAATGTGATGAACAAAAGCGGAATGGTACTCGTCGCCGCACAGCTTGCGCGCGAGTATGGATTCACAGATGTCGACGGAAAGACTCCAAGGCCACTGACCCTGGAAGATGTGTGAGTCACTCCGTCGAAATCCAGGAGATGACTGACCGGCGTCATCCGATCGTCTTTCCTTTGCCCACCGCCTTGCTCGATCCCAGCTCGCTAATGATCTTGAATTCCTTCTCGCTGACGGGCTGAACTGAAAGACGGCTTCGGTTGATCAGAACCATCTTCTGTAGGGCCTTGTGCTCTTTGATTTCGGGAAGCGTCACGGCGCGCGCGAACTTTTTCTTGAACCTGATTCGTGCGCTGTACCAGATGGGATTTGCAAGCGTCGCCTTCGGATCGTAATGGCTGTCACCTGAATCGAACTGCGTCGGGTCGGGTTCAGCAAGCCCGCTGATCTCGTGAATCCCTACGACCGCAGGAGGCTCGGCGCCCGAATGATAAAACAGCGCTTCATCGCCGACTTTCATTTCTCGCATAAGGTTTCGAGCCTGGTAGTTTCTCACGCCGTCCCACAGCGTAGTCTTGTCGCGTTTCAGATCATCGATCGAATACGACGAGGGTTCGGATTTCATCAGCCAGTATCGTTTCGCCATGTTCTTCCTCAGTCACTTCGCCGTTTTCGGATTCTTCAAACCGGTCGCGAGTTTGTTCCCGGCTTCTCTAGTCACTCGCGAAGCTATTTGATCGCGATGGTCGTTCAGGAACTGCCGAACGGCTCCCGGATCGCGCTGTGCCAGCTCGCGAAGCGCCCACGACATCGCCTTCACAACCATGTCGTCGCGATCCCCGAGCAGCATTCGGCAAACTTCAAGCGTGCGTTCTGCGTCGCCGCTTCCACCGCGAGCTTTGCTGTTCAGAGGCACCGTGCTCACCATCGCAGCGCGCCGCCACCAACGATCTTTCGACCGCGCCCATCGGTGAATGACATTGTCTGAAACCTGGCCTTCGCGCCACGCGGGCCCTGACAGGTAACAGGCAAAGCAATCTACCTCGCTCCACTCGCTCATCCCGCGCCCGAAGAGCTCGAGTTCTTTCTGACGAAGGCTCGACGCGGCCGCCGGATGATGCTGGACAAGCTCATAAGCGACGAAGCGATGGATCGCGGGTTCGCTCAAGAGCCGCATCGCCGACTCGATGACAAACGCCGCCGGGAATTTCGCAAGCCGTTTCGAGAACTCGCGGCGCACGGCTCTCACGGCATCGGTCTTCGCGTTCGGAAGCGCGCGAATCTTTTCGGCGATCTCGATTGCGAAGTCTTCGGCGCTTGAAAGGTCGCCGCTCATCTTCTATCGCACGCCCCATTCCCAGATTCCATAACTGATCTTTTTGTCGAGCGCGTGACCCGATTGCTTGAGCGACAACGCGATCTGGCCGCGATGTTGTGACTCGTGCGCGAGGACGTATCCGAGAAACGCAGTGACGTGCGGCTTGAAGCCTTTGACCTTGCCTTCGACGATCGCTTTCTTGAATAACGATTCCATCGCCTTGCCCGAATCCTTCAAAGCGCGAGTCAGAAGCTTCTTGTCCGCGGCCACTTCCTTCTCGACTTTATCTATGCCTTCCATCAACTCGGGCGCGGCGCTTTTCAACCACATAAGCCGAACGTTGTGCACGTGAGCGAACTGCTGGGCGACCGTTCTGCCCTTGGAAGCCGAAACGTCGTTCAACGCGTCGGCCGGGATAGCATCGAGCAGATACAGATTGATTCGGTTATTGATGTTCCAGGTGTCGATGATTTCCTTCTCAGCATCCAGACTCATGTTGATTCCTCACAAGATTGTTGATGGCACCCCCGGTAGTTCTACAGTCGCCTAGCGCGTGAACGCAAGAGGTTCGTAGGTCGGGATTCACTTCAGGCGGAAGTTAGTAATGTACGGCACTCACGACAAGTACAAACTTCCGCCTGAAGGCCGAACTACTAACGTCACGCTTGCGCAATCCAACAACACAATAGAAAACCACTGCGAATTTGATTCGCGGCGGCGTGGCAAGATAAAGTTCAAACACGATGAGTTACTGTGACATTGCGCCGGGGCATCCATATCACGGACCGTATCACGCGAAAGAGTACGGCTTCCCGATCAGAAAAGACGCAAGGCTACTGGAACGGCTCGCGCTCGAGATCAATCAGGCGGGGTTGTCGTGGCTGACGATTTTGAAGAAGCGACAGAACTTCTTCGATGCATTCGATGGGTTCGATGTCGATCGAGTCGCTCGATACGGGAAGCGCGAACGTGCGCGGTTGCTCGGCAACGAAGGGATCATTCGCAACGAGTTGAAGATCAACGCGGTGATCGAGAACGCCCGGCGAATCGTGTTGATCCGAGAGAGTCACGGTTCATTCGCGCGATGGCTCGACGCTCATCATCCGCTGGTGAAGGAAGAATGGGTGAAGCTTTTCAAGAAGTGTTTTCTTTTCACCGGAGGCGAGATCACCGGAGAGTTTCTGCTCAGCACCGGGTATCTTCCAGGCGCGCACGTCGAGACCTGTCCGGTGTACGAGAGAGTCGCGAAGAAAAATCCGCCGTGGATGCGCGCCAATTAGGCTTGTACGGTGGCTTGTGCGGGCGGCCCTCCGTGGCCGCCCCTCTTAACGCAAGATATGCATTTGAGAAAGGGGCGGCCTCGGAGGGCCGCCCTTACAAGCAAGACGATTATTTCGCGTAATATCCCTTCCTCGTCTTCACCGCTGCGTCGGGGCGATCGACAATCACTCGAACCCTGCGAAACGTTCCGTCTTTGTCGGGATTGGTCGGGTAATAGCCTACGCTGTAAACGGTTCGCAGCGCCGCCGCGACTTGCTTATACACTCCCGAAAGATCGTTCGCCTTTTCGGCCGTGAATTTCTGGCCGCCGGTCAGCTCGGCGAGCCGGTCCAGTTGATCGCGCGCGATCGCGTAAGCCTCCGACGTGCTGTTGCCGCGCTCGAATACTTCTTCGTACTCGGTATCAAGATAGATCGGGAACACAATCACGTCCGATTCTTCCAACCGCCGGCCAAGCTGATTGAACGTCACTCGAGTCTGCATCGGATTGTAGCGGTCAAGCGAGCTGTCCACGCCGTCGGTCATCACCACGATCGCGTTGCGTTGCCCGCGAGTCCCTCGCAGAGTATCCATCATCGCAAACCACATCGCCTCATAAAACGCAGTGCCCCCCTGAGGCTTGTCGATTTGCTTGATGCGCCGCTTCAATTCTTCGCGATCGCTGGTCAACTGTG
>UEXS01000981.1_pt1 | contig 14073 bp, 6 predicted proteins | sample 4301141 | NCBI WGS metagenome assembly UEXS01 (sample SAMEA4773178, study PRJEB27434) | metagenome | biome: 2259; feature: agricultural soil; material: soil | place: USA | collected 2014-09 | depth 0.25 m
CCGCCGCGGAGTCTTCCTTGAGCGCGTGAATGAGATCGACTTTGCTGCTCTTGAGCGCGGGGGCGATCCCGTACAGCACCCCGGTTATCAACGACACGCCGAGCGTGAAACCGAGCAAGCGAAGATCCGGCGTGACGTTCAACGTTGCCTGGCCCCATCCTGTCTGCGGCAGATATTTGAGCAGGACCCGCACGCCGAGAAACGCGAAGCCCAACCCTGCCACTCCGCCCAGCAGCGCGATCACCATGCTTTCGACCAGGAGCTGAGATGTTAGCTGCCATCTGCTCGCGCCGACGGCCAGCCGCACCGCCATTTCTCGATAGCGCGAGGCGCCACGCGCAAGCATCAGATTTGCGACGTTCGCGCACGCGATCAGCAGAACAAGTCCAACAACAATCATCAGGATCATCAACGGACGCTCGAGCCGGTTCCGCACGTATGAATAGCCTCGCGCCGCGGGCATCAATAAGATTGGCTGCGCGCGGTTGACGAAGCGCGGGTCTTTGACCGATTGGCGCTCCCCCTCTTCCTGACTCTGATACAAAGCATACAACTCGGCTTCCGTCTGCTGAACGCTCGCGCCCGGCTTGAGCCGTCCAATGGCTTGCATCCACCAATAGTGACGACTATTCCACACGGCGAATGGAGAACCGCTCGCCTGGCTGCGCATCATTATCGGGATGAAGATATTCGGGTTAGAGGTCACATCGGCGCCTCGAAATCCCTGCCGTGACACGCCGATGATCGTGAACGGATAGCCGTTCAGGCGCACCGTCCGCCCAACGACCGAGGCATCGCCACCGAAACGCCCGCGCCAATAGTCGTAGCTCAGCACCGCGTACGGCGACGCGCCCGGCGCCCGATCGTCATCAGGCTCAATCAGCCGGCCCGCCGCCGGCTCGACTCCAAGTACCTCGAAGTAATTCCCCGAAACCGAAGCAGCGTATGCGAGCTCGGTCGTGTCCGCGCCCTCCAGTTGCACACCAATCGGTTGGCCTCCGCCGCCATACGCCGCCAATCCTGAGAAGCCGCTGTTGTTGTCGCGAAACGCGACATAGTCCGGATAATTCCAACTCGTGTTTGGCCGCGCCGGGTTGGCCGCCACAAGATAGAGCTCACGCGGCGACTTGACCGGAAGAAGCTTTAGAAGCATCGCGTCCACCAGCGAGAAGATCGCGGTGTTCGCTCCGATTCCAAGCGCCAGTGAGATGACGGCCATCGCAGTGGTGGCCGGAGTCTTGCGAATCATTCTCAATGCATAGCGGCACTCAGCCGAACGATTCTCAATCCATCCTGTTGGACTCATCGCTTTTTCCTCCGGTTTGGTTTCACAACCTAACTGGCTCTTAGTTCCATGGTTTCTGACTCGTCTTTCTTAGAGATCGGGCCAGAACATCCACAAGAACCGGAAACAAGATACTACTCGTATCTAAGCGACACCATCGGATCGACTCTTGCAGCGCGGCGCGCTGGCACGAAACAGGCTCCCAGAGCCACAATCGTCAGAATCGCGGTGATACTGACGATAGTCACGGGATCAGTAGCGGTCACATTGAACAGCAGCCCTTCCAACAGCCGGGTCAGCGCAAACGTAGCCACCAATCCTATGCCGGCGCCCCCGAGGGTCATCGCCATACCCTGACCCACAACCAGCCGGATTATGTCTACGCGTCTTGCGCCCAAAGCGAGCCTCACCCCGATCTCGTGAGTTCGTTGCGCCACCCCATAAGAAATGACGCCATAGATTCCAATGCCCGCGAGCATCAGCGCGACGCCGGCAAAGATCATGAGCAACAACATCGAGAAGCGGCGCAGTGAGATCGAATCGGCAAGCAATTCTTCCATCGTGGCGATGTTGTAAACCACCTGGTCCTTGTCCATTTCGTAGACAGTGTTTCGAACGGCGGCAATCAGGCGCCGAGGATCGCCCGACGTATGAACCACCAGAGTCATGAACGACGTAGGAAACTGTGCTTCAGGAAGATAGATCTGCATCGGCTCTTTTCTGTCGAGCGCGTACTGTTTGACGTCGCGGACGACGCCGGTGACGATGCGCCACGGCTGCGGATTTTTCGCCGAGCCGGGAAACTTGATGCGCTTGCCGATCGGATCCTGTTCGGGCCACATCTCTCGGGCCATCGTCTCGTTTATCAGCGCTACGGGCGGCGTCGTCTCGACGTCCTGTTCACTCAGCGCGCGGCCTCGCAAGAGTTGAATCGCCATCGTTCTCGCATAACCGGGAGTGACGATGTACAGGTCAACGTCAAACTCTTCGCCTTCCGGTTTCGGATGATCCTCGACGGCGAGCCCGCGGCCGTCGAAGTTGCCGCTCAACGGAAGCACGCTCGTGAAGCCGGCCGATTCGATTCCGGGCCGAGCCTCGAGCCGCTCGCTGAGTTGATTGTAAAAAGAAACCCACTGTTGCGAGTTCGGATACTTCGCGCGGGGCACGGTTACATTCATCGTTAATCTTTGTTCAGCGGCGAAACCCGGATTCACGTTTCGCAACCTCATCACGCTCTTGATCAACAGACCCGCCGAAATCAACAGCACCAACGCCATCGCAACTTCGCTCATCACCAGCACGCTGCGTAAACGATTGTGAATGGCTTGCGCGCCGGAACTTCGGCCGCCTTCTTTCAGCGTTTCGTTGAGACTAGGATTTGAAGCCTTGATCGCCGGCGCGAGTCCGAAGACGACGCCCGTCACAACTGAAATAATCAGAGTGAAACCAAGCACGCGCGCATCGATCCTGATCCCTGTCAGCAGCGGAGTGACTTGCGAGCCAATTGACTCCACGAAGCTCACACCCCAGAGCGCCAGCAACAAGCCGAGCACTCCGCCCAACATCGCAAGCATTATGCTTTCTGTCAGGAACTGGCAGACGAGGCGGGATCGCGAGGCTCCCAACGCGCAACGAATGGCGACTTCTTTTTGGCGCGCGGCCGAACGAACAAGCAGCAGGTTGCCAACATTCGCACAGGCGATCAACAGCACAAAAGCGACCGCCCCGAATAGAGTCAACAGAGTCGGCCGCAACCCGCCAACGGTGTCTTCAGTGAGGGTCGTCACTCGCACTCCATAACCCGTGTTGTCCTTTGGATGTTGTTGCGCAATGCGCCCGGCTATCACGTTCATATCCGCCTGCGCCTGCGCAAGAGTGACGCCCGGCTTCAGCCGCGCGAGCGCGCGCAGATGACGCGCTGAACGTTGGTTCTCATCGTGCGGCTCGGCTACGGGCCTGTAGAATTCGCCGCGCGGATCCACCAGGCTTTTCGGCAGTGGCTGAAACTCGGCGGGGAGGACCCCGACGACTTCGTAAGGTTTGCCGCTAAGATTGATCTTCTGCCCGACAACGTTCGGGTCACCCGCGAAGCGCCGCTGCCATAACCCGTACCCCAGCACGATGACTTGATCCTTGCCGTCCTCCTGTTCTTCGGGCAAAAACACGCGGCCGATGAGCGGCGTCGCTTTCATGATCGAGAAGTAGCCGTCGCCTACCTGCAGGCCCTGAATGCGTTCGGCCTCGCCTTCACCGAGCAGCGTCGCGCTCCAGCCGCCGTACGTAGTGACATCTTCAAAGACGGAATTCTGATGCCGCCAATCATCGACATCCGTTGCCGAGACCTGGCTGCGATCCTTTCCTTCAGTGGGAATGTTGCCCCAGATCAGGGCGATGCGATCTGGCTCATGAAACGGCAGCGACTTCAAAAGGATTGTATTGACGACGCTGAAGATTACGGTGTTTGCGCTGATGCCCAGTGCGAGCGAGATCACCGCCACCAACGTGACCATCGGGCTCTTGCGCATCATTCGAACGCCGTAGCGGGTGTCTTGTAGCAACGTTTCCATGATTGCTCCGCTTGGGTTAAGGGTTCAGAGTTCAGGGTTTCTGGTTTCTGGTTTCTGGTTAGTGGCTGCTGGTTCAGTCTCGCAATCAGGAATCGTGATACGAAAAACCAGAAACCCTGAACCCGGAACCCGAAACCTATTCGTACCTCAACGCTTCCATCGGATCGACCTTCGCCGCGCGGCGCGCCGGCACGAAACAGGCCACCAGAGCCATTCCCGTGATCACGACCGCAACCACGACGAACGTAGCCAGGTCCGTCGCTCCCACTCCAAACAACAGCACAGACATTACGCGGGTCAACGCAAGCGCTCCCGCCAATCCGATTCCAACGCCGATGCCTGCCGTCAGCATTCCCTGCCCTACTACCAACCTGATCACATCGCCGGTTGGGGCCCCGAGCGCTACTCGAATGCCAATCTCGCGAGTCCGCTGCGTAACCGTGTAGCTCATAACACCGTAGATTCCGACAGCGGCAAGGATCAGGGCCACCGCAGCGAACAGACCGAGCGCAAACATTGCGAAGCGCCGTCTCGCCAACGACTCGGATAGCCGCTGATCCATCGTCTTGACATCGTATACCGGCACATTCGGGTCCAGCTCGCGGGCCTCGCGTGTGACCGCAGCGGCCAGGTCCAGCGGATTCGTTGTTGTGCGAAGTGTCACAAACAAGCTGCCAGCCGGCGCCTGTTGATGCGGCATATAAAACGCGACGCGGGAATCCGAATCGAGTGCGTATTGTTTGACGTTGGCGACGACTCCGACAACCGTGAGCCAGGGCGTGTCGCTCGCCGCGGACCCGGTCTTGAATCGCTTGCCGATTGGGTCCGTGCCCGGCCAATAGGTGTCGGCCATGTTCTGATCGATAATCGCGACCCTCAATGAATCTTTCGCGTCCGAGTCGCTGAAGAAACGCCCGCTGATCAGCGGCACTTTCATCGTTTCAAAATACCCTACGCTTGCGATTCGAAAGTCGGCCTGGATCGCACTTTGCCCCGCCGCCGGATCGTAGCCTTCGATGGCAATCGAGCCCCAGCCGATGCTGCCGCTCAACGGGAGGATCGTTGCGTTGCCGGCCGACTCGACGCCCGGCAATCGAGTTATGCGCTCACGGAGCTGTTGATAAAAGGCCAGCCGCTTCTGTTGTTCTTTGTACTCAGGCCCGGTTACAGCCATACGCATCGACAAGACGTTATGCGGATCGAAACCGGGCGCTACCTGCTGAACCCGAATAAAGCTGCGAATCAGCAGGCCCGCGCCCACAAGCAACATCAGCGACAACGCCATTTCAGCGATAACCAGCAGATTCCGCAGACGATGGCTGCCGCTGCCGGCAACACTTCGCCCACCTTCTTTGAGCACCTCGTTCAGGTTTACGCGCGAGCTTCGCAGCGCGGGGGCGAGCCCGAACAGGATTCCAGTGAGCACGGCTACGACAAACGTAAACACCAGGACGCGGCCATCGACTCCAATGTCCTGCATGCGAGGAATGTTGCCCGGATTGAGCCATCTGAGTGCGCTCAGGCTCCACACCGAGATCAACAATCCGAGCGCGCCCCCGGCGCTTGCCAACAGCACTGCCTCGGTCAGAAGCTGGCGCACAACTCGCCAGCGGACCGCGCCAAGCGCCGTGCGAATCGCGATTTCCTTTTCACGCTCGGCCGCTCGCGCCAGCAACAGATTGGCCACGTTCGCGCATGCGATCAATAACACACACCCGACCGCGCCCAGCAGAATCAGAAGCGCCGGGCGGATATCGCCGACCACCTGTGCAAGCAGAGGCCGCACGCTAAACGAGAATCGCCGGCTCGGCGGATATGAATCGGGAAACTGCTCCTCGAGACCGCGCGTGGCAATATCCAGTTCTGCCTGCGCCTGGGCAAGTGTCGCTCCGGGTTTTAGCCTTGCAAGAACGTTGTAGTTTTCATCGCCTTGTTCGCTCCAATCCTTCGGCTCGAATTGCAACGCGACGAGGAGATCCGGTTGCTGTACCGCGCCAACTGTCGGCATGACCTCGAAGCTGAGCGAAAAACTCGCCGGCAACACACCCACGATTGTGTAGCTCTCTCCGCTTAGAGTCAGCGTCTGTCCGAGCACGTTCGGATCGCCGCCGAAGTGCTGCTGCCAGAAACCGTGGGTCAGCATGACGGGCGGGGTCGTGCCCTTCGAATCTTCTTCGGGAAGGAAGACCCGCCCGAGTTCCGGCTGCACATCGAGAAGCGAAAGCGTCGCCGAGGAGCATCGCACGACTCCCAGCCGTTCGGGCGCGGCGCGTCCCGTAAGGATCAAACTGAAACCCTGAGCGATCCCGAGCTGTTCGAAGACGGTGCTGTTCGACTTGATTGCGGAATACTGTCCGGGTGACGGCCAATCCTGAAGGACGTTGGCGCCGGGCGAATGTGTCCAGATGATCGCAAGCCGCTCTGAGTCGTGGTAAGGCAGCGGGCGCAGCAACAGCCCGTTGACCATGCTGAAGATCGCGGTGGTCGCGCCTATTCCAAGGCCGAGCGTTATCACGGCGATGACGGCAAAACCGGGCTTCCTAGATAGCACGCGAATACCGTAACGGAGGTCTCGAAAAAACGTTTGCATCATTACTCCATAGGGTTCAGGGTTTCTGGTTTCTGGTTTCTCGTCTCTCGTTTCTGGTTACAAGACTGCACTGAATAAGAAACCAAGATCTACAGAACCGAGAACCAGCAACCATAAACCAGAGACCAGAAACTCATTCGTATCTAAGCGCCACCATCGGATCCACTTTCGCCGCTCGGATTGCAGGCACGAAACAGGCTCCCAGAGCCACTCCCGCCAAGGCGATCGCGACCACGAAAAACGTCAGCGGGTCAGTTGCGCTTATCCCGTAGAGCAGGCTCGAGACAACCCGAGTCAACGCGAGGGCTGTCGCCAGACCAATAACAAGCCCGACGGCAGTCAGAGCCATTCCACCCCCAACAACAAGCCGCAGCACATCAACCCGTCTAGCCCCCAGCGCGAGCCTGATGCTCACTTCACGGGTGCGCTGAGTGACCGTGTACGACATCAGGCCGTAGATCCCAACCGCTGCCAGCCCGGCCGCCAACACGCCGAAGCTTCCGATCAGCCATGCGCCGGTACGCTCTTGTGCGAAGGCGCGTCCAAGATGTTCGTCAAGGGTCTTGACATCAAACATCGCCACGGTCTTATCCACCTTATGCAACTCAGCTCTGAGAGCCGGCGCCAACCGCGCCGCGTCGCCGGTGATTTGAAGGAACATCGTCACACGGGACCGATACTCCTGACTCAGCGCCAGGAACATGAAAGGAAGCGGGGCTTCACGAAGGTTGCGGTACTTTCCGGTCTTCGCCACGCCGACCACTTCATAAAACGGTCCCCGCGCTCCGCTAATGCTTAGGCGTTTGCCTACCGCTTCTTGTATCGACTGGCCGGGCCAGAAGCGCCGCGCGAACGCTTCGTTGATCATAATCACCTTCGCGCTTGTTGCCGTGTCCTGTTCGGCGAAGGCGCGCCCCGCTAGCAAGGGGATACCGAGCGTTCGAAAATAATTTGCATCGACGACGTTGAGATTGAGTTCCAAATCTTCATCAGGCTGAGCCGTGTAGCCGTCGATGTAGACTCCGGTGCGGCTGCCGCCAGCGTTCACCGGTATGTACTGCGCCAGCGTCACGCCTCGCACTCCCGGCATTGCTTGAACGTTGTCGACAACCTGCTGATAGAAACTGCGGCCTTGCGCTTCGTTGTAACCCTGCCTTGCCATATCTACCGATGCGAGCAACGCGTCGCGGGTCTCAAAACCGAGATCGGTCGAGTAGGCCTGTTGCAAGCTGCGTAGGAACAGCCCCGCGCCTATCAGAAGGATCAACGACACGGCGATCTGAAAAACCACCAGCGCATTGCGCAAACCAAATCGCCTCGAGATGCCCCCGCTCAACCCGGTGTTTTTCAAGACCGGCGCAAGATCGAGCTTGGAGGCGTGAAGCGCGGGCGCCAGACCAAACAGCACGCCGGTGAGCAATGATACGAGCAACGTGAAGCCAAGCACGCGCAAATCCAAACTTGGACTCAGCGAAACGAACGTCGCGAAAGCCTCTAATGAGATGAGTTCATCGGCGAGCCAAAGAGCGAGCAGCAGACCGAGACCTCCACCCATCATCGAAATCAACATGCTTTCTGTCAGCATCTGGCGGACGATGCGCCCCGGTGTTGCGCCCAGAGCAAGACGCACCGCGATCTCTTTTTGCCGCGCGCGCGCTCGAGACAGCAACAGATTCGCGACATTGGCGCAGGCGATCAGAAGCACCAGTCCGGCCACCGCCATCAAGATGCCGCTGAAACGGCTGGTAGCATCTCGCACATCAGGCCCAACCATCGCTTGATCGAGCGCCACGACCGACATCGGCCTGGGCTGATCGGGTTGTGTGAGCGTCCCCATATTGCTTTGCGGGTACGCCTGCGCGAGTTGCGCGCCGATGGCCGTCACGTTGGCTTGGGCCTGTTCAAAAGTGACCCCCGAATTGAGGCGGCCGATGATGAAATACCCACGCGAGCCGCGCCTCACCAAAGGGCTCGAGTTGGTGGAGCCGGCGGCCGGTTGAGCGTAGATCGTCAGCGGCACCCATATGCTGAGCGACGATCGCAAACCGGTTCCTCTGAACCCTTCAGCGGCGACGCCGACTATGTTGAACGTGCGCCCATTTAGCTGGACCGTCCGCCCGATCACATCGCGCGCTGCGTTGAATCGGGTGCTCCAAAGGTCGTTACTGATTACCGCCGCCGCCGTCGAATCATCTTCGGGCAACAACGGGCGGCCCAACTCGATCTTCACGCCCAGAGTGGCGAAGTAATTCCCGGTGACTGCGGCGCCCATGATGCGCTCGGCTTCCGCACCCGTGCTCAAGTGAAATGGCTGATTGTCCGCGAACGCCGCCACATCCGAGAAGCTCTGGTTCTGATCGCGCAGATCAACGTAGTCCGGATAGGAAGACGTGCTGTACCGCGAGCTGCTGAAGTCACTTGTGTAGATTACCGCCAGGCGCGCGGGATCGCTCACGCCAGGCAGCGGCCGCAGCAGCAGCGCATTCACCACGCTGAAGATTGCCGTGTTAGCACCGATACCAAGCGCAACCGTAAGCACGGCAACGAAACTGAAGCTCGGGTTTCTGGATAGCATTCGCGCGCCGTACCGCAGATCTTGCAATAGATTTCCCATCGCTCACCCCGTTGATTGACGATTGGCGATTTCCGATTGATGATTCCGATTAGACAAGCACCCCGAGCAATCGGCAATCGGCAATCCGATCATTCATACCTCAACGCCACCATCGGATCGACTTTCGCCGCTCGCATTGCAGGCACGAAACAGGCTCCCAGAGCCACTCCTGCCAGCACTACCGAAACTGCCGCGAACGTGATCGGATCGGTCGTTGTAACACCGAACAGCAGACTCGACATCAATCGAGTCAATCCTACTGCCGCCGCGAGCCCCGCGCCGATGCCGATCGCCGTGATCACAACTCCATGTCCCACGACCAGCTTCAGCACATCCTTACGCTCGGCGCCCAACGCCATCCGAAGCCCTATCTCACGCGTGCGTTGAGTCACCGCATAAGACATCACGCCATAGATTCCAACCGTTGCCAGTATCAACGCCACCGCCGCAAACACAGCGAACAGCGCCGTGTACAAGCGCGGCTGCCACACCGATCTGGCGACGACTTCGGTCATCGGCCTTACCTGTGTGAGAGGCAGATCCGGATCGAGTTCCCTCAATTGAGCGCGCACCGCGCCAGTTATGTTTTCGGGCCGCCCCGCCGATCGTATCGCAAGACTTGACCCGCCAATCGGCATCTGCGCAAAAGGCAGATAGACGGACATCCGAGTCGAAGCGTCCAGGCGATCGTGCTTCACTTCCCGAACGACGCCGACGATGGTATGCCAGGGCTCGTTGTCTTCGGGCGGTCCGAACCGAATTCGTTTGCCAATCGGGTCTTCGTTGGACCAGTACTCGCGCGCGAGCCGCTCGTCAATGATCGTGACCTTCTGGGCTTCGCGGGTATCTCTTTCATCGAAGTCACGACCCTTCAAAATCGGAATGCCCATCGCGGCGAAATAATCCGGGCTAATCACGCAGTGGTTGATGGCCGGCGCTTCGCCGACTGACAACACAGGAAAACCTTCGACTGTGAGGCTGCGGCCCCAGTTGTTTCCCCCGAGAGGCAGACCCGAATTTGTCCCCGCGCTCTGAACACCGGAAATCCCTCTCACGCGTTCGAGCAATTGAGTGAAGAAAGCGGCGCGCTTTTCGGCTGGCCGATACTTCGCGCCCGGCAACGCGATGTAAGCCGTCAAAACACCGTCGGGATTGAACCCGGCGTTGACGTGCTGCAAGCTCATGAAACTCCGCATCATCAATCCCGCGCCAACGAGCAACACAAGCGACAGCGCGATCTCCGCGACTACCAACAAGCTGCGCAGACGATGACGGCCTCCTCCCGCTCCGCTTCGCCCGCCTTCTTTGAGTGTCTCGTTCAAATCGGGATTCGAAGCTTCGAGCGCCGGCGCCGTCCCGAACACAAACCCCGTCAGCAGCGAGCACGCGGCGGTGAAGCCAAGCACTCGCCCGTCGAGATCGAACTTCATCCAAAAAGGAATATCGATGGGAATCGCCGACAGCAACAGGTCCATTCCCCACAACGCCAGCATCAAACCCAGCGCTCCGCTTATCAACCCAAGCAGCAAGCTCTCAGTGAGCAGTTGCCTGAAGATCCGCCGACGGTTCGCCCCCAGCGCCGCACGAATCGCGATCTCTTTTTGACGCGCCGCCCCGCGGGCGAGCAGCAAATTCGCTACGTTCACACAGGCGATCAACAACACAAACGCGACTACGCCGAGCAGAATCAAAAGCGCTTTCTTGTAGTCGCCGACTAAGCCCGCGCGTAAACTTGCGAGGCTCACGCTCAGGCCTTCGTTGGTGACGGGATTTTGCGCTTCGATGTTCGAGGCGATGCTGATCATCTCGGCTTGCGCCTGCTCGAGCGTGACGCCCGGCTTCAATCGAGCGATGGACAACAAGCCGTGATCAGTGCGAGTCCACAACTTTGTGTTCAGCGCGAGCGGCCCCCACGCTTCGGCGACTTCAGGAAACTGAAAGCCCTTCGGCATGACTCCGATCACGACGCGCGGGCGATTATTGAGCAGCAGAGTCTGCCCAAGAATATTTGGATCTGACCCGAAGCGGCGCTGCCATAAACCGTGGCTCAATATGACCACCAGATCGTGATCGGGTTGATCCTCATCGGCGGTGAAGGTGCGCCCGAGGATCGGAGCTACGCCGAGAATCTCGAACAGTCCCTGGGTGACAAACGCGCCTTTGAGTTGTTCGGGTTCGTTGCCGCCGCCCCCAGGTGCAATGATGAATCCGCCGGTGGAGTAGCAGCCGATGTCCTCGAAGGAGTGATTCTGCTCGCGCCAATCGAGAAAGTTGGGATACGAAACGTTCATCGAAGGGCTTCCGCGTTTGAATGCGGTTTCGTCGACGAGCACGAGCCGCTCAGACTCGGGATAAGGAAGCGGCCTGAGCATGATTCCGTTGACGAAACTGAATATGGTGCTGATGGCTCCCATTCCGAGCGCCAATGAAAGCACGGCCACTGAGGTGAGCCCGGGACTCTTCCTGAGCATACGCGCGCCGTACCTTGTGTCTTGCCAAATTGTGTTCACTGCGCCTCCCGTTTGGCGAAGATCGAGGATCGAGGATCGAGGATCGAGGATTGAGGATCGAGGATCGAGGATTGAGGATCGAGAATGGAGGATCGCGATCCGCAACGATCTATCCTCAATCCTCTATCCTCTATCCTCTATCCTCTATCCTCTATTCTCGATCCTCAATCCTTTATCCTCATTTCCCCGGTGCTTCGAATTTCGCGTCATCAATCGGCACATTCTGCTTGACGTCATTGTATTTTCTGGTTGTCCCGAGATGACTATCGTCCAGATACGAAACGATGATCGTGAATGGCAACTTCACGCCATCGACTTCGGTGTAGTCCTTGAAGTCCGTCTGTTCCGGGTCGAGTCCCAATGCCGTCGCGGTCAACACAATTCTTCGCACGAGTAATCCGCTCTGAATATCGAAGAACAACTTCTCGATTCGACGAGCCGGTCCCGTCGTTGATGGCGCCGGCGCTCCACCCGACGCCTTAGGCTGAGCCTCGACGACATACGCTTCCCGATCCTCGATCTTCTCTCTGCCTGTCACCGTCATTAGCGAGTATTGATCCTTCAGCGCGAAGTCCCCGAGGAGATCAGCTTGCCGAGCGAAGCGCGCCAGCTCGGCGCTGTTCATCTCACGCTGGCCTTGAGGACTCTTAACCCAACCGCTGGTGCCGTTGAAACCTTGTTGGATAATTCCGTTTGGCGAAGTGATCACGGCCAGATACTTGTTCGGAGCCTTTTGATAGATCTCCATCGCCCACGTGTCACCTCGGGTGATCATCGCCGCGTTAGGAGTCCCGCCATTCACGAGCTTCGGTCTCAGCCACGAGAGCTTGACGACTCGGGTATTGATCTTCTGCGCCGCGGCCTTGCCACCGAGAGCCTGGAAATACTTGTCCAGGACCTGATCGACGCTTGGAAGTGGATCGGGTTGTTTAGTCGCCGGGTCTTCTCTCGTCGTGTTAGCAAACACGCCTTGCCCGATCGCCGGAACCGGGATTGGTTTGGTCTGGCCTCGATGACAGGTGTTGCAAGTCACTACCTGCTGGCCGCCAAAGTTAGCTTTATTGATCTCGGAAGTCATCTCGATCATACGCCGAGCGGCTTGCTTAGGCGGTTTATCATACATCCAGTACTTGCCGTTCTCGGCGACGTGGCAGTAGTCGCACCTCACGCCGAGAGAAGTCCGCATGAAATGCATAACAGTGATGAGCTGAGAATTGGGGAGACCTGTGAGCGTTTGAATGTTCTTGTTGGCTTGTTCAGCGGGCTTGTCGTCTTGTTGAGGACTCGGAGATCTTGCGTTTTCTGAGGAGTCTGCAATGAAGCGACTAGTGTTGGCCGGCTTACCGGCGTGCGCAGCCACGGCAGCGACAGCGACGAGACTAAATACCAATACTAGTCTGCTGCTCTTCATTTGTCGTTCTTCTCCCGTCGTCCGTCTCCGGTCGACTGTCGGCGTCTTCTCCTTATACCAATCGTCGTGCCACGCTGGCGGCGGCTTGCAGGTTGTTGAGGTGTCAAGGGTTGGTCCGGCGACCTGTCGTCGTAGGGTAGTCAAGGTGCGCGCTTACGGGATGGCCGCTTCCCACTAACGCAACCAGCCGTCTGCCGTCTACCGCCGACGCGCGTCAGGTTTTCGCGCTTCAACTAATGACACTGAATGAGAAGCTCGAATACCACCCAGGGCAGTGGGTGGATAGTTCAGGTCCAGCCTACGAGCCGAGCGGCCAACGCTCTTTGGTGTTTATCTCTCCCCTCGCGCCGCGAGAGAAGAAAGGGACTAGCAAAACGGGAATCCCCGGTCCGCCCGGTGTAGGCTGTGCTTGAACAAATCCACCCACTGCCGTGGGTGGTATTTCTGAGTCTTCTTAGTCTCAATTGAAGTTGATGCTCGAAAATATGATGCACAACACCGTGTGACCTCTGACTTCAACCCGTTCTGCAATAGACTCGTTCTCGAAAACTGTATGCGCATATCCGACAAACGTTATTTTGGAGATTGGCTCAAACAACTGAAGCCTCTCGCCCCGGCGGCATTGTGGAGCGACCTCCTCGCTCGTGATGACCTGCCGCCGCTCACTTTTTCTTTCGACGCTCTGCCGTCTATTCCTCCAACATCGAGGGCAACAGCAGAGAGGCCATCCAAGAGTTGAGCCAGAGCAAAGGAAAGAGCGCTGACGAGTATCTGCGGACCTTGATCGAAGCTGAGCTTCTTTCTCAGCAGACCTTTGCTGAAATCCCTGTGCCCATTCGAGAGGGTTTTCGGAAAAGCGGAATGACTGAGGAGCAACTCGGCGCTCTCTTCGAAGAAGCCCGTCAGAAGGTTCATCAAGAAGAGCAGGCAGAAAAGAATGGGCCGTTCCGTCACTCAGGATGCCACGGCTTGTCCCGTGGAGTGCTCACGATAGTTGCTACCGGCGCTCGGCGCGCACGCCACAAGATGCCACGGGCTTGGCCCCGTGGAGTGCTCACGATAGGTGCTACCGGCGCTCGACACGCACGCCACAAGA
>UEXS01000838.1_pt1 | contig 14024 bp, 9 predicted proteins | sample 4301141 | NCBI WGS metagenome assembly UEXS01 (sample SAMEA4773178, study PRJEB27434) | metagenome | biome: 2259; feature: agricultural soil; material: soil | place: USA | collected 2014-09 | depth 0.25 m
GTCCCGGTTATCGCGTCCTGATTGTTGAGCATGAGCCCGAACGCCCGCTTGAGCGCGTCAGCCAACGAGAGGTTTGCCATGTCATCCGGAAACTGGATCTTCGCCGGAGGCGTCAATCGCAAACCAAGCGGCGGGTGTAAAAAGCTGACGTTTGGCACAGGCACCGGAATCGGAACCTTGCCGGTGATCGGATCCAGTATCGTCATCACAACGAGTTTCTTTGCGAGCCCATCAAGCGAGAAGCTGAGCGATTCAACGTTGGTCTGCCAATCCATGTTTACGCTGAGCGCAGGCTGCGGCAGCGGGATCGGCACGTCGGGTCCGAAGTACGCAGTGCTCATAAGCGGCGCGGGACCCGGCTCGACAAAAAACACGTACCCGCATTCCGAGGCCAACCCCTTGATGTATTGCCGATCGCTCCCGGTTTGAGTCGGGATCTCCTTTATGGGATTCGGAGGCGCATCGCCCGGCGGAGGAATGACGATCGGCACGATTCCAAATGCCGCATACTTGGCGAGGATCAGCGCCACACGCGCCGCGACCGGCATCGCCGGATACGGGATCTTGATTTCGATAACATCCATAAGCGCGCTCAAGTCTTCGCCGGTTACGGTGAGAGTCGACTGACCGGCTTCGTTGCTTGGCGAGACGTCGTGTCGAGTTATTACGCCGTCCATCAACACGCGAGGAAAGCCGTTCATCGTAGCGATGATCACTACCCGCGTGATCATCGGATCAAAGTAACCGGCCGGGAGCATCGCCATCTGCAGAAGCGAGTTCTTGCCCATCGTGAACGTGAGCTGAAACCCGGTGCGCTCCTTCGAGCTTGTGACTTGCACGCTCTTGAGCGCTTCCATAACCGGCAGCGGTGCCGGTACGGGCACCGTGGGCCCGATCATCAATGTGAGATAAACTCCCTTAAGCATTTGGCGCTCCCGGTATCCCTTCCGGCAACGTGATTCGCAGCCGCCGGCCCAACTCCTCGGTCAACTCCTCGGGCCGCATCGCGCGATTTGCATCGCACACTCGCCAGAATTGCTGCGCATCGCCCAGATAACGTGCGGTGATGTTGTCGAGCCGGTCGCCCTCGACGACAACGTGTTCCTGGAGAGTTGCAAAGCGTTCGGGCCCGGGCACGAATCGGCGTTTGAGATACGCGTTGCTCTTTCCATCGCGGGTCTCGATTGTCGTCGTCTCGATTCCGAAATACCGGCTCGTCGGAGGAAACGTCATACGCGCACCTGCTTTCTAAAACTTCAAACCGTCGCCGGCGTTTTGAAGGTTGCTGAAAAGATTTGTCGCGGCCATCACCTCTTTGACAATGTGATGCGCCAAGAACATGACTCGGCCCGCGCTGAGAAGCGGCAGGTCCTGATAGCTCAATACCGCAAGCGACAACTCGACCTTGGCTCGAATCGGATTCAAGAACGGGTCGTGAGCTTCTTCGGTGATGCTGAAGCTCGTTACGCGTACTGGCAGAACGCGCTGCGGGCCCCACACGAACAGAGTCATCGGTGATTCGGCAGGGATTACTTCGATTGTGCCGACGACTGACAGAGCGCTGTTGATCAGAACAACGGCGCTCTTCGGATAAAGCATGATCTCGAGCGCCGCGAGCGTAGGATAAATACCCGAGGCAATGGCAAGCGGATTCGCCTGCTCGAGTTGATCGGTTGCGTCGATCTCGATGCTAAGCGTGATCGTTTCTTTCGGCGCGCCGGTCAATCGAAAAGCTTCGCCGCGATCTCCCTCGGCCGAGACCGCACGCGGCTCAAGCTTCCGCGTCATGGTGTCCGGGTTGTATTGGAACACCACTACAGCGCCGAGCGGATTGAGCGGATCGACGCCAATCAATGCGCCCTTCAGCAATCGCGGTGATCCGGGAAATGACGACATAGTACGATCTCCAACTCTGCGCTGCGGTTTTAACTTCCTCGTTGTTGAACGACGTGCGCGAGTTCGTGCGCGAGAAGCCTTCGGCCGGCCGGCGTTTGTGGTGCGTACCGGCTCGCGCCAAAGACGATGTCGCTTCCAACTGTGTAGGCCAGCGATCGGAGCGAGGCCGCCGAATCCGCGGCCGCGGAATCCGTGTGAACCCGAACGCCGCTGAAATCCTGGCCGAAACCCGACTCCATCTCACGCCGCACTGCTGGCTCCAGAGGACTACCCGATTCGTTCATCAGGAATCTACGTTCCAATGAGAAAGCCGCACGGTTGATCGATGCACCGAGCGGCGTCTTGTCCGCGACCGACCTGGCCGCACGATCCGCCTCTTTCTCGCGAGGATCATTTCCATTTTGCTCGTCGAGACGCTTCGGCTGGATTCCAACCAACGAAACCTCGCCGAGAAAGAACGCCGCTCTGAAGTTGTTGTCACCGGCCTCGCCGCGGATTTTTTCGGCGTTCGGTCCTCCCGGAACGTACTCAATCTTCGAATCCGGGATCGTCTTGCACGGCGCTGCTGAGACGCCATCTTCCATCACACCCTTCAGCTTCGCGTCACTGCCGGCCTTGCTCCGAATGTCCCTATAGAGATAGTGGCCGAGGACTTCCGGGAAGCCTTCGGTAAGCAACTGCCTGTTCTTCTCTGCATTGTGAAAGTTTGGATGAACCAGAACGTGCATCATCTCGTGGCACATGGTTTTGATCGTCTTCCAGCGCCCTTCACATTCGGTGACTTTGGATGAATCGTATTGCGGATCAAGCACGACAAATTTCGGGTCGGCGTCCTGGGCGGTGTACGACTTTTCGCGCAGGATCTTATCAACCATCGGCTGGATCGTGGTGTCCTTTTCCATATTGGTCACCAGATCGGCGAGGACTTTCTTATCCGCCGCGCAACGCCAGTCGTACTTCATTTCGCTGAACAGACCAAGGTCGCCGACCTTCTGGGACCGGCTCGCGATATAAGCCGTTCGGACTTCCTTGCTCGGAGTGGCCTGCGACGACTGGCTCGAAATTGTGTGCGCGGAATACTGCCAGCGCTGCAACAGTGTGTTTCCGGTACCGGTCGAGCGGTCGGCAAATGGCGAATAGAAGCTTCGCGCCTGCTTCTGAACTTCGTCGGCGGCCTTCAGCAGCGGTGACATCGCCTGAACTACCGGAGTCTTGGCGATGGCGACTTTCCCGAGGTAGGTCACAAGCCTCTTCGGAAGTTCCGTCTGGAAGTCTGCTTTTTTGAGTTGATCCTCGGACTTGCGCGGTGATGGACAAGACGCAGAGGGGGCGCTGCCGCCGCCGGAACTGGTGACTCCGAGAAGCCCCTGCACCGTCGCAAGAGACGTCCCAGTCGGCGCGCTGAGTCCGGACGCGAGCGCCTTTTCGAACCATCCGGTCACCGAGAGGACTTCTTCAGCGAATTCATTTCCTTTGCCTCCCAGCGGGCGAGTGTTCGCCTTGGGCGCACGCGCGATGAGCCGGTTAACGGCTGCAATCTTGTCCAGACCCGTGAGCGGGTTATCTTCAAGCAGGTCGAGTCCAAAAAGAACAAATTCTTTTTGAATCGCGGAGAGCTTTGTTACCGAAGCGTGTATCGTGCTGGCCTTTGCTTTGGTCCACGATGTGAAGCGCTTTTCAATCTCCTTCTCGTATTCGGCGGCCGGCATGTTGCCGAGAGCATCGAAGTTGACTTCGATTTTTTGGGATCCAACCTGAAAAGTAGATCGCGACATTCTGCCCGGCTCCCAGTTCGGCGTAACTGCTCCTCCCGGCGCGGCCCGAAGATCTCCTCTTGCCATCGCAGTGGCGCGAGCATCGGCCTCCGCTTCGAATCGGTCGCCCGGCGGACCGATTGAAATGGGCTCGGACGCGTTCCATCGTGCTGCGCTATTCTGCGAAACGTGAGTCAGCTCGTGCGCGAGCAGTCCTTTGCCCTCCCGAGTTCCCGGTGCATACTTCCCTTCGCCGAATACCATGTCCCGTCCCACGGTGTAGGCCAGCGCGTTCACGGCGCGAGCTGACTCAGCCGCGCGCGAATCCGTATGTACGCGCACATCGCTGAAATCACGTCCGAAGCGTGGCTCCATGAACGCGCGCGTTGCGGAGTCGAGCGGACGGCCCGGTGACTCGAGCACTTCGCTCACTATGCCCGGGGCGAAACCTTTTCCGGCGGAGTTTAGCGCCGCGCGTCTGAGTTCCCCTTCTCGTTTCGTGTTGCAAGCGTCACACGAGGATCCGTCCGAATCGCAAGCGCACTTGCGCCGCAACCAGAACGCTCCAGCCGTGCTGTGCGGCGCGGAAGTTTCGTGTTGAGTTTGAGACGATTTCTCCATCCTCGTTCGTCTTCGTTCGATCAGAACTCGTTCACCAGACAATCAGCGTTTGTCATCCAGATCTCGCCCGGCAACTCCACCACCTTTCGAATCACCACGCACGCGGGGTGCGGCTCCCAAGCAGTCCAGGTAGTGCATCCACGAATCGGCAACGTCCGATCCGCCACACGCGGTGTTGCAGTCAATCCCTTCGTCGCAGTACAGCTCCCTGGTGGCGGGATCGGCGTCGATGCCCGCCCAGTGCACCGCCTCGTGCAAAACTCTGAGATAAAGCGTCGGCGGCTGATGAAATGCCAGCGGACAGACGTGAATCGGGAGCGTCCCCTTTCCCAGAACATAAACGGGCACCGGTTTTTCCCGGCAGATTTCCGTACCGCAGGTTTGGCCGGCGAACCAGATATCCCCGCCCGTCAATAACCCCGCGACGCGTCCCAGCACTTCGACTGCCGCGTCGCCGGACGGAACGTTCTCGGCAAAGAGCCTGCGAGCCATGTCGGCAGCCAGGGCGCGGCCCCCGCGGGCAGCAACTTTGGTCTGGGCGCGGCGGACGATTTCGCCTGCCTTGCGTTGCGCCGCGCGCAGCATTTCGCTTTGTTGTGGCAGAAACTTGCAGTTGGCCGGCTGATCTGGATCTTCTCCGACGCACTGGGAGGCCGCCAGGTCGTCGCGAGAGTCCGACGTGCCTACCGCCGGGCACGGTGGCATGAGCGCACCGGCATACTTGACGCCCGGGTCCCCGGGTCCGTCCGTGTCTTTGCCGGGTTCTCCAGGCGCCGCTTCCGGAAAATAGCTCTCGAGGAATCCAGCGTGAATTGGATCGGCAGGTAGCGGGCTTCGCTGAACTTCGGGCCGCCCAAGTGACGAACCGGGCGCGGAGGCAGCGGCGGCGATGTGGGACTCCGCGTGTTCGGCCTCGTGTTCGGCACTGCTGTCTGTGCGAGATACCTGCAACGGCGCTCCGGGAACATAGTTGGTCGAGGACTGCTGGACGGCGTGCGCAAGCTCATGCGCGATCAGCCTCCGCCCCTCGATCGTCCGTGGCATATATTCCCTCGCGCCAAAAACCAAATTGTTGCCTACGGTGTAAGCTCGCGCGTTCACCGCTCGGGCTGATTCCGATGCGCGTTCGTCCGAATGTACGCGCACGTGACTGAAATCGCGGCCGAAGCGCGGTTCGAATACGGCTCGAGTCTGTCGATTCAACGGCTGCCCCGGCGAGCGCAACACGTCGTACACAATCGGAGGCACCTGGGCGGATTCCAATCCGTCACTCGATCGTCGTTTGAGCAGCGTCGTCTCTCTTCCGCTCTTACCGCAACCACACCCCATCGTTTGGCCGCCACAAGCGCACTTGCGCTGAAGAAGAAGCCGGGGCGACGCCAATGAATCGCCTTGGGCAGTTGTGCTGTGAAGAAGTGTCGGTTGACCCATAGCTCACCCGCGCGGGACACCAAACCTGGCTCGGAGCTCGGTTGGATACCAATCCAGACCGGGCTTGAAAATCGGTGCAGCGTTTAACGGATACGCCTTGGGAAAATCCAGATGCAGCCCTCCCGCGAAAAAGAACAGACCGGCCTGGTCAAACCAATGAGTTATCGCACCAATCGGCATCTTCAACGTCGAGAGCAGGACCGCGGAATCTTTCGCAACATTCTCCGGCAGCGCGCGCGCCGTTCTGATGACGTTTCCTACAATGCTCCTGGCGTCCGGCGAGAAAACCTTCAACCAGGTGGATTCCAGCGTCGTGACGGCTTCGTGAACACTGCCGCTTTTCAAATCCTGGACCTTGCCGCATTGGACTATGAAGTGTTGAAGCGTTTCGGTTATTGCAATGATGTCATCGACATCGACGCGAACGGCCGATACCAGTTTATCCGGAGACATTTTCAGACCGAGATACATATGACTTTCAATCAAAGCGCCGCTCTTGTAGGGATTGCTTTTCTCATCCAGGAGCAGCGAAGCCCACGCGCTTGAGTCATCCAGCACGCCGGACGGTATCGGTTCCCCATCAGGAACGCGCCGCCATTCCCCTTTGAAGATCGCTTCAAACCATCTGACATAGCCGGACTCGTGCACGAGATCACCTGTTGTGGCGCGTCAGTCAATCGCACGGTGGGTGATAGCAAAAGATGAGTTTCCCCTTCACTGCTTTCCACCTGTTCTCGCCCTCATCCCACTTACTCCATGACATGTGCTTAAAGGAATGAAGCACCTTCAAGGTAGTGGTTACTCCGTGGCCGCCCGGGACGCCGCCGGGATAGTAAAGGGTGCTGCCATAGTCGAACTCCAGCGCGGCTTCATAGTTATTCGCCGAACCACCGCCGTCAAAAAGAAACGCGCGTCTGCCCTTTGAATCGGCCGGAAAATCGCTCCCCATCGACCCGGTGGCGCCGCCGGATTCGAGGAGCGTCGCAACTATCGGCACGTCAGGCGAACTGGGATTGGCGTACACCGCAATACCTTTGGCTTTGCCGGGAACGCCAACCATGTTGTTTACCGCCTGCACGAACCGCACGATCGCCTGACACTCGGCGCTGGCGGGTATGTTGTCGGCGAGCGGCCAGATATTTCCCATGTATGGCTTCTTCAAGTTGTAACTTGGGAAACGCTTCATTTCGCCGCTGACTATGTCTTGCGGATTGTTGCCGAACCCCTTGGTTAATTCCGTGGCCTTGGCCATTCGCTTGTAAGTCACGCCGCCGCCAATGGGCTTGTCGTAGGTGACGAAAATCTCGTGATCCAGGCTCTCGGCGAGCGGCTGGTTCTCGCCGATCACGTCGGCGCTCCAATCGATTTTTTGGTTCTTATACTGATCGTCGATAAGGTCCGGGATCTGTCCCGCCGAAGTAGCCGACAGCGTCCGGTCCTGACCTCCGCTCAGGCTGCCGGATATGGTAAACGTCAGGAAGTTCTGAGCGCTTTGACCCTTGATAGTCACCGGAACGCCGGTCACGGTCTCGGGTGACACATCCACTGCGATATCGACTTTGACCGCCTCGTTCTTGGTATGACTAATCGGCGCGCTCTTGCCGTCGGGAGTTGAAGAAGTCCATTCAGGCTTCGGAAAATCGGCGCCGGTGTCCTCCCATGAGAAATGAGTCCGCTTCATCGGGCCGTGATCGCTCTTGAACGTGATGCTCTTCAACGTGATGGTCGTGGAAAACATCTCATCGAGCTTGCGTAGCGTCTCTCTTCCAACGACGCCTCCGTGGTCTATTCCGTGATCAATCTGAAACTGCTTTACGGTCGCGAGTGTCTCGTCTCCAAAGATTCCGTCCGCATCCCCTTTTTCAAAAGAGATGGGCATCGGATAGCCCAGATCGCGCAGCGCCCGCTGAAGAGTCTTGACCCCTTCGCTTACTTCGGTCTTGCGCATCGCCGGGCTGTTATCAAATGCTTTTTGCAGCCGGGCGTCGCCCTTGAGACGCTTTGACTTGAGATCTTCCTTCTTCTCATCCGCTGTGAGCCGCTGTATTCGTCCTGATGTTGGCGAGGCCGATTGCTGAACCACGTGAGTAAGCTCGTGTGCCAGTATGCTACGCCCCTCTAACGTGTGGGGCGCATACTGTCCGGCGCCGAATACGATGTCGGAACCCACGGTGTAGGCGCGCGCGTTGACGGCCGCCGCCGACGCGCTGGCCTGCGGACCCGTATGTATGCGTACATGGCTGAAATCAAATGCCTGGCGCGCGTCCCGTGTTTTTTCGGCTCGCGGCGTCAGCATCACTGCATTTGCCAGAGTATTCGCTTGTTGCTCGAAGTGATCATCCGCCGGGGCGACCGTCAGTCGTGACGGGAAAAGCCGCGGCGCCGAGCTTTGAGCCGGCACGCGACTGAAGTTATGTCCAAACCTCGGCTCCATGAACTGGCGCGTTGCTTCGTCCAATGGCTGGCCGTTCGAGCGGAGCACTTCATGTACAATCGACGGCACATCATTCCGATCGTTGACCGTCTCCCGGCTGATCGCGGAACGTTGCAAGGTGTCCGGGCGGTCCTTGCTACACATAGAGCACTCGCCACCGCCAGGCGTGTGTTGCCCGCAAGCGCACTTGCGCTGAAGGACCCGGCCTTCACTGGGACGCGCCACCGCGGGTGATGCGGCCTTCATTGGACTTGAGGACTGCTTGCTCATGCATTCACCGAGTTACCACTCTTCGATCTTCACTCGCGGTTGCCGATCCGCCCATGTACCGCTCCGGCGATCTGCTGTCCCAGGTCGATCGGGTTGGCTTGATCATTCAACTGGATCGACGTGGCCGGCAGGTGCGGCATAGTGCCGCCGCTCAACAGGATCGACGACAATCCATCGGACGTAAGCAATCGCGTTAGCTCCGCTTCGACGGCAGCTTGAAAACGGGCGTGCTCGCGCGGCGCGACCGCGAGGCCGTCGAGGACCAATCGTTCTATGTGCAAGTTGATGTTCATACCTACCGCGCTCTTATCGCCTGCGTACTTCCGTGTTAATTATCAGTATCGCCAAACCAGGGCTTGCTCTCCGGACTCGGATTGAAGGGTTTGCCCTTTTTGTGCATCTCGGCATGGTAAAGCTCCCATTCGGTTCGCTGGATATCGACGATGACCTGTAGCGTCAAGCCGGATCTGGGCCTGCGAACCTTGTAGGCAAAGGCATCCGGGCGGGCAACGGTTTTGCGAGCCAGTTCGATCGCGGCCTTATCGTCGGGCGGCGTCTCTTGCCTGATCTCCACGTCACCGAGCTTGGTCGGATTCTTGGAGATGTAAGTAAAGACGGTTTCGGTTCCCTCGACACTAATCGGCCCAACCGTATAGTTAGCGGCGGTCTTCGCTCCCTGTTGTGATGTGAGAAGCGCGAGTTCCTTGCCCTTTTCCGGAAACGGGCCGTCATACACAATCTCCGGTGTTGAAGTGTCGAATCGTCTCAGCTTCTTGCGCATCGCATCCCAGTCCGTAATGAAGGCGTATTCCGGCTTGGCCTTGATTCGCTCGAACGCCTGATCGTCGGTGAGTTTGCTGACGCCCGGTTCCTCGTAAAAAGCCCCGCCCATCGATTCCCGGCCACCGCCATAAACCTGCTCATGAGTCGGAGCAATGACGCGCACGTCACCGCCAAAGGCTTTCCTGGTTTCCAGCAGCATTTCCTGGTTGCGGCCCAAATTGCAGCCACGGATCATCACATTGGTCCAAAAACCAACCAGATCCGGATTCGGTTTCGTCAAACTGTGCTTGTCGTTGGCCTCTTTAAGCTCCGAATACTGCATCTGCCCGGGGGTTTTGTCCGACGGATTGATCGAGAACTGCAGCGTTCCATCGGGATGGGCGTGGGAAACGATGTAGAGATTCGCAACCGGCTTGTTCTCCGAATTGATCTTCTGATTGATGCCCTCGAGGTCGCGCACATCTTCGATCATGACCGCGCCGGGGTATTCGGCTTTGAAGAACGTCTTCGCCTCCGTGTAAAACTTGTTGTTGGATTTAGGAGCATCGGCGCCCATGATGAAAACGTAATCGACAGTTCCGCGCGCGGTGTCGACTTTGCCGATTTGGGTCTCGATTTCCTTCGCGACCTGGGCCGCCTGACCGGCGGCGATGCGCTGCAGGACATCATCGCCGCCAACGATGGTGCCTGTCGTTCTCGGCCCCTTGCCGTGCAGGTCAACGAGAACTCCCTTTTGCGCCTTGTCATATCGGCTGCCGCTCAACTCAAAGTGCAAATCGAGACCGTGACTCTTGATTAGCCGCCACATCACCTCGTGCACAGCGAAGTCCGGCTTGCCCGATGCCAGCGCCCGCTTGGCTCTTGCCTTGATTGCGTCATCTTCATTGGCCATCGCAGCCAGTTCGTCAGGATCACGTTCGCTCCGCTGTATCAACGCGTCTCCGCGTACGGGTGCACGCTCCGATATGAAACTCGCCGCGTTTTTCTCGGATCCGGACTGCTGGACCACGTGCGTCAACTCATGGGCGATCAGACGCCGTCCCTCCTCGCTCCCCGGTGCAAACTGACCGGCCCCGAACACAATGTTGTGGCCGACGGTATAGGCATTCGCATTCACTTCCAACGCTGATTGTCCGGCATCCGGGCCGGAATGTACTCGCACTCGCGAAAAGTCGTGCCCGAACCGGCTCGCCATATCTTGCTGTAGCGCCGGCTCCAGTGGGCTTCCCGAACTGGCCAGAACGCGGTCTATGCTTGCGGGAGCCGTATCCACCAAACTCGCCGGTTGCCCCACGACGCGCTGAATGTGCGATGGCGCTCCACTAACTGCGCCATGCGGCGACGATGCCAATACTTGATCCGCAACCTGATCCGCTTCTTTTTCCAGCGTATCGTTACTCGCACCGATGGCGAGCTTCGGCTGCATCACCGAACCGTGCAACCTTGAAAGACCGGCGCCCGCGTCCGCCCCAGTGGCTTGGCGTTGAAGCTCATTTTTTTTCTTCCCGCATTCAGCGCACTCCCCACCCGCGATAGTGCGCTGGCCGCAGGCACACTTTCGCTGCAAGATTCCACTCGCCTGCTGATCGGCGTTAGCAGTCTGGTTTGGCGCGCGCAATTCTGTCTTGTTCATTTGCCGATCCTTTACAGCTCAGGGAGAGCCGGCGGGTATCAATCGCTCGAAACAACTCAATCGTCACGCCGCTGTTCCCTCGACTATCGGTTCGGGCTCGCTCCATTGAAAGTCTGCTTCGCTCAGCGGCCGCTTCAGTTTAAGAAACTCGGTGCGCGCTGCTTCGAGCACCAGCGGCATCGTCACCGGAGTCCCCGCTTGCGCCGCCAGAAAGGCCGCGTTGATCGCAACGTTGTTAATGCCGCCGCCGTTCAGCGTGAGCTTCGCCAGCCGCTCGTAATCCAAATCGCGCGTTTCAGTTTCCGGCGGAAAAATCTTTCGCCATATCGCGGCGCGTTCCGCCAGACTGTGAGCGCGGAATTCGAGGATGAATCGAATGCGCCGCAGGAAGGCGGTGTCCAGCGCGCCTTTCATATTCGTAGCCATGATCGCCAAGCCGCTGAACGATTCGAGCCGCTGCAACAGGTAGTTGGTCTCGATGTTCGCGTAGCGGTCGTGGCTGTCTTTCACTTCGCTGCGCTTACCGAACAGCGCGTCAGCTTCGTCGAAAAACAGGATCGCGCCTCCGTCTTCGGCCGCGTCGAATAGCCGCCGAAGGTTCTTCTCAGTTTCGCCGATGTACTTGTTCACGACAGCCGACAGATCAATTCGATAGAGACTCAAACGCAGCTCGTTGGCGAGTACTTCGGCGGCCATGGTCTTGCCGGTGCCGCTCTCGCCGGTGAACAACGCGTTGATGCTCAGCCCGCGCGAGCGCGACGCCGCAAAGCCGCCTGCTTCGTAGACACGCCCGCGATTGCGAACCTGAGCGGCGATTTGGGCAAGCAATTTCATTTCGGCATCGGGCAGCACGATGTCGTCCCACGAAGCTTTCGGCTCGATTCGTTCCGCCAATCGCTCGAGTCCCGGCCGCGTCGCGGCAAGGCACTCGTCCCATAGACGAATACTCCGCCGAGCGGGGTCCTCATCTGGCTCGGCCGCCGCGCTCGAAGCGACTTGCGCGATGGCCGCAAGGCTCAAGTTGAATTGTGATGCAAGTGACGCGGCTGTTTCCTCGGAGCCGGGCCCGAGAGCCGCCGCCCACGCGAGTGCCTGTTCGGCGGGCGTCGGTCTGGCGACATCAACGGTGATCGCTTCGCGGCTGAGTTCACGCCGCGGGTCTCGCACATCGAGGAAGACGAGCCCGTCGTTGCGCGCAAGAAATCGATTGATCGACGGCCATACCGAATCCGATTTGGCCTCGGCGTCCGCCTCGTGCGCTTCGAGATAGATGGCCAGCGGCCACAGTGCGGTCTCGCGCTCCGCGAGGCGCGCCAGCGTCTCAAGATCACCGCTCTGTGAGGGGATCAATTCGGCGGGCAGCCGATAGAGCCGCAGCCCAAGCGCGGCTACGGCGTGCTCGGCGATCAAGCGCTTGCTAGCCGCGTCAGAACCGGCAAGTTGAATCACGGGCGCGGCGCGTCGAGACTGATGCAACGAGCGCAGGATCGCATCAACGGTGCGTTGCTGTGATGCGGGCAAATCGCCGGTCGCAATTCCCTCGAGCGGCGTTGCCCTAAGCAATAGAGTCGCGAGCCGGTCGTCTAGATAATTGAGGCCCTTCAGAAAATTCACGATGCGTTCGTCGGCTCTGAGCGCGCTTGTAGTCAACGGCTGCGCGCCCGGCTGATTGATTTCGATCAAACGCCAGTGACGAAGCGGACCCTCGGGTGACAGCGAGCTCCACGCCGGATCATCAAACAAAGACATCGCCAACGCGAAAGTAGGGTAGGTCCTTTGAGCATTGCCCTGAGCCTCCGCGCACAGCGAAGCGATTCGCGTGTCCAACTCCATGGCTGCGCACAAAAGCAGGATGTCTTTCTCAAATCGAGACAAGCCAAAGCTGTTGCCGAGCAGCACCATCGCCGGCGGCGGCGTGACGGCTTCGGCGGCTTCCAGTTCTTCGGCGGCGCACTTCAATTGCTCGGCGGTGATCAGGGAGCCGTCCGGCGCGGGGAGCAGCAGAGCTCGCGGCTGACCGGGCGCCGATTCGTGTTTGTTCCAGAAGCGCCATTTGTTTCCGGCTTCGTGGTGCCGCGGGGCCGGTTGCGAATCAACTCGTGTCACACGCTCGCCGGATTGCTGGGTCATCGCGCGCAGCTTGAGACGCAGCCACTCGAGCGCCGCGCTCAGGTATCGCTGATTGTTCTCCTGCCAGTTGTTCGGATCTTCGGTCATGTGGCTCAGTTGATTGTGATCGTCCTGGTTGCGTCGAATTCGGGCGGCGTGCTTTCGGGCTGCCCGGGTTGAAGCGGCGCGATGATCTCGCTATCGACCCCATCAACGCGCAAACGTGTCAGAAGCGCGATGCCGATAGGCAACGGAAACTGCCCGCCCGTTGGTGTTTCGATTACGAATTCAAAAGTGTTGGTTGACGCAGGAGGCGCGGGCGGGATTCGCCGCCGCGCTTCGAAGTCGCCCAATAGCAGCGACACTCGCTGCTCGAGCAACACCGCGACGCTCGAAACGATCGTGATCGTCGCGGTGCCGGCGACGCGCGCCACGACGAGCGGCATCGGTGTTGTTACGACCGGCGCGACAGGAAGGCCCATCTCGTTGCTGGTAATTGTTCCGTGTGGCGTCACGATCTCAACCGCAATCGTGTAGAACCCGGGCGCGAGGTTGTTCGGAAGCGTGACATCCAGCCTCGCATCGCTCACAGCCGCGGTCGCCGGCTGGGGTGGATTCGCGGCGCGTGATGAATGTAACCGGGCTGTGCCGCCCGCGAGCCGGCTTCCAAGAATCGAAATCACGCCGCCGGGTAACGCGCTCAACTGCCGCTTTGGCAGTTCGAGCGAAGTCAGCACCGGGAAGGGCGGGGTGACATCGGGCTGCGAGGTCACGCCTCGATCATCTTCGCCGCGCTTGAGTACCGGGAGCGGCGTTCTGGGCCGGCGGGTGCTCTCGATCAGCACCACCGAAACCTGATAGGCGGCCGACACGCGATAGTGAGTTTGAAACGTCGTCCACAGCTTCGACATATCCTCGAAGGTCAGCGGCTGAAGATTTATTCGAACCCGTTCGATTTGCTCGTGCAGATCGCTGTCGGCAAGGTCCGCGATCGGCGATGTCGCGTTCTTGATTTCAGCCGCGCCAAGCAGCGGATGATCGTGAAGCACGCCCATCGCTTCACCGAGCAATCGATGAGCGTTGGTGTCGTCTT
>UEXS01000312.1_pt1 | contig 13935 bp, 9 predicted proteins | sample 4301141 | NCBI WGS metagenome assembly UEXS01 (sample SAMEA4773178, study PRJEB27434) | metagenome | biome: 2259; feature: agricultural soil; material: soil | place: USA | collected 2014-09 | depth 0.25 m
TCGATGTCGAGCGAATCAACATCATCGAAAAGGATGGCCGGTTGACGATGGTCATTTCAAACGGCGCGCGCCAGCACCCCGGCGTCATAGATGGCAGGACCCTTTCAAGAACAAGGCCGCCGGGAATGCTGTTTTTCAATGATAAGGGTGATGAATGTGGCGGCTTGAGCTTTAATGGCAATCAAAAAGATGGCAGCGCGGATGCGGGCGCGCTGCTGGCTTTCGATCGCTTTCGGCAAGATCAAACCGTCGCCATCCAGTACGGTGAAAGCAACGGTCAGTATTCCGCCGGTCTGCGGGTGTGGGACAGACCGGATACTTCGCTCGGCGACGTCGTGGACAAACTTCAGGTCATTCAAAAAATGCCCGACGGAGCGGAGAAGACAGACGCGATGCAAAAACTCCGTCAAACATCAGGGGCCGGCGCCGCCCAGCGAGTGTTTGTCGGTAAGAACAGGGAAAAGGCAGCGCTTCTCTCGTTGTCCGATCCGCAGGGCCACCCGCGCGTTCAACTCATCGTCGATGCACAGGGCAACGCCAGACTCGAGTTTCTCGATGAGAAGGGCGCTGTCGTACAATCGCTGCCGGCCTCCGCCGACAAGAAGACAAAATAGTGAATGTGGTTCACCTGAGGATCCAGTAGCCTAAAACTTTGAGGACCAAATCATGATCGAATCCAGGATTCAAACCAATCGACGGGCACATCCGTGGTTGTTCTTCGTCATCGTAGCCGTACTCGCACTGATTTCTCCGGGGCTCGCGCTCGCTCAAAACATCGACATTGACCGCGTCGCCGCGGAACTCGAGCCTGAGATTCGGCGCGCAATGGCGGATGGGAAAATACCCTCGGCCACCGTTGCGCTGATCGCGGGGGACCAGGTGATTTGGACCGGCGCTTACGGCAACTCAAATCTATGGGCGCGGACCGCCGCGACTAAAGACACCGTTTACCTGATCGGCTCGACTTTCAAAGCGATGTCGACGGTGGCACTGCTCCAGCAAATGGAACAAGGCAAATTCAAGCTCGATGATCGGGTCAACGATTATCTCACTGACTTCAAAATTCAAAACGAAGACCCGCAACACCCGGTTACGTTCCGTCATCTGCTTACTCACACGTCGGGTTTGCCCGCGGACTTCGGCCCGGTTCCGGTGTGGGGATTCGACGCGCCGCCCACACTCGAAGATTACCTTCGCAAATCGCTCAAGGCAGCGAAGCCGCCGATGACTTCAGTTGTCTATTCCAATATGGCTTACACTTTGATCGGTTACCTCGTGCAGAAGTTCTCAGGGGTGCCCTACAGAAAATACATACAGGAGCAAATCTTCACGCCGCTCGAGATGACCAGCACAGCGTTCGAGCCAAGGCCCGACATGGAAGAGCGACTATCGATTCCATATATCGTCGATGAGAAGACAGGCAATCAAACTGCGGCCACGAGACTCAAAGCGGCTGTCTGGCCGGCAGGGCTGGTCTATGGCACTGTGCTGAACCAGGCGAACTGGTTGATTGCTAATCTGAACGGCGGAGTCTTCAAGGGCAAGCGAATCATCGGCGAGCAGACGCTCGAGCAGATGTTGACGCGACAACACGATAAGTTCAAAGGTCCGATTGAAGAGCTGTGGGGAAATGAAACCGCGGGGTTCGGTTTGACGTGGTGGGTGCAGGAGCGCGACGGCGACCGTTACTTCGCGCACAGCGGCAGCGTTCCCGGATACACGGCGTTCCTGCTTGGCAATCGTGATCGCAAGCTTGGCTTCGCGATACTGACTAACGGCAATCGCGCGCATCCGCATCTGATCAAGCTCGCCGATCGCGCGGTTGATCTGATGAAGAAATACAGCAGCGCCGCGAAGGTGGCTTCCGTGACTGGCGAGTTCCGTCGGGGACAAATGCGGGCAGCGAAGTTCTGAACTCTACTCCTGAGCGCTGATCGTAACACCAAGAGAGGCGCAAGCGGATAAAATTGCGATGCGTGCCTCTTGGTAGCCAGCTAAGCATGGTTTCTTGGATCATCGACTGCGAGCCCTTCAGCTTGCGCCGCATCGAGCAAATCCTTGTCAGAGGACACCAGCACAAGTGCCGGCACACCCGTTGTTGGGATACCAAGTTGGGCGCTTTGGGTGCTGACTAATAGAGCCGCAGCTAACTGGACCGAATCATAGCCCCGGAGCTTGTGTTTTTCTGGTAGCCCCATCGCCGCTGTTAGAAGTGAGTCGGTAACGCTGAGAAGTTCGTATTGGTTCTCAAAGTCAGTTCGAAAATCTGCAATTGCTTTCTTAGCGTCGTCCAGAGATAGGGGGCTCTGCGTTTCCCGCACCTTCTTCATTAGAGCGGAGATTACTTCGACTCCAGTTATTCTTATTATGTATATCTTGTTGCTTGATTTCGGATCGGTCATTTTGCCAACCCAAGATGAACCTATTTCGACGACGTACCGTTTTACGAGCGCGCTTGAGTCAAAGAAATAGAGGGCCACCTTATTAGCGGCGCTCCTCTACTATGATCTCCGACAGAGGCTTGCCCTCCACTTTTATGAGAGTGCGGTTTTCGTAAGGAGTGAAGTCACGTATGGTCTTATTGATCCTACTCAAGTAGCCTAACTCGAACAGTCGCTTTTCAAGCTTATCTTCGAGGACACCACGAAGCCGCTCCGTGGCAACCTGGCTGTCCGGTTTTATCTCGAGCGCTTTTCTAATTGCGGCTTCGGCATCGTCGAGTCGTTCCACGATGTGAAGGGCTAGACCTAAGCCAAGCCAGGCTTCAAAGTACGTCGGATCCAGGGCGAGAGCTCGCCGGAATGCGAGTTCACCTTCGCGAACAACCTCAAGCGGCGGTTCTTGAGGACCGGTCGCGAACCAAAAACCCAATAGGGCTGCGCCTCTTCCCTGATGAACCGGGGCCAACAGCGTTGGGTCTACCGCGCTTCCCCGGTCTTCCAGCAACCCGAGGAGGCGGTCGAATGATGCCATTGATTCCTCATATCGCTTGAGCTGACCGGAGATTACTCCAAAGCTGTATAAGGCAAGCAGGCTATCCGGGCAAAGATCCAGAGCTGCCTGGTAACACTTGGCAGCCTCTTCCAACTTGCCGTTGTTGTAGGACTCTAGTGCAGCCTCGGTGAGTTCCTTGACTTGCTCGTGCTGACTCGACTCGTCGGACCGACTCAGCTCCTGGTGGTTCCCTAGCGCCTCGTCCTCCACCTGAATCGAAGGGATCTGCTTCTGCATCGCCCGATACAGATCGGCCGTTTGGTCACTTAGGCTCAGCATCAAACGCATCATACCATAAGTGGGAGCCTAAAGGGCCGTGGCCAGGCGTTGGAGTATCCCGGCGGAATTGTCCGGGCGATGGAGGCTTCCTGTGGGGGTGCATTGCCCAGGATTCGCGCACAGACGTCTGGTCGGTCACAATTGTCATTCCCTCAACGGAGGCAGGGATCACTTCTTATCGCGACGCTCCATTCTCGACCACGTGTCGCGCAAGCCGATTGTGCGATTGAAGACCAACTTCTCCGGCGACGAATCGGGATCTACGCAAAAGTAGCCAAGCCGCTCGAACTGATAACGCGAACCCGCTGCCGCCTCACGCAAACTCGGCTCGACCTTGCACCCGGTCAGCACCTCTAACGAGTTGGGATTCAGATTAGCCGTGAAGTCCTGGCCTTCCTCGACCTCGTTTGGATTCTCTTTCGTGAACAGCGTGTCGTACAGACGAACCTCCGCGTCCACGGCGTGCGCGGCTGAGACCCAGTGAATCGTGGATTTGACCTTGCGCCCGTCGGGAGTGTTGCCGCCTCGCGTCGCCGGATCGTACGTGCAGTGCAGCTCGACGATATTTCCGTCGGTGTCTTTCACCACACTTTGGCAGGTGATCAGGTATCCGTAGCGCAGACGGACTTCGCGGCCGGGCGCGAGGCGAAAGTATCCCTTCGGTGGCTCTTCGCGAAAATCGTCCTGCTCGATATACAACACCTTCGAAAACGGAACGGTGCGCTTCCCCATGCTTTCGTCTTCGGGATTGTTGACGGCGTCCATGTCCTCGACTAGATCATCGGGATAGTTCTCGATGACGACGCGCAGCGGCTTGAGCACCGCCATAACGCGAGCCGCGTGTTTGTTCAGGTCTTCGCGAACGAAGTGCTCGAGCGCCGAAAGCTGCACCGTGTTATTGGTCTTCGACACGCTCAGGCTCGCGCAAAAGTTTCGCAGCGCTTCGGGTGTATAGCCGCGCCTTCGCAAGCCCGACAGCGTAGGCATGCGCGGGTCGTCCCAGCCGCTCACCCGGCCTTCCTGCACAAGCGTCAGCAGCTTGCGTTTGCTCAGCAGGGTGTAAGTCAGATTCAACCGGTCGAATTCAAACTGCCGAGACGGAAAAATGCCAAGCTGCTCGATGAACCAGTTATATAGCGGACGATTGTTTTCGAATTCGAGAGTGCAGATTGAATGAGTCACCTTCTCGATCGAGTCCGACTCTCCGTGTGCATAATCGTACATTGGATAGATGCACCAGTCGCCGCCGGTTCGATGATGCTCCATATGAAGAATCCGATACATCACCGGATCGCGGAAGCTGAGATTAGGTGACGCCATATCGATCTTCGCGCGCAGGGTACGCGAGCCGTCGGGAAATTCGCCCTTCTTCATGCGTTCAAACAGGTCGAGGTTCTCTTCGACGGAGCGATTGCGATAAGGGCTCTCACGTCCCGGTTCAGTCAGGGTTCCTCGATATTCGCGAACCTGATCGGCAGTAAGATCGCAGACATACGCCTTTCCGGATTTGATCAACTGAACGGCCCACTCGTAAAGCTGGGCAAAATAGTCGGAAGCGTAAAAGAGTGCGTCCCATTCGTACCCGAGCCAGCGCACATCCTCCATTGTCGAATCGACGTACTCGGTTTCTTCTTTCGACGGATTCGTATCATCGAAACGAAGATTACACTTGCCGCCGAACTCCGCAGCCAGACCGAAATCCAGATAGATCGCCTTTGCGTGCCCGATGTGAAGATAGCCGTTTGGCTCAGGCGGGAAGCGAGTCTGCACGCGTCCGCCGTGTTTTCCGGCTGCGATGTCTTCGATGATAACGTCGCGAATAAAATTAGACCGCCCTTCGGATGAGGCATCATCCGGCGCTGCGGCCGCGTTTGACTCCGGGTTCATTGTTAGTCTTCTCCTGTGTAAAACGATGATTATATATCGAGTTCGAGAACCATCGCGAGCAGAGCTGCGATTCGCGGTGCAACAATAGCCGTGATTTGATTCCAAATGTCTCCCACGGTCTTGTATCGAAGCGCGAAAGAGTCGAGAATCGATTGCCATACAACGCGTGCATTCCAGGTCTGCCATTGAGGCCAGCGGGATCACTCAGAGTTGTTCGCGATCGGGGGAAGGCAAGTAACAAATGACTCGACGACTCGATTACCGCAACGGATTGCTTGAGGCCTACTCTGACGTCTACACGACGGCGGCGCTCGATGCATTGGAAGCGCTTGCGCCGTTCAATCGTGATCGTCGCGAGCTGATGCCTAAGCGCATCGCACTGCGACGCTTGCGCGAGCTCGAGCGGCAGCGCATCAGTTTCCTCGACCCCACGACGCTGATCCCACGAACAGGTATTCGAGTTCAGGATGCCCGCGATGGAAACTTCGAGGGCAGCGAGATTCCAGCCGATCTGAAGCGCCAGTGGATCCAGGGCACCGGACCCGCCGCAAGGCCGAGGGCGAGCGTTGAGACCGGCTTGCGCAACGTCGCTTATGCATTGCTTTCGGGAGCCGACGGCTGGATGTTCGATGGTGAGGACGCGCTCGGCCAAATAAGCACGATGGCCCTCGACAATCAGCGCAACTTGAAACTCGCGATCGCGAAAGAATCAATCTTCCTCCGCGTCGCTGAAGATGTAGCCGCTGAGATGAATCGCTGGGCGCAAGGCTTCTTCGGGCGATCCATCGTCACTGACTGGCGTGTGCAGCTCGACTTCACAACTAAGATTTTCCGCGCGCGCGGCCTGCACCTCGACCACCGCCACGTACGAGAGGCGGACGGCACAGGCTTCTCAGCTTCGATCGTCGATCTTGCGCTCTATGTGGTGAACAATCACAAGAGGCTGAGTGATGCCGGCTCATCAATCGTTCTCTACCTTCCGAAGATTCAGACCGCCGAGGAAGCAGCGCTGTGGAACGATCTGCTCGCGGCACTCGAACAGCACCTCGGGCTGACAACCGGCGCGATCAAAGCATACGTGCTCGTCGAGCAGATCGAAGCGGTCTTCCAGCTTATGGAGATTCGCGCCGCGCTCGGCCCGCACTTTGTGGGATTCAACACCGGGCGATGGGACTACATCAACAGCGTATCCGACGCGATGGCGTGGGACCCGAGTTTCATCAACCCGAACATCGACGCGATCGGCATGACGTATGGGTATATGCGCAACTACGAAGACCGCGTGCGCCGAGCGGTGAACGCTCCAGACCGAAACGGCCGCTTCGCATTATGGCAAGGCGGTATGGAACCCAACATTCCAGTCGGTTCCGAAGCGGGCGTCGAGGAGGGAATGCTGCGCGCGAGGGCGGGTGGACGGCGCGAACAACTCGCCGGCGCAAGCGGAAAGTGGGTCGCGCACTGGAAGATGGTTCACATCGTGCGGCCAGTGTGGGAAGAAGCCGGCGCGGACAATCAACTCGGACGCGAGTTCCCGCCGCTGACCTACACACAGGAGGACGCCGACGCGTTGGTGCTTCTCGAACCCGCCCCTCGCACCGTTCGCGGCGCGCGCGATTTGTTGAGCGTCGCTCTGCAATACGGCAACGCTTTCGAGCAGGGCTTTCAGGCCGCGGCCCTCAAGCCCGCGGACTTTTTCGGCAACGACGACGTGCTTTATCTGATGGAAGACATGGCAACAGGTGAAATTCGCTTGAGCATTCTCTGGGAATGGCTGCGCAAGGGCGCGCGGCTTACCGATGACGATCCTGAGACGGGTGCGAAGGCGGGTGATGCGTTTGACGCGGCGCTCTTTGCCCGGCTGCTCGAAGAAGAATATGCGAAACTCCTGACCGCCAGCGACCGCGATGTTCACGACGATTCAAAGACAACTACGCTTCCCATCGCGCGCGAAATCGTCGAGACTTACGTTACCAATCGCATCAAGCTGCCGTGGTACATCGATCTTCTGAATCTTCAATTGAACAATTACCACCTCGACGCCGCTCGATCGCGCATCGGCGCATACATTGAAGCCTTCGAGAGAGACGGAACGCGGATTACCGAGAACCTTGATTTCACCGATTAAACGGGAGCCCTTATGAAATCATTCGAGCAGAGCATCACCGAGACACAGGAGTGGTTCGACAGCGCGCGGTTCAACGGAATCGTTCGACTCTACACCGCGCGGCAGGTAGTCGAGCAACGCGGCACGATCGCGCACGACTACACGATTGCGCGCGAGGCGGCCGCGGCGTTTTACGATCGCTTGCGCGAACTTTTCTCCGAGCGGCGGAGCATCACGACCTTTGGCCCGTACTCTCCCGGGCAAGCAGTCGCGATGAAGCGGATGGGAATCGACGGTATTTATCTGGGCGGATGGGCGACTTCGGCCAAGGGCAGCACGAGCGAAGACCCGGGTCCGGATCTGGCGAGTTATCCGCTCAGCCAGGTTCCCGACGAAGCTGCCGCGCTCGTGCGCGCGTTGCTGGCGGCTGATCGCAATCAACAATACTTGCGTTCGCGAATGACCGAAGCCCAGCGCAACGCAACCGAGGCTTCCGACTTTCGCCCGTTCATCATCGCCGACGCCGACACCGGTCACGGCGGCGATCCTCACGTGAGAAATCTGATCAAGCGCTTCGTTGAATCCGGCGTTCCGGGCTATCACATCGAAGATCAGCGGCCGGGCACAAAAAAGTGCGGGCATCAGGGCGGCAAGGTGCTGGTCGCGCAGGATGAACAGAACAAACGATTGAACGCGGCCCGCTTCCAGCTTGATGTGATGGGCGTTCCAGGAATCATCGTAGCTCGAACGGACGCCGAAGCCGCGAACCTGATCGACGGCCGCGGAGACGAACGCGATCAACCTTTTCTTGTTGGCGCGACGAACCCCGGCGTTCCGGCTTACAAGCCATGTTTCCTGGCACTCATCCAACATTTTCACGAACTCGGAGTGGCCGAGCTCAACGGGCATCTTCTTTATGCCATCCCAGTTGGGGAACATAACATCGCCCGCGAGTGGCTCGACCGTCGTGGAATTCTTTCGCAGGCCGCCGAAGCCGCGGCAATTTACCTCGCGGGGAAAGAAACGCTTGATGCAATGTTCGATCGAGTCGCGAGTCGCTTCCTTGAAGCCTGGGAGGACGAGGCCGGTCTGAACACTTTCGGCGACGCGGTTGCTGAAGTAATCGAGTTCCGCCGAAGCGAAGGTGAAGCGGTCGAGATCAGCGCGGACGAATGGCGGCGCTTCGCCTCACGTGCCTCGCTCTCAGTCGCTCGCGAGAGAGCAAGCGATCTCGGCATCGAAGTCGAATGGGACTCGGAAGCGGCGCGAACGCCGGAAGGCTACTATCAGGTTCGCGGTGGTATACCTTACGCGATTGCCAAATCGCTTGCAGCGGCGCCCTTCGCCGATCTGCTGTGGATGGAAACCAAGACCGCGAATCTCGACGACGCTCGCGAGTTCGCCGAAGCGATTCACGCGCAGTTTCCCGACAAGATGCTCGCGTATAATCTCTCGCCGTCATTCAGTTGGGACACGACCGGAATGAGCGATGACGAAATGCGCAGCTTCCCTGAAGAACTTGGCAAGCTGGGCTTTGTGTTCAACTTCATAACTTACGGAGGTCATCAGATCGACGGGCTCGCGGCCGAGGAGTTCGCGACAGCTCTGAGGCAGGATGGAATGCTCGCGCTCGCCCGGCTTCAGAGAAAGCTACGCATGGTCGAGTCTCCGTATCGAACTCCGCAGACTCTTGTTGGTGGCCCGCGCGCGGACGCGGCGTTGGTGGCAACGTCGGGGCGCACGGCGACTACGATGGCGATGGGCAAGGGCTCGACACAACACCAGCATCTTGTACAGACCGAGGTGCCAAAGAAATTACTGGAAGAGTGGCTGGCGATGTGGACTAATCACTACGAGCTTCCGGGCGGACTCCGTGTTCAGATGCGCCCGCACCGCGCGGGTTCGGAGTTGCTGGAGCTGGGCGTGCATGACAAGGAAGACGAGAAGCTTGCGAATGTGATATTCGCTCCGATTCACGATCGTCGAGGCCGCAGCATCCTTTCTGTGCGCGACCAGAACACCTTCGCGGAGTCGTTGCGCCAGAAGCGCCTGATGACTCTGATTCATCTTTTCATGGTGCATCGCTTCAAGGCGGATTCGGTGCATTACGTGACTCCGACTGAAGACAATCAGTATCAGGTTGCGAAGATGAGATCGCACGGAATCTTCAGCGAAGTGGAGACCGAGGTTGGACAAATCATAGTTGCCGATGTGAACCATCAGCGGATTACCGAGCTGTTGGCTCCGGATCAGGAGGCGTTAGGAAAGCTGATTCGCAAGGAGCGATAATCTGGCTCAGTTGCCGGCACGCTCATCGAAGCAGTCCTTCAAGCCTCGACACTTCTTCGCTGAAGTGCGCCGATTGACAATACGCAACCATCTCCGCATAGGTCGCCAACTGAATCCTTGCTTCGTCACGACGACCAAGCTCCATCAACGCCGTTATGTGAACCGGGCCCGCCCACAATTTGCTGTTTCGCGCGTCCGTTCCTTCGGTCAGTTCAATGATCCGTTCGCTTAGCCTGACCACTTCCTCGAATTCACCAAGTTTGAAATGCACATACGCCAGGCATCGAAGCGCTTCCGTCCGAAGATACAAAAGGCCCATCTTCTCAGCGACTGTCAGGCTCTCGCGAGCTAATGTCCCGGCTTCATCGAATCGGCCGAGGTCGGCCAGCGCGAGAACGAGATAACTCCTCATCATCGAGGCAGCGCGACGGTCGCCGACCGCTTCGCCCAACGCGATGCCCTCAACGAATATGCGCTCGGCGCGTTGCGACTCGCGCAGATACAATGCACACAGCCCGGAATAAAGATGAATCCACGCCTGCCGCTCTCGCGAATGAATCTTCGCGGCCAGCTCGCCTTCTATCGCCGCGTACTCGAGCCCCTTCTCCCAATCACCCTTGCTCACCGAGTTCTCTCCGAGGAACTCGTATCCAAGAGATTCGGCAAACGGAATTTGATGCTTTATTCCAAACTCAATCGCGCGATGAGCCCAGCGATCCGAATCTTCGAAGCGACCCATGTGCTGAAACGCGCCGGCGAGATACGGATACAGAGTCGTGAGCGTCGATGCTTCAAAAGCTGAAAGCTCATTTCCTTCGGCCTTCGGCGCCACGAGAGCGGCCGCTCGCTCGATTAGCTCGATCGCTTTGCCATGTTGACACGCGAGATGATGAAACCGGCCTTCAACCGTGAGAGCGTGCGCGGTCTCGATTGGATGAGTCTCAGGGTCAAGCACATTCAATGCGTCGTGAAGGAGATTGAGTCCTCTCGGGTCTCCATTGATGACCAGGGTGCTTGCGGCCTCACATTGTAATCGCGCTCGCTGGAGCGGATCACGCGCAAGCGCGAGCGCCCGCTCGAAATGGTCAAAGCCAGAGCCCAGATTTCCCCCAAAGGCCGAGGCGTTGCCTATCGCCTCTTCGAGCGCGACCTGTTCGTCATCCAGACCGAGAGACTCGGCGCATTCAAGCGCTCGACTATACGCAGTGATGGCTTCATCGAAAGCAAAGATTTTTTCCGCCGCCGCCGCTGCCTGCTTTGCGTATTCGAGCCCACGTTGATAATCACCCGCCTCAACGTAATGATGAGCCAGCGTCTCGACGGCGACCGGCGTCCGATCGCGATGACGTTCAAGCCCTTCCGCGGTGCGACGGTGCAATCGCCTGCGCCGAATGGGATTCAACTCTTCATAGAGCACCTCGCGAATCTTGTCGTGAGTGAACGTGAACGCCTCGCCTCGCTCGGCCACCAGAAGCTGCGCGGCCGTCGCTTCATCGAGCGCGTCCAGCAGCGCTTCTTCATTCTCGCTTCCAACCGCCGCAACGACTTCTTCAAAAGTGAATGTCTTTCCGACGACCGCGGCGGCTCGCAGGATTTCATTGCAACCCGAACTGACTCGATCGAGGCGGCTGCCTATCGCTTCTTTCACGCTCTGCGGAATCACGAGATCGGCAACCTCGCCGCGAGTCCACTCGCCGCTCTTGCGGCCAACCGAACCCTGTTCGATCAACGCCTTCAGCACTTCTTCGACGAAGAATGGATTGCCTTCGGTCTCACGATGCACGGCTGCGGCAAAGTCAGCCGACACCGAGTCGTTGAGCAGTGCCGCGAGCTGCTGGCGAGTTTCATCCGAGCCGAATCTTCGCAACACAATGCGAGTCATCAGGCGCTCGCGGTTCCAATCGACCAGCGCCTTCGCAAGCGGATGCGCTCGATCGAGTTCAATCTCGCGATAGGACGCGACAATGAGCACGCGAGCCTCGCGCAGATTGCGAAGCAGATGACCGACCAACCACAGCGTGCTGCCGTCTGCCCAGTGCAGATCGTCTATGTAAAACAGCAAGCCTCGGCGGCCGGCGAGCTCGGCGAAGAATCGGGTCACCGAATCGAAGAACAGCAACCGCTCCTCGTGCGCGGGCAAAGTTGCGCGAGTTGGGAAAGGACCAATGCGTGTTTCGATCTCGGGTGCAAGCTTTGCCAACTGCGCGGCAGCGTCACCAAGTAATTCGCGCAGCTTCGCGTCATCGGTTTGCTCGCGCACCCAACGGCGAAACGCCTCGACAAATGGAAGGTAAGGCGTCGTCGCTTCGTATTCGTAGCAAGCTCCGTTCAGGACAACGGCTCCATCGACCGCGGCTTGAACAATCAACTCGCGCGCGAGGCGAGTCTTGCCCGCGCCGGGCTCGCCGCTCAACAACAAACAGTGGCCGCGTCCTTCTCGAGCTCGCCGCCAAAGCTCGCGAGCTTCGGCTAATTCTTCCGCGCGCCCGACGAGGCGTCCTCGCGACAGCGCATCGAGTATCGCAACGGCTGGCGCCGATTCGTCTGAAGCAAGATCGGAGTGATTCAAGAGAATCACGAAGGGCAGCCGCCGTGTCCAATGCGCTTGCGAATCTCTGCGCGGGATCCTTTGCGAGAAGCTTTATGATGACGGCTTCGAGCGCGCGCGGGATATCCGAACGCAATGCGCGAGGCGGGACCACCGGCGCGTGGATGTGCTGCGACACAATCGTCAACGGATCGTCTCCCATGAATGGAAGCCGGCCTGTGGTCATCTCGTATAAAACCACGCCGAGCGCGTACAGATCCGCGCGGCCATCGATGTTTGCTCCGAGTATTTGCTCCGGAGCCATGTACGCTGGTGTTCCGACGATCGCGCCGGCGCCAGACAATCGCGAGTCGCGAACGGGCAACGCCAGACCGAGATCGGCGAGCTTGATGCTCCCGGAATCGCGAGCCCCGGAAAGCAACACGTTGTCCGGCTTCAAGTCTCGATGCACGATGTTATGCGCGTGAGCGTGTTCAAGCGCCCGACATATCTGCGAGCCGATTTCGACGACTCTACTAAAATCATTCGACGTTGCCGCGCTGAGGTTGCCGCCCTCGACGAGTTCCATCACGAAGAAGGGCACGCCCTGGTCTTCGCCGACATCGTGCACGGCGACGATGTTTGGATGATTCAACGCAGCGGCGGCGCGAGCTTCACGTATGAATCGCTCGCGTGCGTCGGGTGATGAGACTCGATCCGGCAGCAGCTTGACCGCGACCTGTCGTTTCAGATCGAGGTCGGTCGCTCGATAGACGATCCCCATGCCGCCGCGTCCGATCTCGCTGTCCAATCGGTAACGCTCTCGCAGAATCGAATTGGGCCCGAGTCGGATCTTCCCAGGATCGGGAGTATCCATCCGCAGCGTTTCCTGGATCTCATTGCTCATCCAATTCGAACATATCACGAGTGCAATTCTCGATGAATGCGGCTCGAAACGATTGGCTGAGATCGCTCTGAGATGAGAATGGACGGTGGTGCATTAAACGGCGAAGCGCAGGGGCTGCTCCACCTCACGCGCAGCGTAGTCGGACTTGTTCGGATTCAACTGCCCAGTTGGTGAGTCCAAAAGATCACAAGCAGGCTGTGAGTTAAGTCATCCGATTGGGCTCTCTGAGGAATTGCAATCTCACAATCTGCTGACCAGAGGCTTTCATCTCCACATATCGCACAAGCGCATAAGTCTTGTAGGTTTCCGACGGGTTCGGACGTTTCAGGAAGCGTGCGGGAAGCGAGAGTTCCAAAAATAGAATATCACCGATTGTTACTTGCGTGGACAGACGCAGGGCCATGCCGCCGGAACTTACATTTAAGGTTTTGCCGATTTCGCTCCACGGGCGTTTGTGGCGATCAGCCCCTGCCACTCTTACGGGAAGTGTGATGGTATGCCTCGGCTCTCTGCGCTTATCGGCTCGTTGACGCTGTATCAGCGAACTGGAAGTCGCTTCCTGCAACGGGTTTCTTTCGGACACGACGAATCTCCTGATTGGCTAGCCTCTGAATCCGGCAATGCTATGAGCAATGCGTGTACCGACTGAGCCTGTCTTACCGCGAACCGCAGTTCATGATGTGGGAATTGAGATTTGGGAGTGGGGTCGTTTGAATGAGGCTTATCGAAATTGCTCAGTTGAATTGTCGCTGCACTTCAGTCCGCTGATCAGCGCCGATGAGCGCTGCGCAGGGATTGTGAGGCTGAGGTTTGTACGGGGCGTAGGATTTCAGTGCCGTCTTCGCGAATGCCAGGCGCATCACTGCGATACTGTCGCCGCGATGCGGCGCGGATCCAACCGCCACACCGTGCCCGCGCGGATATTCGAAAGCCACACCGAGCCGTGTC
>UEXS01000121.1_pt1 | contig 13808 bp, 7 predicted proteins | sample 4301141 | NCBI WGS metagenome assembly UEXS01 (sample SAMEA4773178, study PRJEB27434) | metagenome | biome: 2259; feature: agricultural soil; material: soil | place: USA | collected 2014-09 | depth 0.25 m
GAGAGGTCGCCCTTGCGCAGATTCGTTACCTGTTGCATCAGCATCAGGTGCGGCGGTATCAGGAGCGCGCATTGGACACCTACACCGACGAGCCGTTTCGTGCGATCGATTGGCAGTTGCAAGGGATGACTCAGACCGGAGATAAGACCTACGGCACCGAGGAAGAGTGGTCGCTTGTGGCCAACCGCCTGAGCGCGATTCCTCGATTTCTTGCGGTCGCTCGGGAGCAACTCTCGGCAGGAATCAAATCGAACAACACTCCCGACTATCGAATGCTCAAGCGCAACGGGATCGCGACTTCAGAAGCAGACGCGAAGTACTTCGACGAAACACTGCCTAAACTCGCTGAAGAACGAATTAATGGAACGAGCAAAGACCAATTGCTGGCGCAAGTTCGCGATGCCTCGAAGCAGGCTGCTGGAGCCTATCGCGCGTTGCGTGACTTCGTGGCGAGCACATTCTTCGACGACGCAACCGGAGCCAAAGCCAAGGCGCAATTCGCAGGCGATCGCTTCGCGATGGGCGAAGCCGAATACGACTGGGCTCTCAAGAACAACTTCCATATCGACAAGACCGCCGCCCAGCTCTACGAAGAAGCCTGGCCGATCGTCGAAGCCACTCAGAATGAAATGATCGACCTCGCGCGTGAGATCGGAAAGTCGCACGGCTGGACGCTTCCCGCTGAAGGCCCCGCCGCCGTGCGAGCGGTGTTCGATGAATTGTCGAAAGACTATCCGAAGTCCGACACTGAGATGATCTCGTGGTATCGCGACGCGGCGTTTCGATTGGTCGACTACGCGCGCAAGACAGGGATCTTCGATGTGCCTGCGGACTACAAACTCGAAGTGGTCGAGACTCCGCCGCCGCTGCGAGCCTCGATCGACGGCGCTGCTTACTATCCCGCGCCTCCGTTTAAGACAACCGGTGTGGGCCGCTTCTACGTGACGCCTACGGACAACGATCCCGCGGCGTTGAAGTCAAACAATCGCTCGGCGCTGGCGGACCTGTCCGCTCACGAAGGCTTCCCGGGTCACGACTGGTATTACAAAGTGATGACTCAATACAAAGATCAGATCGGCGCGGTCCGTTGGCTGACGCCGGGCGCAGTCGAAGATTCATCGTCGATGTGGGAAGACTCGATGCCGGGTGAAGGCTGGGGACTCTATGCCGAAGCGCTAATGGCCGAGCCTCAACCGGGTGCGCCTCAAGGTGCATATACGCCGGAAGAGCGGCTGTATCAACTCCAAGGCAAACTTTATCGCGATCTGCGCGTGCGGATAGACACCGGTATTCACACCGGCCGGATGAGCTACGACCAGGCGGTCGATCTGTTCTCACAGGTGGTCGATTTTCTTCCAGGCTCTTGCAGCGGCTCCGGCTTGAAAGATGACAAGACGGCGAGTTGCAAATCCGCCGAGGGCGCGATCTTCCGATATTCGAAGTGGCCTACCCAGGCGATCACTTATCGTCTCGGTAAGGATCAGATTTACGCGTTGCGCGAAGAAGCGTCGAAACTCCTGGGCGATCGATTCTCGGCAAAGACGTTTCACCTTCTGTTCATCAAGCAGGGAACAATCCCGTCAGGATACTTTCGCGATGAATTGCTGCGAGAGCTTCACGATACGAAGTGAATGCTGATGAGTGAAACGTGATGCGTGATGCGTAACACGAACCGTTGCTTTCGTTCATCACCGCTCACGTTTCACTCATCACGTTTCACGCATCACGTATCACCAATTTCCTTTATTTCGCTTTGAGCTACTCGTCCCGGTAGCGCTGGGCCTTAAGTGCAATCTTGCTTGACCGTGTTCACCGACAGAACTAGGATGTGCGCGGCGTTACGCAAATGCGCTTCAAGCAGGAGGCCAGAGTGTCGGATCAGCAGGCACCCGACCCAGCGGTTGTCAAAGAGACTGTTGGCAAGCTGGATCAGTTCATCGCCTACGTGGTCGAAGTGCTGCGCGGCAAGGGCTGGACTAAGAAACTCTTGCTGCTCGACGTGTTGCTGTTCACGGTTTTCAATTCAGTTTTCTTCACGAAAATACTTAAGCTGTTCGGCGTCAATGATCTCCCCCAACGCTACACGCTCTATTTCTGGCTTGTGATCGGCACCGTCTTTGTAGCTGCGCTAGTAACCGCGTGGCGCGAACGCCCGAAAGAGAAGATTGGCCGCGATCCGGGCGAACGTAGCGCCATCAAAGGTCTGCTGCCTTACGTTAAAAACGACTCTGCGCTCTTCGCCCGCCTTCAGCGCGAGCAGGACCTGACCGAATGTTCGCAGGCGATCACTGCCAGTCATTTCCGCTTTGGCGTGCTGTGCGGCGAGTCGGGCAACGGGAAGACATCCTTCCTGCAAGCCGGACTCTGGCCCGCGTTGCAGCAGAACAACCACCGATGTGTTTACGTCAAATGTACCGAGATGGACCCCGTCGAAGCTATTCGTCAGGCCGTCATCGAAGAGTTCGCTCCGCCCGACACTATGAACGCGACTACGCGAGTGTCCGAGATCCTCGAGGCTGCGGCTCGGCTCGACTCTAAGCCGCTGGTCGTGATCCTGGATCAGTTCGAGCAGTTCTTCGTCCATCGCCAACGCAAAAAAGACCGCGGGCCGTTCCTTGCGGCGATGGAAGAATGGTACAAGGGGCAAGCCGCGCTGCCCGTCAAAATCGTCGTCTGTCTGCGCAGCGATTTCCTGGACCGAATGATCGAACTACAGAAGCTGATGGGCTACTCGCTCGGCCCGCAGCAGAGCTTCCGCCTGGACAAGTTCGCGCCCGCGCAGGCCGCCGAGATCTTCCGCGTGATCGCCGAGCACGAGAAGTTGGAATACGACTCCGGCTTCGTCGAGAAGATGACCGCCGAGGAGCTGGCTGGCGCTGCGGACGGGCTGATCTCGCCCGTGGACATACAAGTGCTGGCCTGGATGATCGCCGGGCAGAAAGTTGAGCAGGAGCGCGCCTTCGACGAAAAGACTTTCCGCAAACTCGGCGGCGTTGAGGGCCTGCTTGAACGCTTCCTGACGCGTGCGCTCGACGTACGCGAGACCGAACAGCGGCGACAAGCGGCGGTGAAGGTATTGCTGGGGCTGACCGATCTCGATCGCAACACGCGCGCGGGAGTGTTGACGACTGCGGAGCTTGAGGAGAAGCTGCGAGACCATCTGCCTCGCGCCGAGATCGCCGAAGCCATCGAGTGGCTCGCGCGCGGTGACGTGCGGCTGATCGCGCCCGTCAAGCGCAAGAAGAATGGCGGCGGCAAAGACGTCGAAGGCTATGAGCTCGCTCACGAGCGCCTGATCCCGGCGCTTCGGCGCATCGCTGGCAAACAACTTCGCGACCCCGACCGGGCCGAACAACTACTCGACCGCCGCACCAACGAATGGCTCGGCAGCGGGCGCGCTTCGCGATACCTGTTTTCGTGGTCCGAATTGCGGCTGATCGATAAGTACCGGCAGTTGATCGCCTGGGGCAAGGAGCGGCAGTCAAAGGAGGCTTTGTTGGCCGCGAGCCGGCGGCGGTTTCGTTTACGATACGCTGCCGCGGGATTCGCGATTCTGCTGTGCCTTGCCGTATGGATCGGATGGAACAGTAACGCGTGGCAGACCCGGTTGATCAGAGGAGAATTGAACAGCTACGGCGGCAGCTTGAATGACGGCCACGCTTTGCGGGCGATCGCTCAGGCCTTCGTTTATGCCGGAGATTGGCGGCAACTCTTCAAGGTCTTGGAGCGCGTTCAGGACGATGACTACAAAGTCTCTCTGCTGCGCGCGATTGCGGAGTCTTACGCCAGTCTCGGTGACCGAGAGGAAGCGAGCGCGCTGCTCGCCGAAGCGGTGGGACTGACCAGAGACGGTTACTCGAAGGCCCCTGCACTTCGCGCGATTGCTGATTCTTACGCCAAGCTCGGCGACAAAGAGAAAGCGCCCGCGTTATTGGCCGCGGCCGTCGAGACGGCGGGGCTGATGGATGATTACTACAAAGTCGATGAGTTGCGTTTGCTTGCTGAGTCTTACGCTCAGCTCGGCGATAAGGAGAAGGCGCGCGCACTGCTGGTCGAAGCGGTTAAGACTACAAGGCTGATTGCTGGTGTTGAGCTCAAAGCCCATATACTGCAAAAAATTACCAAGTCCTTCGCCAGTGTTGGCGGAACAACGATAGACAGCATGCTGCTGACCGAAGCGGTCAAGACTGTGGTGCCAATCAGTGACGATTTCTCGCAGACATCTGCGCTAAGTGCGATTGTCGAGCTGGGCGAGACCACAAAAAACCAGGCATTGCTGGCCGAGGCAGTCAAGATCGCGGGACTGATAAGTCGCGATTCCCCTAGAGTCTACATGCTTGGCGAGATTGCTGTGTGTTACGCCAACCTCGGCGACGAAGAGAAGGCGAGAGCACTGCTGGCCGAAGCAGTCAAGAGTGTGGGGCGGATCAGCGAAGATTCCTCGAACACCTCTGCGCTGAGCACGATTGCCCAGTCCCACGCCAAGCTCGGCGAGACATTGAAAGACACCTCGCTGCTGGCGGAAGCAATCAAGATAGCGGAACTGATCAGTGACCGTTCCTCCAAAGCCTTTGTGCTGCGCGCGATTGCTGAGTCTTACGCCAAGCTCGGCGAGACATTGAAAGACACCCCGCTGCTGACCGAAGGGGTCAAGACGGCGAGGCTGATCAATGTTGATCCCTCCAGAGCCTCTGCGCTTGGGGCGATTGCTGAGTCTTACGCCAGGCTCGGCGAGACATTGCAAGATACATTGCTGCTGGCCGAAGCGGTCAAGACGGCGGAGCTGATCAATGCTGATCCCTCCAAAGCCTTTGCACTGCGTGTGATTGCGGAGTCTTACGCCAAGCTGGGCGACAAAGAAAAGGCGACCGCTCTACTCGCGGAAGCGGTCAAGACGGCAAGGGTTATCAGTATTGGTATTGACCGGAGACCCTTTGCGCTGCGGGCGATTGCTGAGTCTTACGCCAAGCTCGGGGAGACAATGAAAGACAGCGCGCTGCTGGCCTATGCGGTCAAGATCGCAGGGCTGATCAGTGACGATTCTAACAAGGTCGCTGCGCTGAGCGCGATTGCTGCGTCTTACGCCAAGCTAGCTGAGTCATCCAACGACAGAGCTTTGTATGCCCAAACTTTTCCCTTTATCGAAGGGCTCGGCAGTGATGACCGCAGAGATACGGTGCTCCAATCAATCCTGTCCTCCAGGCTGGCCGTGGCCGATGTCGGCAGGCTGCGCGCGCTCGCTGCGCACTTCAGCAGCGAGGCGGGCAAGGCACAAGCGTTGGCGCGTATTCTGATCGCGGTTTCGCATCCAGAATTGATTGAAAAGGAGAAGGAAACCGAAGACGGCAGCGAACAGTGACCAGAAACCTGGGAACAATCATGAGATTAGCCGTCAGCGCCTCGTGACATCTCGCGGGTTGTCGGGTATGGAAGTTCTTTAATGCTTGCGCGATTCGCCTCTATATACGGTGCGCGTTGCTGCCAGCCTAGGATCCAAGCAAATCCCAAGCGTCCGTTGTCCTCGCTTTCACCTCTCGTCCCAACTAACATCTCAGTATGGCCAGGCATTTTGCTTTCGGTCCGCCGCGTCGCGAGAATGAGCGGCCAACGATACACGAACGGTTCGCGGCACTGCGCTACGTTCCTCCGCTGATCAAACTCGTCTGGGAAACGCATCGCGGGTACACCACCGCGATGGCCGTGCTGCGTCTGATGCGAGCCGGTGTTCCGGTCGCGATGCTCTGGGTCGGCAAGCTGATCATCGACACGGTGGTCGCTTCGCGTGAGTCGTCTCCGGACTACGCAAGGCTCTGGAAGCTGGTCGCGCTCGAAATAGCAATCGTGACCGCGAACGATGTGCTTGCCAGAACGTCGTCGCTGGTTGAAAGCCTGCTCGGAGATCTGTTCTCGAATCACACCAGCGTGCGGTTGATGGAGCATGCGGCGACGCTCGACCTGGCTCACTTCGAAGATCCGGCGTTCTACGATCAACTCGAACGCGCGCGCCGGCAGACGACCAGCCGCATCGGGTTGCTGGCGCAGCTTCTGGCGATCGGGCAGGACGGGCTCACGTTGATATCGCTCGGCGCGGCGCTTGTGGTTTATAACCCGTGGCTGCTGCTGCTGCTGGCCGTCGCGGTGCTGCCAAGCTTTTTCGGAGAGACGCATTTCGCTTCGCTCGAATACTCGATGCAATTTCGATGGACGCCTCAGCGCCGCCAGCTCGACTATCTGCGTTACGTAGCCGCAAGCGACAGAACCGCGAAGGAAGTTCAGTCGTTCGGTTTGTCTCCGTGGTTGATCGACCGGTTCCGCAAGCTATCGTGGAAGTTTTATGACGAGAACAAAGCGCTGTCGATTCGTAAAGCCAGGGTCAGCACGTTGCTGTCGCTCGTAGGGTCGCTTGGTTATTACAGCGCGTATGCAATCATACTCTTGAGGGCCACGCGAGGAGAGCTGACCATCGGCACGCTGACTTTTCTCGCGGGCTCATTCGCGCGAAGCCGTCAACTGATCGAAGTCTTGTTGCTCAGCGCGGGCGGAATCTATCAACAGTGCTTGTACCTCAAGGACCTTTTCGATTTCTTCGAGATGCAGCCGTCAATTGCGTCATCGCCCGGCGCTCCGCCGGTGCCTCGCCCGATCAAGGAAGGCTTCGCGTTCGAAGACGTTGGCTTTCAATATCCCGGAAGCGATGCGTGGGCCGTGCGTCACGTTACTTTCAAATTGCGCCCGGGAGAACGCATCGCGTTTGTCGGTGAGAATGGAGCGGGCAAGACTACGCTGACGAAGCTGCTCGCGCGATTATACGATCCGACCGAAGGGCGAATCCTTCTCGACGGCGTCGATCTTCGCGAGTACGAGATTCACTCGGTGCGTCGGGCGATAGGAGTCATCTTTCAGGATTTCGTGAAGTACGATTTGCGATTTGACGAGAACGTCGGCGTTGGAGAAATCGATGACGTGCGGTCCTATCTGGATGCGCCGGCGAGCGAACAAGAGAGCGGCGCTGATACCGTGACGAACGGCAACGGCGAAGTGCCCGGCGCAATCGTCTCTGCGTCCGAGAAGTCGCAGGCATCAACCCTGCTGCCGCGTTTCTCAAAAGGCTACAAACAGATGCTTGGCCGGCGATTCGACGAAGGCGTCGAGTTATCGGGAGGCGAATGGCAGAAGATCGCGCTCGCCCGGGCTTACATGCGAGACGCGCAGGTATTGATACTTGACGAGCCGACGGCGTCGCTTGATGCCCGAGCAGAGTACGAAGTCTTCATTCGCTTTTCGCAGTTGGTGGCGGGCCGAATGGCGGTGATCATCTCGCACAGGTTCTCGACCGTGAGGATGGCCGATCGAATCATCGTCCTGCAAAACGGAACGGTAGTCGAAGACGGCTCGCATCAGGAGTTGGTCGCTCGCGGCGGATTGTACGCGGAGCTGTTTGCGCTCCAGGCGGAAGGTTATCGATAGACTGCATTCCGCGCGTGGTGGATTAGCAAGTTGCCAGCGAAGAAGTCCTCGGCGTCCGCCGCGTCCTCTGCGGTTTTTTGCAATCGCGCCGGGGGTCAACCGCAGTGGGCGCGGAGGACGCAGAGGAGGAATGCGATCACCGCTCTAGACGCACTACCCCTTCTCGCCGATGATTGACACCACGCGCGAGCGATGGCTAGCCTTCACGAGTGAGCGCACTCGTCACACAAATCAAACAAGCAGCACGCGAGATTGGATTCGAAGTTGCGGGCATCGCTTCGGTTGAGCCGCTCCAGCGTGATGACGCGGCGTTTCATCAATGGTGCGAAGCGGGTTACGCGGCGGGCATGGATTACATGACTCGCAGACCCGACCTGCACGGTCATCCTCGCGCGCTCGTGTCTCGAGCGCGATCCCTCATAACGCTTGCCGTCGATCACTACGCCGAAGCGCCGGAGTTCAAACACGGAGCGCGTTTCGGGCGCGTGGCTCGTTATGCGTGGGGACTGGATTATCACGATGTCGTCAAGCCTCGGCTGCACGAGCTTGTTACCAAAATCGAAGAGCTTGTCGGGCGCGAGATTCACGCGCGATCTTTTGTGGATGCCGTGCCGTTGCTCGAGCGGGCCGTTGCCGCGCGTGCAGGCCTTGGCTTCTTCGGTAAGAACACCAACCTCATTCAACCACGTGGCGGCTCGTGGTTTTTTCTGTCGGAGATACTGATCGACCTTGATCTCCCGGCTGATGCTCATGAAATGAAAGTCAGTTGCGGAACGTGTCGCAGGTGCATTGACGCCTGTCCCACGAATGCGTTCGTTGCTCCTTATCAGTTGGATTCGAACCGATGCATTTCTTATTTGACCATCGAGAACAAGAGCGCGATTCCGCGGGAACTGCGGGAGGCAGTCGGTGAATGGATCTTCGGCTGCGACGTGTGCCAGGATGTGTGCCCGTTCAATCGATTCGCGGAGGAAACTCGATGGCCCGAGTTCAAACCGACGGCCGGCGCGGGACCGCAGCTCGATCTGATTGAAGTGCTTTCGATTGCAAGCGACGAAGAGTTTCGCAATCGATTCCGTGGCACTCCGTTGACGCGGCCAAAACGGCGAGGGCTTCTTCGCAACGCCGCGGTCGTAGCCGCGAATGTTGGAGCGACCGCCGCGGTTCCTGCTTTGATTGAGCGAATCGAGCACGACGCCGAACCCCTCATTCGCAGTCACGCGCTGTGGGCGCTTGCAAGACTTGATGAGGAACGCGCTCGAGGCTTGTCACATCGTCTTGTTAGAAATGACCCCGATGCTTTCGTGCGCGAAGAAGCCACGCTGGTGATGAGCAATTAATGACCGAAGCGCTTCGATTTCAAATCGACGAACGCGACGCGGGGAGTCGCGTCGATGAGTTCTGTGCGACGCGTTTCGGAAACCTGAGCCGCATGCGAATCGCCAATCTCATCGAAGCGGGCGCGTGTCTGGTAAACGGAGACGCCGGCCGCGCGGGTTATCGACTTGCCGCCGGTGATCTTGTCGAAGCCTCGTTCGACGACGGCGCGCCCACATCGATGTCTCCTGAAAACATTCCTCTCGAAATAGTTTTCGAGGACGATCAGATAATCGTGGTTGTGAAACCCGCGGGGATGCTCGTCCATCCGACGCGTAGCGTGAAGAGCGGCACGCTTGCCAATGCGTTGGCGTACTACCTCAACAGACCGAGGATAGAGGATGGAGGATCGAGGATCGAAGATAGAGGATCGAGGATCGAGAATGGAGGATTGAGGATAGATGATCGAGGATCGAGGATTGAAGATCGAGGATCGAGGATTGAAGATCGAGGATCGAGGATTGAAAATCGAGGATCGAGGATTGAGAAGACTGAGCTACGCGCCGGCGATTCTCGATTCTCTATCCTCGATTCTCAATCCTCGATCCTCGATTCTCAGTCGTTCATCCGTCCCGGGTTGGTTCACCGGCTCGACCGCGCGACCTCAGGCTTGATGTTAATCGCGAAGACGCCGCGAGCGCTGAGGGTATTGTCGAAGCATTTCAGAAAACGGCTGGTCGAGAAGCGGTACGCCGCGCTCGTGCACGGCGAGATCGAAACGGATGCGGGCTCGATCAACGCGCCGATTGGACGCGATGCCGACGAGCGGCCACAGTGGCGCGTGATGGAGGAAGGCAAGCCGGCCGAGACGAGATTCACAGTGGTCGAGCGTTTGTTGGGAGCTACGTTCCTTGAACTTGAACCTGTGACGGGGCGCACAAATCAGTTGCGAATTCACTGCGCGCACATCGGGCATCCGATTGTGGGAGACGAAGTGCATTGCGGATTGAGAATTGAGGATTGCGGATTGGCGCAATCGCCAAAGCGCCTTTGTCTTCACGCCGCGAAGCTGGCATTTCATCATCCATCGAGCGGTGAATGGCTGGAGATCGATTCTTTGATGCCTGATGACTTTCGTGCAGCGGTTGAGAGCTTCAGAAAGCCGCGGTCGGCGCCTGCTAAGTGATAGGATAGGATTCGAACGAAACGCCGGGCGCACTCGCATCACTCTCCCGCGACGCCTTGAACCTCTCCGCCGATATACGCTCGACAGAGCTGAAGGAATGATTCGAGCGCAGGCGGGAGATAGTCACTCTTCAAATAAGCGATGCCGAATTCCCATTTCAAATCGAGACCGCGAACCGTCGCCGCTCGCAACGTACCGCGCGCGAGCTGCGCGTGAATAGAACGGCGCGGAAGAATCGTCACGCCGAATCCAAGCTCGACCATTTTTATGATCGCTTCGGTGCGTTGAAGCTCCATCACGATATTGGCATCGAGACGATTCTTTTCGAAGAACAAATCGATCAAGCGCCGGGTGTTTCCGCCCTTCTCTCCCAGTATCAGCGGCTCGGCTGAAAGTTCTTCGGGGTTGATGACCCGGGCCCGCGCGCGCTTGTGCTGCGGGTTCATCACGGCCACAAGCCGATCGCTTCGGAGTGTTTCAGTCAATACGTCCGAGGCTTCGACGGGAAGCGACACCAATCCTACATCGAGCGAACCCGCCAGGAGTTGTTCGATTATCCACTCACTGGTTCCTCCAACGACGGACAAATCGAGCAGCGCGTATTTGCGGTTTATCTCACTGAGAATCTCAGGCAAGGGATGCACGGTGATAGCGGTGGATGCGACGCCGATGTGAAGGCGGCCTCGCGAAGGGCCGCCAATCGCCGCGAGATCGGCTTTGGCTTCGTCGTGCGCGCGGATGATCTTCTCGGCGTGACCCAGCAGTGCGCGGCCCGCTTCGGTGAGGTAGAGCTTTTTGTTTACTCGAAGGAACAGCGGCGCGCCGGCTTCTTCTTCGAGCTGGCGCATATGAACGCTGACCGCCGACTGTGTAAGGTGTATGCGCCGAGCCGCCTGAGTGAAGGAGCCCGTCTGGGCGACGGCCTGAAAGGTCCTGAGCAGCCTGAGTTCCATAAACAGTGAAACGCAATGATACCGGGAAACATCCGCCACGAGGAAGTGTGTTCGCCGCGCGAGCGTGAAGGTGGACGAAACAGGGTTGTCATGCAGGTCGCAAAAGGCGTATTAATGCACGGAGAGAAAAGATCATCTTCAAAAGATGAATCAAATGACACTCAGTTGGCGTCCTACTATGTGGGAAGATATCGCCGGCTTCCTCACGTCTCGACACCCTAAGGAGCAACTATGACGAAAGGCATGGATAACCTAAAGCACATCGTCGTCCTGATGATGGAGAACCGATCCTTCGATCACATGCTCGGGGCGCTGATGCAGCAGGATCCGCGAATCAACGGGCTGACCGGGAACGAGACCAATCCCGACAGCACCGGGCAGGCTATCAAGGTTGAGCCGCTGGCCGCCTACCAGGGCCAACTCGATCCCGACCCGGACCATCACTTTCCCGGCGTCAACGTGCAGTTGTTTGGAGGCGGGGGGCCAACGGGCACGCCTTCGATGAATGGATTTATCAAGAGCTATTTTGAGCAGCGGCGTGATGTCAACCACTCGCACAAGATTTTGTATTACTTCCCACCGGCGAAAATCCCGATACTCACGGGGCTGGCTCGCAACTATGCCTTGTTCAACGGCTGGTTCGCCTCGATTCCCGGACCGACCTTGTGCAACCGCGCGTTTGCTCACTACGGGACCTCGTTCGGGCAAGTTGGAATGAACCTGTTTTATCTGAATGTGCCTTTCCTGAGCATCTACGAACGGATGATTAAGGCTGGCCGGACCTCGAAGCTGTATTACTTCGATCAACAGAGCTCGTCGCTCGAAGTGGTAAACCTTCTCAAGAATCAGCCGCGATTGTTTGGGCTTTACGAAGACTTTCTCTCCGATTGTAAGAAGAACAGGCTGCCGGATTACTGTTTCGTCGAGCCGAACTATAGCGATCACGAGGATGACGGCGGCGGCGAGTTGCTCGCTTCGGATCAACATCCCGACCATCACGTTCTGGCGGGCGAAGCTTTCATCGGATCCGTTTACAACGCGATTCGTAACAATCCTAACCTCTGGAAGAATACCTTGCTGCTGATTACCTATGACGAGCACGGCGGGATTTATGATCATCAGGTGCCGCCCTCATGCACTCCGGATGGATTCGAAGCTTCCGCCGAGGCTACCGGGACGGGCTTCCCGTTCAAGTTCGACCGCCTCGGCGTGCGCGTGCCGGCGATAGCCATATCGCCATGGATTCCAAAAGGCACCGTGATCGCGGGCCCCGAGGCCGCCGGCGGGCGCGTGTTCGAACACGCGAGCATTCCCAACACCGTTATGAAGGCTTTCGCCCTGCAGGACGACAACCGCTCGCCCCGGGAAAAAGCGGCCGACACGTTTCTCGACTTGCTTTCGGACACGATGCGGCCGGACGGCGATTGCCTGAAGCTCAAATAGGAGACAAGAACGATATGGCGAAATCAGCAAATGTGATCAGCATCCCGAAACCTCCGAAAGGCGCCTTCAATAAACACAGGCCAGTGTCAGATCTCCTTTGGGAGCAGGTGGAACATCTGGCGGCGGTTGTGAGAAGGCAGATAGATGATGAGCGGCGAGCGATTCGGACTGAGGGCCAGGCCAGCGACTTTATCCGGAAGATGACCGCGATATTGCATCCGGACGGGGCAACGAAAAAGCTGACGCGTTCAACACAGGGCGCAAAGAAACAACCTCGTTCATCAAAACGATAACCGCCATCCGCCACCGAGTAATCACAGGAGGCCATATGCGACGAAACACCCTTTTGCTTTTTGTCTGCCTCATTGTCCTGGGCGGGCGTGCTTATTCCCAGGAGAGTCAACTCGCCGCCGAGTTTCGACACGAACGCGAGTCCTTCAAGAAGAACTGCGCCAAGTTCAGTCTCAAATCGATTCCCGGTTGCGGGGAGGTTCTTTTCACAGGTCATCCGCTGCACATCGCCGCGGGAAGCATCGCGCCGGGAAACGGTTTCGGCGTCGGCCCCGCGTTTGTGACTCACTACACGCCGAACGAAAACTGGCGATTGAGCTTCAATGCGGATGGCATCGTGTCGACCAATGGTTCCTGGAGAGCCGGAGTGTACGCCAAGGCTATTCGCACAAAGATCACCCCGGGGACCACCACTGTCCGGCCGTATCCAATCTTCAACGTCTACGCGCAGGCTGCTTCTCTGAAAAAGATCGCCTATTACGGGTTGGGTCCGGACACGTTGCGCCCGGATCAAACTTTCTTTGGCATGCGCGAGACCATTGCCGGAGCGAGCGTGCTTTATCCCGTCGGCGGCAAGCCGCTCAACTTGTCGCTGCATGGAGAAATGAATGGCCGCTTTGTCGACATACGCGAGAGCCTGGGGCAGCCGAGTCCGTCGATTGAGCAGGTGCACACCGACGCCACCGCGCCCGGCTTGAGCAGTCAACCCGCGTTTGCGCAATTCGGCGAAGGGGTGCGAGTAAGACCCGCGCTTTTCTCCGACAATCTTCGTCTCAATTACTCAGTCAACTATCAGCAGTTCGTGGCTGTCAGCGACTCGAGGTTTTCCTTTCAGCGATTGACCGTCGATTTGTCGCATCTGATTCCGCTCTCAAAGAAAGTGATCGAACAGTCGCGTGATCACAACGGCCCGGACGACTGTTCGACAAGCGCGACATCCACCACACACGATTGTCCGGAGATCACCCGCGATCGCGTGGGGAGCGTTAACCTGCGGTTCCTGCTTGTGGAATCGTTTACTTCCACCGGACACGTTGTGCCTTTTTATTTCCAGCCGACGCTCGGCGGTTCGGACCTCAATGGGAGATCGTCGCTCGCAAGCTTCCAGGACTATCGCTTCCGCGCGCCCAATCTCATGCTGTTGCAGGGCG
>UEXS01000569.1_pt1 | contig 13591 bp, 14 predicted proteins | sample 4301141 | NCBI WGS metagenome assembly UEXS01 (sample SAMEA4773178, study PRJEB27434) | metagenome | biome: 2259; feature: agricultural soil; material: soil | place: USA | collected 2014-09 | depth 0.25 m
ATGCACCAGGTAAACATTCAGGAAGCGAAGGACCACTTGACCGACTTGATTGATGCCGCCGTCAAGGGCGAGGAGATCGTCATAACCAAAGACGATCAACACCACGTCAGACTCGTGCCGATTCAGAAAATCAAACCTCGCCCGAAATTTGGCAGCGGTAAAGGCCTGATCACGATGTCTGATGATTTTGATGAGCCACTCGAGGACTTTGAAGAATACACGCAATGAGGCTCCTGCTCGATACCCACGCGTTCCTGTGGTTCTTCATCGGGAGCAGCTCGCTCAGCGCGAAGGCGAGAGCGGCAATCGAGGACGTATCCAACGAGAAGTTCTTTAGCATCGCCAGTCTCTGGGAAATCGCCATCAAGACTAGTATCGGAAAGCTAACTCTATCGAAGCCTTTTGAAGACATATTCCCGGATCAACTCACCAACAACGGAATAGACCTATTGAATATCACCACTGCTCACGTGTCCGCGCTGACGAAAATGCCTTTTTATCATCGTGACCCTTTCGACCGGCTGTTGATAGCTCAAGCTATGACTGAGCAGATGCATATCGTAGGCGTCGATGCAGCGTTCGACGCCTATGCTGTGACTCGGCTGTGGTAGATGAACCGCAAGACACGAGCCAAAGACCGAAACAACGAAGGTGAGCTGATGCCGATACTCAGAACGAAATTACCTTACACTATCATCCTGCTCATCACTTCAATCCCAGGAGCGGCGCAGCAGAATCGTGATCCCGCGAAGACTCCTGTCGTTTACACCGTTCCCGGAATGACTAAGGCTGTCGTGCGAGCGAATGTCGTATTCGACAACTCAACGGCCACGCCGCTTGCGCTCGATGCGTACCTGCCTCGCGATTTGCGCAAAGGTGAGCGAAGACCCGCAATCGTTTTCATCAGCGGAGCCGAGCGAGTTCGGCAATGGCTTTGGTTTGTAACCTGGGGACAGCTTGCGGCGGCGCACGGAATGATCGGCATTGTGCCCGACAAACGATATCAACGAGGCCTGGACGCCTTGCGAAACGGAGCTGAAGACACCCAGAAACTGCTGGCGTTCCTGCGCACCCAAGGCGACTCGCTCGGAGTTGATCCGGCGAGGATATGCCTGTGGACTTTTTCGGCGGGCGGGCGATTGACTTCGGTTGGGCTTCAGGGTGGGGCCTCTGTCGGGACGAATGCGCCGAGCGCGAAAAAGCAGGCAGCGATGCCTGCGCTCCCCGTGCGATGCCTTGTGAGCTTCTATGGCGTGCTCGATATGTCCGGCGAAGTCTCGAGCATTAACAATGAAGCCGAGCGCGAGGCTTTCTTGAAACGTTATTCGCCCGTGCAGGCGCTCGAGTCACTGATCGCTTCCGGAGCCAAGTCGCCGCCGCTGTTCCTCGCTCGCGCGGGCAAAGACGTCGCGTTCATCAACAACGGCATAGACCGATTCGTCGCGACCGGGTTGCGATTGAATGTCCCGATAACCTTGATGAACTACGCCGACGGAGATCACGGGTTTGACGGGTTCAATGACACGCCGGAGTCTCGCGCGATCATCAAGGCAGCATTGCTATGGGTGCAAGAGCAAAGCGCCGACAGGTGACCGGCAAAGCGTGATTCTTCTCTGCGTCCCTCGGCGTGCTCCGCGGTTGAAGAGTAGTTAACCGCAGAGGGCGCGGAGGGACGCGGAGAAGCGCGATCCGTGTTGAAGTCAATCCCCGTCAATGTACAATCCAAGCCATGAACAAACAGGTCGTTCTCGATCCCACAATCGAAGCGTTGCTCGATCGACTATACAATCAGCACGCCGGCCAAACCGGGGAAATGATGGCTTACTTTTCGGCACGCGCCGCGGCGGGCGACATCGATTGGAATGCCTTCGACGAGCGAGCCAATCAATTCCTAAGCGATAAGCTCGTTGCGCTTGATCGCGAGAAGGCTGAATTCTGTTATCAAGTCTGCCGCGCCCTGGGCGCCACACGAGTAGTCGAAGCGGGTACCTCGTTTGGTGTCTCGACTCTCTTTCTCGCCGCGGCGGTGAGAGACAACGCGCGAGCTCGCAACGCCCAAGGTATCGTCATCGGCACGGAATTCGAACCCGAGAAAGCAAAAGCCGCGCGAGCCAACTTCGCCGAAGCGGGCCTCTCGGACTGCATCGACTTGAGAGAAGGCGATTTACGCGAGACGCTCGCGGATGTCGCGGGGCCAATCGATTTCATGTTGATCGATATCTGGACTCCGATGGCTCGTCCGGCGCTCGAGTTGGCCGCGCCGCGATTACGTGACGGGGCCGTTATCATCTGCGATAACACCGCGCAATTTCGAGACGCATACGCCGGCTATTTAGAGTTCATCAATGATCCCGCAAACGGATTGACCACGATGACGCTGCCGTTTGATGGCGGTCTGGAATTCACGGTTCGCACCAACTGACCAACCTTCCCACGCAGTTCCGAGGAGTAGGAGAGAATAAGAAAAGGTCCTCTGCGTCCTCGGCGCCCTCCGCGGTTGAGGACCAGTCAAACCGCAGAGGGCGCAGAGAACGCAGAGGAGAAGAATGAGCTCTTCGCTACCGATCATCGTGCGCGAGGGGCGAGCACGTAAGCCGACACCGGACTCTCGTGGCCTTCCTTATCAACTGACTTCACTCCGAAGACCAATTGATCGATCGAGGTGTTCTTCAACGTGAACTCTTTGACATTGCCGACCCAGATCTCTCGTTCCCAATCCGGCGCCATCGTCGAACGAATCACGACTACAAAGCCCGCGAGGTCGGGCTCGGGATTGGGTTGATCCCATCGCAACACCGCATCGTAGCCCCCGCCTCGACTCAAGCCCGGACCGGTGGCCTGAGGGCGAGGCGTTGGAGGTTCCTCGACTTCACTCGACGCCGGTTGTGTCGCGGCGGGCTGGGTTGCGGGAGCGCCGGCGGCCGCCACAGGCCCGGCCGCAGGGCGAGTCACGATTGGAGCGCGAGGCGCCAGCGCCATCGCAGCCGCAACCGCCGCGTTCATCTTTACTACTTTTGCCGTGTAAGAAGGCGAGGTGTTCGCGAACGTGTCGGTCGGAGTGTGTTGATTGGCAAAGTTCTCATTCGGCGTGGTCACTCGCACGCCCGCGTAGCCTTCCTGATTGAACGCGGTGTGATCGCCGCCTCGACCGAAGCGATCGTAGCGAAAAATCAAATCGACGCTCAGCTCGGGAAGATAGCGCTCGCCGATTCGTCTTGCGAAGCGCGCTATCTGTCTCGAAGCAGAATCGTTCGGCTCTTCTGAAAAAACGAGCACGCGGCGATTGTCGATCACGCCGTTGCCCGAAACTTCGCTGCCGATGATGTCGTTGTTCAACACGGCCTGGATGGTTTGTGATTTCTCTTTCAGGCGTTTTGCCATCGCGCGCGCGCCGACCAGTCCCTGCTCTTCTCCAGCGAATGCCACGAAGACGAGCGTCGCGTCGAATTCGTACTGGCTCATCGCGCGAGCACATTCCATCACGCAAGCAGTTCCGCTTCCGTCATCGGTCACGCCGGGCGCGGGCAACTCGGCGGCTTTCGCGGGATCGCGCCGAAGTTCAGGCGGGACTCGCAGATTCAACGAATCGTAATGTCCGGTGATCATGATCCAGCGATCCGGTTGCATCTTGCCCGGAAGGATCGCGACTACGTTGCGCAGCTCGATGTCCTTGTAGATGCGCGCAGCTTTTGGAATCGTGTGAGTGTCAAAGCTTACTTCGAGGCGCGGGCTGTAGCTTTTGAATTGATCGAAGATCCATTGCCGCGCGGCGCCGATGCCGCGATTGGGTTGGGTGGGATCCGAAAGAGTGTTGCGCGTTTCGAAGCTTTCGAGCTTCTTCAGGATTTCGGCGATGCGGTCAGTCGAAATCTCGGAGACGATCTTTTGAATCTTCGGGTCGAGCCGCGCGGCCGGCATCATCACATCATTTTGCCAACCCCAACTCTGACCACACACTGACAGCACAATCAGAAGGGACAAGTATCCAATAACCAGCCGCCTCGATCTCATCCGATCCTCCAAAAAAGCGTCCGACAAACTTTAGTTTGTCGTTTAATTCAATCGCGCGAGCACATCAGTAGTTGCTTGTAACATGCATTTCGCTAGCGCAGGAGCGTAGTACCCGTGCGAATCCGTCAAATCAGCGTCATCCGTGGTCTATTCGGCGATAATGAGGAGCATTGAGTTCGAACCATAGACCGCGGATGACGCTGATTTGACGGATTCGCACGGGTACTACGCTCCTTCACTAGCGATATGCTCGTTACAAGCAACTAGTTCTCAGGCTCGGGCTGCTGCTTCTTACTCGCGGTCAATCCTTCCCTGGTGACTTCGCGAAGTGCGGCCGCGAAGATCTTCATCTCGTCCATTGTCCCCATGCTCACGCGGCAATAGTCGTTGTAAGGCGGGAATGTCCTGCCAACCAGAATGCCGTGCTTCTTTTCCATCATGTCGCGAAACGCCTGCGCCTGCACATCCTTGCCGAGTTTGAAGAACACGAAGTTTGCCTGCGAAGGAATGTATTTGTAGCCAAGCTCATCGAGAACTTTGTACATGTAAGTTCGCGCTTCGGCGTTCTTCTTGCGGCTGAAGCTTTGAAACTCTGGATCCTGATAGCTGGCCATAGCAGCCTGCATGCCGAGAATATTGATGAACCCGCGAAACTGGCGCAGCCGCGCGACGATGTCCGGGCGAGCGAATCCGTAACCGACTCGCAGGCCCGCCATTGCATGAATCTTCGAGAAAGTGCGCGAGATGATCACGTTGTATCCGTCGCGGGCCAGATCCATCATCGACGAATACTGCGGGTCGTCGACGTACTCGTGATAAGCCTCATCCACCAGGACTACGGAGCGGCGCGATACTTCTTTGCAGAAGGCGCGCAATCGATCCGCGGGAACGATTGTCCCGGTTGGATTGTTTGGATTACACACAAACACGAGCCGCACGGCTTGCGTGGTGCGCCGATCCATCGCATCGAGATCGTGTTCGAAATTCTTGTTTAGTGCGACTCGATGCACGAACGCGCCGATGGTATGAGCGGCGCTTTCGAGCCCTTCGTAGGTCGGATGTGCGGTCAGGATTTCTCCGCCCTGTGGACCGTAGGCCATCGCGGCCATGCGAAGGACCTCACCCGAACCAGCGCCCAGAATAACCTGATCAGCCGACAGGCCTTCCTTCTTCGCGATCAGCTCTTCGAGTTTCTTGTTCTGTCCGCCGGGATAACGGCATCCCTCGTCGAAGGCTTCGGTCATTGCGCGGCGCGCCTTTTCAGAAGGGCCGTATGGATTTTCATTGCTGTTCAGCCGAGCGCGCACTTTCACTTTTTCCTCATCAAGTGAAAGGGCGCGCGGCGCGATCCATCCAGCGCGAGTGACGCCGCGGCCCATAGTGAGTCCAGCCGCAACGGCCCCGGTGTTCAGCAGCATCTGGCGGCGTGTGATTGATATCGGCATACGGACCTCCTGATGTGAATTAGAATGGCGGACTGCTTACCGATTGGCCTGGAGGGACCGCTCGGTTCCTGACCATCTACGTTACGGGGAAGGAAGTGCAGGCTATCAAACCTGCTCGAAGAATACAATGGCTGAAGGGCGTCGAACGCCTGCGGAGGCCGGTTTGAACGCGGCCGCGCCAATAGGATTGAAGCTGCGAATATGAGAAGGTTGTTCGTGCAGGATCGTCAGCAAGCCGGTGTCCGTTGCGTCTCGATGAGCGAAGTTTCAATTGGAGGAATCATCAATGAAAACGATTACGCGATCGAGCGATTTGAAGTGGGTTCAGCCCTCCGCGTTCAGGATGGATTACGAGTTGAGAGCCGGAGATGAAGTGGCGGCTCGACTGCAATTCAGAAGTGCGTTCGGTTCATTCGCTACAGGCGAGAGCGCCGGCGGCTGTTGGACATTCAAGCGAGTCGGGTTCTTCCAGACCAGAGTGACCATTCGAGAATGTGGCGAGGAAGCCGACATAGCCACTTTCACGAACAACACGTGGAGCGGCGGCGGAACGTTGGAGTTCACCGGCGGAGCAAAGCTCCTGGCAACCACGAGTTTCTGGCAAACAAAGTTGCGATTCACGACGGAGTCCGGCAGTCCGCTGGTCCAGTTCAACACCGGAGGAATGATCCACCTGAAAGCGACAGTCGAGATTGATCCGGCGGCTGAGCGCCGCGAGGACTTACCCTTGATTGTGTTGTTGGGCTGGTATCTCGTCGTGATGATGCATAACGACTCGGCTGCGTCTGCTGCGATCATAGGATAATTCGCGCGCGCGCGCCGGCAAGTTTTCGCATCGAGGTAATCCATTATTGACCCGCGATGGGCTCGTGCTACAATACGTCCGTCATTATCAAGGCGCCCTCGAGCGGAAGAAGGTCATGAAGATTTGTCCTGTTTGTAACGACTCCTTTGGCGACGAGTTAAATTTCTGCGACGTAGACGGCGCGCGGCTCGCACGCGAGGGCGCCGCCGAGCAACGCAACAAATGGTGGTCGCTTCTCGGCGCGGCCCTTCTTGTTGGGGGGCTGGTGATTACCGGGCTCTCCATCATTATGATCCCGAGAGCCCACGTTTCGACGCCGGTCGTCAACTCTGCGCCCACGCCTGCGCCTGCGACTCCGCGAGTTCAGCCAACCGAAACGAGTCCGAGCGTCGCCGCGGCGAGCCCCGAGCCTGAGGCGCCAGCAAGCGATGCCCCGCCCGAAGTGAAGAAGCGAGACAGATCGCTTGCGAACTCGAATACCACGATTGCACCGCCCAATCCCAAGGCTGCGGCGCTCGATTCGGAAGGCGCCGAGAAGAACCCGGCGCCGGGGGACGTCAGGAAAAATGAGCCTTCGACACCGAAGCCTGCCGAAGCTCTCCCGGCGTCAAAACCTCCTCGTGATTTGCGCACACCGGATGCTCCGTCCAAACCACCCGAAGTCAGAGGGGATCACCAACCTCAGCCGTCTGGCGGCAAGGGCAACGACAAGAATTCAAGCGATAAGAAAAAGAACGACGAGAAGGACAAAAAGAAGGGCGGCTTCCTGAAGGTCTTCAAAAAGATCTTTGGCAAGGACTGATTCGACTCGTCTGAACCCCACGCCGTTAACAATCCGACACTCCGATTTCTGACTCCGCTTGATCCCGAGCACGCCCGACTATAGAGTTCGTTTCATGCCATTGTTGCCACAGACACTGGGAGAATTGAAGTCGAGCGAATACAACGAAGCGCGCACGCGCACTCGCTCAATCAAGGACGAGCTGCGCGAGAACCTCATTCGCAAGCTCGAGCGGCGCGAGCAGATCTTCGCGGGCATCGTTGGCTACGATGACACCGTGGTTCCGCAGATCATCAACGCGTTGTTATCGCGTCACAACTTCATACTCCTCGGACTGAGAGGCCAGGCCAAGAGCCGCATACTTCGCGAGTTGGTATCACTGCTGGACGAGCATGTGCCCGCGATCGAGGGATGCGAGATCAATGACAATCCTTACGCGCCGATTTGCAAGGCGTGCCGTCTGCTTATCGAAGAGCGAGGCGACCAGACTCCGGTGACGTTTGTGGCGCGCGATCGGCGCTACGTCGAAAAGCTTGCGACCCCCGATGTGACGATCGCTGATTTGATCGGCGATCTGGATCCGATAAAAGCGGCGCGAGGCGGACACCTGCTGTCGGACGAGCTGACGATACATTACGGACTTCTGCCGCGCGCGAACCGAGGCATCTTCGCGATCAACGAGCTGCCCGATCTCGCAAGCAAGGTGCAGGTGGGCTTGTTCAACATCATGCAAGAGGGTGACGTTCAGATAAAAGGCTATCCGATTCGAATGCCGCTCGATGTGATGCTTGTGTTTTCCGCGAACCCCGAAGACTACACCGCGCGCGGTAAAATCATCACGCCGTTAAAAGATCGAATCGGATCCGAGATCAACACGCACTATCCCGCAAGCGTCGACGAAGGAGTCGCGATCACCACACAGGAAGCGTGGATGCGTCGCGATGGCGGGTCGCTCAACGTGCCCGAATTCATAACGCGCGCGGTCGAACAAATCGCATTCGAAGCGCGGGCCGATCAGCGCGTCGACAAACGATCGGGCGTCAGCCAGCGGCTTCCGATTTCGGCGATTGAAAACGTGATTTCCAACGCCGAGCGCCGAAGGCTTCGCACCGGTGAGTCAAAGGCCGTACCTCGGATCAGCGACATCTACGCCGCGCTTCCCTCGATCACCGGCAAGCTCGAGCTTGAATACGAAGGCGAGCAGCGAGGCGCCCAGAACGTCGCTCGCGATCTGGTTCGCGGGGCGGTTGGCAAAGTTTTTGAGGAGTACTTCGAGCACATCGATTGCTCTGAGATCATCACGTGGTTCAACGACGGCGGTGCGCTAAGAGTCGGAGACACGGACAGCGCCGAATTGTGCTTGAAGAGTTTTCGCTGCGTGAACGGCTTGATTGACGCGGTGAAGGACTCGGCGCTCGCAAGCGAATCGGATCCGTTGACAGTGGTGGCGGTGTGCGAATTGGTGCTCGAAGGATTGTACGCGCACAAGAAAATCAGCCGCAGCGAAGAGCGCGGCTACACGGCGGCGAAACAGGAATCACGCGGCTACGGATTCGATGGCTTCAGCCGCTCACGACAAGTGAATTGAATATTTGTCATTGGCATTGGGCATTGGTCATTTATCATTTGTCATTGGTAATGACAAATGACCAATGACAAATGACAAATGACCAATTCGGAAAGGAGTCGCACGATGCCGATAGCGTGGCACGGACCGTTTGAGCAATTGAAACCCGAGACGCGAGACATGGCGATGGCCATTCAATCGCTGATGGAGGAACTGGAGGCGGTTGATTGGTACGGCCAGCGGATGGACCTGGCGGGCGATGATGAACTGCGCCGAATCCTCGAACACAATCGCGATGAAGAGAAGGAACACGCTTCGATGCTTCTCGAATGGATTCGACGCCGCGACCCCAAGTTCAACGATCCGCTCAGGACATATCTCTTCACATCAAGCGACATCATAGGCATCGAACATTCGCACTCCGCGGAAAACAAACCGGCATCCGAACCCGCGCCTCATATGCCGGTGACGGTTGCCGCGGGTGATGCGCCTGTTCAATCACCGGCAGTGTTCACAGTCGGCAGTTTGCGGCCAAAGAAGGATTGAGGAACTGCTCTGAAATGTGACTGTCGCTCAGTTTTGTGCGGGACGCTTCACGTGTTGTGCTACGATTGAACTCCAGATGGGGAGGATCCAATGTCGTCACACATTGAAGAAGAGATATTGGAGAGGCTGCGGGCGTTACCGGTTGCAAAGCAAGAAGAGGTCTTGAAGTTTACGGAGAGCCTGGCGAAGGACAATCAGCCCAAGCGAATGTCGATCTTCGAGCAGGTCGATCAAATCGCGCAGCGCGTTTCGCCTGAAGCCTGGGATGAGGTTCCCTCGGATGGCTCGATCAACGTCGATCACTATCTTTACGGAGCGCCCAAAAGAAAATGATCGAAGTCTTTGCCGACACAAACTACTGGGTGGCGAAGATTAACCAACACGACCAGTGGCATGAAGCAGCATTGCAAGCCGAACATCGACTGGGCATAGTCCATCTCGTCGTGACCGAATCAGTCCTGATCGAACTTCTAAATTATTTTAGTTGTTACGCAGCGCCGATCCGACAGGCAGCGTCCTCAACGGTGCGGCAGATAACGACTAGCACCGAAATCGAGGTTGTGGCACAGACACACGACGACTTTCTTAATGGCATTTCACTTTATGAAGCGCGTCCGGACAAGGACTATAGCCTAACGGACTGCATATCGATGAATGTCATGCGCAAACGCGGCATCACTGACGTGTTGACCCATGACAGTAACTTCTCCCAGGAACGCTTCCGTATCCTTCTTTGAGCCACGCACAATGCCTTTCACCAAATACTCAAAATGGGACGGCATCGACTGGCAATCGCTCAGCCTTGAAGACCTGCTCGACCGGCTCGCCGACTTCCTGCTCCAAAGCGGTTTCGAAAACTCGTACTCGCGCTATTGGGACGATCGCGATCAATCACTCGATGCGCTTCGTGAAGCAATCATGCGGGCGTTGATGGAAGAGGGCCTGCTCTCAGACGAAGAGCTCGATCAACTCACCGACGATCAGGGCGCGCTCAAAGTGGAAGCGATGGCGGAGCTTCTCGATCGCCTTATCGAGCGGCTGATAGAAGAGGGCTACATCACCGTGAGTGAGCAACCAGCCTCCGGGCAGCCGGAAACAGGTCCGGCAGGGAGCGCAGGCAAAACCGGCAAGTCAGTCGAGCGCAGCATCAAGTTCGAACTCACCGACAAGAGCCTGGACTTTTTGGGATTCAAGACGCTTCGCGATTTGATCGGTTCCCTTGGCAAATCCTCGCTGGGCCGCCACGATACCAATCATCTTTCGACGGGCGTCGAAGCTAGCGAGGCGCCCCGGCGCTACGAGTTCGGTGACACGATGAATCTTGATGTGAACGCGACTCTGCGTTCGGCGATTCAACGCGAAGGATTGGGCGTCCCGATCAATCTCGAATACGCGGACCTGATGGTTCATCAAACCGAGTATCAAAGTTCATGCGCGACCGTTCTGATGCTCGACTGTTCGCACTCGATGATCCTTTATGGTGAAGACCGATTCACTCCGGCAAAGCGTGTCGCGCTGGCGCTGACGCATTTGATACGAACTCAGTATCCCGGCGACAGTCTTCACGTTGTTTTGTTTCATGATTCAGCGGAGCAGATTCCATTGTCCGAGCTGGCTCGCGCGCAAGTTGGGCCGTATCACACAAACACGCGAGCGGGATTGAAGCTGGCGCGGCGCATTCTGATGTCTCAACGCAAGGACATGCGCCAGATCATCATGATCACCGACGGCAAGCCTTCGGCGATGACGATGGAGAACGGCCGAATCTACAAGAACCCGATGGGACTCGATCCGCTGATATTGCGTGAGACCTTTCGAGAAGTTGCCGCGTGCCGCCGCAGCGGAATTATGATCAACACGTTCATGCTGGCGGATGATTATTACCTGGTGGACTTCGTAAAGAAGATAACCGGGATATGTCAGGGCAAGGCTTACTTCACGACGACGATGACGCTGGGTCAGTACATTTTGATGGACTATATGAAACGGCGGACGAGGCGAGTTCACTGAGACTGTCAGGCAGCCGGATGCGTTCGCGAAACTGATGCATCGATGACGATTCGATCGCGCTCTTCCTCCGATGCCGGAGCGAGGCCGTCCCGATCGTTTGATCTCGATCCCAACTGATTCAGTGTTGCCGCGGCTCTCAGGTGCTTCTCAACACATTGAAGCAAATCCGCGGGCGATACCGGTTTGATCAGAAGATCATCGGCTTGATACTTGTTCTTGACTTCCCATTTGTAGGTCATCTTTGTGTACATCGCCGTCGCAATGATCACCTTCGGAGCAGGGTTCAGCGCCTTGAGCGCCTGGCAAACCAGGAACCCATGAAGTTTGGGCAGCAGACCATCGGTGATGACAAGGTCGGGATGCTCGGACGCGGCTTTTTCTGCCGCGGCCGCGCCGTCTTCAACGAGGATGACTTCATAACCGGCATTCTCGAGAACTAGTTTGAAGAGCCCTCTGGTGATCGGTTCGTCTTCGGCGACAAGGATTCTTGCGGGTGTGTTCATCGAGTCTCCCTCGCTCTCTCAGGCTTCGAGGGGCAACTGATATGCCGCTGTGGGATATTGATGACTGAGGCGGCGCACCCGGCATTCCGCGTTTTAGCGTCACGCTTCAGGGTGACATCCATTTGAGGGCGGAGTTATACCTCGATACAACTCCTGGGTAAGTGGGGAAGAACAGCACAAGCGATTCGTGGTTCGCGACTCGACGGTCAACTAAGACCCGAACGGCGATTCAATCTTAGCTATAACGCAACCAGCGGCCGAGTTCGGCGATGCTTGGGCGCTTGCCGTACATCAAAATGCCGACGCGATAGATTCTCGCCGCGACCCACACACAACCCAGGATACTCGCGGCCATTATCAACATCGACAGCAGTATCTGCCATAACGGCGGATTCACCACCGCGATTCGCATCATCATCAACGTTGGCGCGAAGAACGGTATCATCGAAAGCGCAATCGAGGCATTGCTGGTTGGGTTGGCCATGATCATATTGAAGATCATCATCGGAACTACCAGCAGTATGGTTACCGGTATCTGGGCCTGTTGAGCCTCGTCTTCGCTCGACACCGTCGCGCCTACCAGCGCGTACAGCGTCGCGAATAGAAAGTACCCGAGCACAAAGTACACTACGAAATAGATCAGCAGGCTTATAGGAACATTGGGCATCGTCAGGCCTCGCGATGCGAACACCGATACGCCAAAGGTCGTCAACACCAACGCCGACAGCGCCCACACTCCGACTTGAGTGAGAGCAACCATACCGATGCCGATCACCTTTCCCAACATCATCTGCGTTGGCCTCACCGAGGAAACCAGCACTTCGACTATGCGCGATTGTTTCTCTTCGATCACACCTCGCATAACAGCCAAGCCGTAGATCAAAACAGTCATGTAGATAAAGAACAGCATTATGAAGGCGACGACGAAGTCCGCGCGTCCTCCCTCCTCTACTCCGCCGCTCGAGGTGATCTTGTTCCTCTTCATCTCGATCCGTTTGGTATAAGCGGCGATCTGCGCGGTGTTGAGCCCCGCGCGCTTGAGCCTGAGCGTTGACACCGCATCGTTGATTGCGCGTTCGAGAGTGCCGATCGAAAAATCACTGGTGTTCTTTGCGAAATACTCGACCTCGAGCGGCTCCGCGCTGCCGGGCCGCAATACGAGATAAGTAAGGTTGGGATCCCGCGCGGCCTGCTGCTGGTATTGAAGCTCGACCGCTTGCAGGTCCTCGCTGGGGGCAACGACTCTTTGCGCGAGGGTGTAGTTAGTGCGGCCGACGCCGGGATCGCGGCGATTCAGTTCGTCGTCGCCTTCACCGCGCGCTTCGAGGCTCCGCTTGATGGCCGCGAACATATCCGGATCGCCGGTTTGATCGAGCACCGTCACTCGCCGGTCGCCCCCGCCACGAGTTGCGAAAAAGATCGGAAGCGTTATCAGCGCCAGCATCAACAGCGGACTGATGATGGTGCCGATCATAAACGCGCGGGTTCTGACTCGGACCAGGTATTCGCGTTTTATGATGATCAGTACTTTTCTCATTATTGACTCACGCCTCCTGTGGAACTCGAAGCCTTTCCGGTCACGCTCTCGATAAAGATTTCGTTAAGCGATGGCTCAACCAGCTCGAAGCGATTCACTCGCGCTCCGGCAGCGAGCGCCCGCTTGAGCACTTCCTGCGCGTCGGCACCGTCGTTGAGCAGGATCTCGCTGTAGTTGGGAAAGCGATTGTGATGTTTGACCAGATCGTCTCCCAGAAACGAATCGGGACCTTCGTAGTCGAGGATCACCGTGTTCTTGCCGTACCGCCGCTTCACTTCCTTCAAACCGCCGATCAATACCTGCGTCCCATGATTGATCAGGCAGATGTCGTCGCACATCTGCTCGACCTGTTCCATCTGATGCGTCGAGAAGATGATGGTCTTGCC
>UEXS01000862.1_pt1 | contig 13580 bp, 16 predicted proteins | sample 4301141 | NCBI WGS metagenome assembly UEXS01 (sample SAMEA4773178, study PRJEB27434) | metagenome | biome: 2259; feature: agricultural soil; material: soil | place: USA | collected 2014-09 | depth 0.25 m
TGAACGAAATGAATGATGCAAAGCAGCGGATGACGGAAGCCAACTTGAGACTCGTCGTCTCCGTAGCGCGCCAGTATTCGAACCGAGGCTTGCCGTTTCTCGACTTGATCCAGGAAGGCAACGTTGGCTTGATGCGAGCGGTCGAGAAATTCGACTGGCGGCGCGGCTTCAGGTTTTCAACCTATGCTATGTGGTGGATCCGGCAATCGATGGCGCGCGCGCTCGACACTCAAAGCCGCATCGTCAGGCTTCCGGCTTCGGAACTCACACTGATAAACAAAGCCTCTCGAGCTTCTCGCGCGATCGGCGAAGAGACCAGCGCCGAGGCGACAAGCGATCAAATAGCCGAGCGGCTGTCGGTCGAATCCGATCGAGTAAGCGAAGCTCTCGGGTTCGCGCAGCATACCGTGACGCTTGACGGTCCCGCGAATGACAACGGCGAAGCGGCCGTTAATTTCATCGACGACGGCGACTATGCAAATCCGTTCAATGCCGCGGTGGATTGGTCGCGACGCAACGTGATTCAACGCGCGCTGGCTCATTTGACCGCACGCGAAGCGAAGATCCTGAAACTGCATTACGGCTTGGAGGCCGGCTCAACACCGCTGACACTCGAGGAGATCGGACAGGATCTCTCGGTGACGCGGGAACGTGTTCGCCAGATTGAGGCTGGAGCGCTCGCGAAGTTGCGCACGCACGAGATCGGCAATACGCTTCGAGATTTCCTGGCCTTCGCTTAGAGCTTGTAAGGGCGGCCCTCCGTGGCGGCCCCTCACTACGCACAAGACAATCTTCCGTGTTGAGTGAGGGGCGGCCACGGAGGGCCGCCCTTACAAGTTCTCTCAACTCTCCAACACAGCCTGGGCTACGGCTAGGTCGCCCGAATGACTTAGCGATACGTGAACTCGGCTTGCGCCGATCTCAAGCATTCGTTCAAGCGCTCGCCCGTGGAGTTGAATCGAAGGCGCGCCGGACAACTCGCAGACAACCTCGACATCCTTCCACCCAACGCCGTCCGACCAGCCGGTGCCCAGAGCCTTCATCACAGCTTCTTTTGCAGCAAACCGCGCGGCGTAGCTGGCAAACTTCGCGGCACCCGCCCGCCGTTCGCAGTAACTTATCTCGCCATCGGTGAAGACGCGAGAACGAAAACGCTCTCCTCGACGCGCCAGCACCCCTTCGAGCCGCGCAATCTCAACCAGGTCGATGCCTATCCCGACAATCATCGGCTTATATCTCGATCTCCATCAGGTCTTCGGCAAGGATCGTTTCAGGAAAGATCGCGCGCGCCTCTTCAAGCAATATAGCCGGATCCGGATAGCGAGTGCTGAAGTGTGTGATCAACAGCCGCCGCGCGCCTGCGTCCCGAGCCGTCCGCGCCGCCTGCGCAGCGGTCGAGTGACCGTACTCGCGAGCCTCGGCCGCAAGCTCTTCGGTGTAGGTCGCCTCGTGAATCAGCAAGTCAACGCCGCGCGCCAATTCAATGGCGGCAGCACAAGGCCGCGTGTCCAAACAGTACGCCACAGACTTTCCCGGACGCTGCGCACCAAGCACATCGGAAGAACGAATTGTTCTTCCATCATCCAGTTTCACGTCGTTGCCAGACTGTAGCTGGCCCCATAGCTGTCCTTCGGGAACACCCAACTCGCGCGCGCGCGCGACATTGAATCGCCCAGGCCGCGAGCGCTCATCCACCCGATACCCTAAAGCAAACAGACGATGATCAAGCGGGCGAGCCGTGACCGTGTAGTCCGCAGTTTCGAGCACAGAGTTCGAATCCGCGGCGGCGGTCAGTTCCTTCAGGTCGAGCGGATAGTTTATGAAGATGACTCTCAGGCGTTCCAGCGTGTTGAGGTACTCACGAACTCCGGGCGGCCCCGCCAGCGTCAGTTCACGAGTTCTCCGGTCCAGTCCCATCGTCGACAGCAGCCCCGGAAGGCCGTTGAAATGGTCCCCGTGCAGATGCGTAATGAATACCGCTACGAGCCGGTTGGGGCTCAGGCCTGCCCGCGTGATTTGAGTCTGCGCTCCTTCTCCACAATCAAACAGCAGCCACTCGGCTTCGCGTGCTACTGCCAGCGCGCTTACGTTGCGCTTGATGGTCGGCTTTCCCGAACTCGTGCCCAGAGGAATTACTTTCATCGTCCTTACAATATCATTGTGTTCGAAGTTAAGGCAGGACAATCAGCAGCCGCCTCACGCGGATCGCGTGTGCGTCCTGACGCCCGAGCGAAGCACTTCGAGCGGCAACAGCGCGCAATTGATTCGCGCGGGCTTAATGCTGCTCTGGAGGGAAGAGAGCAGCAGATCATTCGAGATTAGCTCTGCGTCATCGATCCTCACGCCCACGATCAACTCCGTCAACATCGAAGCGGCAGCGAGGCTTATCGCACAGCCGTCGCCCTGGAAGCGGGCCGCTTTTACTACGTCGCCGTTCAATTCCAACTCGATCCTGATCCGATCGCCGCACAGTGGATTAAAGTCTTCGTAGGTTATGTCCGCGTCAGGGAGTCTGCCGAAGTTGCGCGGGTTTCGGAAGTGATCGAGCAGCACTTCGCTGTAGAGGTTCGCCATCCTTCCTACTCCCGCTCCCTCAATGGTGTGCCCGGACGGCTTGCTTTCACCGCGACGGCTTCCGCCAAAATGCTCAACGCTATTTCGCCCGCGGTCGCAGCCCCGATATCCAAACCCGTGGGCACTCGCACGCGTTCGAGTGCCGCCGCATCGACCCCGCTCTCGCTGAGGAATCTCAGGATCGCTTCCCCTCTCCTCTTGCTGCTCAGCATCCCGATGTAAGATGCGCCGGTGTTCAGGACTGCCTTGAGCACCGGAATGTCGTATTTGTAATCGTGCGCGGCAAGCACGACGAAAGTCGATGACGTGTATGCGAGCGTTCGAGCAATCTCCGAAGGAATTCCAATCAGCAATTCATCAGCGTCGGGAAAGCGCTCCCTGGTCGCGAAACGGGGTCTGCCGTCCACCACGACCGTCCTTAATCCCAGCGCTTTCGCAAGACTCACCAAAGGCATCGATACGTGACCAGCTCCAAAGACCACGAGAGTTGGCGTCGGGCCATGCACTTCGAAAAACACTTTACTGGAAGCCTGATTTGAATCAAGTGCGACTGTTCGCGAAGCCCGCTTCTGTATCAACTCGAGCGCGACTGGCTGCGCGGCTCGATCAAGCTCGGAAGCGCCCAGCGTACCCGACTGGCGTCCGTCTTCGAACACAAGTAGCTTGGACGACGGGCTCGCGAGCAACGTAACCACGACCGCGCACTTCCCTTTTTCTACTTCACCGCGAACCGTACGGTAGAGATTGACCAGCGGGTCTTCGGAGCCTGTAAGATTCACAGGTTCGATCATCACGTCTATCGTTCCGGCGCACGTAAACCCGCCTTCCCACGCGTCCTCCTCGCCAAGGCTGATTGAAAAACATCGAGGCGCGTTTGCGTTGAGAGCCGCCTCCGACTCCTCAATCACTCTCGCGTCGACGCAGCCGCCGATCGTCACTGAACCCATAATGTGACCGTTATCGCCAACCCACATCTTCGCTCCTTCCTTTTTCGGAGCGGTGCCGCGAGTCGCGACCAGGGTGGCCATCGCTGCTCGCTTCTCGATCTTTGAGAGCGTCTCGATCTGTGAAAACACTTCTTCCATGTCGATCACAAAACAAGGTGCCGTTCGAGCGCTCGCAAGCTCTGCAGGTTATGCAACGGCGCAAACAGATCCAGGTGCGGAAGCGCGGCTTGCATTCCGCGAGTCAGCGGGCGGTACTCGGGACTGGCCAGCAGCGGGTTCAGCCAGATCAGCTTGCCTGCGCGTCCCTTCAACCTTGCGAGCGACGCGGCAAGCTCTTCGGGTTCTCCAGTGTCCCACCCATCGCTCAAGATGATCACTATTGTCCGTCTATCAACAAGGTTCGGCCATCCGGAATCGAAAGCGGCGAGGCTCGGCCCGATCAGTGTGCCCCCGGACCATCCACGCGTCTCGCCGAGCGACTCGAGCGCTCGCTCGTAGTCCTTGTTCTTCAGGCGTCCGGTTATCCGTTCGAGTGAAGTGCTGAACACAAACGTTTCGACTCGCGCGAGACTGTTCTGAAGCGCGTGGACGAACTGAAGAAGCAGGCGGGTGTACAAATCCATCGACCCGGACACATCGCATAAAACGACTAGCCTGGTCTTCTTTGGCTTGCGTTGCTTGAACGAGAGCTGAACCAACTCGCCCCCGGTCCTCAGCGACGTCCTAAATGAACGGCGGAGATCGACTCTCGATCCACGGCGCACCGGCTTCCACCGGCGGCTTGGTTTCGAAGCGAGCTTCCTGACGATTCGCCTTGCGAGGCGTGCGATCTCTTCAAGCTCGTCCGCGCCAAAGAGGCTGAAGTCCTTGTCAGCGCTGCTCTCAATGTCGCTCGCGGCCGGGATGTTGATTTCTTTGGAATCATTCGGCGCGGCGCGCCAGTTATCGAGGAAGAAAGGCAACCCCTTCTCCGAGAACTCGCGGGAAGATGGACGAACCTCCCGCCGTCTGGTCAAACGACTTTCTCCGGCGACGTTCTTTCGCTGCTCTGCACGGTGACCAAGTCCACACCAGAACTCTTCAAAGAGCTCCGCAAAATTCTCGAAGTCCTCGACCCGTGATGTAAGCACGCTTCTCAAACTCAGGAATGTTTCCTGGCGATCGTCGAGATCGATCAGGTTCAATGTTCTGGCCGCGTCTACTGCTTCGGCAGGGGTTGCCGCGACGCCTCGTTCTCGCAACGCGCGACAAAACAGGACGGTGTTGGTGAGCCTGGACTCGCTCGATGGTACATTCATGATCCGGGACTCATCATTTCATCGAGGCGAGCGACGGCCTCGGTTTCAAACTTGCGCAGATCCGCCTCGTCCTTGAGGAAGCAGCCCATCGTTTCGCTGACGACTTCTCGATCGAGGTGCGCCGCGTTCAGCGCAACCAGAGAGGCGGCCCAGTCGAGTGTCTCCGCGACGCCGGGGACCTTTGACAGACTGAGCGATCTGCTCGCTTGGATCACGCGCGTAAGCTCCGAAGAAAGCGGCTCGCTGATTCCGGGGACCTTAGTGCGAACGATCTGCAGCTCTTTGTCGAATGACGGGTAGTCAATCCAAAGATAAAGGCATCGGCGCCGCAACGCATCGGAAAGCTCGCGCGAGCGATTCGATGTGAGGACTACGTGCGGCCGATGCGCCGCCGCAATCGAGCCGATCTCGGGGATGGTGACTTGAAACTCCGAGAGCACTTCGAGCAGGAAGGCTTCGAACTCCTCATCGCTGCGATCCACTTCGTCAATCAACAGCACCGGCGAGCGATTCGGGTCGGTTATCGCCTGGAGCAGCGGGCGCTTGAGAAGGAATGCCTCGCTAAAGATCGATGCTTCTTTTTCAGCGGCATCGCCCGGCGTGGATTCCTGCAGCTTGATTTGAAGCATCTGCCTGGGGTAGTTCCATTCATAAAGCGCGGTGGTTGCGTCCAGGCCCTCATAGCACTGAAGCCGAATCAATTGTGTGTCCAGCGCGAAGGCGAGCACCTTGGCTATTTCGGTCTTGCCGACGCCCGCGGGGCCTTCGATCAACAACGGCTTGCCGAGCGCCATCGCCAGATACAACGACGTCGCGACAGCGGCGTCCGTCACGTAGGCTTGTTGCTCGAGCAACTCCCGGATCTGTCTAACCTCTTCTCGCAAAGCTACCTCGCTTGTGTTAAACGATCGAAGTCCGCCTGGGTGTTGATGTCTTCAGGGAAAGGACGATCGATTTCGGCTAAGCCAATCAAGTCCGGGTGCGCGTCGGCCAGCTTCCACGCTGCCTTGTCACCGTGCAACTCGACTAACTTGTCAAACAGCGGCTTCGCAAAGAGCATCGGATGACCATTTCGTCCGCGATAGGAAGCCAACACAATCTGATCGGTGCGTTGCCGAAAAGCGTCGGCCACTCTATCGATTATTTCGGGATCAACCCCGGGCTGATCGCCGAGAAGGATCATTATGGCATCGGACTTCGCGTCGATTGCTCCGATGCCAGAGCGATACGAAGAAGCGCAGCCCTCGCCGAACACTGGATTGTCGACGACCGTTGCGCCGCCGAAGTCGACGCGTTTGCGAACTTCATCAGCGGCTCGGCCAAGGACAACAACAACCTCATCGAGCGCGTGTGATTGCCGCGCCTGACTGACAACCCATTCGAGCAAGGTCGTGCCTTGATAAGGGAGAAGCTGCTTGGGTTGCCCGAGACGAGTTGACGCTCCGGCGCCGAGCACCAACCCTGAAATAAACTTCCTCATAGCCCACCCGCGCTTTGCGTGCGATAGGATTCTGGAGCGCGGTCAAACGATTCCTTGCATCGAATGCAGCAAAAGTAAAATGTCTCGTCCTCGATTTGCGACTTGTATTTCGCTCGCGCCGTATCGACGGTCATTCCGCATACAGGATCGAGCGCTTCAGAGGCTGCGGCCACGGATTGCTCAGACGATGATGTGTTATTGATCACCGGCAGGTTCAGTCCCGGCTTGACCGGTTTGATCGCCGGTTGCGCAAGGGACCTTCGCAACTGAACTATCTCGGCCATTATGCTAAGCGCGATCTCGGGCAGCGTTTCGCTTCCAAGGCTGAGACCAGCCGGGCATCTCACCCGCTCGAGATCTTCGGCGGGCACACCTTTGTCCTGCAGATATTGAAACAGACCCTTTGCTTTCTTCGCGCTTGCAACTAGGCCGAGATACTTCGGAGTCGTGCCGGCGACTGCTTCAAGACCTTCTTCGTCGCCGGTTCCCATCGTCGCGACCACGACGTAGCTTACTGAATCGATCCGGCTTCTTGCCGCACTGAGGTCCGTCAGCACGAGGTCAGCCTCGGGGAATCGTTCCTGGGTCGCGTCGGGATCAGCGACACACACTTTGAAGTCGAGCAGCTTGCCGAGCCCGCAGAGAATCTGCGCCATCGGTGAATTGCCGACGATCACGAACGCGGGTTTGGGAAGCACCGGTTCCAGATAAATCTCAAGCGAGCCGCCGCCTTCACAAGTCATCGGATGTGATTCGACTCCTTTCCAGTCCCCGTCCGTAGAGTCCGGGCTGATGCTAACGAGCTTTGGCAGGCCCGTTCGAAGCGCCTTCAAGGCTTCGCGAATGACAATGGGCTGAACGCACCCGCCTCCGATCCAGCCGCTGATTGAACCGTCGGGAAGAATGATGGCCTTCGATCCCGGCTTCGCCGACTGAGGGCTCTTGTAGGCTACGACGGTCGCGACGACGAAGGGTTTTTCATCGGCGCGTAACCGGGTAGCTTGATCTAGGATGTCATTCCACATGGAGTTCATTTGTGCCAGTTTTCTACGTGAAGACCGGCGATACGTTTGAAGTGGCGCTCGTTGTTGGTAGTCACGCCAAACCCATTAACCAGCGCCGTTGCTGCGATCAGAATATCGGCATCACCGATCAACTCGCCGCGTTTGTATAGATTCGCATAGATCTCCGCGGCTTTCATAATTACTGCTTCAGTGAGAGGTAGAACCTCGCTGCTCGCACAGAAGCGCTCGAAGTCCTTCGCCCGTTTTGTCGCCCCTTTTGCCTTTAGGCCGCGCACAACTTCGTATCGAGTAATAATAGAAATCGTGAACCGTTGATGCGCAACCAGATAGCCTTGAGCCTTTGCAGTGACGGCTGGGTCTTGCCTCATCAGGGCCGACAGAATATCTGTGTCGAGAAGAACTTTTGGCGCGCTCATTTCGATGTGCGATCGCTGAAGAAATGGCTTCGATCGAACGCGATCCTCTCGATCTCATCAATCTCTTGATCAGAGAGACCCTCGTAAACCTTCGCAGCCAGGCTGATTGGGTCTCCGTCCTCAGAGAGGGATGGCTCAACAATCAACCGCACTCTTTGCCCCTCCGCAAGCCGCAAGTCCTCGGAGGCCAATGGCCGGAAAGCGCCCTTCTCGTAAATCGCGTCTATCGGCTGTTTCATTTCTAATCCTCCGGTGCCAGAGGTTTCGGTTCAATCGAGAATCGTTTCTTTTTGCAGTCCTTCACTGATCTTACTCCGTCACGCCGTGTTCCCTCAAAAGCTTCCAAACCTTTGCCGGAGTGATCGGAATATCAATGTGCCTCACACCCAGATGCCACATCGCGTCAACCACTGCGTTCACGATCGCCGCGGGAGCCCCAACAGTTGCCGACTCGCCGACGCCTTTCGCGCCAAGCGGATGATGAGGCGACGGGGTGCACGTCTTACCCGTTTCCCAGTTGGGAGTCTCAACCGCGGTCGGCACCAGATAATTCATGAAGCTGCCGTTTAAGTTGTTGCCGCTCTCGTCGTACTGAATCTCTTCGTACAGCGCCGGCGCCAGGCCCATCGTCAACCCGCCGTGAATCTGTCCCTCCACGATCATCGGATTGATGATGTTGCCGCAGTCGTCCACCGCCACGAATCGGCGGATCTTTATTTCGCCGGTTCCCTTATCGAGATCCACCACACAGATGTAGCTCCCGAACGGATAGGTGAGATTCGGCGGATCGTAGTAATTGACGGCCTCGAGTCCAGCTTCCATTCCGGGCGGATGATTTGTGTAAGCCGCAAGCGAAATCTCCTGAATCGTCTTCGCGCGATCTGGCGAGCCTTTGACCGAGAACTTGCCCGGCTCCCATTCGAGGTCGTCTTCATGAGCTTCGAGCAAATAAGCGGCGATCTTTTTCGCCTTGTCTCGGATCTTGCGAGCGGCTATCGCGCAAGCCGCACCGGCGACCGGCGTGCTGCGGCTCGCGTACGTGCCAAGCCCGTAAGGCGCGGTGTCGGTGTCACCTTCTTCGACTGCGATGTCGGCTACCGGAATGCCAAGCTCCTCGGCGACGATCTGCGCGTACGTCGTTTCGTGACCCTGTCCCTGCGATTTGGTTCCGAATCGCGCGATCACCTTGCCGGTCGGATGCACGCGAATCTCGGCGCTGTCGAACATCTTGATCCCGAGAATGTCGAAGTGCTTTGACGGCCCAGCGCCGACGATCTCGGTGAAGCTCGATATGCCGATCCCCATCAACTCGCCGCGCGCGCGTTTCTCGGCTTGTTCTTTTCGCAGCTCGTCGTAGCCGACTCTTTCCATCGCCAGCTTCAAAGCGCCAGCGTAGTTCCCGCTGTCGTACTCCCAGCCGAGCGCCGACGTGTACGGGAACTGTTCCGGCTTGATGAAATTCTTCAAGCGGAACTCGGCTGCATCCATCCCGATCTCGTGAGCCATTATGTCGGCCATGCGCTCGATGGCGTGAACGGCTTCGGTGACCCGGAACGAACACCGGTAAGCAATCCCACCGGGCGGCTTGTTGGTGTACGCGCCATCGACCTCGACGTGCGCGGCTTTCAGATCGTAAGAGCCGGTGCAATGTGGAACAGCCCGGCCGGAAACTTCGAGGGATTCGCCGCCGCGTCAGTGTAGCCGTGATCGGCGATGGTTTTGATTCGAAGCCCGGTCAACGTGCCGTCTTTCTTTCCCGCCAGCTCAGCGCTCATGTGATAATCGCGCGCAAACGAATCGGCTTGCAGGTTTTCCATTCGGTCTTCGATCCATTTGACCGGCTTGCCGGTGAGCACCGAAGCCGCGACCGCGATCACGTAGCCGGGATACACCGGGACTTTGCCGCCGAACCCGCCGCCGATGTCGGGCGAGATGATTTGAATCTTGTGCTCGGCCAGCCCGACGTGCCCGGCGACCAGAGCGAACACGGTGCGAATTGCGTGCGGCGCTTGCGTGGTCATCCAGACGGTCAGCTTGCCGCTGACCTTGTTGAAATGCGCGACGCAGCCGCAGGTCTCGATCGACGAGACGTGTATTCGCGGGATGTAGATCTCTTGCTCGACGGTGACTTCGGCTTCGTCAAATGTCTTGTCCGTAGCGGCCTTATCGCCCCACTCCCAATGCCAGATGTGATTGTCTTTCTTCCCTTCCTTGTCGGTTCGGAGGACAGGCGCGTCAGGCAGCAACGCTTTCTTTGGATCGACGACCACGGGCAGCGGATCGTAATCGACTTCGACGGCGTCAACGCCATCCGCCGCGATGTACCGAGTGGTAGCGAGCACCGCCGCGACTTCCTGCGCTTGATACATCACCTTGTCCACAGGCAGAACCATTTGCGTATCGGACATCAGCGTAGGCATCCAGTGAAGGTTGTACTGCGCGAGGTCTTTGCCGGTAATGACCGCGAGTACGCCCGGGATCGCCAGCGCTTTTGAGGTGTCGATGTTCTTGATAGTCGCGTGCGCGTATGGACTGCGAACGATGTCGAGGTAGAGCATATCGGGAAGTACGACATCGTCGACGAAGTTCCCCTGGCCTCGAATGAAGCGCGGGTCTTCCTTCCGTTTGACCGAATGACCCATCCCGCCGATTTCGGGCGTTGTCCTTGGCTCCATTATGCACCTCCTTCTCGCATCTTCTGCGCCGCGTATTGATATGCCTTGACGATGTTGACGTACCCGGTGCATCGGCAGAGATTCCCGGAGATCGCGTGACGAATCTCGTCTTCAGTGGGATCGTCGCCGCTCTTTAGAAACGCGAAGCCGGTCATCAACATCCCGGGTGTGCAGTAGCCGCATTGCAGGCCGTGCTCCTGGAAGAACCCTTCTTGAATTGGGTGGAGCTTGCCGTCCTGCTCGAGGCCCTCGACCGTAAGCACCTCGCGGCCGTCGGCCTGGACCGCGAACACCGTGCAGGACTTCACCGCGCGGCCATCCATCACAACCGTGCACGCGCCGCAGTGGCTGGTATCGCAGCCGATGTGAGTGCCGGTGAGGCCGAGGACTTCGCGGATGAAGTGGACAAGGAGCAACCGAGGCTCGACATCGGCCGCGTGATTAGCTCCGTTGACGTTCACATCAATAGTCGCCATCGCCTATGCCCCTCCTTTAGCCCGCGTGATCGCCAGGTTGAGAGCGCGCGCGGTGAGCACTCGAACCAGATCGCGCTTATAGTCCGCCGAACCTCGGATGTCCTCTACAGGTTGAGACTCGCCTGACGCAAGCTCGGAGGCCTGCTTGATCGCCGCCTCATCGAGCGCCCTTCCCGTCAGGAATGCTTCGGCCTTTCGCGCCTTGAGCGGAGTAAATCCCACATTCGTCAGGCCGATGCCAGCCTTCGCGCAGGCGCCTGAGCCGTCGAGCGTGATCTGCACGGCAACGCCCGCGGTTGCATAGTCGCCGACTTTTCGCTCCATCTTCAGATAAGCCCCTCCGCTTGAAGCCGGGGGAATCGGAATCCTGATTTCCGTTAGTATCTCATCGGGTTCGAGCGCGGTCGTGAATAGCCCAGGGAAGAAACTCTCTATTGGTATCTCGCGCTCGCCGTTCGGGCCTAACGCGATCACCGAAGCTCCGAGCGCAAGCATCGTCGCCGGATGATCGTTGGCTGGATCGCCGTGCGCCAGATTACCGCACACCGTGGCCTGGTTTCGCACCAACGGGTCCGCTATCACCGAAGTAGTGTCGATGAGTATTGGGCAGCGTGATCGAATTAAATCTGAATGCTCGAGATCGCTCTCCCGCACGAGCGCGCCGATTCGCAAGACGCCCGCTGGTTTCCGTTATGTAGTCGAGACCGGGGATGCGATTGATGTCAACGATGTGGGGAGGCGACGCGAGCCTGAGCTTCATCATGGGGATCAGGCTCTGCCCGCCCGAGAGAATCTTGGCGTCGGGACCCAGCTTGTGAAGAAGCGAGACTGCTTCGTTCAGGGTACCGGGGGCGGAGTACTCAAAGCTGCGAGGTATCATTAATCCTCACCTCCAATGCAATGTTTGTTTGGTTGGCTTCGAACGACGCGAGGGATTGATAAACGCCGCCTGTTGCCTTTCGAATAAGCCGTTGCAGGGTAAGACTCGGGGACTGCTCGTCAGAGGACATCTCGGCTATCAACCTTTTTTCCGGAGCCCTGGCGAGCCCGGACCAATCGGATCGTGGTAATTTGTTTGGCCAATTCCTGGAATCTGGTTGCGCTGCTTCGGTCGCGACCAGCCGTAGCATACTCACTGTCAATACAGGCGTCAACCACCGGCTTGCTCCTTAAACAGCATTGATTACTCCAGATCTATGCTATCGAGCCCGATTGTTGTAGTCTCATATCCTATGGCTTTCAAGATCGAAGAGGGCTTCGAAGTTCAGGCGCCGGTCCAGCGGGTGTGGGAGTACTTGATCGATCCGGCGAGAGTCGCGGTCTGCTTGCCCGGCGCTGAGTTGCTCGAATCCCGCGGCGACGGGTCGTACCTTGGCGCGGTGAAAGTGAAGGTCGGTCCGGTCGCAATGTCATACAAGGGTGTTGTGAGATTCACGGAACTGGACGAGCAAGCTCGCGTGGTTCGTCTTGTCGGCGAGGGCCGCGAAGCCGGGGGAGCCGGTTCGGCGAAGCTCACAATGCTCAGCAAGATCACGTCTCTTTCAAATGGGGGTTCGCAGGTGACTGTAGAAGCCGAAGTGGACATCGTCGGAAAGATCGTTCAGTTCGGACGCGGAATGATCGAGGAAGTCTCGAGACAACTGTTCCGCCAGTTCGCGGCGTGTGTCAAACAGCATCTCGAGGTTGCCGCCATCGAACCCCAGGCTGTCGAAGAACCGCCCGCCGACGCCAAAGCCGTGAGCGCGCTGCCGCTCGCACTACGAGCCCTGTGGATGGTTGTCGCGCGCTCATTTATGCGCTTGTTTGGAAAACAAGCAAGCTGAACCAGAGCGCGCGTTCTAAAACGCGTAGCTATCCGAGGCGAAAAACTGCACGGACATCAGCATTATGAAAATATCGAAGTATCCAATTGCGTTCTCGTTGGCCTTTGCCTTTGCGTTGACGAACGTTGCGTGGGGACAAGGAGATTTGCTTGAGAGTAAGAATCGCTTCTCGCGCAGCGAATGGATCAGTCAAAGAATGCACAAAGCGCGGTTCTCGAGCGGCTTGCTGCCCGTTACCGCTTTCATTGAACCGCCCGGAACGATTGCGGAGGCCTACCCGTCGGCCAACTTGAATCCCGAGTTGGTTGACCCGATCCGTCTCAGCCATGATCTCCTCGCGTCGGACACCCAGGCGCAGCCGGGAACTCAAGCCGAGCCGTATGTTCATGCTAATCCCTCGAACTCCCAAAATCTTCTGGCGGGCTGGCAGGAAAACAGATTCCGAAATGGCGGCGCTCGCACGTTGGGCTTTGCCGTTTCTTCGGATGGCGGAGCAACGTGGGCCGACGGCCTTGTGCCAAAGCTTACAAACGTCGATGGTGGCGTATGGCAAAAGGCATCCGATCCGTGGGTGGCATTTGGACCAAATAATCGCGCCTATTTCGCGAGCCTGTTGTTCAATGAGACGACACCGGACAATGCGATCGGAGTAAGCGTCTCAACCGACGGAGGCCGCAACTGGGGATTGCCTGTTCAGGTCTTCCGATCGAGTTTTGATTTCAGTGACAAGGAAGCAGTGGTCGTTGATACGTCTCCCACCAGTCCATTCTTTGGGACCGTCTACGTAGCCTGGGACATAAACGTCGGCGGCTCGGTGAACACAACTTCACAGACGCTTGTCGTCGCGCGCTCCACCGACGGTGGGA
>UEXS01000958.1_pt1 | contig 13576 bp, 8 predicted proteins | sample 4301141 | NCBI WGS metagenome assembly UEXS01 (sample SAMEA4773178, study PRJEB27434) | metagenome | biome: 2259; feature: agricultural soil; material: soil | place: USA | collected 2014-09 | depth 0.25 m
GGAGAGAGAGCCAGGGAGTATGGATCATCGCGAAGTCGACGGGGAATTATGGGAGTTTCTTATTTACGCAATGGGGCCAAGCGGGAGACATAGCGCTGCCGAATAGTTCGGGTAAGCATTAGTGCGGACCCACGCGCACAGTTGAATTTTGAAGTTGTAAGCCTCAGGGTCTGATTTTTCTCTGAACGAGTGAGATTAACGAACACCAAGGAGATTACGCATGATTGGGATTCCATTCTTGCGAGGCACCGCATCAATCACGGTACTCTTTATGCTGCTTTTGACTCTGCCGCGATCTTTTGCAGGAGCCGTTGTTCAATCCACGTCAGGAACGATAAGCGGAAGCGCGATTGATTCCGCAGGGAATCCGATGCCGAATGTGCTCGTCACGATTACCAACATCGGAAACGGTAACGTGCGATCAACGCTCACCGATCGCGATGGGAAATATTTGATCGCTTTTCTCCCGCCCGGCTTCTATTCGGTGAATGTTACGTTCGCGGGCTACGGAGCAACGAAGCCACTTCCAATCTCTGTCGCGATTGAGCTGAATAAAATGAACGTTGTTATTCCGCCGATAACGTTGACTCCCACGACGACCGCCCCGGCGCCCGCGCCGGCGTCGACAAGTCCGGCGGACAGCGCAGCGAATACTTCGATAGTGAATCTCACGGACGCCGCGCGCGGGGGAAACTTCAATGAGACTCAAGTCGAACGGTTGCCTCTCGGGGGTAGCTCCGATATGCGTTCATTCGACGAATTAGCGTTGCTTACGCCGGGAGTCGCCCCGCCACCATACACTCCCGGAATTCGCGGCCCCGGAGTCGGATTTGGAATCGGCACTGCGGGGGAGTTTTCGGTTAATGGCCTGCGAGCGCGCTCGAACAACTTTACTGTCGACGGGTCGGATAACAACGATCCGGATTTCGGTGTTCGGCGGCAGGGATTCTTAACGCTGGTGCCGCAATCGATCGAATCCATACAAGAGTTTCAGATATCTACGTTGCTGTGGAATTCTGAACTCGGACGCAACTTTGCTTCACAGGTCAATGCAGTATCGAAGAATGGGGCCACCGGATACCACGGGAAGATCTACGGATTTTTCACCGACGCGAGTTTGAACGCGCGGAACTTTTTTGATTACAAGGGAGGCGCGTCCGGTGGTGAGAATCCTTTCACGAGGTCTCAGACGGGTGTAGTAGCCGGAGGACCCATCATTCGCAACCGCACGCAGTTCTTTGGAAGCTTTGAGCACGATGTTGTGAACGCGTCTCAGGAACAGCACTTCGCGACACCGGCGTTAGCCGAGCGCCGTTTTCTGGGCAGCGCACGTTTCGGCGTACTCGATCCCTTTCCGGGCGCGCCGCCGCTGGCGGTATTTGATACTACGCTCGGAGCAACGCCGCTTGGCCGAAACGTCTTATCTTTTTACCCGCTGCCTAATAATCCCGGGGGACCGTACGGACAGAATACTTTCACGCAGATACTCCCAACAGACGGCGATGGCTCGGTCGCGTCTTTCAAGGTGACCGATCAACTTGCAAAACGAAGCACGCTGTACGCGCGGTACAATTTCTCGGACGACGCACGAATCCTGCCGAGCGTGAATCGAGCGATCAACTCGACTGTTCGATCGAGCAGCCGCACTCAGGATTTATCGCTGATTCTGGACAGCTCATTTGCGCAGCGTCTGGCAAATCAAGCACGCTTCTCATACGGGCGCACCCGGATCGGGTTCAGTGAATACCCGGGCAGCCCTTTCATTTTTTCATCCACATCGAGCGAAGTAATTGGCGGCATTCAAGGGCCGCGAACTTCGCAGACTGGGCCGATGGGCGAGCTGATCATCGAACCGTACAGCCCTGTTGGCGTTGATGTGTTTACGTTTCCACAGTCGCGCGTCAACAACACCTTTCAGTATGCCGACGCGATGTCGTGGACGGCGGGAAAACACGCAGTGCGTTTTGGTAGCGATATCCGCCGAGTCCAGTTGAACGGCCGCCAGGATCGCAACTATCGGCCGCTGGTGCAATTCGGTAACGCGCTGCTCGGGATCGGCCACCTCGATCAGTCGGGGAACCCGCCGTTTCCATTTGTGCTCAATCGCGGGGAGAACTTCAACCTGGTTTCCGGTTTGCAACTCGCGGCAATCGGGTTGCCTTCGTCGATCTTCCAGACTCTGACCAGAGGGACACCGGATTCGACGGTTGCACTCCGGTTTACCGAATTCAACTTCTTCTTCAACGACAACTGGCGCATAAGTTCAAATTTCACGATTGATGTTGGGCTGCGTTACGAGTACAACACGGTTCCGAAAGAGGCGAACAATCGGATTGAGAATTCGATCAGGCTATTGGATGTCCCCACGCCGGGAGGTTCGAGGGCCGATACACAAGAGCGGACCGCGAGCTATAACCGATCCGTTGCCGCATACCGCCGAGTGCTGGGCGACAGGCGTGAGATTTACGATCGCGATCGAAATAACTTCGGGCCGCATTTGGGTTTTGCATGGGATCCGTGGTCGGACGGCAATACCTCGATTCGTGGCGGATACGGCGTCTATTTTGACACCATCCTCGGCGCGGTCGTCAGTCAATCGCGTAACGTGTTCCCGAATGAGATTCCAATAAATGTAGCTCCCGGCTTACTCGGCTTTGATGTTCTTACGCTGAACAATCCTGCGTTCCTGAGCTTGATCGATGCGAATGGCAAGACGCTGAACCCATCCATCCCACTGATCGCCGAGCGGTGCCAAACGGGCCTGTGCAACCAGATTGGCGGAGCGCCTGCGGACCTTCCGGCCTTGTTGGGTCAGCTACTGATTCAAAGGGGCGGCGTGAATTCGGATCTGGCATTCACACTGCCCGCCAAGAATCTGCCAACTCCTTACGCCCAGCATTGGCACCTGACGATCGAGCGGCGGGTGTTCGGGGACTACTCAATCTCGGCGGCGTATGTCGGCACTAAAGGGACGAAACTGACGCGGCTGCTGACTCCAAACCTGGGGCCTGCTTTGACACCAATAATCCGTGTCGCGACGGGTGCGACGACTACCGGCGTGATTGATCCAATTCCATTTCCGCCGTTCTTTCCACCGAAGCTCGTCGTTCGCGGAACCGGTACCGATCCTCTCGCGTTACAGCCTGCACGGCCGATCCCCGAGTTGGGACCGTTTCAAATATTCGAGAATTCAGCGAACTCGATTTACAATTCGCTGCAAATCGAGGCCCGCAAGCGATATGCGCACGGCTACAGCGTCACCGCTGCGTACACCTGGGCAAAGGCGATTGATGACGTGTCAGATGTTTTTACGATTTCCGGGGCTCCCATTCTACCCGAGAATTCATTCGACCTCGGGCTCGAACGCGCAAGCGCAAGCTTCGACGTGCGTCATCGTTTGGCCTTGTCCTTCATTTGGGACTTGCCGTTATATCGTAATTTGGGTGGTCCGGCGGAGGCGTGGCTCGGCGGATGGCAGATTGCATCAGTGTTCCAGGCAAGCACCGGGCAGCCGTTCACCATCAATCTACCGGTGGATGCAAATCTCGACGGCAATCTGACTGATCGCCCGTCGACTACAAACGGATTAGTGTTCGCCGATGAACACAACCGGCGGAGAGTGTCGATAGCGCCGGGCGCCAATGTGAATAATTTCTTCGTGTTGGGGAGCGATGGGGTCGTTGGCCGAAACACAGTTCGGGGCGACAGCTTTATAAACCTGGACATCGCCTTGAATAAGAGGTTTCGATTTACTGAGGCTGCTAACCTCGAGGTTAGAACAGAATTCTTCAACGCGTTGAACCGCGCGAACTTTGGGATTCCGATTCGCACAATCGGCAACCCCGGGTTTGGGTCGGCGGTCGAGACTATGAACCCGGCCCGAACGATTCAGTTCGCGCTAAAATTCAATTTCTGAAGGACAATGATTGAACTGAATCAATGGCATGCACTCAGTTCCTGAGCTTGGTTTTCCGGGCGATGTCTTTCTAATATAATGCTGGCATAAGGAAGCCATCGGAATGATTAAGTGTGGAACATGCGGGGCTCAAAACCTCCCGGGCGCAAGGTTCTGCCAGATGTGTGCAGTCACGCTCTCACCGGAAAGCCCTGAGAGCTCCTCCGTAACGAACGAGCCGGGATCCTCGCTTGCTAACACCGTTGTTTTTTCAGCCGATCGATCGGACAAGTTAATCTGTCCGGTCTGCGAAGCTTCTAATGACAGCGACTGGATCTTTTGCCAGCAGTGCGGCAGCAAGCTTGGATCGACCCCAAGCCCCGCAGCTCCGATTGAGGGCGAAACGCTTCCTGCGCAGAAACCGGCGCTTTCTACGACGATTCAAGCGTCAAACCCGGCCGCCAAGCCCAAACCCACCAGCGGCATCTCGTGTCCGAAGTGCTCGGAGCAACTGGTCGGCGACGCTGCCTTCTGTCATAAGTGCGGAGCGGTCACCAGCAACGCGCGCACTGTTGCAATGTCTTCCTTCAAACCGGCGCCCAAAGCTCGTCTGCTGTTGATCGTCGATGGTGAAGCGACCGGCGACGAATTCGAGCTCAAGGGGGACACTATTGTCGGCCGCGTCGATGGGGACATCACTTTTCCGCACGACGACTACATGTCAGGCCGGCACGCGAGCCTCATAAGGCGCGATGGCAAGTTTGTGCTGGTCGATGAGGGCAGCCGCAACGGTTCCTTCGTGAGGATCAAAAAAGAGGCCGAGCTCAAGCCCGGAGACTTCATTCTGCTCGGCAAACAATTATTCAAGTTTGAGATGTGACAGATTCGCGATAAGCTTGGACAGAGCAATGAGCACTCCGCCAAAGGACATTTCGGTTTCGGTATTCGCGCGAACGGATACCGGGATGCAACGCGCCGGAAACGAAGACGCGTTCCTCGTGGCCGATCTCACGACGGGCAACGTGGGACTGGGCGCGAAGATGAGCACTCACCGTGTCGGCAGTCGCGGCAGCTTGATGGTTGTATCGGATGGAATGGGCGGGGCAGCAGCGGGCGAGATTGCCAGCGCGATGGCGGTTAAGACGGTTCGCGAAGCCCTGATGGAAGACTTACCCGAGACTGGAATATGCGGGCGACTGAAGATTGCAACCGAAAGGGCCAACGAACGCATTTGGAAATATGCCAATGAGAATCGCCAGTTCATGGGAATGGGCGCGACCTTGACTGCGGTTCTCGTGCTCGACACTTCGGCTTACATTGCGCAAGTGGGTGACTCTCGCGGTTATCTGGTACGTGGTGATCAGGTCAAGCAACTCACCAAGGATCAATCGTTGGTGCAGCTTTTACTCGATTCGGGCGCAATCAAGCAGAATCAGATTAATTCCGTTCCTCAAAATGTAATCATGCAGGCGCTCGGCACAAGCGCAACGGTAGAAGTCGCAATGGCGACGGTCGAGCTTTGCAAGGACGACCTGTTGGTTGCTTGCACGGATGGCTTATCCAACAAGGTCACTGCTGAAGAGATCGGCGAGACATTACGCGGCGCCGAGAGCCTGAACGCCGGATGCCGGCGCCTGGTTGAGATGGCCAATGAGCGAGGCGGCGAAGATAACATAACGCTTATCGCGGCGCGCTTCGACGGAGAAGCGTTGCATTCGGCCGCGCAAACGAACTCGATCACCGGGAGTTTCAAAGTGCTGAGTCAGGGGTGCTTTGATGGCGATCTGTTGGAAGCCGGGAGCAAGTATATTTCAGGCGAATCGAAAGCTCCGGATGTGACGACCGCAGTGCTTGGCGCTCTGCCCCCGCCGGAATCAAAGCCATCACGCTCAAAAGATAATCCCACCGACAAGAAATGAAGTTCGCCCTGAAGGTTTGATATTCACATCTCACTCGGAATATCAGAACGAGATGATTCGTGACGCCCGGCGAATGTGAATAGTCACTCGCGTGTCTTCAACGGGGCCTGACGACGAGCTCATCAATTGAGAATCTCTCTCGGCCGACGTTGCGGAAGCCGATGCCGCCAAGGAGGAAGGTGCTGCCGGGATCCTGAAACGATCCGAGATTCTGGCGTTCACCGCTTTTGGCGGGTGTGATCGTATGGTTGATGAGATTGCCCTTTGCGCTGATGTTAATCTCGTATTGGCCGTCCTTAACGATGTCCACGATGACCGTGTTTGAGAGATAGGGCTTGCCGGGATCGAATTCATTGTTGTGAACAATGTAAGTATTGAACTTGCCGGGGAACAATCCCTCTGGTCCCGAAAGGTAGAACAAATAAAAGTTAATCGAGTCTTTGATTCGAACTGCCCACGCGGCGCCGCCGGCATTTCCCAGTTTGAGGTGGAAGTTCATTTCGAAATCGCGATAACGAATGTTGGTTGGCATACACAATGACTTCGCGTTGTCGAACTGGAGCCTGCCTCCGGCAAAGCTGACGCCGGATGCCGGCATAGTCCACAAAGCTGGCTTCGCAACATCGAAGTCATCACTGAACTCAGCCGAGGTCGGGAGCGGGACCAGCATCCTTTCAATGCGAACAGGCTGATGGTACTTGAAGTCCTTCTTCTCGGTGTATTCCTGAAAATCCTCTTTCGCCAGCTTGATTACGTGGCTCCCGATCCTTATGTCGGTTCGCTTGAGCAAACCGTCGCTGGTTGTCTTGCCTTTCGGTTCGCCATCTACGTATACACTGGTTTCCGGATCGGTCTGGACCGTAAACTCGACCGTCGCAGGTTCCGGATTAAACGTCCACAGATACTCGACACTCGGTAGAATCCTGAAGCGTCTTTCGAGCGGCACGTAATCCGGGTGTCTGTAGGATATCGTGTGTTCGCCCGGAATCAAGTTATCAAGCTTGATCGTGTTGCTCTCCTTCTCGAGTTCGAGTTGATCTTGTGGGACTGGCTTATCATCGAGCAGGACCGTCGCTCCGTCGAGAGATGGCCCGATTCTTACCAGTCCATACTTGGACACCAGAGCGGCGCGTATCACTTCAGAAGCTCCGCTTTTCGGGATGACTTTGCGCGTGACCGGTTCATAAGCCCGGCCGGCGGAGACCGTAATCGCATAGCTTATTCCCGCACGCAATTCCTTTCTGAACTCGCCGTTGATTGCGGTCGCGGCGCGCTTGCCGTTAATGCTGATTTCAGCATTCGGAGGTTCGGTCAATACAAAGATCACACCGAGTCCGGACCTTGACGCGGCTCCCGAGCCGGTAGGCGATCGCGTGATGGTTGTGGGAGTACGCTTGCTTTCCTTTATCTCGCCAAGGCTGGAAGGAAGAAGCTGTGCGTTCGCGAAAGGAGCGCGCCCAGGAAGCGTAAGACAAATGCCCGCCGCCGCGAAAATCGACAGGAGTTGTTGCGATCTCTGCCGATAATTGTTCTTCATTTCATGATCATTATTAATCATTATTCAAAATGGCTTGACCCAACGGGGATGTTGGGGAGGATGTCACTATTTCACAGCGTCTTTGGCGCACCGGAAGCCCACCCATACATATTTTTTATTGGGCTCATCCGCCCATCGAACATACGTCATCAGCTCATCTTTGTTGAGATTGTATGCGCCTCCGCGAAAGACTTTCAACCGCTTTGATTGAGTTGGAGCGCTTGAGTCCGGATACGGCTTGAAGTCATCTTCCACCCACTCGGCCACGTTGCCGGCCATGTCATTTACACCGGACCAGCTTCTGCCGTTGGGATAAGAGCCGACGGCGCGCGGACGGTTCCGGCCATCCTCTTTCGAGTTTGAGCATGCGAGCGACCATTCATCGCCCCATGGATATACTCGATGCTCGGGTCCACGGGCGGCGTACTCCCATTCCGCTTCGGTCGGCAGCCGCTTCCTGGCCCATTCGGCGTAGGCCTTGGCGTCGTCCCAGGTCACATAGCTTACCGGAAGTTTGGTGTCACCCGGTTCGAACTCGCCGCCCGTCCAGTTTGGCGGCGCGGGGTGGCCCGTTTCCTTTACGAATCGATCGTACTCTTCGTTGGTTACTTCATTTGCGTCGAGGAAAAAATCATTAACGATGACGTCGTGCACCGGGCGCCATTCGGCTTTCGCGCTGGAATCGTTGGTTCCCATTTTGAGAGTGCCACCGGCCACTCGCACCATGCCCGGAGGCGTTCCGGAGGCCGCCGCCGCCGGCGCAGCGTTGGTTGCCACGGTGTTTGTTGGCGAAGACCGGGTAACGATCACGCTGATCGTAACGGCGACAGCAATGACAATCGTCGCTACGAACGCGTAAAACTTCATGTTGAATGTCCGAACATGAGTTGCCGCGACGGAACCGCCTGAAGGAGCCCGCTCATTGGCCGAATACGCGTGCGTCCCGCCGCGCGCCGCATCATCGGCGGCCTTACCCGAAGCTTTCGCCGCAGCCTGTCGCGAAGCCGGATCGCCGATTGCCAGCGTAGAGTCACTCGATTTTACGCGTCGCCCCGAAACATCTGGCGTGGCATCGAACGCTTTAGTGCCGCCTTCGGCAGCGGGCTTGCGCGCCGGCTTGCCTCCCGGTGCGGGCATCGCTGAATTCAAGGCGAAGGTCGAGTGGGGTGTATCCTTGCCCAGCATTCCGACTCGAATGCCCGATGCATACAAAGCCGCTTCCAGTTCCTGTGCCAATTGGACCGCCGACTCCTGCCGCTCCTCGCGCGCCTTTGCAAGCGAGCGTTGCACAACGCGTTCGACCGGATCGGGAATATCCAGCCGCGACTCACGCAATAGGCGCGGCCGCTCGTTGTTATGCTTGAGCACAACCGCAAGCGGAGTCGCACCGTCAAAGGGCACGTGTCCGCTGAGCATTTCGTACAGAATAACACCGAGGCTATAGACGTCTGATCCGGCGTCGAGCTCTTCACTGCGGCACTGCTCGGGTGACATGTAAAACGGTGTGCCGACGATCGTGCCCTTCTGTGTGAGATTCACCGAGTCGGTGCTTGCTTTCAGCTTGGCAATACCGAAGTCGAGAACTTTGACGTGAACCGCTTCGCCCACTGCATTGATCAGCCAGATGTTATCGGGCTTCAAGTCGCGATGAATTATTCCCCGTGCGTGGGCCGCCGAGACCGCCGCGCATGTCTGGCTGAGGATCAGGAATGTCTCTTCAAAATCGAGCTGCCGCTTTCGCTTCATCTTCTGGCGAAGGTCCTCGCCTTCAAGGAACTCCATCACCAGATAAGCTATTCCTTCTTCCTTTGTGACGCCGAAGTCGGTAACGGCGACTGCATTGGGATGACGTATCTGTGCCGCGGACCGAGCCTCGCGCCGGAAGCGCTCGACTGCGTACTGGTCGGACGCCAGATCCGGATGAAGAATCTTGACCGCAACCGTGTTTTCCATCTGCACGTGGGTTGCGCGATAAACGGTGCCCATTCCGCCTTCGCCGACTTTTTCATCGAGTCTGTACTTGTCGTCGAGCAGAAGGCCCACGAATTCGTCCGCCGCGCTCTTATCCTTAAGCGGCGCGCCGTCGAAGGGACAGAACACAAGTTGATCCTTCAACTCGCGTTTACAGTTCGGGCATTGTTTCATCCGCCGCGCTCCAACCTTGCAGAAACCGGCTTCAAAATTGGAATGATCGTACCTTACGCACATGGCACTGTCAAACAATTGATCTTTGTGAATTGACAAGGAGTAACTGCTATCGCCGGTTACGTAATTTGGCTATAATCCAGCCGAGGATTTCTATGGAACAGGCGATGGAAAGACGCAATACTAACGGCTTACTTGACCGCATCGAGGCTCGCGAGCCATTGACGTTTGAAGAGTGGCGTGAGGTCGAAGACACCGCATCAACCGAAGTTCTCGGGCGGCTGGCGGACCAGTTGCGCAAGGCACTGCACCCCGATGACGTCGTGACTTACGTCGTCGATCGGAACGTGAACTACTCGAATGTGTGCGTGTCGGTGTGCACCTTCTGCGCGTTTTATCGCAAGCCCGGCTCACCCGAAGGCTACGTCCACAGCTACGAAGAGATATTCAGCAAGGTTGAGGAGATGCTCGAGCTGGATGGCAGCGGCGTCTTAATGCAGGGGGGGCTTCATCCGGATCTTCCGCTCGATTATTACACCGGACTTTTGCGCGAGCTGAAGTCGCGATACAAGATTCATCTGCATTGTTTCTCGCCGCCGGAGCTCGATCACCTTGCGAAGATCACCGGGCTTGGCGTCGAAGGAGTGCTGCGAGAGCTTCGCGGCGCGGGACTTGATTCTATTCCGGGCGGCGGCGGCGAGATTCTGGTCGATGAGATTCGACGCAAGCGGCGCACTCATTGCAACACCGAAGAGTGGCTGAACGTGATGGACGTGGCTCACTCGATGGGAATCCCGACTACGGCGACGATGATGTTCGGGATGGGCGAGACTCGCGATCAGCGGCTGATGCATTTCGAGAGACTGCGCGAGCTTCAAAACCGCAACCCGGGTTTTGTATCTTTCATTCCGTGGACGCTTCAGCCGGACAACACTCCGATCGGCAAACGCTTTCCTGATCGCATTCCCGGTGATGAGTACCTGAGGTGGCTCGCGATCGGGAGACTCTATCTCGCCAACATCCCGAACGTGCAGGCATCATGGCTGACTCAGGGGTTGGATGTAGGACGGCAAGGTTTGCACTACGGGGCGAATGATCTGGGCAGCACGATGATTGAAGAGAACGTGATCACGCCGGCGGGAGCGAATCATCGAGCTACCGAGATGATGCTTCGCGAGGCGATTGTCGCGGAGGGGTTCACTCCCTGGAAACGAAGAGCGGATTACGTGAGGCTCACCGCGTAACGTCATTTTCCATTTTCCATCTTCTATTTTCCATTTGTCATCTGTCATTTCCTATTCCAATGGCCCATGACAAATATCAAATGATATGTGGAAAATGTTGTGCTCTTTGGCGGAACCATCATGAAAATGAAGCCTGAAGAATCGGTATCACAACAAGAATCGCTTGGGGACATGAACGCCGAAGATTTTCGGCGCTACGGTCATCAAATCGTCGATTGGATCGCAGAATACCTTTCACATCCAGAGCGCTATCCGGTCCTGTCTCTGAATCAACCCGGCGATGTGAAATCCGCTTTGCCGTCGAGTGCACCGGAGCGTGGCGAGTCCTTTGAAGCCATGCTCGCCGATCTCGACCGCGTTATTGTCCCCGGTGTGACGCATTGGAATAATCCGGCGTTCTTCGCGTACTTCCCGAGCAGCGGTTCGGGCCCGGGGGTTCTCGGTGAGTTGCTGGCCGCAGCGTTCAACGTGAACGCAATGCTTTGGCGGACCTCGCCTTCGGCAACCGAGCTTGAAGAAGTCACGCTCGATTGGTTGCGGCAGATGATTGGGCTCTCGAATGATTTTGAAGGAGTGATCTATGACACTGCTTCGATTTCAACGCTGTGCGCGATTGCTGCCGCTCGCGAAGCGGTCCCCGATCTGCGAGTGCGCGAGGATGGACTCGCGGGCGCGAAGCTGCGGATATATGCGTCCGAGCACGTTCACTCATCAATCGACAAGTCGGCGATCACTCTTGGCATTGGTCAGGCCGGGCTGCGCAAGATTCCCTGCGACTCTGAGTATCGAATGGAACCCCGCTCGCTCGAACTCGCAATAGCAGACGACCGCGCGCACGGTTGGCAGCCGTTCTGTGTTGTCGCGACAACCGGAACAACTTCGTCGGCCAGCATCGATCCCGTCGCTGCGATTGCCGGCATTTGCGAGCGCGAGGGCATGTGGCTGCACGTTGACGCGGCTTACGGCGGGTTCGCCGCGGTCGTGCCTGAGATGCGCTGGATCCTTGAAGGCGCCGATCGCGCGGACTCATTGGTCATCAACCCGCATAAGAGTTTATTCGTGCCGCTCGATTTGAGCGTGCTCTATTGCAAGCGTATCGATGTGCTTCGCAATGCGTTCAGTCTCGTTCCCGAATATCTTCGCAGCGATGAGGGAGACGAGGTCAAGAATTTCATGGATTACGGTCCGCAACTTGGCCGGCGATTTCGCGCATTGAAGCTGTGGTTTGTGATGCGCTACTTTGGAGTCGAAGGCCTTCGCGAGCGGATTCGCAATCAGCTCGCGATGGCGCGGGAGTTCGCTGGATGGATCGAGCAAAGCGATGACTTCGAATTGATGGCGCCCGTTTCGCTTGGCCTTGTTTGTTTCAGGGCTCGGCCTCATTCAATAGATGAGCAAGCAGAGCGCAGCCTGAAAGAGAACCCTAAAGTCCCGCATTGGAGCCGCGACGTTGAGTATGTCGATAACTATCTCGATATTCTCAACGAAGGCCTGCTTGAAGAAGTGAACCGAAGAGGCAAGGTGTTTCTGTCGCACACGAAGCTTAACGAAGCATTCACTCTGCGGTTGGCCATCGGAAACATTCGGACGACGCGCGAGCACGTTAAGCTGGCGTGGGATGAGTTGAATGCTGTACTGCGAGGATAGGGGATTGAGGATCGAGGATTGAGGATCGAGGATCGAGGATCGAGGATCGAGGATTGAGGATTGAGGATTGAGGATTGAACAAGCGATTCTCGATCCTCGATTCTCTATCCTCGATTCTCTATCCTCTATCCTCTATCCTCACTGGGCGAAGCTAATCGATTCGATATCGCTCCAACGAACTTCTACTTTACTGGCAGAGCCGAGCTTAACCGCGACCGAGTCTCCGTTCAACGAGAATTCCTTACACCTGAGATCGCTGCCACCCTTGAGTCTTATTCGAATCGAGTCGCTGTCGGCCGCCGATGAACGAATCTCGGCAGTATCTTCAGGCGCGATGACCGCGTAGCTCTTTGCTTCGCCGCTCGCGTCCTCGGTCATCGCGAGCCGCAGCTTGCCCGTAGCATCATCGCGCGAGAGAGTGCGCCCGCGAACAGAGCTGCCGTTCTTGAGCGAGATTATGAATCCTGCAGCGCCGGTGTCTTGAGCGAGGCTGGGCACATTGAGCATCAGGCAGATCGTGATGATGGCGAGCGTTGTCTTTAGTTTCATTGGTCGCGTTTCTTTTCGTAAACCGATTTCAATTTGGCCAGGTAGTCTTTTCGATCAACCGCATAGTACACGGCGGCTGGTCCCGAATCAACCAGCTTACTGACGGCCTGCTCGAACGCTTCGGACGCGTCGTCCGTATTGATTTCATTTGCCGTGAAGTAACCGATCCTGCGTAATCGTCTGATCAATTCCTGAAAGGTGAGCCGCCCCTCAAAGGTTCGCCCCCCGTGCGTGTGCGAGCGCGAGAGCAGATGCTGAACCAGAATGACATCGCCGTAGAGCGCGGGCGAGACATATAACCATGCGTTTTCGTAGCGCCAGTTGTCTTCGATCTGCCTGGAGAGCTGAACTCGCGCAACGCCGTTGGCAAGGATGTGGTCCCAGTCGTTGGAGGGGGCCGCGCGTTTGATATGTGAGACGGCGGCGTCCAGAAGCCAGCGGTCGTCTTCAAAGTTCAGGCTGCGATTCAACCGCTCTAGCCACTCAGAAAAAATTTGCATCTTGGTGCGCTCGGGACTCCAGAGGGCGAACCGATCGGATTTCTTTTTCAGCGCGGCCCAGAGTTTCTTGCGGTCTTTCTCGAATGAGGGGTTGGCGTCGATGCGGATTGAGTGAAACTCGGCGAACCAGCGCTTGGCGC
>UEXS01000235.1_pt1 | contig 13482 bp, 6 predicted proteins | sample 4301141 | NCBI WGS metagenome assembly UEXS01 (sample SAMEA4773178, study PRJEB27434) | metagenome | biome: 2259; feature: agricultural soil; material: soil | place: USA | collected 2014-09 | depth 0.25 m
GATCCGCTGGTGATCGATGAGTGGCACGTGCTGGCTTATCACGAGATCGAAGAGATGACCAAACGCGGAGTGCCCGGCGTGTGGACTCACGGGTTCTACGATGGCTGGGCGCCGAACTACATGTTTTATGTTGCCAATGGTCATAACTCGATCGGGCGCTTCTACGAGACGTTCGGCGGGCAGGGCGCCGACACAAGCGTGCGCAATGTTGGCCCTCAGTCTCAGCGGGATTGGTTCCGTCCGAACCCGCCGCTTCCGTGGGTGAAGTGGTCGATCCGAAACAACATCAACATGCAGCAGTCGGCGATCCTGTTCGCGATGAACTACGTTGCGAATCAGAAGGACCGCTTCCTCAACAATTTTTACATCAAGAGCAAACGATCAGTCGGCAAAGCGGCGAACGAGGGACCGTATGCCTGGGTGGTTCCCGGGGACACGACCCGTCCGGTCGAAGCGGCCGACATGATCAACCTGCTTCGTCTGATGGGAGTCGAAGTTCAGACGGCGACGAAGGAATTTAGCTTCAAGAATGAGAAGTTCCCCGCAGGCTCTTACATTGTGCGGATGGACCAGCCTTATTCGCGAATGGCCGATATGCTGTTTGATACGCAGTACTACAATGTGAACGACCCGCGTCCCTATGACGACACCGGCTGGACCCTCGGCGCATTGCGCAACGTCAAGACAGTAAGAGTCACGGATAAATCGGTGCTTGAGGTCCCGATGGTGTTGTTGACAAGCGATGCCAGGGTAAAAGGCCGTGTCACAGGATCGGCTTCCACAGCCGGTTTCATCATCAACCACAACGCCGACAACACGCTTGCGACGTTGCGATACAAGCTTGCGGACTTGAAGATCAACGCCGCCGAGGATTCATTCAAAGTTGGCGATCAGCAGTTCAACACCGGCTCGTTCATCATCAAAAGCGAAGGCAACGGTTCTGACTTGCGCTCGAAGCTTGACGCCGCGGTCACGGAGCTTGGATTGACTGCCGTTGCGGTCGACAAGCTTCCCGAGGTTAAGACTCACGAGATTACTGCCGCGCGCATTGCGATCGTTCACACGTGGACCAACACTCAGAACGAGGGCTGGTATCGAATCGAGTTCGATCGCTTGAAGATTCCTTATTCGTACATCTCGGTTCACGTTCTACGTGACACTCCGAATCTCAAAGACAAGTACGATGTGATTCTGTTTCCGCCGGTCGGCGGCTCTGCTCAGTCGATCGTCAACGGCACGCCGAAGCGAGGCGATCCGATTCCGTGGAAACAAACAGAGCTGACACCTAACCTGGGATTCTCGCCCGATCAAACCGATGACATGCGAGGCGGCATCGAGCTTCGCGGCGTGTTGAACCTGCAGCGATTCATCGAAGACGGCGGATTATTCATTACCATCGCGGGCATCTCGCAAATTCCGATCGACTACGGAATCACGACGGGCGTGACGATTCAGGACGCGCGTCAGCTCAATGCGCGCGGCGCGGTCTTTAGCGCGACGTTTGCTGATAAGAAGAGCCCGATCGCATACGGCTACGGCGATTCGCTTCCGGTGTATTTCAGTCAGGCCCCGTTGTTCAACGTCAGCGCGACCGGCGGCTTTGGCGGCGGCGGAGGTGGTGGCGGCGGCGGCGGCGGTCTGCCTCCTGGTCAGCGCCCGTCGGGTCGCGGCTCGATGACTGATCCGGACATCGTCCAATCGATGCCGCAAGCCGGACAGCGGCCTCAACAGCAAACGCGTCCCGGCGAAGAAGGCATTCCCGAAGAACTGCGTCAGTTCGCGGCTGCGCTGATTCCTCCTCCAAATATGCGTCCGAGGATCGTGCTGCGATTCAACGCCAGCGAGAAGGATTTGTTGATCAGCGGAATGCTCGCGGGCGGGTCTGAGCTTGCCGGCAAGCCTGCGGTTGTAGATGTTCCGGTCGGCAAGGGTCACGTGGTGATGTTCGCGAACAACCCGATGTGGCGGCATCAGACCCAGGGTAGTTTCTTTTTGTTGTTCAACGCGGCGATGAACTACAACAACCTCGGCGCCGGCCGACCCGAGCCTCCCGCCCGAAGGCAGGACGCGGCGACGGGCAACGATCAATAGATCCGGCTCGCGAGAGATTTCAATAGCGGGTGCTCAGAGTACCGACTTTAGTCGGGGTTTGCGGTGAAGCAGTGTAAGACCCGGCTAAAGCCGGTACTCTGAACGCCCGCTTTGAACTTAGACAGCGAATAATGTTCTCAGATTTCTCGGTAGCAGCTACTTCTGTTGAAAGAAAGACGTTCGGAATGCGGGTGCTCAGAGTACCGACCTTAGTCGGGGTTTGCGGTGAAGCAGTGTAAGACCCGGCTAAAGCCGGTACTCTGAACGCCCGCTTTGAACGCAGGACTACAAATGGCGACGACTAAGACGACCGTAGATATCAATGCGCGGCCGGGCATCCTCGAAATATTCGCGCGCGCGATGGGCCGATTCGTGCCCGATGCGATAACCGCTTCGGTGATTCTACTTTTGATTCTCGCTGGAATGGCGCTCGCGCTTGGCAACTCGCCGGGCAAGACCCTCGATGCGTACTACCAGGGTCTTTGGATGCTGTTGCCCTTCACGATGCAGATGACGCTGATCATCGTGCTGAGTTCGGTGCTAGGAGCGACGCCGTTCTTCAAAACCGCGATTACGCATCTCTCCCGATTGCCGAAAACGCAGTTCCAGGCGATCGCGTTGTCGGTGGTGGTGACTGCCGCAGCGGCGTACTTGTATTGGGGGCTTGGAATCGCGTTGACTCCGCTTGTCGCCGTTCACTTCGCTCGCGAGGCTGAGCGCAAAGGCATCAAGCTGGACTTTCTTTTCCTGCTGGCGTTGCTGTGGGCGGCGAATGCCGCCTGGCAATTCGGTCTATCATCGAGTGCTGCGTTGCTGATGGCGACGCCGGGTCACTTTCTCGAGAAGAGCATAGGCATTCTCCCTTTGAGCACGACGATCTGGTCGCCCGCCGCGATCATCCTCGAAGTATCCTTCGTCGCAATTCTGATCTTAGTGGGTTACTTGCTGATGCCGAAGAATTGCCGGCCCGTCTCCGAGTTTCCTGACGCCTGCAAGCTGAGCGAAGAGGGAAAGCCGATCGATCCGGGAGCGGCGAACTTCTCCGAGCGCCTCGAAAGAAATCCAATCGTTCCTCTTGTGATCTGCCTGGTTCTTGTGGGTTGGTTGTACAACCACTTTGGCGCTAAACATCTCAGCCTCGACATAAACGCACTCAACACAATTCTGTTGTTCACTTGTTTGTTTTTGCACCGAACGATCTACCGGTTCACGCAAACGCTGCAGCACGCGGTGGTGTCCTGCTGGCCAGTGATCATCATCTATCCGATGTATGCGGGAGTAGCCGGACTGATTCAGTTCACATCAGTGGGAGAAGTACTGGCGGGGTTGGTTTCATCGGTGTCGACGCCTTATTCGTTTCCGTTCCTCGCGGCGTTTTCCGGGACTATCGTCGCTATCTTCGTTCCTTCGAGCGGCGGGCAATGGGTGATCCAGGGCTACGTGACATCTGCAGCCGCAACTGCTGCCGGGGTAACCGTGCAACGCGGCCTATTGGCGCTGAGCATCGGAGATCACATGGGAAACTTGATCGCGCCGTTCTGGTATGTGATTGTCGCCGGAGTTGCGCGCGTGAATTTCCGCGAGTTCTTCGGTTACGGGTTGATCTTCGCGTTGCTGTGGTTCGTGCTTGGCGTTTTGATCTTCACTTTCGCGCCTTGTTGACGGTTAGTGTCGGTCAGCTATACTAGCTGGCCGTCGGGCGCGCGCAACTGCCCGGCTTCCCTTTACAGTGGAATCTCAACGCCTCTGAGGTGCTTATGAACAGGCGCAGGCTTCACTTTGCTTCGGTTCTCATCGCCGTATCATTACTCACTGTCTCCGCCGTCGGACAATCCAGAATCACGTCGCCGAAGGAACAGCTCGGGTTCAACTTCGGCGACGATTATCAACTCGCCAACTACGCTCAACTCGTTGATTACTGGAAGAAGCTCGCCGCGCAATCGGATCGCATGAAGCTAGTCGACATCGGCCATAGCGCTGAAGGCCGAACGATGATCATGGCCATCATCACCGCGCCTGAGAATCACAAGAAACTCGATCGCTATAAAGAAATCGCGCGGAGACTCGCAACCGCAGAAGGCTTAACCGACGAACAAGCAAGAGCCCTCGCCTCAGAAGGCAAAGCCGTGGTGTGGGTCGATGGCGGTTTGCACGCGACCGAAGTCCTCGGCGCGCAGCAACTCATGGAACTCGTCTATCAGATGGTGAGCATGAATGATCCCGAGACGTTGCGCATTCTCAAGGATGTGATTCTGCTTGCGACGCCTGTGAATCCCGACGGACTTGATCTCGTTTCCAACTGGTACATGCGCGAGCAGGACCCGCTGAAGCGATCGACGGCCGGGCTCCCGCGGCTTTATCAGAAGTACATCGGCCACGACAACAATCGCGATTTCTACATGTCGAATCAGCCCGAGACCGAAGCAATCAATCACGTGTTCTTTCACGAGTGGTTTCCGCAGATCGTCTACAACCACCATCAAACCGGACCCGCGGGCACGGTGTTGTTCGCGCCCCCGTTTCGAGATCCCTTCAACTACTATTTCGATCCGCTGATCCCGCTTGGAATTGATCTGGTCGGCGCGGCGATGCACGGCCGATTCGTGGCCGAGAACAAACCCGGCGCGACGATGAGATCCGGGTCGTCGTATTCGACGTGGTGGAACGGCGGGCTTCGCACTGTGACTTACTTTCACAACATGATCGGGTTGCTGACCGAATCGATCGGCAACCCAACTCCAATCGAAATCCCATTCTTCCTTCAGCGGCAACTCGCAAAAGGAGATTTTCCTTACCCGGTCGCGCCTCAGCGGTGGCACTTCCGCCAGTCGATCGACTACTCGATAACCGCGAACCGGGCGGTGCTCGATCTCGCTTCAAAGCATCGCGAAGATTTCCTGTTCAACATCTATCGCATGGGCAAGAACTCGATCGAGCGTGGAAGCAAAGATTACTGGACGATAACTCCGAAGAACATCGCGGAGGTGCAGGCGCAGGTCACAAAAGACATGCCGCAAGCTGCGGGCTCGGGACCCGAAGGTCAGGGCCGCCGCGCGGCGCCAGCAGCAGGTGATGCTGCGCCTGCGGGTGACTCTCCCCAGGGCTTTGGCGGACAGGGACGAGGCCTGCCGCTGAAGTACTACGAGATGCTCCACGCGCCCGACAAACGCGACCCGCGAGGCTTCATCATCCCGTCCGATCAGCCGGACTCTTTGACCGCGATCAAATTTATCAACACGCTGGTGAAGACCGGCATCACGATTCATCGAGCGACCAGCTCGTTCAGCGTTGCGGGTAAAAGCTACCCCGCCGGTTCGTTTGTAGTGAAAACCGCGCAAGCGTTTCGCCCGCACGTTCTGGATATGTTCGAGCCGCAGGATCACCCCGACGACATACCGTATCCGGGCGGCCCTCCGACTCCGCCGTATGACAACGCGGGATACACGGTGGCTTATCAGATGGGCATCGTGTTTGATCGAGTGCTCGAGGGATTCGATGGGCCGTTTGAAAAGATCAATGGACTGGTGAAACCGTGGCCGGGAAAAGTCAACAACGTTGCCAATGCCGCGGGCTTCCTGCTGGATCATCGAGTCAACGATTCGATCATTGCCGTGAATCGATTGCTTGCGAGCGGCGAAGAAGTGTATTGGCTGAAGCAACCGCTCAACGCAAACGGCAAGGCATATGGACCGGGTGCGATTTTCATTTCAGCCAAGCCATCGACTCTTCCGAAACTTCAGAAGCTAGCCGATGAAATCGGGCTGAGCTTTGATGCCGTAGCCTCGAAACCAACTGGCGAAGGATTTAAGCTTCGCGCGTTGCGAATCGGGTTGTGGGATCGCTACGGCGGGTCGATGCCTTCGGGTTGGGTGCGCTGGCTCCTGGAGCAATATGAGTTCCCGTTCACGGTTGTCTATCCGCCTGCGCTTGACGCAGGGAATCTCTCGAGCAAATTCGACGTGCTGATTTTTGTCGATGGCGGCATTCCTCTTCGAGATGGACGCGGCGGCGCGGGCGGTGGAGGCGGCGGCTTCGGCGGACCGATCGATCCTCAAAGCATCCCCGCGGAGTTTCGAGACCGCCTCGGCAACGTGACGGTCGCGAAAACAGTGCCGAAGTTGCGCGAGTTTCTTGAGGCCGGCGGCTCGATTTTGACGATCGGAAGCTCGACAAGCCTTGGTTACAACACGGGACTGCCCATCGCGAACGCGTTGATGGAAAAACAGCAGGACGGCACGGAGCGCGCTTTACCGCGCGAGAAATATTACATTCCGGGATCGATTCTTCAGGTGCGAGTCGATAACACGAACCCGCTGGCTTACGGAATGTCTGAGAGGCTCGATGTATTCTTCGACAACAGTCCGGTGTTCAGGTTTCGACCGGAAGCTTCGATTGCGGGTGTGAAGCCGGTCGCGTGGTTCGACAGCGACAAGCCTCTCCGAAGCGGCTGGGCCTGGGGTCAGAAGTATCTGCAGGATGGCGTTACGGTCGCCGAAGCGAGAGTAGGGAAAGGCAAGTTGTTTCTCTTCGGCCCGGAGATAACGTTTCGCGGCCAGCCTCACGGCACATTCAAGTTTCTGTTTAATGGGATCTACTATGGAGGCGCAACGCCAACGACGGTGAATTAGCTACCAGCTACAGCGCTGTATTCAAGACGAAGGACTCTATCACCTTTCCTCCGATAGACAGTTTTGCGGCTTGATTCTTGAAGAATGCCTGTGCTTCAGAGAGGCTCCAATTCGGTGTCTTGTTCTTACGGCTATCATTCGGCGACCACTGATCGCAGGAGAACCATCCCACCAGGAATATTCCATGATCGCAGCGACTGTCGGCTAGATACTGATTGATCAGTTGGGCCTCCATTGCTTTCATCAGCCTTGGATGCCAGCACCCCTTCACTTCAATTATGACAGTTACGGTGTCGTATCCCTCTTGGTCTTTTCTAACTGCGTCAACGTGTATGTCCGTGAAACCGCGCCGAACTTTTACTTCACGATTTGCGACTACGCCGCGTCTTTCGAGCGTTTCTCTTAGGTGAGCCGCAACCTTCTGTGTAAGCCGGTCTTCTCTCTTGGGTCTGCAGTCTGGCTCTTCGTTCCAGAGTTCGTGACTAGCTCCGGCTCGTAGCTTCTCATCAAGTTCAGTCAGTGATTCACACACTACACGCAGGAGCTGTTCACCACTCTGAACTAGACCGGAATTGGGATCACTCACATGCTTCAAAATCTCGCTTGGGGTTGGTGCAGTCCAAGTGGCACGTCGCGTTTCCGACTGCGCGGATTGCAAAACCCATTTCATCCAATCCAACTCCGGAAACTCGGCGGCGATTCTTTGGATTTGTGCACAAGAATCCCGGCTGCCAAACTTCTCAAGGCGTTGTAAGATCGAGTCTCTCAATCTTCCAACGAGGTGTCTAGGCGTCACATCATACGCAATGCCCGGTCGGAATTCCGGGTCTTCTGAATGAGGGTAGTTTCGCTCTAACCACATATAAAACTAGCTAGTTGGTGCTCTTTTAGTTCTGGAGCTATCCCGTCCTTGCGTGCCTCCCCAGCTGACGCAACCTTTTCAATCAGGATGCGCCCAAATTCAACATCGCCGCTGATTCGAGGCCACACTACTGACCATCCACCGTCCGCTGTGTGAAGCATCAGCGCCCGACCACCCGCAAGAGCTGCTGACACACTATCCGGCAAGTCCTGTGGTGTTTGAATCCACGCGTCGGCGATTTCTCTCGCGCCCGCTAATTCGTGAACTAAGAGCTTCCCAAGCAAGTATGCACGACCACTGAGGCCCAGTCGGTCTTTGTTTAGCGTGTCCTTGAGTGCATTTGCGATCTTACTGTCCCAACAAGCCTCAACCTTTTCGACAATGTGAGGTATCTCATATCGATTCGCATCGCGGTAGACCAAAACCTCCAAAGTCTTGACGATCTCGTCCGGCGCGTGGCTATAGGCAGTTGCAATAAGATTCAATTGAACGTCGCGCGTGTCCTGACGACCCGTATTCGGAAATGCCAGGACCACGGGTGCCCATTTCTTCCAAACAGATGGTGATATGCTGGCAACCGAATTCGGACTCTCCGACACGAGTAAGTACAATGCTTTGTAGCCCCCGAGCGCAGGACGATCGGGATCCGCGCCCATCCAAGTGTCTGTGGTAGGCTGCCCGTGCAGGAGATATTCGCCTGCGGCTCTTCTAATTCTCGTCTTTATCTGCTCATCTGCCGACTGCCATCCAGGCAAGGTTCTGATGTCAGGATGAATTTCACTTGCCTCGCTGTGGCCATCGGGTAACAACGTCATCCAGTAATTGAGTTGCCACCACGCGTCGTACTCACTCGCTTCGAATCGCTCAAGTAGTTCCGTAATCCTCTCGGCCGGTGAAGGAGATAGCTGCGGTCGTTGCGTAGCGGTCGTTGCGCGCATTTCCAGGCTGCGTCGATACCGTGAGCGCAATTCCATCGCTTCCGCAGAATCCAAATCGATGGCCCAAAGAAAGCGGCCGAATCTGCGCGCAAATGGCTCGCTTCGCTGGACGGCCCTACAGAGCGCATCGACGTGATCGACGTCGTCCCAACGAATGATCGAAGATATCAGCAACGCGAGAAACTCTCGTTCGATCTCCGACGCCGCGCATTCAAATTGCTGAATAAACCACAATAGATCGTTGGCAACGAGAAATGGGTTTTCAGGAGCCGAGAACCGCCACATCTCGGCATCCCGATCTTTCACCATCGCGTGCTCCAATACCAACTTGGTCATCACACCTAAGACAGCTCGTCGCTTCGTATCATCGCAGCGCACCAATTGATGGAAGGGTGCCGCGGAGGGCAGTCCCCAGATTTCGTTCAACGCGCTACGGTCCTCGATCACAGGCTCATACGACAACATTCTTGATAACGCGATCCTGGCAAAGAGATCGCACACGTCGGGATCCTCGCACTGGTCCCATGCGCGCCGCATGATAGCGTCCTTGAGCGTGTGAAAGGTTGTTGCTGCCTCGTCACGATGCGGCCGTCTTCTCAACCAAGCTAATGCCGACAACAAATCGCATGTCCTGAGCTGTTCTGCTAACCCATATACAAAGAGATCGTAGGAGCCGGTGTAATGGGCAATTCCCGAGGTTAGGTTCTCAAACAACTCCTCGGATGTAAGGCACTCGGGCCACACCGCTTTCAAAGCGGATCCTTTTAACTCCTTTCGTGGATCAGTCGGGCTGTCCCCGATCAACGGTTTGAGACGCTGTTTCGTTTGGTGGTCGCCGATAGCTCCCACTGCCTCCGCAGCTTCGCAGCGTAACTCTAACGGCGCCGTCGCATCGAGGGCCAAGTCTGCCAGAACGCCTTCAAGCTCTTTCGCCCTGCAGGCGTGCGCGATGTGGATTGCGAGTTGCCGGGCTACAATCCACTTCGTCGAATCGGTTATGTACGGCCGGAGCTGATGAGCCACCGAAGGGTGGTCGAGCTTTTTCAGTATGTCGAATTTGTACCACGAGGGTTTGCGTTGTTTGTCGTCGTGAATCTTCAAAAGCGCCGCGACGAGTCTTCCGCGATCATTAGCATCGGCTCTAGCGACATCGCTTCTCAACAGAACTTCGGGCTCGGCTTTCAAGACGGCGTCAAAAACGCCCTGGTCCATCCCGGCCAGCCAGGCGGCGGTTTCGTGAAGCTGGGGAACCACTTTCTTTTCCGGGTCGCCGTGGTGAAGAATGAGGTCCAGCACCTTACTTAATCGCAACTTCCGCTCGCGAACATACCAAGCGGCTAGGAACTCAGCATAGGTTTGATGCCGCCAACGCACGCGATTGTCGAAGGCGGAAATGAAAAGGCCCGTATACTCCAAAACTTCCTGAAGAGCGCGCGCCTCCACCGCGAACCTTTCACCATCTCGTATTTCAGTGCCGCCTTTGAGGTTGCTGAGCGTGACATCTCCTTCGCTGTCGATCGAGTCATTCCCGAGCCGGATGGTTGAGCGATTTCCGAAAATCATGAATGCAGCGATTCGACCGGCCAGAATCATACGCTGGTCGGGATCTAACGTCCCCGTCCTACGCGCCTCTTTACGAATTTCACTATCCTTGCAGAGTTCTCGACAACCTTTGCGATACAACTCGGCCTGCGTGTTTGGTAGTGTTCCGCTACTCTTGAAGAGCTCGATCAAGAGGTTAAGGGTTACAGGCTTGCTGGCGAAAGCCTCGACATCTGTTTGCGAGACTTCATTCATAAACCGCTGAACATCAAGTCCGTTGGCGTTGGCCGCGGACTCAGCGTCCGCGCGGCATAGAGGCTGTAGCTCAAAAACCTGCACCGCATCATTTCCGAAGAGTTCTCTGAGTTCATCTTCGAAGCTCGGTAGTCCTTGCCAGACCGCGGTTCGGCAAGCGATGCGGAGCCTAAGCCGATCCCTCGGAAGGTTCCTCAGTTCCCGGGCTAGCAGTCTGGTTAGCGGAATCGCGGAAAAGAGCGCTTCGTCCAAGCTGTCGAGGAAAAGATTCAGGTGATATTTTGCGGACATCCAATCCCGAATAGTCGGGCCTTCAAAGATGTCTTGACGAAGACTCGAGTCAGTGCCGTACTCTCCCAAATCGAGAGATAACGTCGCATCCCCACTCTCCTTCGCATAAGTCTCCGTAAGCTTCGCCCGAGTTTCAATCTCTCTTGATTTGCCGAGGCCCGGTTCACCCAACAGCACAAGACACTGGGCCTTGGATTCAACCGATTCAAACGTCACTGGCTTTGGGTTGTACAATCGTCCGAATGCCGATTGGCATTCGTGAAGAAAACCACCGTCCCACTGAGGCTCCTCTCCCCGAGCCATCCAAAATCTGGTCCAATCGTAACGAATTGCCATGATGTCATTCTACACCGTTACGTCTCCGTCAGAGCGACGATGCGTACCATCGATCAAAGACCTAACAAGACTCTGCGTGCGCACCAACACGTTCATTCTGTGAATGTTTTTGGCAGAAGTTAACGTTTGGCAAAAATTGCTTGCGGGACCCTCCTGGAACTGCCAGAATTCAGCGCATGGAAATCGTCTTCAGCGTAAACCAGGAAGAAGATGGTGGATTCGTCGCCGAATGTCTGAGTCACGACATCTTTACACAAGGCAATACCTGGGAAGAACTGCGAGCCAATGTTCAGGAAGCCGTCAGTGCTTACTTTTTTGACCAACCAAGTCCGGCCGCTGTCAGACTACATCTCGTACGCGACGAGGTGTTTGCCGTCGCATGAAACTCCCACGCGATCTCAGCGGCGCCCAACTGGTCAAGATACTGTGCAAAAACTTCGGCTATCGCCGCATGCATCAGGTTGGCAGTCACATTGTCCTGGAGACAGATACTCCCGTCCATCATCGACTCTCTGTGCCTGAGCACGATTCCCTGCGCGTTGGAACCTTGAACTCCATTCTGATGGCAGTCGCCAGAGCCAAAGGAATTCCAAAGAGCGAGATTTTGAAATTGCTTTAGTGTTCTCTCAAATCTTCTTGAGCGCCGCTTTCCATCGCGCCCATCCCTCATCGTGAGCCTTCTTGTTAGCTTCGTTTGTATTCGGAGCTTCACCGGCTCGCATGAAGCCATGGCCCGCTCCTTCGTAGGTCACCGGCTCATATTTCTTGCCCGCGGCTTTCATCAGCTCTTCGCTCTTGGGAACCGTCGAGGTCACCCGCGCATCAGCGCCGCCGTAGAAGCCGTATACCGGGGCTTTGATCTTCGCGATTGCCGCGGCGTCATCGGGGCCCGTGCCATAAAACACAAACGCCGCGGCCAGGCTCGGACGATTCGTCGCGAAACGAAATGTCTGCGAGCCGCCCCAGCAGAATCCGCCTACCGCGACTTTGCCGTTTGCCGCCGGAAGCTTCGAAACATAATCGGCTACCGCGTTGAGGTCGGCGGTAATTTGATCCGGCGGGAGGTCTCGGATCGTCTGCCCGATCGCGGTGTTGTCTTTGAAGTCCGCAGTCCCTCCGCCTCCGGGCGCCATGCCTGAAAGAAGATCCGGCGCGATTGCGATGTAGCCGGCTTCGGCGAGTTGATCGGCGACAGTGCGAACCCAATCGCTCATCCCGAATATTTCGTGGATGACAACGACCGCGGTCGCTTTGTTCTTAACCTCGGGGTAGACGATGAAGGCGTTGACCGTGCGCGCGCCCTGTTTGACCTTGACCCATTCCTGATGACGCGGCGATTTGTCGAGCCGAGCCTTTGCCCAATCCTGCGCGCCCGCGGGCGGCGCGAAGAGGGTGAACAGGATCACCGGCATACCGATGCTCAAAGCAACTCTCAATTTATTCATGTTGACCTCCAAAATGAATCGCGACGAATGATCAAACGCGGTGCGAGGTGTCCGTCCACTGTGTGCCCGTCTCAATTCTCCGCGCTGACATTCATCTACTACCGGACTCGGCGAGAGGTCAAGCCGGTCGAGCAGTTTCTGTCGATTCTTGCTGCGCGACAATCAAAGAATCCTGCCTCGTGTTAGCCGTCGATTGTCTTGATGGCAGGTTCGTTGTAACCCAAGCGGCGCTTTGTTAAGATGCCGCAAATTCAGGAGGCTCGAGATGAAAAGCAAAACATCATTGACCAGGCGCGGGTTTATGACCAGCGCGGCGCTAGGCGCAGCTTCCGTTAGCGTCGCGTTGCCATCGGCGTTCGGCGCGACCGCGCGTGGCCGTAATAATCTTGAAGCGACGGCGGTTGATCGCGAGCCCCTGAGACTTCATCGCAATGAAACTCCGTACGGGCTCGCGCCGGCGGCGGCGGAAGCCTTGAAGGCCGCCGTCGATTCCAAGTCCTATCGCTATCCGATTGAGGAACCGAAAGCGCTCGAGGAATCAATCGCCAAACGATTTGGTCTCGAGAAGGAAAATGTCTTGCTCGCATACGGATCGATTGAAGTCCTGAAAATGGCCACCGAAGCCTTCTGCAACTCGACGCGCGCGGCAGTCGTCGCCGAGCCCACCTTCGAAGCGGTCGCCGGCTACTGCCCGTTCATTCACGCGCGCGCGATCAAGATAAAACTGAACTCGGATTACAAGCACGATCTGCCGCGAATGCTGCAAGCCAGTCGCGGCGCGGGACTGATTTTCTTTTGCAATCCATCTAACCCGGCGGGGTCGCTCATCGATAAGCATGAGACTGAGAGCTTTGTTCGCCGGCTTCCTAAAGGAGTGGTGTTGCTATCGGACGAAGCTTACGGCGAATACGTGGACACGGCTGATTACGAAAGTTGTTTGCGCTACGTCAAAGAAGGAAGGCCGGTGGTTGTCTCTCACACATTCTCGAAAATTTATGGAATGGCTGGAATCAGAATCGGCTACGCGATCGGGCGCAAGGATCTGATCGCGCGAATGGCGAAGCGGCGCATTGCCAACAATCCGAATCAACTCG
>UEXS01000953.1_pt1 | contig 13297 bp, 9 predicted proteins | sample 4301141 | NCBI WGS metagenome assembly UEXS01 (sample SAMEA4773178, study PRJEB27434) | metagenome | biome: 2259; feature: agricultural soil; material: soil | place: USA | collected 2014-09 | depth 0.25 m
ACGCTTCGATGGAACAACGTCCCGGCGATCCGATAAACGGAAAGCCGCTGATGAATGCCGCTCCCAGTCCCGCGCTCACCGGAGCGTCAAGCGTTCCTGAAAGCGAACGCGCCAACGACACGACTTGCGTCAACGTCATCGACAAGGACGGCAACCTCTTCAGCGCGACTCCTTCAGGTGCGTGGCTGCCCGCGGTTGCGGCAGGTGACACCGGAGTGCTTCTCGGGCAACGCATGCAATCGTTCCTTCTTGAAGCGGGTCATCCGAACGTGCTCGAGCCGCACAAGCGCCCCAGGGTCACGCTGACGCCGACGCTTGTTCTGAAAGACGGCAAGCCGTTTTTGGTGCTCTCAACGCCGGGCGGCGACAATCAGGATCAATCACTCATTCAAGTGTTGTTCAACATAATCGAATTCGGAATGAACGTGCAGGAAGCAGTCGAAGCGCCGCGATTTCAAACGCTGCACCTGGTCAGCTCGTTTGACGATCATCGGTTCAACCCGGGTGTGTTGAATCTCGAAGATCGAATTTTGAAACCGATCCTGGATGATCTGGCGGCGCGCGGACACAAAGTTGAAGTGCAAACGGCCTGGGGAAATCCTTCCGCGCCGACGGTGATCAGGTTTTACAGCGAATCGGGCGTGATCGAAGCGGGCGCGGATCCGCGCCGCGGCCGCTACGCGATCGCATGGTGAACGGGCAGTGGGCAGTGGGCAGTGGGCGGTAGGCAGTGGGCAGCCCGTGAGATTGTTATGGCGGTTAGGAACTACAGTGAGTTGATTGCCTGGCAGAAGGCTATGGATCTGGTAGCGATGGTCTACGCGAGCACAAAAGCTTTTCCAAAAGAGGAGCTGTATGGACTGACCAATCAACTCCGGCGCGCTGTCGTTTCTGTACCATCAAACATCGCTGAAGGTCAGGGGCGGAAGTCGACAAACGAGTTCGTGCGCTACTTGTCGATCGCTCACGGATCACTGCGCGAAGTCGAGACCCAAATACTGATCGCCGAGCGGTTGGGATACTTGCTGGCGCCAGCATCGCGCGAGTTAATGAACTCAGCAAGCGAAGTTGGCAGATTGATCAACGGCCTAATTAATTCACTCAAGAGGCACGAATGATGATCAACGCTGCTGCCTCCAACTACCCACAGCCTACAGCCTGCTGCCCACTGCCCACTGCCTGCTGCCCACTGCCCACTGCCCACCGCCCACTGCCAACTGCCCACTAACCAATGCATCCAATTCAAATCCTCAAGCTCGTCGGGTTTGCCACAGGAGCGGCGCTGCATCTCTACATCGCGTGGCTCATCTGGAAGCGGCGGCTCGGGTCGAGCGACCGGCTCACCCAGCCCGTGCGATTGATCACCGTCGTCAATCTCTGTCTTGCCGTCTGGTTTCTCGGAAACCTGTTCATCACGTTTCACCTGTTGCTCTTAAGACAAGAGCGGCTCACCGCATTGTTGCGAGCGTGGGATACTCTGGCGATGATCGGAGTCGCGCTGCTGCCCGCGGCTTTGCTTCACGCGCACGTCGGATTCTGGGCGTCACTTGATAAGTACCAGCGCCTCAAACCGCATCACGTAAGATGGATCGGCGCGGCGCTCTACCTGCCGATGCTGTTCCTGCCGTACGCGATTTATAAGATCACCACCGGCGAATATCGCCCTTACCTGATCGATCTTCGCGTGCTGCTGATTCCTTATTCTGTGTGGTACGTGCTGGTGATGATTGCCTCAGCAGCGCTCGACTGGTCGATGAGGGATCGGCTCGACGAAAGCGCGGTGCGCGAACGAGCATTCTTCAAACGGCTCGCCGTGCTGTTGATTCTGAACGGTGCTTTTGAATTCATCGTCGTCGCCATTCTGCGATCCGGGCCCGACGATCTACCGTGGATTCTATTCATCCTGTCGTCATTGTTTCCGATCTTCTTCGTCGCGTATCACGTCTATCGCTACAAGCTGATCGACGTCGCGGTTAAAGGAAGCCTGGTCTACGCGATGTTCGCGGTGGTGTTCATCGCGGTGTACACCTACGGCGTCAGGCGAGTGGATCAGTTTCTTGTCGATCGATTCGAGATCACGCCTGGTGTAGTCGAGGTGATCCTGATACTGGGGATGGTTGCGCTTGCGGGCCCGTTGGTGCGAGTCATCGATCGAATGGTGGCTCGACTCTTCGCGAGCGAGATCGGGTTGTATCGCGATGTTGTCCGGCAGGTATCGACAGGCGCTGAAGGCTTCGGCGAACTCGCGTCGTTGATTCGCTACACGGAAGAAACGATCAGACGCGGACTCGAAGTAACAAACGTTCGAATACTTCCTTCCGCCGGAGTAGCGGAGGGCGCCGAACGCCGGCTCTCGCAAAAGATGATTGAGCGAAGCGCCGACGTGATCGAAACGGACAGCGATCTGGAAGCCGCCGGCGCAACGATCGCGTATGCGTTGAGGCGCGAGAGTGAACTCGTCGGAATGCTGTTGATCACGGCCGAGCCGCATACTCTGACTTCGGAGAAACGCGCGATACTCGACGTGCTTGCGTCGCAGGTTGCGGTTGAGGTTGAGACTTGCCGGCTGATCGAAGAGAAGGTTCGATTGGAACGCGAGCTTGCGAGCCGCGAGCGATTGGCGACGCTTGGACAGATGGCGGCGCAGGTTGCGCACGAAGTAAAGAACCCGCTGTCTTCGATCAAGTCGATTGCACAAGTGATGCGCGAAGAGGAATCACTGAAAGGCTACGATCAGGATCTGAGCTTGATCGTCAACGAAATCGATCGGTTGAATAGAACGGTGTCGCAGTTGCTGGCGTTCTCGCGGCCGAGCCATGCTGACTCGCGCCCGGTCGAGCTTAAGGAGTTGATAAGCTCAACGATGACGTTTGCGAGTGGCGAAGCAAAGGAGCGCGATGTTGATTTGATCGTCGAATCCGAATGCGATTTGACGTTGACGGGCGTTCAGGCTGGAGCGTTGCGTGAAGCGTTGAGCAATCTTGTTTTGAACGCGATTCAAGCGACGGACCCCGGCGGGGAAGTGAAGATTCATGCGACCGTCGAAACGTCCGTCAACTCGCGCGGTCAGTCGTTGCCTGGAAGAAAAGCGCTTGTGCTCACAGTCACAGACTTCGGCCCCGGGATTTCGGCTGAATCACATCAACGAGTGTTCGAGCCTTTTTACTCGACGAAGTCGCGCGGAACAGGGTTGGGTCTTGCGATCGTTCAGCGAAGGGTTGTCGAGCTTGGCGGCACGGTAGAGCTAACAAGCCCGGTCAACAACGGTAGCCGCGGCACTTGCTTTCGTGTTATCGTCCCGTTCCCGAACGAACAATCAGAGAGGGCGCCGCGAAGATAACCCATCCCCAAGATTTTGTGGGCGGTCTGCATGATGGCTACCAGATATTGCTTGACTGGCGGATGGGGACTGAGATAATACTGGCGCGGTAACCCGTATTCTCCATCGCGAAATATCGTTCGAACGCTCAAGGCTATTCAATGGCAGACGGTCTTCCAAACGAACATTCGGTGTTCGAGCATCGCAAGCTGAATGACATCTACGACGAAGTCCGCGACGTCTACCTTCGCTATCCGCAGCCTTGGGTTATTGGCTACAGCGGAGGAAAAGATTCTACAGCGGTCGTTCAGCTTGTATGGAAGGCTTTGGAGAAGCTTCCTCCAGAAGATCGGCAGAAGCCGGTTTTCGTGATAGCTTCGGACACCAAAGTCGAGACACCAGTGATCGTCGACTACATCGACAACACTCTGCGCCGCATCAACGAGAAGGCGCAACGCACGGGCATGCCGTTCCGAGCCGAAAAAGTTTTGCCCACTCTTAACAACAGCTTTTGGGTTAACCTCATCGGTCGCGGGTACCCCGCGCCGACATCCCGCTTTAGATGGTGCACGGATCGACTTAAGATCGACCCCGCTAACAGATTCATTGAGGCGAAGGTTGCTCAATACGGCGAAGTCATAATGGTGCTCGGCGTTCGCAAGACCGAGAGTTCAACGCGCATGCAGCTAATGAATACCTACCAGGTGAAGGGACACATCCTTCGCCGTCACTCGTCGCTGTCTGGCGCCTACGTCTACGCACCAGTTGCTGACTTTTCCACTAACGATGTTTGGACGTATCTGCTTCAGACAAAATCGCCGTGGGGGAGCAACAACAGAGACTTGGTGACGCTTTATCGAAATGCAAGTGCGGGCGAATGCCCCCTTGTCATCGACGACACGACGCCCACCTGTGGCAACAGTCGTTTCGGATGCTGGGTGTGCACGGTCGCGACTCGCGATTCGTCAATGGAGGCGCTCGTCGACAAAGGCGAGGAATGGCTTGAACCATTGCTTGACTTCCGGGAGTGGCTGGCGACAACAATTGACCCCGCGCGCAAGCGCGAGTTCAGAGATATTAAGGGGCGCGACGGTCGAGTGATTCTGAAGAAGAAGGATGGAAAGCCGGCCGCTCGCACCTACAAGCTCGAAGCCAGCAAGCAGATGATTGAAAAGGTGCTACGAGCCCAGCTATTGATTCGTAAGAACGGTCCTGACCCAAACGCAACGCTCATCTCTGAAGAGGAACTCCACGAGGTTCGCCGCCTGTGGCGAACTGAGAGGCAGGATTGGGAGGACTCGGTCCCACTTATCTTCAGAGACGTGAACGGCTACGACTTGGATTGGCCGATGGATGATAACGGACAGTTTAATACCGAGCAGAAAGCGGTTCTTGCGAGTATCTGCGATGAAAATGGCGTACCCTTCGATCTTGTAGCCAAATTGCTGGAAGCCGAACGGAATGCGAACGGTCCAGCGAGACGCACCGATATTCAAAAGACTCTAGCACGTGTCTTAGCTCAGGAGTGGCGCGGAGAAGAAGAGATACTAGCTGAGGAACAGTTTCAGTTGACTCTGGTTTGAAACATGCGTTTGCTCCAGCTTACAGTCGAAAACTTTGGGGTCTTTAAAGACTATCACACCTTTGACCTCACACCCGTGCGCACCCCGGACGGGAAACATCGGCCAATGACTGTGGTTATTGGTCCCAACGGTGTGGGCAAAAGCACTCTCTTCCAAGCAATGCGATTGGCGCTCTATGGACAACTAGCCTTGGGAGACCGGACCGGCCGGCAGGCGTACAGCGATTTCATGCTTTGTCGAATGCACCGCTATCATCGTAACGGTGAACCCGTGGTCTGCGATCGTGCTAGCGCTGCCCTCACCTTTCAATACTATGAGTCTGGAAAAGAACTGCACCTCAGCGTCGAGCGTTCTTGGGAACGAAGGGGCTCCAATGTCTTCGAAGCGGCGCTGCGAGTGTTACGGGATGGAGAAACACCGGATGTCAGCGCAAGCGACTACCAGAGTGTGATCAACGATTTGATTCCACCGGGCGTTGGATCGGTCTGCTTCTTCGATTCAGAGCAAATGGATGCGCTGTCCAGCCCGGATCAACTAAACGTCGCCCTCGCTGACGCTTTCCAACGGCTCTTTGGTATCGACGTCGTCGAACGATTGGTAACTGACCTTGACCGCTTCACATATGTGCGCTCGGGTGGGGAGAGAACTAAGGCACGTCTCAAGGCCACGCGCTCCAAGCTTAGACCTCAGATTGAAATCCTAGATGCGCAAGCGGCAAGATTAAGAACTGAAGCTGATTTGTTGGCAACACGTCAACGCGACACCAGAGCACAACTAGCGTTGCACGTGGGACTGCTTGCGGGGGCGGAGGGGATAGACTCGATCAGCAAACCAGTGCTCGAAGCTAAGCGATCTGACCTCCAAAAGGAAATAGAGAAAGTATCTGACCAGCTTCGCGAAATGTGCGGAGAGCTCCTTCCGTTTGCGCTCGCGCCAAACCTCTGTCGAAGCCTCAGTGGGCGGCTTGACGAAGAGGCAGAGCGGAGGCGATACCAAGCCGCCAACGCGCTGTGGCGCGAACGCGTAGGACGCGTTCGGAATATGCTCGAAAGCGATAGCCTCTGGGAGGGGACCGGGCTGAAAAAGAAGAATCGCGACCTCGTTGCACAGCGGCTCCTTCGTCAGCTTCGAGGATTGTCTAAGCGCAATAAGAGTACCGAGTCCACGTTCATACATAACGTCTCGGACCCGGAGCGGGAACAGCTTCAGAGCTGGATCTCACACGTCTTACGCGTTGTACCGGGTCAGGTTCAGTCGGTATGCGCTCAGTTGCAGAATCTTATTGCTGAGCAACGCGACATTGAGACGAGGATAAAGCGAGCTCCGACTGAGGACCTCGCTGATCAGATGCGTGTCGAGGTCGCAGGACTCGAAGCCCTGCTCGCCGATCTAGCGGAAAAGCACACGGAGCTAACGCGCCAAATCGCCGTACTGCAGTATAAGCGAGACGAAGGCGATCGAAAGCTGGGAGAAGCAACCGACCAGCTAAGGAAGTATCGCGAGCACGACTTTGCCAATAGAAGCAGGATGGCGCTACGCGCGTATAAGGATGCCTTAACTCGTCGGCAGATTGTTGCACTCGAGCTGGCCCTAGTCGCTTGCTTTAACCGACTCTGCAGGAAGGAACACTTGCTAGCCTCCGTCCGCGTTGACCCATTAGACTTTAAGATCTCGCTTAACGGTCCTGACGGCGGCTCTATTGCCTTAACGAGTTTCTCGGCGGGGGAGCGCCATTTGTTTGCACTCGCTTTGTTGTGGGCGTTGCGGCAGGCTGGGGGGCGGCAGTTGCCGCTTGTCATAGATACGCCGCTCGCGCGCCTTGACGATCTTCATCGGCGCCGGTTGATTCACGATTATGTCCCTGCAGTCAGCGACCAAGTGCTGTTCTTAGCAACGGACACTGAACTCGATGATGGGCTAATGACTGATGCAGGGAGCCAACTTGCGCGAGTGCATCGGCTCAGATACGACGAGCAACATGAGGAAACTGTGGTGACCACGAGTGATTCATCATCAAATAGGAAACCCAGTCTTGTAACCTTGGCAGGAAGGAGCTAGCAAAGTGTCTTTTAGCCGCATCTACGTTGGTAAAGATGTCGATTTCCGCCTGCGAAATTTGAAGGCTCGCACGGGACTTACGCCGAATTTGCTTTGTCGGTTGGGGTTCTGCTTGTCACTGGTTGAGCCGGGCATACCCGACCCGGAGCTCTACTCGGATGGCCAAGCTCGCGAGTTCAACCGGTACACGCTAACTGGGCAGTGGGACTTGTTCTTCTTCTCACTTCTTCGAGAGCGATTGGCGCAAGACGGTCTAGATCCAGAGGCAAACCTCGAAGGACAGTTTAAGGCGCACCTAAGCAGAGGCGTCTTGCTCCTCTATCAACGACTCAAGAACATGGGCGACCTGCCCTCGCTGGTGACGAATGCCCATCTGAGTGTAGGGACAAAGTGATAATTGGCTGGTCATTGGAGAATCAGATTGAGAGAACGTTAAAGGCTCTATTAACTCAAACCGTGAGCCCTAGAGGAGAGTGATGTGAGTCTTAGTTTACCTTGTCTTGTTCCTCACAACGAATCAGTAACCTCAACCAGATTCCACAATGGCTGCCCCTGCTCGTCCAGCAACCGCCTGCGCAATTCATGGATGCCCGCGTTAGCGTATTCCTCGGCTATTGACAGAACCTGTTCCTCGCTACGCAACACATTAACGTCTCCACTGCTCGCAATGGCGACCGCTTTGAGCAGAGGAATATCCGTTTGTGGGGTGAACTGGGCCCATCGGAAGATCGTTAGTCGCTTTCCAGTCAATCGCCGTGGTTCGCCTAGCTGGTAACCCAAGGCCGCAGCATACATGAACACATCCTTCATTGTGCGAAAGGGCACACTAACGGGGTCGGTTCCTTCGGTCAAACGCTTATATACCTCGTGCATGCCTTCATCGATGACTACTGTGTCGCGGGTCGGTAACATTTCGTTCATCGTGTAACCTCAACGATATCTGTGCAACTTGTCGCGCGGTTGAACTCCAATCGATATTCGGCCCCGATTCGAGGCTCCAAATTGGCGCGCGCTTGGTCACGCAGCTCCTCATCGGTCACGAACAGCACCAACTGATCCGTCAGTTCGGGTACGTGCTCAGTGATGTTATTGCGATGCTGCGACGAGAGCCTTCCGAAGGGCGTGTCCATCACGAGCGGTGCTTCTTCCTCTGATACACGGGACATCGCAGTGATAAATGAGAGGCTCAGCACCTGACGCTCGCCCGCTGAAAGGTCAGGTCGCGCAGAGAGCCCGTAGCGGTCTATTACATCGAGCTTATAGTCCGGCCCCAACTTGATGTCTTGGAAGTGGCTGTCTTTCCAAACTAGAAGTTTGAAGACCTCTTTGGTCTTGGCTTCTATGCGCTCGCGCATCTCATCGGCGAAGGTCTGGTACATTTGATCGATAGCATCAGCGGAGCGCTGCGACAGGCTCATCTTGCGAGTCAGCACATCTTCCCTCGTTTGGTCTTTCTTCGCTGCGTCGATTTTCTTCTTCAACGCAGCAAGTTCTAGTGCGAGCGATTCGAGACGAGTCTCTAACGAACCCTGTTCGAGTTTGTAACTCTCTATGTCTGCTCGAAAGTCTTCGCGTTGTTTTTCCAGGCTACTGATCTCTTCCTGTGGGGAGCCCTTTAGCTGCCGGCTTACGTCGTCTAGTTGCTCTTCAAGCCCGCGGATTATGTCCGTAAGGTCCGCGCGGCGCTCCATTGAACGGTTCAGAGTTTCCTTCAGCGACTGGGCTCGCTCGCTAAACGGGCGAAGTGCCGCTGCAGTGTCAAGCACGTTGTCCTCAAGCGAACCAGGCAAGCTGCTCTCCATCAATGCCATCAACCTGCGGTGTTCATCACCACCAACATCGAAGGGGCGTCCACAAATACATTGCATGCGCTCTAGGAGATCCTGGATGAATTGTTGGCGAATGCTGCTTGGGATTTCACCGCGCTCTCGCTTCCCGTCAAGGACTGACCGAGCCTTCTCGACAGCCGACTGTGCGATAACGATGAAGCCAGTGGTAGCCAGATCACGGATGCTACTCACCAATTGATCTGACTCTGACTGACGCGTCCGTAGTTCGCCATCCAAGATATCGCGTTGATGTGCCAGACCACTGGCGCTCTGCATTTCTCTTAGGCGACCGTCAATATCCGAGATTTTGCGCTTGGCGGACTCGATCTCCCGTTCCAGATCTTCCTTCCGCGCAATAGCCTTTTGCTTCTCGTCGAGATGCCTCTCTTCTTGTTCAACAAGTTCATGCAGTTCACCCCGCGAAATGTTCTTTAACTCCTTTCGATATTCGTTTGCTACGGCCTGCAGGTGGTTGCGCGTACGCTCTAGCACCTCCAGCTTGAGCACATTGTAGATTGCGTACCGTACCTGCTCGTTTTCCTCCGGTCGCGCGAAATCATCGATCTTCTCTCCGTCGAAAATAAAATAAGTCCGCACGTTGCTGGGAAGAATTGAGTTCATTCTGCCGATCGGATTCTTAACCGGTTCCGCTTGCCCGTCCCGCCTTATGCGCATCATTGTGAAGTCATCCAAGTTCGCGGCCGAAACCGATCCGTCCGGTCTTTTCTCGCCAACAAGTCGGCGCGATACAAGGTAACGCTCACCATCATGAATAAAGGCTAGTTCAACTGAAGTGGATATGGTCTCGCCTTCACCCGCGACGCTCACTGCTTCTTTGCTCATCAACTCGCCCGTGTTAGAAGCAACCTCACCGTACAGGCACCAGTTGATCGCGAGAAACAACGAAGTCTTACCTGCTCCGTTAACACCGTGAATAACTGTCACGTTGCGCGTGGAATCCCTTGAGAAGTTGAGACGCTGCTTGCCGTGATACTGACGGAAGTTCTCAAGCGTGATGCGATCAAGCTTCATTTTTCACCGCCTCATCTATGATTTGTTTGATTGCATCTTTGACGTGAGGGCGCTCCATACTTATACGTTCTTGTTCTAGATCGATGACCTCGGCAATGACCTTTCTTACGTCCTCGTCATAGTCTCTAAATAGATTAATCACACGGTCCTTGATCATAGCTCCTCCTAGAAGTCCATCAAGCCATAGCGGCTCGCGATCTGCCAAATCACGTCCATTGCCTGATGCTTGTTCAGAGCGGGTGCGGCGAACTCCTTGAAGCGCTGAAGCTCACGGCGAACGATGCTACGCTCAGAGGACAACGTCGCAGAGTCCTGAGATGACAAAGCGCTTGATGGAACTGTTATCAGGTCGTAGATAATCGAGAAGTCCTTGCCAGGCGCTATCCGGAGAATACGTCCACGCCTCTGTATGAACTCCCGCGGATTGCTGCTGCTCGCGAGGATGAAAGCCGTGCGTGTGCTTGGCACGTCGACTCCTTCATCGAGGCACTTCATCGCAACGAGACCTTGCAGACTTCCACTCGCAAAATCGGCAAGGAGTTGTTGGCGCTCGTTCGGACCTTCTTCGGCAGTGAAACGGTGGACCAATAGACCCTTCTCCCAACCAAGCAGTTGCAACACTTCATCGATTTGACCTGGCGCGCAGTAGAACAGCGCGTGGTCAATCCCATCTTGCGCGTCGACGAGACCTGACAGTGCTTCGAGTTTGTTCGCGGCTCTGTTCAGCAGCTCGGCGCGCCGAATAAGCAGAAGTTTCAAGGTTTCCTGTGCATCTTCATTATCGCTATTCATCAACCGTGCGATCTTTGCCGACAGCTCTTCGTAGCGCTCCATTTCTTCATCGGTGAGCGCGACAAGTTGGGGGTAATAATAGTAGGGCGTTAGGCTCAACCCGATGGCTCTCTCGAGCGGGAATGTAAAAACGGTCTCTCCAAAATAAGAGCGGAGCGCCTGCGTACCCGTATCATCGAACCAGCGGTCCGGCGTAGCCGATAAGGCAAGCCGAAACGGAACGTTGGGCGGATAACTATTCCTACCCCGCTCGGCGCCTAGATGGTGAGCTTCGTCTGCGATTAGAAGTGACGGGTCATTGAGCCGCGCAATGCTGCGTTGAAATTCATTGCTGATAAAAGTCGTGTGAGTGGTAATCACCGAGATGAAGCGGCGATACCCGCCGTTGTACTCGACGATTTGATGATTGAGATCGTCAAGCCATCGCGCCTTGCTTTGATAGGCGAGAACTGGCCGATAGCCAAAGGCTGTCGCTTCGTCGTTCCACTGGTCAACCAGATGTTGATACGGTGCGGCGATGATAACAGCAAGCCTCCTCTCTCGTTCGAAGAGACGGGCTGAGCCGGCCAACGCAGTGATTGTCTTGCCAGTGCCGGTGGCCATCTCGAAAAGACCTCGGCAGTCGTGATTGAACCACACGTCGATCGCATCAAGCTGGTAATCCCGAAGCGTCATAGTGTCGGGAACGCGAGGCTCGACAGGCTTGTAAGCAGCAGCCGAGGGATCGAGTATCTCGGGTTCACTTAGCCACGGAGGCTCCGGGTAAGGCCGTTCGCCAGTTCGAAGCTGCAGTATTTGCTCACGAGCAGCTTCCGGAATATCAAACACGCGAACATTAGGATCGAGGTTCTCCCACAATAGTTCGAATCGGGCCGCATCGGCTTCAACTAGTGGCGCAAACGCTGGGTTCAAAGAAGAGAATACTTTGATCGATTCGTAGTTGCGGGTTCCCTGAATGCTGTCGTTATACGAACCATTGAAGCTGATACGATTTCCGTCGGTGTCCCCGAAGATACCAAACTTATCGTGAAAGTCACCTCGTTCAAGTTTGTTTCTTGGCAATGCGAGCTTGAACGTCAGTATCTTGTCAGCCACCATCCAGGCCAGAGCAGAACGAGTCTCCTCTTCCAACACATTCTGCAAATCAGCGACCGCGCGTCTCATCGCTTCACGTAGCCTTGAATCACTCCGGGCGCTGTCACCAGCCTGCATTGCTTCCCAATCAGCCTCATCCAGAACCGGGCTTGTCACCCATCTCGCGCGACCGCAGTTTGCAGCGAACTTCACCATTCCTTTGCCCGCAACTCTGAGCCATCCAGAGGTAAAGAATCCGACCCCACGATCGTACATGATAGATTCTGACAAGACAGGGGTGAAGAATCCTTCGATGAGATCGCTCGATGACGAATCCATCGTTGTTGGTAGAAGCAAGTTCGCGAGTGACATTACCAACTCCCCTCGACGAGACCTGTATCAAAGACTGATCGAATAGGAGCGAGCGAGACCCGAAAAAGACCGCGTCAGCCAGTGGAAGGCGCGATTCTACAACCTACAACATCCAAGTGTAAAGCAAACCGCGCTTCTTTGGGATCATTCAATCGCGGGGTGATTCCGCTCTCCGGCAGTACGAATCGGAGTCGATCAGAGTATGGGCTTACGCTACGCGGCGCCTAACGAAGCGGGTCGTGATCATTAATGCGCACCAGACAAATCCAGTCATCGCCATTATCGCCCAACCGAATTGCTCGACCATCGATGAGAAGCGCCCGACAACGCCGCCTACCAGCCAAGCGCTGAAGAAGGTCATAGCCGCAAGCCGCCTCGCCCAGCGCACCTGATTCGATATCTTTATCCGGCGAAGCTCGGCCTCGAGAAAATCATCGTCGTCCATCAAGCGTTCGTAGTAGCGAGCTTCGCGAACTGCCATTCGAGACAGCGCTACATCTTCGCTTGAAGCGGCGGCGTGATAAAAGTGCGCGACGTGAGCGAGCTTGCCGTCGCGAAGCGCGATCTCCGCGAGCCCGATGTTCGCGCGAAACCGGGCCGGGTCGAGCGCCAGCGCGCGCCTGAAACATTCGCTCGCGCGCTTGAAATCAGTCCGCTCAAAAAACGCTTCGCCGATTCGCTCGAGCAGCGCCGGTTCGTCCCCCGCAAGCCGCGAAGCCAATCTCAAACACGCGTCCGATCGCTGAAGCAATCGAGTGTCTTCTGTCTGCGCCGTTGAGTGGAACAACCGCGACATCTCGTAAAGCAGTTGCGGATTGCGCGGCTCTTTTTCGTAAGCGACGCGAAAGTAACTCGACGCCTGCGCGAGCTTCCCCGCAAGCCTGAGCGAGTTACCCAGGCGGCGAAGCAACGGCGCGGGCATCGCAGCTATGTCGCTCTTAAGAACGGGCGAGCCTTTCAACGCCTTGCCCGTTTCGAAGTATTCGTAGATCTCCGACGAGCGCGGGTCGAGCTTATGCGGACCAACCGCGCGCACCAGCGCCTTCATGAACGGCGCGTACGTCGAGCGATGCGAGCGCACTACTATCTCTGTGCCGGCCCCGCTTATGCGAGTGTGATAACTGATTCGCGCATCGCCGGTCGCGAAGCTCAGCCTCAACGTTTCGGTGGTGATCGACTCGATGTCCGGTACCGAAAGGCGGCGTTGAACGCGGAACAGATGCGTCAGCAGAAAAGCG
>UEXS01000380.1_pt1 | contig 13241 bp, 10 predicted proteins | sample 4301141 | NCBI WGS metagenome assembly UEXS01 (sample SAMEA4773178, study PRJEB27434) | metagenome | biome: 2259; feature: agricultural soil; material: soil | place: USA | collected 2014-09 | depth 0.25 m
AAAGCGGCGCCGCGCGGCTCGCGTTAGAACTCTACGGTCTCACGGGATCTGTAAAAGAGTTGACCAGCGAGCGCGATCAAAACTTTCTTGTCCGAGCCGGATCCGGAGAACATTTTGTTTTGAAGATCGCCGCCGCCGCTGAGCTGAGAGAGACGCTCGAATTTCAGAACTCGGTGATGTCGCATCTTCAAGCGCGAGTTATGTCGGGATTCATTCCTCACGCACTTCCAACGAAATCGGACGAGAAAATCGCTACGGCATTTGACGCAAAAGGTGCGTGTCACTTTGTCCGGCTTGTTACGTACCTTCCCGCATTATTGCTGGCAGAAGTCAATCCGCATACACCGGAACTCCTGCGCGGGCTCGGCACGTTGCTTGGAGAAATTGACAAGGCACTCGAATGGTTCTCTCACCCGGCGATGAGCCGAGACTTGAAGTGGGACTTGCAAGGCGCGCTGTGGATCCAAGACTACACTCATCACATCGAGGATCCCGTGCGCCGCGAGATCGTCGAGCATTTTATTCGCCAGTTTGAGAACAGCGTAGTAGCGCAAGCTGCCAGCTTGCGAACCTCGGTCGTCCACAATGACGCGAACGACTACAACGTGCTTGTGACGGACGATGGAGATGGAAACACGCGAGCCGCGGGGATTATCGACTTCGGAGACATGCTGCACACATACACCGCGAGCGAAGTCGCGGTTGCCGCGGCATACGCGATGCTCGACAAAGCTGATCCGCTCGCGGCCGCGTGCCAGATCGTCGCCGGGTATCACGAAGCCTTTCCGCTGACTGAATTCGAGCTTGAATGTCTTTACTCGTTGATCTGCATGCGGCTCGCGGTCAGTGTCACGAATTCGGCGCTTCAACAGAAGCTGCATCCCGACAACGAGTATCTGCTTGTGAGCGAGCGCCCCGCTTGGGAGTTGCTCGAAAGGCTCTACAAGGTTTCACCGTCGCTGCCTCATTATCTGTTCCGTCGCGCCGCGAAGCTTGAACCATGTCCCGAACGCGCGCCGGTTGTTGATTGGCTCAAGCGAAACGGTGACTCGATCGGTCCAGTGATTGATGTTGACCTGACAGGTGATTTGAACGGCGTTCGTAGTCCGGCCTTCAGGCGGAAGTTTGTAAACGAGTTAGAATCGCGGGAACGTTACGACCTTCCGCCTGAAGGCCGGACTACAAACGTAGTTGTATTTGATCTCAGCGTCGGGAGTCTCGAGTTCAGCGATCTGGCCGAACTTGCAGACAACGACGCATTCACCGGCAAGATTTTTCGGCGAATGAAAGAAGCCGGCGCTCGCGTGGGCATCGGCCGCTACAACGAAGCTCGTCTGCTTTACACCAGCGACGTTTTCGCAAGCCGGGGCGGCGAGAACCGCACGATTCACATCGGCATTGATTTGTTCATGCAAGCCGGCTCGCCGGTGTTCGCGCCGATGGACGGGGTCGTTCACAGTTTCGCGAACAACCGAGCGCCGCTCGATTATGGCCCGGCGATCATCCTCGAACATGAATTCGATGAAGGCCGTCTGAAGTTCTTTACTCTGTACGGTCACTTGAGCGAAGACTCCCTGGAAGGACTCTATCCCGGTAAGCCGATCAAGCGCGGCGACCGGATTGCGAGCATCGGCGCGCCTCCAACAAACGGAGGGTGGCCGCCGCATCTTCATTTTCAAATCATCTGCGACATGCTCGGCATGCAGGGAGACTTTCCCGGAGTCGCGCTTCCAAGTCAGCGAGATGTCTGGCTGAGCATCTGTCCCGACCCGAACTTGATTCTCGGAATCCCGGAAGACCTGTTTCCCCCGCCGAGCTTGAGTTCTGGTCAGATTCTCGAATCGCGCCGTGCGCACGTCGGCCCTTCGCTGAGCATCGCGTATCGAAAGCCGCTTCATATCGTTAAGGGATTCGGGCAGTACCTCTACGATGACGAAGGCCGGCGTTATCTCGACTGCGTGAACAACGTCGCGCACGTTGGGCATTGTCATCCGCGAGTCGTAGAAGCAGCCGAGCGGCAAATGCGCGCGCTCAACACCAACACTCGATATCTTCACCAGAACATCGTGCGCCTCTCCGATCGACTCACCGCTACGATGCCCGAGCCGTTGAGTGTTTGTTTCCTTGTGAACTCGGGCAGCGAAGCGAATGAACTTGCGTTGAGACTCGCGCGCGCTCACACGCGAGCTACGGACATTATTTGTGTTGATGGCGCTTATCACGGGAACACGACGACGCTCGTCGAGATCAGCCCCTACAAGTTCGACGGCCCTGGCGGCGAAGGCGCGCCTTCGCACGTTCACAGGGTAACGATGCCCGACACCTATCGAGGCCCGTTCAGAGCTGACGATCCGAGTGCCGGCCAGAAGTACGCCGCTGATGTTAAGCGCGCGCGCGAAGAAATCAATGATGCGGGCAAGCGAGTCTCGGCATTCATCTGCGAATCGGCGTTGGGCTGCGGCGGCCAGATCATTTTGCCCGATGGTTATCTGAGGGAAGCGTTCGCTCACGTGAAACGCGCGGGCGGCGTGTGCATAGCCGACGAAGTGCAAACTGGTCTTGGCCGAGTCGGCTCACACTTCTGGGCGTTCGAAACACAGGGCGTGATTCCTGACATCGTGACCATCGGCAAGCCCCTCGGGAACGGGCATCCGCTCGCGGCGGTGGTGACGACTCCGGAGATCGCGGCTTCGTTTGATAACGGCATGGAATACTTCAACACGTTCGGCGGCAATCCGGTTTCGTGTGCGGTTGGCCTGGGGGTGTTGGACGTGATCGAAGAAGAGAGCTTGCAAGAGAACGCAGTGAAGGTCGGCGCTTATTTGAAGTCTGAGCTTGAAGCGAAGAAGAGCAAGCATCCGCTGATTGGCGAGGTGAGAGGTATGGGTTTGTTCATCGGAGTCGAGTTGGTACTCGATCGCGAGACTCTTGAGCCCGCAGCCAAGCAAGCGGCTTACGTCGTAGAACGGATGAAAGAGTCTGGCATTCTGATCAGCACCGATGGTCCGCTGCACAACGTGCTTAAGATCAAACCACCGATTGTATTCTCAAACCTCGATGGTGATCGACTCGTGGCCAGGCTCGGCGATTTGTTTGCGGAGACTTTCTTACAATCACACTAGGAGGCGCTTATGATTCGCAGTAGTTTCGTTCTTTGCTTGGTCGTGGTGTTCTGCTTTTCCGGCGTTGCTCACACCAGCCGCTCCTTCGAACAAAAGGAAGTTGATGAGGCGATTAAGAACTTCTTGTCTGTGCAAAGCACTCAAGGCGAGGATGCGCAATCAGTTGGCAACGCAGTGTCCGATCTCAACGGCGACGGAAAGCTGGAGATAGTGTTGTTGTGGGTACTGCTGGGTCCGACCTATTCGAGCAATTCACTGACGGTTTTTTCGAAGACCGCCGCCGGATATAAACCAGCGGCTTCATTCCCGCTGATGGGCATAGCTACAAACCTTGCCTCAGTGAATGGAGGAATAATCCGAGTTGATCAGCAGGTTTTTGCAAAGAACGATCCGCGCTGTTGTCCAAGTATTAAGAAGCAGATGAAATATCGTTGGGTGGGCAAGAAGATTCTCGAAGTGAAGAGGTAATCGGTTTTTTCTTGACTCCGGTTTATCGTTGCGCTAACATCCGGCCCGCTTCGCGCAGATGTTTTTGAAATTCCCCAGAGCGACGAGAAGTCTTGAGCAGCACCTCGTGAAAGCTTGATAGAGAAGCCGCAAAGAGATGCTCGCAATAATGCGAGCACCCCTTTGCGGCTTTTTTCTTCGGCGTCGATGTGCAGATCAGCAGCGTACCGGGATGACTCGCCGGCTCAACGCGCGAACGTGAATGAGCAGGAGGAGGATCCTATGTCGATGTCACAAGGCAGGGTCAAGTGGTTCAGCAACGCAAAAGGGTACGGGTTCATCGAGCAACCCGGAGGCGCAGACGTGTTCGTTCATTACTCAGCGATCCAGGAAGAGGGCTACAAATCGCTCAAGCAGGGCGAGACCGTGGAGTTCGAAGTTGTCGAAGGCCCCAAGGGACCGCAGGCAGAAGCCGTCAAGAGAGTTTAGGCGTTCTCAATCGCAAAAAAGACAACTGGCCTCGCTCCCCGGAGCGGGGCTTTTTTCGCGCCCGCTCAAATCTTGCGCGCAACAAATAAATCGATTCTCGAGACTCAATTCTTACCCGCGATAGCCACTGATTCGTCGAAACCCTGGACACAATGCCGTTGGCGCTGATGCCGGGGAACCGGCGTCGCCTTCCTTGAATGAGGTCACGCGGTCCGGTCACACCCACCGGCGCAAACAGATTTCACAACGCAGGTCTTCGTCCGGCCCACGGTTTCGCTTTTTCGAGCTGCGCCGCCAGACGAAGCAACGTCGCCTCGTCGCCAAACCTACCCGAGAACATCACGCCGACCGGCAAGCCGTCGCGCGTCCAGTGCAGCGGAACCGACATCGAAGGCTGTCCAGTCACGTTGTACAACGCGGTGTAAGGCCCGAACTCGGTTATCTCTTTCGTGAACGCCTGCATACTCTCGGGCGTTAAGCTCAGGACACCCAGCCGAACCGGCGGCTTCGCGAGCACAGGACTCAGTATGACATCGTACTTGTCCTGAAACTTCGCCATCGCAAGTCCGACTTGATGGGTAGCGGCGATGGCCTGCGAATACGCAACAACGCTGGTCCTCTTGCCGGCCTGGCCCATCGACCAGGTCACCGGCTCAACGTCGTTTTCGGTCACCGCTCGCCCAAGCGTCTTCGCCGCATCCGCCAGGGTTCTTGCAATTGATACATTGATCACGGTAATGAATGCCTCACGCATCGGGCCGTTTTCGATGGGCAGCTTTAGAGGTTCTATGATGTGACCAAGGCTCTCGCACAACTTCGCGGCTTCGAGCGCGGCGGTTCGGCATTCGGGATCGAGCGGGGTTCCCCCGGGAGTGTCAACGCAAAGCGCGATGCGAAGCTTGCCTGGCGCGACGCGAGTCTCGCTCAGAAATGTTCGCGGCGGCGGCGGCGATAAGAACGGCGAGCCGAGTTCGGCGCCGGCCACTGCGTCGAGCAGCGCCGCCGAGTCACGAACAGAAATCGTCACCGCGTGATGAGCCGAGAATCCGTTCCAACCTTCAAACTGCGACGGGCCCATCGGCACACGGCCACGAGTTGGCTTGAGCCCGAACAACCCGCAGCACGACGCGGGGATTCTGATCGAGCCTCCCCCGTCGCTCGCGTGCGCGGCTGGCAAGATTCGGCTCGCGACCGCGGCCGCCGATCCGCCCGATGACCCTCCGCTGGTGCGTTCAAGGTTCCACGGATTGTGAGTCTTGCCGTAGAGCACCGACTCGGTTGTCGTCGTGAGCCCAAGCTCAGGTGAGTTGGTCTTTCCGAAAATCACGAGTCCCGCTTGCTTCAATCGCGTGACATACGTGCTGTCATAATCGGCGATCGCATTTTTCCAAACGCGACTGCCCGCCGAAGTAATCGTGCCGTTGAGATATTGGCCGAGATCTTTTAGCGCGAAAGGCACGCCTCGAAACGGACCCGAAGGCAATCCCTGCTTGATCTGTGCTTCGGCTTTGTCGAAGAACAGATGACAAAACGCATTGAGTTTAGGATTGAGCGCCTCGACTCGCTGACGGACCGCGCTCAGCAATTCGCCGGGAGAGATTTGTTTTTTTGCGACGAGCGCGGCGAGCCCGAGCGCGTCGTAGTTCGCGTATTCAGCGGCAAAGCCTGACAGCTTACCGAGCACGAGACCCGCGCCGGCAGCGACAGCCGTCTTCATCATTTCGCGTCGATCGATTTTCATCTGCACACACTCCTTAGCTTCTTTGCGCGGCTTCGCGTCTCTGCGCGAAAGCGTTCTCAATCAAGCAGGCGTTTCGCGCAAAGCCGCAGAGAGACGCCAAGCCGCAAAGGGCGAACTGGTGCTGAAGCATCACATCATCGCGTCGCCATGTTTCATCTCGCGGAGTTTTTTGGCGCTGTCGCCTTTGCGGAAGTCTTCGATGATCGTGGCGCGATGCTTTGATTGGGCCGGTGACTTCGAATTCGAATTCATCAACGCTTCCATTTCTTTCAAGCCTCGCTCGGCATCACCCGCGTGCGCGTAGGTCATTGCCAATCCGATAGCCAAACCTACGTATGCTTCGTCTGAGTATTCATCGGGGGTTATTTGAGACTTCGCTTCCTCGATCATTGCGCGCAGCCTCTTGATTTCGTCCGCGTAGAAAGTTGCAAAATCGTGCGAGGCATAAACGTACTTTCCGTCCCGCCAGGCGTAGACCATAACCGCTCCCGGCGAAGCCGCGTGCGAAAGGTCGTCATAGGACTCCCATCGCGCGTCAGTCACCAGCAGCTCCTGAATGGAATCTCGGTTGAGATCGGCGAGTCTTTGAATGGGTCCTGCTGCGATCAGCTCTGCCTTATGATTTCGCACGCAATAGATTTCAGTGGGATTGCAACTCCAGCAATTTCCGCCGCTCGAGCTTTGAACGATTATCTCTTTGAGCCCATCGCCGTTGAGATCGGTCGCGTTGAGCTTATTGGGCTCGCCGGCGAGATCGAACGAGAAGAAAAAGTCGTCGCGCTTGAAGATTGTTTTTGAAGCGTGCCCGTCGCCTTCGATGATCCGCAGCTCGAACGCCTCGTTAGGGGCCTTGGGTTTCTGTCGTTGAAAGATCGCGGCGAGGTGATGGCCGGTTCCGTCCAAACTGGCTTCCACAGCCTCTTTCAGCTTGAGACCGGTTGCGGCGAGCTGCGAGATTTCGGGTTGGAATTCCGCGCTTACCTTTGAGGTTGTTTGATTAATTTGAATTGCCGAGGGAGCCGGCGCAACGGACGGGAATGATCCCAGCACGATGATGATTAAGATGGCGAGTCGTTTCATGTTTCCACTTGGCGCGCGCGAACAGGTCACCCCTAAAGGGTGAGCGGCGAATCTCGCATCCTCGTTTCTATGAACAGGTCACTCCTGACGGAGTGAGCAACCTCGAAATATGGCTCATTCTAAACATTCACTTTGGCGGACTGATGCTGCGAATTACGCGGCCGCTGTTGTCGACCTCGACCTCGAGCGTGCGCGATCTCATTCCGGCGGTTGCCAGCCTGTAACTCATCTCGCCGGCGATTGCGGAAAAGTTGCCGGTCGCAAACGCGATCATCGTCGAACCCGCGCCGCTCATCGCCACGCCGAGCAAGCCCGGGTGGGCGCGAGTCTCTTCGTTCATTTTCAAAACCGCGCCGAGCCCGGGCCCGTGAGGGATGCGATGCGGCTGATGAAGCCGGTCGCGAAGGGCCTCGCTGAATAATTCAAATCGGCGTTCGGCGATCAACGCCTGCAGCAACGCCGAGCGCTGAATGTTGAACACCGCATCGGCCAGCGTGACTTCTCTTGGCAATACGCTTCGCATCCGGCCGGTGTCCATTTCGAATTCGGGAATACACAATACGATCTTCACTTCTTCGGGCCAGGCGCGCTTGATTGCGGTAAGCGACCTTTCGCCCTCGCGATCCACGACGCAAACGACAGCCATTCCTCCGAGCAAGCTCGGCGCGAGATTATCGCCGTGCTCCTCGAAACGCAATGCGCAGCCGAACACTTCTTCCTCGGTCAGCCGATCATCGGTCAGCGTCTCGTAGACCGAGATGCCCGCGATGATCGCCGCGCTGCTGCTGCCGAGTCCCCGCGCGAGCGGTATCTGATTGTCCACGAACAAGCTCATGCCCTTGATTGTGCCGCCACGAAGCTCGGCCACCGAGCGGGCGACTCGCAAGATCAGATTCGATTCATCGCGTGGCAGCCGATCAGCACCTTCGCCCGAGAGCGCGATTTGAAATCCCGCGAGTTGCTCCTCGACTGTGACCTTCAGATAGAGAGACAGCGCCACGCCGCAAGCGTCAAAGCTCGCGCCAAGATTCGAAGTGGACGCCGGAATAATGATCTGGATTGCAGTCATAAGGATCAAAGCAGAGGTGCAGAGGAGCGGAGGTGCAGAGGAGCAGGAGCGCCCCGACGTTCCTCTGCACCTCCGCCCCTCTGCGACTCTGCACCCACGTCTGCTCCTATGCAGTTATTGATGTCCCGGCATCGCCAGCACATTGATCATTTGATCGTGTATCAAGCCGTTGCTCGCCGTTACTTCAGGTTTGTAGTTTGAGAAATCGCCGCCGCTGAAGTCTGTCACCTGGCCGCCTGCTTCAGTAACAATCAACGTGCCCGCCGCGGTGTCCCAAGGGCTGAGATTCAACTCCCAGAATCCATCGAAGCGCCCGCAGGCGACGTAACAAAGATCGAGCGCGGCTGCCCCGTCTCGGCGGAGTGCTTGCGCGTTCATCGCGAAGTTCGCCCAGTGCTCGAGATTCGTCAGCTTCGAGGTTTTTATGTCGTACGGGAAGCCAGTCGACAGAATGCTCTGCATCAAGTCATCGGTTGCGGACACGCGAATGGCGCGGTTGTTGAGCGCCGCGCCGGCGCCGCGCTCGGCCGCGAACAACTCGTCGCGCATCGGATCGTAGACCACACCGAGAATCGTCTCGCCCGCGTGTTCGAGCGCGATCGACACGCAGAACATTGGATAGCCGTGTGCGTAGTTTGTCGTACCGTCAAGAGGATCGACTATCCAGCGATACTCAGAGCTGCTTTCGGTGAGTCCGCCTTCTTCGGCGAGGATCTCGTGGCGGGGATAGTAGGTCGAGATCGTCTCGCGAATCAGCTTTTCACTGGCGAGATCGACTTCGGTGACCAGGTTGATTGAGCCCTTGTGTCCAATATCGAACCCGGTGCCGACGCGATCGCGAAGCAATCGTCCGGCGTCGCGGGCTACTCGTATGGCGAAGTCCAGCATTTCTTTCCTTGGGCAAATGGTGCGGAAAGCGGAAGTTATTCAGCGTAGGTAGAAACCCAAACGTGCACCGGCATTGACCGACTACTCGATTGACACCGTGACGTTATCAGGCGCCGTTTCTTATGGCCATCTCGCGCTTGGTCTCGATGAAGGCGACTTCTTCCATCTCCACTCGCTCCTTAATAATCCGTCTCAGCCAGTCTTCCACCTTTTTCTCGCGATGCACCCTCGCAAGAAAAGCGGCGCGAGCGGCCAGGTCTGCGGGAATGGCCAGAGAATCGAGCGTCGCTTTGCGTACCTTGATCGGCGTTCTCCACGCTGAATCGTCGTCAGCTTGTGATTCGACGATCGCGTCTACTTCAGCTTCTGAAGGTCGCGCTTTCGTCGTATTGCGTTTTGCTTTCATGTTGGCCATCCGGTTATTAGAACAACATTGCCCGGTTTGAGTTGGAAGATGATCTTCAGTTTACGACCGCCAAAGTTCGCGCCAATGATCTGATATCGATCCTTGTACCGCTTGCTTCGACGGACTTCGAAGTCCGAGAAAAAGCACTCCACCGCCTCCTCAAACGTGACACGGTGCCTGGCGAGTTTGTCATTCTCGAAATCATATTCAAAGTCTTCAGGTGTGAAGCTCTGCCACTTGACCACAGCTCGATTCTACGATGAGTGGATGTGAGTTGAAAGGCTGATCAACTCGACAAATCGAATGGCCGTCGCTTCGGCCCAGAATCGATCTTCACCTTCAGCATTAGCGGCGACGAAACCAACGTGTCCTCCCTGGTCGGGCGCAAGCACCGCGATGTTTGGATTCGAAGCGACCTCCGGACGTTCAAGCTGGGAGTACGGAATAAAAGGATCATCCTTGGCGTGGATGATCAACGTCGGAATGCTCACGCGATCGATCACTCGCATCGCGCTCGCGCGTTCATAGTAATCAGCCGAGTCGCGAAATCCGCAGTGCGGCGCAACGTAAGCATCATCGAACTTGCGGATCGTCCACACACCTCGCAACAACGAAGGATCGTAACGATCGGGGAACAACTCGGCCTTCCTGCGAAGCCGGTCTCGCAAGCTCATTACGAACCGCGTGCTGTAGACGATGTTTCCCCGCAGTTCGATCGCGTCGGCGCACGCAGCCAGATCAATCGAGGCCGAAATCCCCACAACACCGCGAATCTCCGGCGGTATGGAAGCGCCGTACTCCCCCGCGAGTTTCAATACCATATTGCCGCCAAGCGAGAACCCAACTAGAAAAATTTCGCGCAGGCCGTCGGCTTCGATCAGCTCTGAGACAATATGCCGGAGATCGTCCGTGAGTCCCGCATGGTAGAGCGTCGGGGTAAGATGTTCGGTCCCGCCGCAGTTTCGGTAGTTCACCCGCACGACGCTCAAACCCGCTGCCAGCGCCTTTTCCGCGGTGCCGAGCATGTAACGCGAATCCGTAGAGCCTTCCATGCCGTGCACCAGCACAAGCGCCGGCTTCAAAGCCGGATCCTCCTGCCACGAGCAATGAGTCAACACGCGCACGCCCGGCGCCGTGTCGAAGTAACGTGACTCGGTGCGCCTGTTGATTACTTTGAAGCGCCGCCGAATGAAATATCCCGCAAGTGTCTGGGCGTGAGCGTTCCTCAACGCGGGATGCGGGACGAAGGGGTGCTGCTGAAGATGCTTGATGACGTCTTGTTCGATCATAGTCGACACGCTTTGAGCTTAAACACAATTCTAGTTGGCGGGTCGAGAGGAGTTCAAGTTAATCGCCTCGGGATGAATCCAGTTAAGCAAAGGCGTGGTCATCAAAGTCGTGACCAGCGCCATCAATACCATCATCGAGAACAACGCGGGCGAGAGGACTCCGAGATCGAGACCGATGTTGAGAATCACTAATTCGACGAGCCCGCGCGTGTTCAGCAGCACACCGACGGCCGCCGATTCGCGCCACGTCATTCCATTCATTCGCGCGGAGATCATTGAGCCGCCCCACTTGCCGGCAACCGCGAGAACAATAATTGCCGCGGCGTAAAACCACATGCGTGCGCCGGCGATCAGAAAGAAACTCGAACGCAAACCGGTGAGCGCGAAGTACAGTGGAAGCAACAACACAACTACAACCGCTTCGAATTTCTGCGAGAGCTCGCGTGATAATCCGGCGTGTCGAGGCATCACCACGCCCGCGAGAAAAGCTCCGAACAACGCGTGAACGCCGAGGCTCTCGGTGATCAGGCTCGAGGTCAGCACAAGCAGCAGAATGATCGCAATCGTGTCGGCGGTGAGCGACCCGCGCTTCTGATAAAGAGACTTGAGGGGAACAACGGCGCGCCTGACCACGAATAGCATCAGCAAGACGAATCCAACGAGGCCCGTCAGCATCAGCCACAAGGGCAGCGCGGAGCTGGACGATCGAACGATTACGATGATGCCGGCCAGAATGCACCACGCGGTTACATCATCAACCGCGGCACAGGTGATTGCGACTGAGCCGATGCGTGTTCGCAGCATATTGTGCTCGGTCAGGATTCGAGCAAGGACCGGAAAGGCGGTGACGCTCATCGCGGCGCCCATGAACAGAACAAACCCGACGACGCTCACGCTCGGGTCGGACAATCTCGGATAGAGATAAAGAGCGAAAAGTGAACCGAACACAAACGGCAGGATGATGCTGACCTGACTGGTGACGATTGCAGCGCGGCCCAATTCGCGGAGGTGTGTCAGATCAAGCTCGAGCCCTACGAGAAACATAAACAACAACAATCCGACATAACTCAGCGCGCTCAGATAACCGAGGCTTGCGGCGGGGAAAAGAGTTTCGTGGAGACCGGGTGCGAGCCAGCCGAACAGCGACGGCCCGAGCAGAATGCCCGCGACCATTTCGCCGATCACGCGCGGCTGATGAATCTTGCGGAAGAGCCAGCCGATGAGCCGCGCGGCCGCGAGTATCGTGAGGATCTGCGCAATCAGCAGCTCAAGCGTAGGCATGTGTGTTTTGGAGTGAGGGCTTCAATGCGGCGATGCGACACGGCTCACGTGACACATCGATCTATTCACCGAGTTTGGCGACAACCTTCTAAGACTCCTTTGATTCCTGCTTCGCCGCGCGATCGTCGTAATAGAGGTACTGAGCGGAAAGCACCTCGGGCATCACCCCTGAGCCATTGCCGTTGGCTTCCGACGCTGGGAGCTTCTCATAAAGCGGCGGCGGGATCTCGGCGAATTCAGACAACGGCCCGTACACTTCATCGACTCCGGCGCGGAACACATCGCCGATCAAAAGGTTGATGATGTTCACGCGTTGATCGGGATACTTCTGCAGGAATTTCGAAAAGCTGAAGTCTTCATCGTAGAACGCATAGACCAGCTTGCGCATGGATTCGATCCCGCGATCGAGCTTCGGCTGAAACTGTCCGAGCCGCGCGGCCGAGAAGTCATCGTTCGTGAAACAATCGTGAATCGAATCCGCGGCAAGCTCGGCCATCTTGAGCGCAAGCAACACACCAGATGAATAAATCGGATCCAGAAAGCCGTACGCATCGCCGATCAGAATAAAACCGTCGCCTGCGTTCTGCCGAGACCGGTACGAGTAATCGACGATCGAATAAATCTTATCAACGCGTTCCGCGCCCGCGACTCGGCGTCGAACAGCTTCGCACTTCTCGATCTCTTCCTCGAAAATTTTCGCGAGGTCCTGGCCTCGGCCTTTGACGAGGTATTCGGGATTCGCGACAACGCCAACGCTGGTGATGTCGTTTTCGAGCGGGATGTACCAGAACCACCCCGCGCTGCCGGGCTCGGTTCGCAGCACCAGGGTCGCGCCCCCGTTCAGATCGGGTTCGCGTTGGGCGCCTTTGAAGTAGGAATAGACAACGGCTTTTTTGAGCTTCGGATCGCGCACGCGCCAGCCGAACTTGTTTGAGAGAATCGCTTGTTGTCCCGTTGCGTCGACGATCACTTTTGCGTGAAAGGTTTCAAGCGAGCCGTCCTTCATCTGAACCTCGACGCCGATGGCTCGATCGCCCTCGAAGAGCACTCGCTTGACCGGCGTGCCTTGATTGACGATCGCGCCCTGCTCCGTTGCGTGTTCCAGAAGAAATTTGTCGAACTCCGAGCGAGTCACCTGCCAGGTCACCGCGCTCTCGTGATGATTCGCTTCGAAGAAATAGAACGGGCGAGATTCGCGGCCCGCGGAGTTTGCGAATTGAACGCTGTACTTGCGAATGAATGGACTCTGCTTGAGCTTCTCGAGAATTCCCATTCGTTGAAAGGTCCAGTAAGTATCGGTCATCAGCGACTCGCCGATGTGGTGCCGAGGGAATTGTTCCTTCTCGAATAGGATAACGCTGCGGCCTTCGCGAGCGAGTATGCTCGAGATGCTGCTTCCGGCGGGCCCGCCGCCCATCACGATTACATC
>UEXS01000150.1_pt1 | contig 12918 bp, 13 predicted proteins | sample 4301141 | NCBI WGS metagenome assembly UEXS01 (sample SAMEA4773178, study PRJEB27434) | metagenome | biome: 2259; feature: agricultural soil; material: soil | place: USA | collected 2014-09 | depth 0.25 m
GGATTGTGACATCTCCAACAATGCGGATAGCGATGTGGATACTGCTCGGTATAAACAAGCGCGCCGGTCTCGCGAAGGAAGTCGACGATCACCGGATTGGCCTCGAATACCTGGAGCCCGGCGAAGCGCTCGATGTCTCCAGTGAACCGCCCGGCGTTATCGACCGGGCAATAGACCTCGACGCCTTCGTGTTGCCCGCTGAGAAACCCCTTTTCACGGAGCTCATCGTAGATCGGGGCCATTCGCGCTCGATACTGCTGGCCTATCACGAAGTCGTCGTGTCCGTGACCCGGCGCGGTGTGAACGCATCCCGTGCCCGCTTTGCCCGTGCCTCTCTTCTGCGCGAACGCGACATCGATTTCGGTTTCGGCGTCGGCTTCGCCTCCAAGCGTTACGTGTTCGCCGAGCATCAACAACGACGGGCGATCGATCCACGCGTGACGCGCTTCCAGTCCATCGAGCGCGGAACCCGGAAAGCTCGTGACGATGCGCGCGGACGCGAGGCCACATTTTTCGGCGACCGCTTCGACCAGGTCTTTCGCAACGATGTAAATTTCATTGCCTACATCGATCGCGGCGTAATCGAAGTTCGGATTTACCGCGATGCCCAAATTCGCCGGTAACGTCCACGGGGTCGTCGTCCAGATCAACACAAAGACGGGCTTATTGATTGCGGATTGACCGGAGACCACGTCGTTTCCGGAATCCGCAGTTCGCAATCCGCGATCCGCGATCCTCTTCTCCAGCTCTCGAACTTGATCGTCGGGCAGCGGAAACTTGACGTAGATTGAGGGGCTAGTGTGCTCCTTGTATTCGACTTCGGCTTCCGCGAGAGCGGTCTGATCGTGTATGCACCAGTACACCGGCCGCGCGCCCTTGTAGACGTATCCGCGGCCGACGAAGCGCCCGAACAACCGCGCGGTCTCAGCTTCGTACGCGTTTGACATCGTGAGGTAAGGATCATCCCACTCGCCCAGGACTCCGAGTCTTTGGAAGTCGCGAGTCTGCCGCTTCAGAGCTTGAGCGGCATGTTCGCGACATGCTTTTCGAATCGAAACCGGGCTCATCTGCGCCTTCTTCGCTCCGAGCTTTCGATCGACGAAGAGCTCGATTGGCAAACCGTGACAATCGTAACCTGGTATGTATGGCGCGTCGTAACCCATCATCGAGTGCGATTTGACGACAAAGTCCTTGAGGATTTTGTTCATCGCCGTGCCGATGTGAATATCGGCGTTTGCGTAAGGCGGTCCGTCGTGCAGCACGAACATCGGACGCCCGGCGCGCGCTCGGCGGATCTCGTGATAGAGATCCATTTGTTTCCAACGGGCGAGCCGTTCCGGTTCGCGCTGCGTTAGATTCGCCTTCTGTGCGAACGAAGTCTTCGGCAAATTAACTGTTGCCTTTAAGTCGAAAGGCGCTTCGGTAGTCATTGGTCCTCGTCACTGGATTGTAAGATTTTGAAGTTCGTATTGTCGACCTAAGCCTCAAAGCCGCGGTCCACGCGAAACATCGGCCAAACTGGAAAGCACCTGGGTCCTCCGCTGAGGAAACCAGGTGCTTCCGAGAATTATTTCAGCTCCTCAGAAACAGGCTCTCGGAGCCGGTTTCAGGTCTCGTACTAAATGAACAACTCTTCGTCCTGATACGCCTGATCGATGGTCTTTCGATTGCGGCCGAACAATGTTTCTAGGATTCGCCGCAAGCCGACCAGCAGCGCTGACAGCTCACGCATCGGCTGAAGCACCGTCGCCTGCACCTCTTTCGATGTGTCCTCGAAACGGTCCTGAGTTCGCACGAGCAGCGCATCGAGTTCCGAAACCTGGCGTTGCACGGTCGCGCTGGTGTAGTCGAGCGTCTGGGAAATCTGTTCTACCTGATGTTGCGCCAGCCTGCTGATCTCCTGTGAAGACGCCGATACCGCCGCGGCAACCGCTCGAGTTTCGAGCGTTACCTTGTCGAAGGCTTCCTTGGTTTGCGCGCTGATCTGCTGAACCGAAACCCTGACGGTGCTGATCGTATCCTGGACCTGATCGAGCATCGGACCCGCTTTGGCGATCAACGGCTCGGCCTTGGCTTGCACGGATGCGGCAATGCCGGTGAGCCTCTTGATAGCGCCGTAGATGAACATGAACATCGCCGCTTGAACGATAAAGCTCAACGTGATAACCGCCGCCGCTATCGTCATGACGATGTAGAATTTTTGCTGATCCACGAGCCCTCCTCGCTCATTAAACTCAAACGCCGATCCGATTGAATCATATCAACCGAGGCGCAAGAAAAATGAAAGCGCGGACTATCGGAGTCATTCGTGCAGTGTAGGTAATCGAAGGCACACTGCGCTTTGCTTATGCTTCTTCGCCTTCGCCCGCGACGCCGGCTTTACGCTTCTCTTCGCGATACGCCTGCTTGCCTGCCTCGATCGCCGCCGCGATCTGATCTTTTTGCCGGGAAGCAACTTCAGAAACTGTCTCGGCTCCCGCGGCCACCTTCTCGCGAGCGGTGCCGTAAACCTCTGAGACTCGGCCGGCCGCGGTTCCGTATGCTTCGGAAACTCGCCCCGCGGCGGTACCGTAAGCTTCGGATGCGCGGCTGGCGGCGGTGCCGTAAAGCTCGCTTGCGCGATCGCCGATCACGCGAGCCCGTTCACCGGCGGCGTCAACTCCTCGCTTGGTGTAATCCGCGATATCGCCTCGCAATTCGCGCCCGGTCTTCGGGGCAAACAACAAAGCCAACGTCGCTCCGATACCCGCGCCTATCAGCAAGAAGGTAAGTTTCTCGGCTGCTCCTGATCCGTCATTCTCTGCCATTTCGTCCTCCGTATTACTTGATTTTAGTGCCGTCGTCCACGCGTGATGATGAAAGTTGAATATATCACTTCGATTTGACCCGAACAAGACAGGCTTCGAGCAGCGCTCTCTCTAAACTGAAAAGCTTGATTCGTAAATCGGGAAGGGCATTTGGGCGCGGTCTCGAAGCGCGATGTGACCGGCGCGATCCGTTAAACAGTAAATGCGATTCGGCGTTGCGTGAACCACAAACACCTGGTGAATCCCGCGAGTGAGATTGCCTTTGACCAGCGCCACGTGATTGCCGCGGCTGTGCCCTTGCACGAAGCCTTCTTCCGCGGCCGGGCCGTCAACCAAAACCTCGATCTCGCTTCCGATCAGGTTGAGGTTTTGCTGAAGCGAGATCTCTTTTGACACCTCGATCAGCCTCGAGAGCCGCTCGACCTTCACTCGACGCTCCATATCGCCGAAGTGGATCGCGGCCGGAGTACCTTCGCGTTCCGAGTAAATGAACATGTAAGCCATGTCGTAGCGAACTTCGCGATAAAGCGACAGCGTTTCCTCGAAGTCTTCCTCCGTCTCGCCGGGGAATCCAACAATGAAATCGGTCGAGATCGTCGCGTCAGGCAAGAGCTCGCGCACCTTGCCGACGCGTGCGAGATAGAATTCGCGCGTGTATTCGCGCGCCATTCGTTTGAGCATTCGATTCGAGCCGGACTGAACGGGCAAGTGAATGAACCGGCAAACAGACGGCGTGTCGGCGATCGCTTCGATTATCTCGTCGTCAAAATTAACCGGATGCGATGTGATGAATCGAACTCTCGGAATCCCGACGTGGCCGGCCATCCTCAACAGCTCCGCAAACGAAGGATAGCCCGGCAATCGCGCGCGCCGCGATCCGGTTCCGTCAACCAGTCCATACGAGTTGACATTCTGTCCCAGCAGGCTCACTTCGACGACGCCCGCGTTCTTTAGCGCGCGCGCTTCGTTGATTATGTCTTCAGCGGGCCGCGAGACCTCAGGACCTCGCGTGGCAGGGACGATGCAATAAGTGCATCGATGATTGCAGCCGCGCATAATCGTCAGGTGCGCGCTCAAGGCACCGGTTGGCGGAGGCGGCGAATAGAATTGCAACTCGCGTTTGAATTCGAATGATTGAAACTTGCCGCGCTCGATTGCCGGAACGATTTCGGTGATTGCTCCCGGGCCAAGCATTATGTCGACGCCGAAGCGGCGTCCCATTCGTTGACCTTCAGGAAGCTGAGCCAGACAGCCCATCAAAGCGATCCTCAGGTCTTTGCGCTTGGTGCGTTCCTTGCGCAACTCGCCGAGCAAGGTCTGAACTTTTTCAACGGGCTTGCCTCTTACGGCGCAGGTGTTGACGAGCACGAGATCGGCTTGTTTGAAGCTATCGACAAACGAATATCCGATACCCGCGAGTTCGGATTGAATCGCGTGCGTGTCGTACTCGTTCATCTGACAGCCGAATGTGACTATGTGTGCTCGCATTAGGAATCCATATCGTACTTAAGCCTTAGCTGATCGAGCGGCGCCAATCCGAGAGCGCGCGACCTTTTTCGTTGGATCCTTTCGCGCGGCTTGTTTGGTTTTTCGCGTGGAAGCTCCTCGATGGTCGAAGACTTTCTGTTGGAGCCAGAGGTTGATGAGTGCTTCCGTACTCAAACCCTGCTCGCGTGCAATCTTCCTCACCTGGCGCATCACGTCATAGGCGACACGGAATTCTTCCACGATCCACTTCAAATCGCCGTCAAAGTCCACCGGTATCATGTACTCTTCATAATCCGCGCCGCTGTGCGTGTCCCAGAATTCGCCGGCCTCTTCCAGACTATTGAAGTGGTCTGGCAACGGATCTCGCTTCTTCTTCTTACTTTCTTTCATAGCGTCTACGTTCTTTCGCATCCATGTCGCGGGCGGAGATAGGCATTCCCGTGCCGCGACCCTTATAGATAAAGAATATCGTCAAATACCTGCCGGCGTCAGTCTGTCCGAGGGCCCAGTACAGATTCTCGCCTTTTACCCGGCCTTTCGCAACGAAGTCGAAGCGAGGGCTGTTGTCAAAGACCTCTTGAACTTCGTCTTTCGATACGTGGTGCTTTTGCTCCAGCTTTTCGATGAACTGTTTCTTCCATATGCACTTCAAGATTCTCATGGTCAAATCTCAGCGCGGCGTCAGTGCAGCAGGTCGAGCAATGTATCCAAACCCGAATTGCGGAACGTAGATGGATTTCTCCAAACGCCGGAGAGGCAAGCTATGTTCACAAACGAGCCAACGCCGGTCAAGGCAAACGGTGCCGCTGTCATAAGACTCACCGGATCGTCGGGCAATCCGAGCTCACAGACTGAGTTCTCGCCCCCATCGAGTGCTCACAATCAAATCGAAGGGCAAGCCGCGATTACGTTCACCGGTCTTCGCGCTTGTTGCCCAGCCGTACCCGAACTAGAATGCGTTCCGCTCGCTTAACAGTTTGTTGCCCACAGCTCAAAGTTGATTTTGCGCGATGACCAAAGCTTATCAGCACGACCTCGCTTACATTCACGATGCCGGGTTCGGCGATTTCGCGAAGAATTCCGCGCCCGGGCTCCTTGAGATTTTCCGACAAAACGCAATAAACATGGGGCTCGTCGTCGATCTCGGCTGCGGGAGCGGTATCTGGGCGCGAGCACTTTCGCGCGCAGGGTATGAAGTCCTGGGAATCGACATTTCGCCGGCGATGATCGAGATTGCGCGCAAGCGAGTGCCTCGAGGCGAATTCCGCGTTGAGTCGTTGCTGAGATTCACACTCCCCGAATGCGACGCGGTCACTTCACTCGGTGAGTGTCTCAACTATTTGTTCGACGAGAGCAACAGCATGACCCAGCTTCGGCGGCTGTTTGGGCGCATCTACACCGCGCTCAAGCCCGGCGGCGTGTTTGTATTCGATATCGCCGAGCCCGGACGTGGAAAGGGTCCACGTCAGAAGCATATCGAAGGAAGAGATTGGGCGGTTCTTGTTGAAGTGGATGAGGACTCAGCGACGCAGCGGCTAACGCGCCGGATTACATCGTTTCGCAAGGTTCGGGAACTCTACAGACGCGACGAAGAAGTACACCGCTTACAACTCTACCGAGGATCCGATATTGCGAAGGAACTTCGGGAGGCCGGCTTTCGCGTGCGCACTCTCAAGAGCTACGACGAGCAAGAGATGATTCCGGGTTGCGTGGCGTTTCTCGCGCGAAAGCCTCGATGACGATTCCACGATGAGTCAAAGCAGTCACGCTTGATCCTGCGATTTCACTGCGATGCCGACGCCTGTGAAATACTGCTCTCCATAACGAATCACCGGCTCGCCTTCGACAATCACGTGCTCGATGCCAATCGGATGTTGCTTTGAGTCTTCAAACGTCGCGCGATCGATCACATTCTGAGGATCGAAGACCACAAGATTCGCCTGCGCGCCGTCTTCAATGCGGCCATATCGCTTGAGCCCGAAAGTTTCCGCTGCAAGCCCCGACATTTTGCGCACCGCTTCCTCGAGCGTCAGAACGTTCAACTCGCGAACATAGCGTCCGAGAATTCGCGGATAGGTTCCATAAGCTCGCGGATGAGGCTTGCCGCCAAGCAACCCGTCGGTACAAACGTTGACGTAAGGCTCGCGCATGATCTTCTGCACGACTTCTTCGGATTGGCTGAACGAGATCATCCCGACGCCCATGCGCTCTTCGGAAAGCAGATCGAGTGCAAACTGCGCCGCCTGCTCTTCACTCACTCCGTTGTCCGCTTGACGAGCGAGCGCCGCGGCTTCCGCGAGGTTCTTGCCGACGTACTCCGGATGATGACCGGATGGAATATCAGAAACGATGATTCCTTCAGGGCCGGACCACTTCCAGAAGTTGTCCCACTCCGAGCGTGAACGGTCGAGCATCGCGGCTCGCATTCGGCGGCGTTCGTCGTCGCTCGCAAGCCGGGCAAGAGTCGCCTCAACGCCGCCGGCGTGCGCCCACGGCGGCAGTATCGCGCCGAGCATCGTCGAGCCGGCGATGTAAGGATACTGATCCGCGGTCAATCGGATTCCTTCAGCTTGCGCGATTCGAACCATCTCCAACACGCCGTCGATCACCGGCCAGTTCTCGCGCCCGGCGACTTTGAAGTGCGAAATGTGAACTCGCACACCTGAGCGCTTGCCGATTTCGATCATCTCGGCGACCGCGTCTTCCAGGTAATCGCTCTCGCTCCGCATGTGAGCGACGAACACGCCGTCGAATTCGGCGACCGCCTTGCACAGCTCTATCAACTCGGCGGTGTCAGCGAAACAACATGGCGGGTAGATCAAGCCGGTCGACATGCCGAGCGCGCCTTCGCGCATCGACTGCCGAATCAGCGTCTGCATCGCGGCGATTTCTTGAGTAGTCGCCCGGCGGTCTTCCATGCCCATCGCGCTTAAGCGAACTGCGCCGTGAGGAATCAAATAAGTGCAATCAAGCGACGGCTTCGCGCGAGCAACGGAGTCAAGATATTCGGCGACTGTCTCCCAATCCCAATCGCGGGCAAGTTTGCCCAGAAGGCCGGTCAGGGCGCGTTCCATCTGCGGGCGATCTGCTTTGCGAATTGGCGCGACCGAAATGCCGTCCTGGCCAAAGACTTCAAGCGTGATGCCTTGCCGGACCTTCATCGGCAATTCGGGCTCGGTCAGCACGCGAAGATCAGAGTGGCTGTGAGTGTCAATGAATCCGGGCGCGATGACGAGTCCCTTGCAATCGAGTTCCTCAGGCGCGCCATCGAGTGAGCCCGGCGCATCGACTGCGAGAATCCAGTTTCGCCGAATCGCGACATCGCCTTCGAATCCCGCTCGGCCCGTGCCGTCGAGAATCGTGCCTCGCTTCAGAATCAGGTCGGGCGACTTGATCATCGAGCCGCCTCATCGCCTGCATTGTTCGTCGAGCCATTGACCGCAAGCAGTTCGAGCGCGTGGCCATCCGGGTCTTCGAAATAAAGCGATGTCGAATTCATCCACTGGTGAAAGACCGGCCCCTCGACTTCGACGCCGCGCTCGCGCAGCATCGCAAGCGCGGGCTCGATGTCGGCCTCCTCAATCGTGAATGCGAAGTGCTGCAAGGGCCACTCGCCTTTGTCTTCCTGAAGGACGACCATTCCCGCGTCGCCGCCGGCTTTCAGGAACAGCCAGTTTCGTTTCTCATCTCGAATGCCGACTTCCAGATCGAGCACTTCTCGATAGAATGGCTCGGCCCGTGCGAGATCCTTGACTCTGATTGCGACTTCGTAGACTCCTCGTATAGGTAGCATACGCCTTGCTCCTTTCGAAACTGCCCTACGCAGCCAATAGTGGTGATACTTCGCTCGGTTCAATGGGACGAACGTTGAGTTTCGTCAGGACCTCGTTCAGCACGTCCGCGCTAATCTGATCGGGAGCAGTAATCTCGATGCCGATCGGCCGGCCGCCCTTCCCGTAGTCGATCACAAGCCCGTTGCCAGCTTTTTCTGTGCGCTTGCTCTTCTCGCCCGGCTCCCTCGGGAGGTATAAATACGCGGCGACTGGCTTGCCTTTGCGAAACGTAATTTCTAAATAGCGATCTTTCATTTTGACCCCTTATCGACAGGATAGGCCGTAACAACGACCAACAGCCTCAGCGGCTCATCCGGTTCAACGATGACTTCCCATTTGCGTCGTCTGTGTCTCGTATCTATTTCCCATCGGTCTTGGACAACGTCCGAATGATAGCCAGTCGCTCTTTCAAGCATCGCACGCAAATCGATCTCGTTGAAATCGCGATCCAGCATCCTCTTTTCAAGATGTGCGGTAAGCTCTAGTTCCCACTCCCACCATTCGGGCCAGTTAGGCATTCTGGTCGCCATCCATCTCTGGTTTGATTGCCTCACTCGAACTGCGCGACGCTAAGTTAACACGGAATCGGAGACTCCTTGCAAGCAAATGGGAGTTTGCTATTATGCATCCGCCGCTGACACATACTGTATTTCGGGAGCCGATCATGTCTTTCTCTCCAAGCCGAATCGCCCTCTACCTCCAGGACAAGCACCCGCTTCGTGAAGCCATCGACTACGTCCGCTACGCCGAATCGCGAGGCTTCGAAGCGGTGTGGCAAGCTGAATCGCGGCTCGTGCGCGATGCTATCGTACCGATGGCCGCTTACGGAGCCGTAACTGACCGAATCAAGATCGGCTCGGGCGTGATCAACAACTGGACTCGCAACGCGGCGTTGATCGCGGCGACGTTTTCGACTCTCGATGATCTGGCGCCCGCGCGAATGATGTGTGGACTCGGAGTGTGGTGGGAACCGCTCGCGACAAAAGTCGGAGTCAATCGACGCAAGCCGCTTCTAGCGATGCGTGAAACCGTCGAAGTCGTCCGGCGTTTGCTCGCGATGGAGAAAGTCACCTTCAAAGGCGAGTTCGTTTCCGTCGAAGACATCGAAATCGACATCGTGCATGGCGACAGGTCCCCGAAGAACGTCCCGATTTACATCGGTGCGACGGGAATGAAGATGATGGAGCTTGCGGGAGAGATCGCCGACGGCGTGCTGCTCAACTATCTCGTGTCGCCCGCGTACAACCGCGAGGCGATGGATCATCTGCGGGCCGGAGCCGCGCGCGCGGGCCGCAACGTTGAGCAAATCGATCGGCCTCAACTCGTGGTTTGCTCGCTTGATGAAGATCGCAATCGCGCTTTGGACAATGCTCGCGAGCTTGTGACTCAATACCTCGGACAACAACCACACATCATGAAAGCGAGCGGGGTGAGTCAGGACTTGCTCGACGAGATCGGCCGCGTGTTGACCTGGCCCGCCGAAGAGCATCAGATCCGCGAAGCGATGAAACTCGTCCCCGATGAAGTCGTTCAGCTCATAACAGCTTCGGGCACGCCGGACGAATGCCGGGCGAAAGTCGCGGAGTACATCGAAGCGGGATGCACGTGTCCGGTGCTTTATCCGCTCGGCGACGACGTTCGCGCGATGATAAATGCGTTTAGTTGAGATTCTTCCTTCTTCCTGCGTCCCTCAGCGTCCTCCGCGGTTAAGAGTTTTCACCGCAGAGGACGCCGAGGAACGCAGAAAAGAGAGAGTGATGTTGGAACATGAGCGTGAGAACCGTAACCGCCACCAGGTATGTGACACCGCTGCGCGATGATCGATGCTTTCAGTTGAGATTCCTCCCTTCTTTCCTGCGTCCCTCAGCGTCCTCCGCGGTTAAGAGTTTTCGCCGCAGAGGACGCCGAGGAACGCAGAGAAGAGAGAGTGATGTTGGAACATGAGCGTGAGAACCGTAACCGCCACCAGGTACGTGACCCCGCTGCGTGATGATAAATGCGTTTAGTTGAGATTCTTCCTTCTTCCTGCGTCCCTCAGCGTCCTCGGCGGTTAAGCGGTTTCACCGCAGAGAACGCAGAGGAACGCAGAGAAGAGAGAGTGATGTTGGAACATGAGCGTGAGAACCGTAAACGCCACCAGGTACGTGACCCCGCTGCGTGAGGGCGGATCGCTTCCGGCAATCATCGAAGCCAATGACGATGGAATGTATGTGCTCAAGTTCCGCGGCGCGGGTCAGGGACCCAAGGCTCTGATCGCCGAACTCGTCGCAGGAGAGATCGCTCGCGCAGCGGGCCTGCTCGTGCCTGAGATCGCCTTCGTTGATCTCGACCCGGACCTTGCCCGCACGGAGCCCGATCCCGAGATCCAGGACCTGATCCGGGCGAGCGCGGGCCTGAACCTCGCTCTCGACTATCTGCCCGGTTCGGTAATGTATGATCCGGTTGCCGAGAAGCTCGACGCCGAACTCGCTTCGATGATCGTGTGGTTCGACGCTTACGTTACTAATGTTGACCGAACGCCTCGCAACACAAACATGCTGATGTGGCATCGACGTTTGTGGCTGATCGATCATGGCGCAGCGCTCTACTTTCATCACACCTGGACTAACTACCTCGAGCGCAGCCGAGACGCCTTCCCGATGATCAAAGATCACGTGTTGCTGCCGTCTACGTCTCCGCTCTCACTTCGCGAGATCGATTCGAAGATGACCGAGCGGATCACATCAGAGATCATTGCCGGCACCGTAGAACTCATTCCCGACGCATGGTTGGCCGCGGAGTCTCCAACTAACAATTCCTTGTTCGGCAGCACCGCCGAACATCGAAATGCTTACATTGAGTATTTGACGCGACGGCTTGAGCCGCCGCATGTTTTCCTTGAGGAGGCGATCCGTGCGCAATCACTATCCATATGATTACGCGGTCTTCCGCGTAGTTCCGAGAGTCGAACGCGAAGAGTTCGTCAACGTCGGAGTGATAGTCTCGTGTCCTGCGAAAGACTTCCTCGAGGCCCGCGTTGAAGTGGATGAACCGCGGCTCCTGGCTCTTGATCCATCGCTTGATCTCGAATCAATTCGAGCGCACCTCGCAACGATCCCGGCCATCTGCGCGGGCGGAGAGCAAGCAGGTCCGATTGGCCATCTCACACAGAGAGAGCGTTTTCATTGGTTAGTCGCTCCTCGAAGCACGACGATTCAAGTATCGGCAGTACATACGGGCTCATGCTCCGACCCAACCGAAGTGCTTGAGCACCTGCTCAACACAATGGTGCGTCCGCCTCGCGCAGAAAGCGACGCGCATATCGACTAAGGCGTGTTATTACAGCGAGAAGTTGAATGTCAGCGAGCCGACAACCTTGACCGCTTTTCCTTCGACCAGTGTCGGTTCAAACTGCCACTGACGCGCGGCTTCAACTCCAGCGGCGCGTAACAATGGATGGCCGCTGATCGCCCGAGCTGAAGCGACATTTCCTTCCTTATCGATCTCTATTTCAACGACCACTAGCCCAGAGATTTGGGCAGCCTTTGCGGCCTCAGGGTAGTTCGGTTCTACTCGACGAATCGCCTTGCCGTGTAACAGACCACCGGATTTGCGAATGACTGGAGGCTCGTCACCGGATGGCGGCCCAGAGTTGTCAGGTGGCGGCGGCGGAGGTCCGGCAGAGTTCTTCTCTCGAGGCGGAGGAGGCGGCGGCGGTGGCGGCGGCGGGATCAGGCCCCAATACTCGCCGTCTTCGTATCGAACACCCACGATCCGCACCGACAGACTTGATGGATCCCCGCCAAAATCAAGCCATCGCCAACCTTGCAGTATTGCCGACCCGTGCGGCTCGAGTATTGAAGGCTCGCGGTGCGAGTAGGCCAGGCGCTTGTTCGTGCGATTTCTGAACTCCATGACAACACCCATGATCGCGCGATTCGTGTTGTTGACGACAGTGACCGCTCCTTTCACTGCGTAGGCATCGGCGCCCTTTGCGAAGCTTCCATCACGCCCCCTACGATAAGTCCCATAGTTCTGAACGTACTGGAGTCTGGCTTCGGTGATGTTCACCGGGACGCCTTCCGCGTTTTTGTATTCGATCGAAACCACGGGAGCGTTTTCCAATTCCGCTTCAACGTCCTTTGCATGCTGCTCGCTCTCAACGCCGCCTGACATCCCACCTTCAACACCACCCGGCACTCCTCCGCCCACACCGCCCGGAACGCCGCCGGATATGCCGCCTGGGACTCCCGCTCGTCGAGAGTCGCGGACTTGCGCTGAAACGTAGTCCCGGCTGAAGAGACCTGACGCTATCGAAAAGGCGACGGCCGTCGCGGCCACCGCGACTATCAAGACGCGATGCGGCCACGCGATGCTTGTTCGAATTTCATTTGCCATGATTTTATCAATCCTCCTTTTCAGGTTTGATCCGGTGGCAGCCGACACGCCGGCGACCCTTACGCCGAGACAAAACTTCAAGACCTTCAGCAAGCTCGACGCGTAGATCCCGTGCGCGCCGCAAAGCTCTACCACCTTCTCATCGCAGGCGCTCTCACGTTCAACAAGAAGCTCCTTGTCGATTAGCCAGACAAGCGGGTGAAACCAAAACAGGCAACACAAAAACATTTGAAGACTGCTAACCAGGTTGTCGCATCTGCTCACGTGAACCAACTCGTGCATCATCACCGCATCGAGTTCTGCTTCGCCCAGCCCGCAAGCCATCGTCTCGGGAACGACTACCGTCGGGCGAAACGTGCCCCACACACCCGGTTCTGTGACGAGCGGCGAGACAACCAGCCGGACTTGCCGGC
>UEXS01000034.1_pt1 | contig 12904 bp, 10 predicted proteins | sample 4301141 | NCBI WGS metagenome assembly UEXS01 (sample SAMEA4773178, study PRJEB27434) | metagenome | biome: 2259; feature: agricultural soil; material: soil | place: USA | collected 2014-09 | depth 0.25 m
TTCACAAGCACCGGAACAAAGGTGTCAACGGTGCTGAGGCTTGCTCCCGCACAAGCCGTTTTTGCGATCGATCCATTCCAGGGTCAGATGTCGACTTATGACCCGAACGTAAGCATTTCGCTCACGCAGGAACTGCCCAGCATCAGCTTCATACCCGGACAATGGGCAGCGGTTGTTGATCTGCGAAATCTATTCGATCAACAAACCATCATCGGTGACGAGCGGCAGGAGCTTGTGGCGAGTCGATTCCATCGGCTAATCCGAGTTGGGGTTTCGCTCAGGTTTTAGCGTTATCCAAAAAATTGGAGGGCTCCTCCGAAAAAATGGAAGGCAGTGGGAAACGGCTCCAACGGTTAAGCTAAAAGCCTTGGTTTTTCAGGACTCTAGCGCACAAAACAGCAGGAATAGCATTTGCACTTGTGTTTTGCAGACCATTCGCGCCCTCTCCTTATGTGAGCGAAGCAAGCAAGGGGCTTGAGAGATGAAAGTTTTGATGAGCACGACCAAACTTGTCGCCGTCCTGGCGATAACCGTTGGGCTCGTCGTCATCGGCGTTCTCAATCTCCGCGATCGCCTCAGCCTTCCACCCGTCCCGGATGACGGTGTCGAATGGGCCGACACATCAAACGGCGTTCAAGCGAAATCGGTGCATCCTGACTCGCCTCTCGCCTACGCGGTCAGAAAGGGCGATTACGTCAAAGCGTTCTTCTACGTCGGGAATTACGACGACGCGTCCAGAAACAGAGCTGCTCGACTTCTTGATTACGAGGAAGTGAGCCGAGCCGAGACGCTATCGCGATACCTTGAAAGACAGGGAACCGGGAACAACGCCCGGTACGCTATCCTCCACCCGGATCCTGTGCTGCGAGACATCTACGGAATCAGCCAGGAGATCTACGACGTTGATTTCAAAGTAGTCGCCCGTGACCAGCGCCTCGGTCGCGGGTTGTATCTGGCATTCATCGGTTTCGTGTATCTCGCGATTGGATTGTTTGTTTTGTTCCGACAGCGCGGCGCCGCATTAACCTATCACTTTTATGCGTGGTCGCTGCTTTCATTCGTCGGGTACTTCTACAGCTCGACGCTGGAATTCACAAAGCTGGATCGGCTTGTGAGCTTCATGGACGGAGCCGCGTGGGCGGTGTTGGCTTCGCTATTCCTGCACTTCTGCATGAACTTTCCCGCGGGCCGAGGACGTCCGCGCTTTCGGCCGCTTGTAGCGGCTCTGTACGCTCCAGCGCTGGTGCTCATTACTGTCGAAGCATTTTGGCACTACAAGCCGGACTTTAAGCTGAGTTCCAACTCCCCTCTGTTCGGAAGCGCCTCGCTGGTGCCCTGGGGCAACAGGCTTGGGAAAATCGAACTCGCGTACTGCGCGACTTTTTTTGTGATCGGCAGCGCGCTGTTGATGCGGACTTTTCTACTAGCTCAAAAACCGCTGCTTCGGCAACAACTCAAATGGATCATCTGGGGCCTCGGGCTATCGGGCCTTCCGTTTGGATTTCTTTATTTGATTCCTTACGTCTCAAGCCTTGAAATCACGCCGTTGATGGAGACCGTAGCCTACGGACCTTTAATTCTTATCCCGTTTTCGTTTGGCTATTCGATCATTCGATATCGTTTGATGGACGTCGACGTGATCATGCGCCGAAGCTTCGTCCACGCGATGGCCAGCATCGCCGTGGCGGCAATCTACATGGCAGTGCTGCTTGGAGTCGGCGACCTGGTGAGGTTTATCTGGGCGACCGCGGATCTGAATTCCTGGAGGACGCGCGTGATTGTCGTTGCCGGTATGCTGATAGTGGCGATGCTTTTCGCGCCCATAAAAAACAGGCTCCAGGTGTGGGCCGACCGATGGTTCTATGGTGAACGATACACGTTGAGAACGGGTCTTCAGGATTTCGGCAGAACGCTGGCGCAGACAACGGCTCTTCCACAGTTACTCGATTCACTTGTCCGGCGATTGTCGGACATGCTCTCGGTTCGAAGAGTAGCCATCTTCATCGAAGACTCGAGCAGCCCGTCGGGATTCCGGCTCGCTCACTCGTCGGGCATCGACGGCGACTTGAGCTTGCCCGATGATATCAAAAAGACTATTCGAGTCCGCTCGATCGGGCGAGGATTCATCGTCGCGGACGACCTGCGCACTGAGTCCGAGGTTACGTTCGACTCGGACGGGCTCGATTTGTCAGCCAAGTCGCGTCAGGATCTGCACTACTACGTTCCCTGTGTTGTTCGAGATCGAATGGTCGCGATCATCGCGATAGGCAGGACGACGGGCGGGGCGATGCTGACCAGCGAAGACACCGACTTGTTGCGCGCACTCTCGGGTTATGTTGCCGTTGCGATCGACAACAGTTTGTTGTACCGATCGGAGATGGAGAAGGCTGAGGAGCTCGCCCGGCTCAAGGAGTTCTCAGAGAACATCATCGAGAGCGTCAACGTCGGAATACTAGTCGTTGATTTCGAGGGACGCATTACAACCTGGAACAGCGCGCTTGAAGACATCTTTGGCATCGTTCGCGCGCGAGCATTGCATCGGAGCATTCACGATATCTTCGACGCGGACTTGATAGAAACCATCCAGCACGTCGTCGGCCCGGATGGCTGGGCGCTTCGCGATACGAAGCATATTTACAAATACAGCGCATCGACTGAAGACACGCGCCCGCTAACGTTGAACATCTCGCTTGCGCCGTTTGAGGCCGCGCGCGGTGTCGTAACCGGTACGCTGGTGGTGTTTGAGAATGTCACCGAACGCGCTCAACTCGAACAACAATTGCTGGAGAGGGAGAAGCTGTCGTCTATCGGGTTGCTGGCGGCCGGCGTCGCGCACGAGGTCAACACCCCGCTTGCGGGAATCTCGTCGTATGCCCAGATGCTGTTGCAACAAGTGCGTCATGAAGATCCAAAGCGCACGCTGCTGGAGAAGATTCAGGTTCAAACCGTCCGCGCTTCGGGAATAATCAACAACCTGCTGAACTTCTCACGAACCGGTGACGCTGAGTTCCGTGAGATCGATGTCAATCGCGTGCTCGACGACACTCAGCAACTACTCGAACCTCAACTCCGAAACGCCAATTTCGAGATCGTGAGGAACTATACCGAACAGCTTGCGCCGGCGTATGGCAGCGCATCGAAGCTGCAGCAGGTATTCATGAACCTGATACTGAACGCTCGCGACGCGATGCCGAATGGCGGCCGCCTCACAATCCACACTCGAGCCGTTGATAGCTCGCTGGTCATCGACTTTCGAGACACCGGAGTAGGCATAGCGCCGGAGCACATCGCTCGCATTTACGATCCATTCTTCACGACCAAGGACATTGGGCAGGGAACGGGGTTGGGACTCGCGTTGTCCTATGGAATCGTGCAGGAGCACAACGGAAGAATATTTGTTGAAAGTCGTCCCGGCGAAGGCACGCACTTCACTATCAAATTACCCTCCGCTTATTCACGCCAGATGCAAGCGGCCAGCGATTGAGCTGCGTTAAGTATCGCAAACCGTTCGTCTGGCGTTTCACAAACTCTAGCTGCTAGCATTTTTTATATGGCAAAAAAAGGAAGCATCCTCGTAGTGGACGACGAGGAAGTAATGCGCGATGTGCTCGGCAGCATCCTCTCCGAAGAGGGCTATCAGGTTGAACTCGCGCGAAGCGGTGAGGAAGGTCTCGACAAGATTCAACAACGGCCCGTTGATCTGATCCTGCTCGATGTGTCGATGCCCGGAATGGGCGGCCTGAGAACACTCGAAGAAATACTCAAACTCGATGGCGAAGCGGTGGTCGTGATGATCACCGCATACGCTACGTTTGATACCGCCATCTCCGCCATGCAGCGAGGCGCGTTCACCTGCATAAGCAAGCCATTCGACAACAGCGAAATTCTCAAGCTCGTTACCGCCGGGATTCGCCGCCGCAGGAAAGACGAAGAGCGGCGCTCGCTGCGACAGACTCTCAAACGCAGCACCGTGCCGCGCGAGATCGTCGCTCGCGGCGAGAAGATGCGTGAAATACTTGCGTTCGTAGAACAAGTCGCGCCGGCCCGAAGCACCGTGCTGATCACCGGAGAGAGCGGCACCGGCAAAGAGCTGATCGCGCGCGCGATTCATAACCAGAGCCTGCGCGCGGACAAGCCGTTCATCACCGTGAACTCCGCGAATCTTCCGACCGAACTGCTCGAATCGGAACTCTTCGGCCATGTTCGTGGCGCGTTTACCGGCGCTATCGCGGCGAGAAAAGGGTATTTCGAAGTCGCCGACGGCGGCTCGATCTTCCTCGATGAAATCGGAAATATTTCGATTGAAACTCAAGCGAAGCTTCTGCGCGTCATTCAGGAGCGAGACTTCTCGCCTGTCGGCGACACAACCCGCCGTCACGTGGATGTGCGAATAATCGCGGCGACCAACGTGGATCTAAAACAAGCGGTCGACGAAGGCTCGTTCAGAGAGGATCTGTTTTACCGGCTCAACGTCATCACAATCGCGCTGCCACCACTGCGAGAACGCTCGGTCGATATCCTGCCGCTCGCGCAACATTTCATTAGGAAGTATACGGCGGAGAATAACCGTGACATCTCAGATCAGGTCAGCCCGGAAGTGTTATCAGCGCTGGAAGGATACCAGTGGCCGGGGAATGTGCGCGAACTCGAAAATGTAATGGAGCGCGCGGTGATTATCGGGCGCGGCTCGAAGATCGAACGTGAGGACCTGCGCGAAGAAGTGTTGAACCCGCAGCGTGCGAGCTCGCAAGTCGGAGGTCAAAGACTGGCGACGCAAATCGACTTGTCGCGCGGGATTTCCTTCTACGATGAAGTGAACCGCTTTCAGATCGAGTTGATCCGGCGCGCGCTCGAAATAACCGGCGGGCATCAATCGCGAGCTGCGAAGCTGCTTGGGATGAACACAACAACACTCAACAGCAAGATCAGGTATTACAACATCAGATTGTAAACGGGAATAACAAATCCGGTTCAAAGTCTAAGAGCAAATGGGTGCGATCGTTCGCCTCTTTCGATTAGCACTATTAGATTGTCCGTCGCATCAAGGTTGAGCTTGCGCCGCTTGAGTTTCAGGCTCAGCGTATGTGCCACTGAATCGAATTCGAAACTCTGATCAATAATCTTGCCGTTTATCTCAACTTGCGCGTTTGCGGTGAAGTTGCCGCCCGTGATTGTCAGCCGCTTTTTGACGTAGGTTACGTTGACAATATACGGTTCCGTGGGAGGCGGCGGGTCAACGACTATGGGTGGTCCGGCGTTGTACAACACAAGCGCGAAGTCCTGATCCAGACTGATTCCGTTTCCCGGGACTCCGTCGCCCGCGATATTTGCCGCGCGAACGGTGATGGTGAAGTCACCCGAGGCGTTGGCCGGTATTGCTTCCGCCGGAATGTAGATTGATTCGACGTTGTTCAATCTGTCGAACTCGCCATTCGCAACCGACGTCTCGCCAACGAAGTTGTTACCGCGGTAAACCGTTACCGGCGAACCCCCGATTGAAATTTCAAGGTCGAGATCGTTCACGAGTGCCGGACCGATCAGCGAACCGGGGGCGTCAGTCCACGCCAGCGTAGCGCGCAACGGCAATGATCGGTCCGAAAGCGACACGTGGACCTCAAAGGTCTGCCCGCTTTCAGTGAACAACTCTGTCTGATCGAACAGCCTGCGACTTTTGTTGTCGAATGCGCGAGACAGGTTTACAAGGCCCCACCCTTGTCTCAGATCAGGCAAGTTTCCGCCGGCGTTCTCTCCGGTCAAATACGCCGCCGCATCGATCAGGTAAGCCTTGGTCATCGCCGGCGACGGAGCGCGATTGTCTCCGAGCAGATTCCGCGATGTGAAGAATCTTCGCACCAGTGACGCCGCTCCCGAGATGTGCGGGGCGGCCAGGCTTGTGCCCGACGACCACGTATAAAGTGGGGACTGGTCTGGCGGTTGGTAGACTCCCACGCCGGGGCATAACCCAGCCGCGAAGAAACCGGGCGTTTGAGAAGCAGCGCCATAGATGTGCGTTCCGGGGGCCGCGATATCGGGTTTCGCGCGGCCGTCTGAGGTTGGCCCGCCGCCACTGAATCTCAAAATGTCCAGCGCGTTGTCGGCACCGTCGGGTCCGATCGCGCCGCCACCATCGATGTTGCAACTGTCGTAGCCGGCGGGGCGATAGTTCTCGCTTGCGGCCACGGAGATCACATTCTTTGCAGTGCCGGGTGAGCCGACACGGCCCGCGCCCGCGTTTGCGGCCGCGAACACGTAAACCATCTCTTGATTACCAGGAACATTCGGCTGGGCATCGCGGACAAGCAGGTCAAATTCCTGGGCGGTGGAATCATATCTGTTATCGATGTTGCCCCAACTATTATTCGAGATGCGAGCGCCGGCCGAGTATGCGGCGGATGCTATGTTCGTGTAATTCAACTGCGGAGCCAGGTGATTGTTCTCGTCGAATATTCTGGACACGCCGAGCCTTGCGTCCGGGTCAACCCCCAATCCGTACATGTATCCCGGTTCATCCTTACGATTGCTCGCTCCGCGCCCCGCGGCAACGGACGCCACAAGCGTTCCGTGTCCCGGAAGATCGTCGATTCGGCCGTCATTGGCGTAGTTGAAAATGTATGAGACTCGACTCTGTTGCGCGGCATCCAGAAAATCCGGATGTAGCTTGCTTGGTAGGGCTGATCCTCGATCGAGTCCGCTGTCAGTGAAATCGATAACAAAATTGGATTGCCCGGTGAGCCCTGTTGAGGCAAGCCAGTCGAGATACCCCGGACCGCTCGGCTGCGTTCGGTCGGTAGTCAAATTGCCCGCGACAATTTGCGCGCTTCGCTCATCGTTCAGCCGTGGCTGAAACGCCGGACCGATAAACAAAACATCTTCGAGACTCGCGATCTCCAGCATCCGCGAAGCGTCGACGGTAACCGACAACACCACAAACTTTCCGAATCTCCTGGGTGCGCGATTCACGATGAGCGCTGATTTGTTGATCATCTCGATCGATGCCGCGGCCCCGGGTGAGTTCGTCAGCTCTATCTCGACCTCGACGCTCGTCCCGCGTCCGTCATCCAGCATCTCGTCCGTATAAACCGGGTCTATTTTTTGAATCGGTAACAGACGAGCCATCCATCGAATCGGATGAGTTTCATCGGCATTGGTTCCGCGATCTAACTCAGCAACGCGCGCAATCTCCGGTGCCGGACCTCGAACGATGTAGGCGTAGTTAGGAACGTAGCCGATTATCTCCGCGCCCGTTGCTCTGAGAGCGCCGATCCATTTGCGCTTAAGGGGACCGGCAAACTGAACGATGCGTGTCAGCTTTGTTGCTCCGCTGGTCATCGCTTGCAAGCTGTTCGCATGCGCCGCGCGGTCGCTAGTTGAAGAATCAAGATCGACGCGCGCCTCAGTGTCGATCACGCCGCGCCTGAGAAGAATTAGTTTCCGGTTGCCGGCTAAACCGTCGCTCATTTGATTGCGCATGCTCGACAACGCGCCAGTCGTGAGCATTGGAGGACCGCACAGCATGACTGCGCAAAGCACGCCGAGCAGAACCGTGATCCGTTGTGGTGTTGAAGGATTCATCAATGCGACAACCACTGCTTGAGCCGACCCCTTTGGCCTTTTGGGAGCGAGGACTGAATTATATAGACTGACATCACCATTGGAAAGCAGTCGCTATTCAGGCGACCCGAAACCTGCGCCTTTCTGGACTCAGTCACGATGTATTATGATTCAACCAGTTCGAAGGACGCCTTGCAGCTTGTTTCAACCAGCGCGATAGATTCTGGAGGATACGATGACGCACAGGTTCAGAAGCACCATTATGCTGGCAGTCTTAGCCGGGCTCGTCTTGAGCACGCTTCCCACATCCACAACTCAAGCGCAGACACGGCGCGCTCGACGGCCAGTTGCCGCGCCACTGGTTCCCTCGGGAACTCAGATGAGGATTCGGCTCAACGATACGCTCTCGAGCAGGGATTCGCGCGTGGGCGATAAGTTCACAGCCACGGTTGTCAATCCGTCACGCTACGAAGAAGCGCGAATCACCGGACACATCCGCTCGATTCGCAAGTCGGGCCGCGTCGAAGGACGAACGACTATGAGCCTGGCCTTCGATGCGATACAGCTTCGCGAGGGACGATCAGGGACTCTGCGCGCCGAAGTGCTTCGCATATACGACGCAGATTCCGAAAGCAAAGTCGATGAAGAAGGCCGCGTGCAATCCGGAGGCAGAGGTAAGCAGACGCTCAAGCGAAGCGGCATCGGCGCGGTTGCCGGCGCGGTGATCGGTGGCCTTGCGGGAGGTGGCAAGGGCGCGGCGATTGGGATGATCGTAGGGGGCGCGGCCGGCGCAGGATCAATTGCGGTTCAAGGCAGCAAGGAGCTAAAACTCGACAACGGCACTGAGATGTTGATTCGCGTCAATCGCCGTTGAATTCTTCGCGATGGCTCATGGCTTTGGATAGATTGTGAGAGAAACGTTGATCGGCAGCACTGGAAGCGCCGGGTTGTCGGTCACAATAAGCAGTTTATCCTTGAAGGTCCCGCTGTTTTCGTTGGGCAGTGATTCGAGGGCGATTCTGTAGCTTCTTCCCGGCTCGATCACTTCGATACGCGAGGCAAAATATTTTGTCGCGCCTTCGAGACGCACGATCTTCACCGGCGTATCGTCAGCAGTAATTGTTAACTGTGTCGATGCCTTCTTCCCCGGGAATGCGAACGCATCGCCGCGCAAACCGGGCGAGACAAAAAGTGGCCCGACACGTTTTCCCTGGCGCGTCGGAGCACCCCGAATAACAAATGCGGTCAAGCTGAATACAATCTGGGGCCGATCAGGATCGTTGGTCGACAGTGTGGCGGTCTTAGTGGTCTCACCAAATTGAGACGTCGTATTAACTTCGAGTGTGGCGGTCCCTTCCTTACCAGGCGGGATGACTCTTTCAAAGTCAGTAACGGTGCATCCTCAGCCACCCTTGAAGTCCAGTAACTTCAGATCGGCATCGCCTTCATTCCTGATGACAAAGATCTGACTAATGAACTCGCCGGTGTAGACGTCGCCGAAATTGAAGCTGGTAAATGGAGCGACGGCTTTCGGGGAGGGCGCGGGGTTGGCATCCTTCGGCACATTTGCCGCGTGCGTGCCGGCAAGCAGGACCTCGCAGCACAAAAGAAGGATAAAGACTCTCCAACGTGATTGAACCCGGTGTGAGCGCACGATCTGATCAACCTCCTCATTCGAGCTACAAGCCTAATTGAGCGGCACTCACAGCGCAATAGCCGGCTGGAATTCAGAGAGAGCCTGCCAGGCACCGAGCGTATTCCTTGAAGAAACCGCGGTTCAACTGCTAAGGTTCATTGCGCAGATGCAAGGAATCAAACCAATGCCCGACAGAGCAATTTCACACGCATTCCGAATCCTCATCGCTGTCCTGATGTTGACCTTGACTGCCGTTGCGCAGCTTGAGTTCAGCAAACCGAAGCCGCTCAAACCGCTTCCCAATCCTTCGATCATCAACGCATCGCGCGATGATGTCATATCAATAACCAAACAGATGATGGAAACGCGCGAGATCCCGCTCGACAAAGAAGATTGCGGCGCGACTACCGGCGAGTGTACGTTGCTCAGCAAACCAGTGATCTTCATCAAGGGCATTGAGACGAAGAGCCAGCTCAAACATTACTGCGAGATGCCCAGGGTCGATGTGCGCAGTTGGGCGCGCGGCCGGTACGTGCTGCGTTTTCAAATCACGCCGGCGACACCCAAGACGGCGCAGGTTGGAGTCTATGCCCGGTTCGAAGGGATGACCAACGCCGCGAGCGGGGGCGAATGGGTGCAGCTCACATCGAAAGGCGAACTCGAGGACTTGATGCTTCGTTGCATTCAGGATCGAGTGCAGGGCGGAGATTGCAAAGAAGTATTCCGATAACCGCGGTAGCTCTCGTACGCTTTTTTCTGCCAAGTCGTTCGCTTTACATGCCAGCTCAACGTTATCGCTTCATTACGCGTAGTGTGTAACCCGCCCGAACTTCTGTGAACAATTACTACGCTGGAATGTTTTCACGTTTTGTTATTTACGTGGCCACTTGCCTCATCCAGTCATTTAACACCAGTCAAGATGCCTCAACTCCTCCAATCTGATTGGGCAAGAATCTTTGTCTTTTTTCTTTAAACTTTGAAAGTGACTTTGAAGGGCCGGTACCCGTCCGGGTCACACCTCCCACCATACGAAAGAATCGGGCTCGACGGCGATTTCGCCCATGATACCAACTGCCGAAATAGGTTGCTTTCTGATCAACCGCACGGGTCGCGATCGAGAGGCCCCAGGTCTCGCCCGAGTTCCTCTTGTCGCGGGGATACTCGGCGGCACCGTCTTTGCACTGATTGCGCCCGGAGTTAATTGGAAACACGTTATGGAAATTATTAACTTGAGACGACGAGATAGCGAAGCCGGACGAAGCATCATTGAGATTGTGGTAGTTGTAATGGTGGCCGGTATTGTTAGCGCCACAGCGGTTGTCATGTTCGCCAAAGGAAAGCAGCGATACGAACTAAGCCAGAGGGCTCAGAACATAAGCAGGCAGATAGAACGTGCTCGGTCGCTTGCGGTCAAGTACAATCAGACATTGACTCTCGGCTTTACGTCCGAGAATTCTGTCTTCGGCATCACCTGCACCACCTGTACTGAACCGAAAAGTGAGTTGCCATCCTTACGGATCCCGGCGGGCATCACGCTTTCAACTTATCCAACCATCACGATCAAGGGCAACGGAACAATCTCCGCGTCTAGCCAAACGATCGTAGTAAGCGATGGTCGAGGCAGCCAGGTGCCGATAACTATTTCGAACTCAGGTCGAACCCAGGTCGGTGATGTTTCGGAGGGAACGTAGGATCCAACTGGAGCAGAGGTAATATGGACATCTCGAAGAAAGAACGAACAGAGCAATCGGGCGAATCAGGAATGACGATGATCGAAGTAATGGTGAGCACCATTATTCTAGGTGTCGTGTTGGTTGGCTTGGGACAGGCGCTGACCGTCGGAGTGAAATTGAACACTGAAAATAAGATGAGAGTCTCAAGCCTGAATGCGTGCAAGCAAATAATTGAGAGCATGAAGACTGAGATCTCGCAATCCCAGGGAGTCTTTGATGGGACAGCCGCCAGCAACAGCACTTACTACGTCGATACAAATGGCGATAAGACTTATACGGTGTCTGGTGGCAACAAAACATATGCGTTTACCAGCTCCACTGCTTTCCGCGCGAACGTTGTTGTCTCGGACAATAACGGTCTCACGCAGACCGTCGGGGGTGTAACCAGTGTTCTTGTAAAGACCCTTACTGTAACGGTAGTCGATGTACAAAACATCACCAGGAGTGGACGCGAAACCACGATGAAAGTTGAAATCATACGCCCGAGCGCGTAGTGGAGGCAGAATGAAAAGGGATTCCGAACAAGGCTTTACCCTCGCCGAGTTGATGATCGCCACCGCCACGCTGCTGGTCGTGTTAAGTAGCGCCCTTGCTTTTTTTTCGCGGGGTCAATCCGTTTACACCAATGAACGGGTAACGCTCGACATGGTGCAAGACATGCGGACGGTGTTCGATCGTTTTACCAATGAGATTCGTATGGCGGGTTCCGGGCTTCCAGCTCCACGCGGAGTTATCGAGGGTTCTCCCACAACATTGATTGTCAGAGGAGATTTCAACAACATCGCTACGATCATAACTTCGGTTTCACCAATTACTGTTGCGGGATCCGCGGCGACATTTCCAGTTGGTACAACCGCCGGTTTTGCCGGCGGGCAGACCATATCTTTCATCAACAACCTGACAGGGGTTTCAGCTCTCGCGAAGATCACGGCGGTTGATTCAGGCGCCAAGACTATTACCGTCGATAAAAACGACCTGTTTCCGATAGAATCGGGAGCCCAGCTCACAGATGATCCTGCGACGAACAGTTTTCCACCCGGCGCCATCATCAACGTAATAGAGCGCCGCACCTACAGCATAATCACCGATGGAGCCGACAAGGGTGCGATCACTCGCACGGTTATCTACGAAAACACTCAAACCGCCGGAGCAACGATACAGTCCGCGGAAATAATCGCGAGAAATGTTCTCGATGAGAATGGAAATCCGGGACTCACTTTCACCTATTACAAACCTGATGGAACCAGTGCGGGGCTCGATGTGGACGGAAACGTAATCCCATCAGAAGCGGTGAAAGTTCAAATCAATCTTCAGGCCCGAAGCGCCAATCGCGATCTTCAGACTGGGGACTACAGGACATTCAAGTACACCGCGCTTGTGCAGGTTCGCGGGCAATATGTCCCGAGAGTGGGATTTTAGCTGCAAGCAATCTTGGTTGAAGGGTGTTGATTATGAGAATCGGAAAAAGGGCTTCATTCAACAGCGAAAACGGAATAGCATTGGTGACCACATTAATGCTCTCACTGTTGTTGTCGATATTGGTCGCGAGCATGCTTCTCGCTTCTACATCGGATACTCTGATTGGCAGCAATGATCTGCGCAACAACCAGGCATTCTACATTGCTGAGGCGGGCGTTAACCGGGCCTCAGGATGGTTTACCGCTAGATTTGGCGCGGACCCTAACTCCGGCCTATTCATTCTTCCGGAAAAATACCTTAACCCCGAACCGACAATTATTGGCGGAGTGGATCATGGGATGATGGGTTCAAATACCGCCGGTGCTGTGGGGAAACTCAGCTATACAACAGGAGAGCTCAACTACAAAGGCACGCTTAATGAGGACCAGCCGTACTATAAACCGGGAGCTGTGGCCTCGTCGACCGAACAAAGGATTCCCACCTCTGTGAAGACGCTCGTCGGTGGCAATCTACAAAGCGTGGTGCTCGCCGGTGACAGCACTAACACTTATCCCACAAGCTACAC
>UEXS01000446.1_pt1 | contig 12781 bp, 14 predicted proteins | sample 4301141 | NCBI WGS metagenome assembly UEXS01 (sample SAMEA4773178, study PRJEB27434) | metagenome | biome: 2259; feature: agricultural soil; material: soil | place: USA | collected 2014-09 | depth 0.25 m
CTTTCCGTCTGATTGCGGGGACGAGCGTCCCGGCTAAACACAGTTAAGGAGGACCAACTATGTCATTCGGGATTTACATCGCGGGTTACATCATCTTCATCACCGGCGTCGCGATTGGAGCCTACATGCTGCACGTGCCTCAGAAGTGGATTGGAGTGGGCGTGCTCTGTCTGATCGGCATCGCGATCATTCACGGTGTAACCGCGACTCGACAAAAGGATCCGGCGGCCTAAAGAGACAAGGCGGCCATCCACGAACCAGATAACCAGTACGAAAGAGAATTGCCTATGGCGCGCAAGACGAGGGCGGGGATCGGTTTGATCCTCGAACGGTTTTCACTCAAGGCGACGAGAGCCACCGGAACCTCCGCCGCGTTCGTGATCGCTCTGGGTGTGCTCATCATCTGGGGAATCTCCGGGCCGCTGTTTCACTTTTCGGATACCTGGCAACTGGTGATAAACACGGGCACCACCATTGTCACCTTTCTGATGGTGTTTCTCATCCAACGAACGCAGAACAAGGACGCGCTGGCGATACATCTGAAGCTCAACGAGATTGTTGCCGCGGTCGAGGGAGCCAGTAACCGCCTAATCGACGTCGAGGACCTCACCGAAGGCGAGATTGAAGTGCTTCACAAGCATTACCAAACGCTCGTCGTCATGGCCAAGCACGACGCCAAACTTACTGAGACTCACTCAATCGAGGAAGCCGAACTCCGTCACAAGACCAAGCTGGGTAAGCGCCGCCGCGCAGGTTGATCGGAGGCGAACATTTCTGGCGCTGGTTCTCGGCATCCAGCCCCGGCGAAGTGATGCTCTCGTCCCTGATGTCCGGTTCTGTCCGGGTCTTATTCAATGGGAAATCCGATCACACATGAGAAACCCCAAAATACCTAGAGAATGAGCAACAGCAAGATGGGCGCGTCGCTCGAAAGGTTTTCTTGCTGTCCTAATTATGTCCGGTTCAGGTCCGCTTCTGCTCCGTCCACTCTCGACTTGTACGGCGATAACGGGTGGCGGCCCCCGCGCTTATCCGTTCCAGGAGATTGGCATCCTCCAGTTCCTTAAGGTCACGTCGGGCTTGGCGTTCGGTCTTGCCCTTGGCGAAGCGCTCGCGGTAGTTCATCGGCTTAATCTCCTCGCCCTGCGAGAGAGCCGCTAGGAGCGCACTCTGGCGCTCATTGAATGGACCTCGCTGTCCCGGCAATCCTGTGCGCGCATACAGCGTCAAAGTCACCCCGGTCGCGTCGTCCTTCCATGTCGGCAAGCGAAGACCGTTCTCGCGACAAAGGTTGACGATCTTCTGAGTGCCCCGTCCAATGCGGTTCATATAACCCCGGATGTAGAGCACCTGGACTATATCCGGATTAACTGGAATGGAGGGATGGGTCTTCTTTAGATCGCCGGGCTTCAGAGGCTTGGGTAGATGCCCTGAGTTCCAAATCTCCAGGCGTGTTGGGTACAGCCGTACCGCAACTCCACCGTGAAAGGCACTGTAATCCCGATGTGCCAAGGCATTAACCAACCCTTCACGGATCGCCTCTGATGGATACTCAGCCATATCCAGGGTTTGCAATCCGGTGCTGCGAAACGAGACCGAAGTACGCATGTTGCGTTTGATAAACTTCTCGCTGCGTTCGAGAATCTTCGCAAGAGGACCTTCAAAGACCTTGTCGTCGATAAACTCGGCAGAACCCTTTTCCTCAGCAAAACAGGTTGCTCTCATACGGATTTGTGGATGTCGTAGAGCCGGATTCTTCGCAAACAAGACATCCGCCGCCTGCGTGAGTTGACCCGAACGAACAAGACCAAGTTCCCGAAGCACCGCGATCGAGTCAGCGGGATTAGGGAACGTGAAACGACCTGACCCCTCTGTCTCCCTGACTGTTTCGTTGATCTCATTGTAATCAAGGTCGTTGGGTTCAAGGCCTGTTGAGATTCTCTTTTCCCAAATCTCAGTCGCCACAGCCGCCGATTGGAGCATGCGATGCAGTGTTGCAGCATCTACTGGGCGCGTCGCGGGGTTCGTGTTACTTCCTCGCCGGACGTACACCGCGCCTTCGTACACGTATGGCCCCTCCGTACCCGCTGGAACTTCGACCGAGATAAGGCCTGTTTCGTCTTCTTCGTCTAGTGTCACCGACAACAGAGGCGCGTGCGGTGTGATTTCGTTCTGAAGATGCGTCCGAAGCACTTGAACCATCTCATCCGCATGCCCCAGAGCACTCGGATTTCCCTTTTCATCCAAGCCGCAGAAAACCGTTCCACCTTCCCCATTTAGAAAGGCGCACACTGTCCGCGCCACTCGCTTCAAGTCGGATGGATCAGCGATGAATTCTACGATGGCGCTCTCGCCATTCCGGATTTGCTCCTTAATCGACTTGGAAATCATGTGTGGCTCTTCCTGCGAACTATCTTTCGTACGGCATCGGAATCTGCAAAGTGTTTCCCAAGAAAGTCCTCGACCTCAAGGTAGCGGTAGAACTGCGCGCTGGCGAACAACTGCGCATCGGCTGTTGACACGTACTTCTGAACCCAGTTTCCCTTGCGTTGGTGTAACTTAATGTCGTGTCGTATGGCGGCCTCGTACATATCAATCACTCGCAGGTCGTCTATTACCTGGTTCTTTTTCAAGCTGAGTTTTGCGCGCTTCGCAGTCGTGTCATAGCCAAGATTGTTCAGCAGTGTTCTTGCAAAGACAACTTGGTCATGCGCGAGAATCCAACGCGGCTTATTCAACTCGATGGCTTTTAGAAGTTCCAAGTGCGTAATGGACTGCTCGTCTTTGACTGCCTTGCCGGAACCATATTGCGTTGTGATGATACCCAGAAACAGGTCGCAATTCGCTACCGCATCAAGGCAGTTATCGAAGTTCGAACGGTCGGGAAAAACCGACATCGTCCCCTTATGCGAAATCCAGACATCGTAGCCAAAGCTAGTCAGGATCGCGTAGACCCGCTCTAAGAGTTCTTCAATTCCGTACACAGTGGAAGAAACCAGTATGGAGAGGCTGTCCTTCGATTTCTTCATAACGGGAGGATATCTAGTCTGTGTTAGCTCTCCATTCGACGTTGGCAAAGCTGTCCTCTCCATCGATCATGGATTCAGCCTCATCACGCTTAGCGATCCAAATGAAGCTCGCGATCCAATTTATTCTGCAGTTTTCCATCGATCACCTAATGCCTAGAGAAATCGACCAAAGCCGCCTTTCGCCAAAATGTTTCCGCGTTTCCGCCGGAATGAGATGTTGGATGATAAACATTCGTGCGCAAAAGCTCAATGCTGTCAGCTCAATGCTGTCACTCGCGGGAGAAAGGTTAGACAGGTGGAACGATGGTCGTGGTGGTCTTTCCGACACCGCATTTTGGTAATCAACAAAGATGCCTATGCCCGAGAGAGGACTTAAGGACAGTTATCCCGGACAATGATGAGAGGTGTAGCGAAGATCTTCCCGCCCACGCGAAAAAAGACAAGGCAGGGGAATTGAGCACGACCTTGATCTGTCTGCCTTTGTCCTCGAAATCATCTTCTCTCACATAACTGTCTCCCTGATTATTTCGATCGAGGAAGCCGAACTTCGGCACCAGACCAAGCAGGGCAAACGTCGACGCGCATGTTGATCGGAGGCGAGCGTCTCGGGCGCACGGTTCTCGGCATTTCCCCGCGCGAGGTGATGGCTCTCTCGCGCAAGTTGTTTTTTGGAGGACCGATCATTGCCCGGTTAAAGTGCATGAGTAAGAGGTTGTGGGCTAATTACGTGCAGGTGAGCGGCGCATAAAGTACTAGGCTGGGCGCTATTGGCTCGACTCCGGGGCACTCCGGTCAACGCGCTCGGCAGTGCTGTCTGGTTCGAGGTCCGTAGCGTTGGTCAACTCTCTTGCCTTGTCTTTGGATACGCCCTTGATCTTTCTATCTCTGTCGTCGAAATCATCTTCTATCCACATAACGTGTCTCCCTGTGTGAGTGACTACTTCCTGACCCTACTCCGATAAGCTTTCGAGGAAGCGTTTGGTAGTTTCTGAGGTCCCCCTAATAATCGTCCGGTATGGAAATTATTGCTGTGCAGTATTGCACCATCTCGAAAAGAAAAGCGCCCGTCGCAGGTGGCTTGATTGTTTGGCGCCCATTCGGCTACACATTTCTGGATCAGAATTTCTTTTCGACCGAGAGAGACCGATGACTTCGACACTGGAGACGGTTCTTCTACCAAAAATGAAAGCCGCCAGCGAGGCGCTGGACGCGTGGACGCGCGAGATCGTCCAGTGGCACTTCGATCCCGCAACCGGATGCCCGTTCTGGCTTGACCATGCCAGGAAGCTCGATTGGGACCCGCGCGTTGAAATCAAAGCGTACAACGATCTGGCGTGGTTCGGGTTTTTTCAGGATGAATGGTTGCGCGGAGGACCGGTTCGCCGATGGGTGCCAAAGGCTTATGCGGATCGCGCCGTCTACGTTTTCGAGACCGGCGGCAGCACCGGCGTTCCCAAGTCTCGGATCAGCATCGACGATTTTCGAATCGACTACGAGACCTTTAGCGAAACTCTGCCTGACGAATTTTTTCCGAAAGGCGCGGACTGGCTGATGGTCGGCCCTTCGGGTCCGAGAAGATTGCGGCTCGCGGTTGAACATCTCGCGCAGCATCGCGGCGGTATATGCTTCACGCTGGACCTCGATCCGCGATGGGTCATCAAGCTGATCAAGAAGGGCCAAAGCGAGATGGCCGAGAAGTACAAACAGCACGTAATCGACCAGGCGTTGACGCTGCTCAAGGCGCACCCGAACATTCAATGTCTCTTCACAACACCGAAGCTGCTAGAGGCGCTGTGCGACAAAATCTCTTTGAAACGAGTCGGCATCAAGGGAGTCTTCTGCGGTGGGACGGAAATGACTCCGAAGTTTCATCGCCTCGCGGTCGAGGAGTTGTTGGATGGGGTTTACTTTGCGCCGACCTATGGAAACACGCTGATGGGACTCGCGGTACACAAGCCGCGCGTGGCCGAAGACAACTACGCGATCATTTATTATCCGCCGTCGCCTCGCGCAATGATCGAGGTGGTCGACCCGGATGATCCGGATCGAGTGGTCGAATACGGTGAGACGGGCCGAGTGCGGTTGACTACGTTGACGCGAGAGTTTTTCATGCCTCACTTTCTCGAACGCGACGAAGCAGAACGCGAACCGCCATGTGAGTCATATCCGTGGGACGGCCTTCGAAACGTTCGCCCGTTCTCGCGATTCCAGACGAGTGTTGTTGAAGGAGTGTACTGATTGCGGATTGCGGATTGTGGATTTCGGATTGTGAATGCGAATCCGCGATCCCCAAATCCGCAATCCGCAATTCGCAATCCGCAATCATGAGGGTTCTTTCCATCACAGCGGGCGCGGCCGGTATGTACTGCGGCAGTTGTCTTCGTGACAACGCGCTGGCCGCAGAGCTGTTGAAACAGGGGCACGACGTGCTGCTTGTGCCGATCTACACGCCTACGCTGACCGACGAAGCGAACGTCAGTCAGCATCGAGTATTTTTTGGCGGGATCAGCGTTTATCTCGAACAACACGTTCCGCTGTTCAGGCACACGCCCAAGCTGTTCGATCGCCTGTGGGACTCGGAGGCCGCGCTGAATATGGTCGCGCGGCGTTCGATCGCGGTCGACCCTCAGTCGCTCGCGAAGCTCACGATCTCAATGCTCAAAGGAGAGGACGGTCATCAGCGAAAGGAAATGGGCAATCTGATCGACTGGCTCAGGAATGAATCAAGATTCGATGTGGTGAACTTGCCGAATTCGCTGTTGATCGCGCTTGCCGGGCCGATAAAACGCGAACTGAATCTTCCGGTGTTTTGCACCTTGCAAGGCGAAGACTTGTTCATCGACGGTCTGGGTGAGCCTCATCGAAGCGAGGCGCTGGAATTGATTCGATCGAACATCGAATTCGTCGATGGGTTTCTTGCAGTGAGCGAGTTTTATGCAAACAGAATGTGTCACGACCTCGGGATTCCCGACAACAAGATGCACGTGGTTCCGCTGGGCATAACATTCGATGGTTTTGAAAAACGAGAGCGCGCTGCTTCCAGTGAGTTCGTAGTCGGTTATTTCGCGAGGGTGGCTCCCGAAAAAGGGCTGCACGTTTTGTGTGAAGCGTATCGATTGCTGAAACAACGAACACCCGGGCGGCGAATAAGACTCGAAGTCGCGGGCTATCTCGCGCCCGAGCATCGCGAGTATCTCGCGGGCATTGATCATCAGATGAAAGACTGGGGACTTTCGGACGAGTTCCACTATCGAGGCGTGCTCGATCGCGAAGCGAAGCTCACGTTTCTGAAAGGCCTCGACGTGATGTCGGTGCCGGCGACTTATGATGAACCAAAAGGAATGTCTTTGCTCGAAGCGATGGCTGCGGGCGTTCCGGTTGTCCAACCGAGAAGAGGTTCATTCACGGAGATCGTCGAACGAACCGGCGGCGGATTGTTAGTAGACGCGGACGCCGAGAGCCTCGCATTGGGACTGCAGTCATTGATCGAAAGCCCCTCGCTGGCCGCTGAACTGAGTGAGAAAGCGTATGCCGGAGTGCGAGAGCATTACGGGGTCGCGAATATGGCCCGGCGGGCTGTTGATGCGTACACTACGGCAGAACGTCGAACGTCAACGGCTTCAGACTATCAAGTGGTGAGATAACAGGATGCAAGGCGCAAAAATGGACTTACCTCTCAAAGCGAGTGATGCTAAGACTCGACTCGATGCTCACGTGCGCGAGATCGTCGAGTGGCATTTCAACCCGGAAACTGGTTGCCCCTTTTGGCTCGAGTTCGCGTCGAAGCTCGGTTGGGACCCCAGACGCGAGATCAATTCATTCGACGACCTTCGCAAGTTTCCGCCCTTCGAGGACGAATGGTTGCGCGGAGGGCCAGTCCGTCGCTGGCTGCCGAAGGGACTTGAAGGTAAGCCAATCTTCACATTCGAAACTGGCGGAACGACCGGGGTGCCCAAGAGCCGGCTACAAATCGACGACTTCCGCACTGACTACGAAATGTTCAGCGAGACATTGCCTGAGGAGTTTTTTCCGAAGGGCGCCAACTGGCTGATGCTCGGGCCTTCGGGGCCGCGAAGGCTGAGGCTTGCGGTTGAGCATCTGTGTCAGTATCGCGGCGGCATCTGCTTCTGCGTGGACCTCGATCCGCGCTGGGTGATCAAGCTGATCAAGTGGGGCGAGTCCGAAGCGCTCGACGAATACAAAGCTCACGTCATCGAGCAAGCAATAACGATTCTCGGTGCCGGCCACGATATCAAGTGCATGTTCACGACTCCGAAGCTGCTCGAATCGCTCGCCGAGGAACTCGAGAATCGCGGGACGAGCGTTTCGAAGGCGGGCATAACAGGAATCTTCGCGGGCGGGACCGAATTCACTCCGCAGTACACTCGCTTTGCGATGGAAGAGCTGCTTGGGCCGGGAGTGTATCTGACGCCGACTTATGGCAACACGCTGATGGGCTTGGCTTGCTCGAAGCCGGTGACTCCGGAGGACGGCTACAAGATCGCGTACTACGCGCCGCAGCCTCGCGCGGTGATCGAAGTAGTTTCATTCAACGATCGCGATAAGGTTGTTGGCTACGGCGAAACGGGCCGCGTGCGATTGACCACACTGACTCGTGAGACATTTATTCCAGGATTTCTGGAGCGCGATGAAGGCGAGCGCGAGTTACCCTGCGAGCAATATCCGTGGGACGGCGTGAGCGGAGTTCGTCCGTTCCGCAAGCTCGCGGGACAGACAACCGTCGGAGTTTATTGAGAGCGTTGATCCGCAACGATATCGAAGGCGAGTCATATTATGTTTCCTCTCCGCGTTTTCCTCTGCGTCCCCAGCGTCCTCTGCGGTTGAACTTCTTCTAAACCGCAGAGAACGCCGGGGACGCAGAGGAGAACGCGGAGAGACTAAATGAGGAACCAATGGCCATTCTAAACATTCCAATTTCCAGATGGGGAACGCCCTATACAAGTCTCGACACCGACGATGTCGTACATTTCATCACCGGCGAAACTCTCGCGCGAGTGAGCCAGGCAAACACCGGTTTGCTCGCTCGCGACATGCGACACGCCGAGCGCGCTCGAAATGTCCTCACCGAGATTCCTGTCTCGGACCTTATCGAAATGATGAAGAAGGCCGGCGACCTCTATTTGAATGCAACGTTGCCGATGGGTGACGGCGCGCAGACGCCGGATGATTTCGCGCGGCAACAATCCGCGAGCACCGGCCTGCCTGAGCATATGTGCAAGGGCAACATGAACAAGAATCATTTCGTGCTCTCGAATATGGACAAGATTCTTGATTCGCTCACTCGAGGCCTGGATCTGAACATACTGACGCGCGGTTACGGAATCGAGCCTCGCGGAGTGATGGTCAGCTACCAGGCTCAAGCGCCGGTGTTGGGACTTGTGCTGCCATCAAATTCGCCGGGTGTGCACACGCTGTGGCTGCCGGTTATTCCGATGCAGATTGGATTGCTGCTCAAGCCCGGTCCGCAGGAGCCGTGGACTCCCTATCGAATGGCTGCGGCGTTCACCGAAGCCGGCGTACCCAAAGAAGCGATCGCGATTTATCCGGGCGGCGGCGAAATGGGCGCGGAAGTGGTCAGGCGATCCAATCGCACGATGATCTTCGGAGGCACACCGACCGTAGAACGTTATCGCGGCGACACTCGCGTTCAAGTACACGGGCCCGGGTTCACCAAGATTCTGTTGGGCGACGACGTCGTGGACGATTGGGAAAAGTACATCGACGTGATGGTGGACAGCGTGTTTCTGAATAGTGGTCGCGGGTGCATTAACTGCTCGGGTGTGTGGGCCTCGCGCCACACAAAGGAAATCGCTGACGCTCTGGCCGAGCGAATGGGCCCCGTGGAAGTGAGGCCGCCCGAAGACCCGCAAGCGAGTCTCGCGGCGTTCACCGTTCCGGGCGCCGCGAAAGCGATCTGGAAAAGCATCGAGTCGGGCCTCGACGAAGCGGGCGTCGAGCACGTGACAGCGAAGTTCGGATCGCGCCTCGTCGAGAACGAGCGATGTGGATACCTTCGTCCAGTGGTTATCCATTGCGACTCACCCGATCGAAAGCTGGCCAACACCGAATTCATGTTTCCATTTGTCAGCGTGGTGGAATGTCCACAAGACGAGATGTTAAAACGAATCGGAGGGACGCTCGTCGGTAGTGCGATCACTTATGATGAGAGGTTTCAGCGAGAGCTTGTGAATGCTACTCACATCGACCGATTGAATCTGGGACCGGTGCCGACGATTCAACTCGATTGGCTGCAGCCGCACGAAGGGAACATCGTAGAGTTTCTATTTCGGCCGCGAGCGTTTCAATCGCGACTCGAGAAGGCCGCGGTGTAGTTGCCGGAAGGACGTTGTCTCTAAGGCTGTTTGCTCCGAAGCTCTTTCGCCTTTTGATACTCGCGATTTGCTTCGTCCTGCAGACCCTGACTATAAAGCGCGTGGCCAAGCTTTGTGTGCAAGCCATCATCAGACGGCTTCAACGAAACGGCAATTCGATATGCGTCGGCCGCTTGTTTGAATTGCTGCCGGGTGAAGTGCTCTTCGGCGAGCGCAGCAACCAGGTTGACGTTGTTTGGATCAAGCGCGGCAGCGGCTTCAAGTTCCGCAAGCGACTCTTGTTTCTGCTGGCTTCGATAGAGCAACGCGAGGTTGTAGTGCGGAGCCGCCCACCTGGCATCTAGTTCGATTGCGCGTTTGAATGCGCGCTCGGCGCGGAAGTCGTCGAGTTTACCGTGATACACAAGGCCGAACGCATTTTCCACCGCCGCAAGCTTCGCATCCTGGAGCTGAGTCAACGCGCGCTCGGCTTCGTCGTAAAACTGAAGCGAGATCAACGCTTCGGCTGCGCTCAGTTTCTCGAGCGCGGCGACATCGCTGCTGTTGCTTAGACTGCGCGCGCGCGCAAACAACTGCCCGGCTCGTTTGAAATCATCGACCCTGTCCGAAATGTTATCGCCACGCACATCCCCGCTTACAATTGCGCGTCCCTGTTCGCCAAGCGCCGCGGCAAGCATCGGCCTCAAGCGCGCGACATCCGCCGAGGCGTCGGGTTCTGAAGCGAGGCGCTGATAGAAATCCCACGCGCTCGAGTTCCTCGGTTCGATCAGCTTATTTGATTTGATTGCCGTTTCGAGCTGAAGAACCAGGGGCGACGGCGCCGACTCGATACTTCTTGTGGGAACCGAAGCCGCCAGAGTCTCTGGCTGGCTGCCCGAGCGATCCGGTGAAACCGAAACCGCAGTTGGCGGATTCATTGTTGGTTTTGGCGGCGATGGAATATTCGCGATTGCGATTTCGGATCGCGGATCGGGACGCGTTGGCTCCTGCGCCGGCGTGCGAAGAACCGATTCGGTTCCGGGCGGCTTTCGCTCGCGCGATACCGAAGCATTCGATGCCGGTTGCTTAGTGGCGCCGGGCGAGACAGCTTCCGGAGCTCCGGCTGATTTCGATGGGGGATTCGGTTTAGCGATTTCTGACCTGGCAGGCGTCACGGTAGCCGGCACGGCAATCGATTTCCTGCTTTCTGTTTCGCCGGCTGGACGAGCTTTGCCCGGGTCGCCTGGCAATGTAGTGTCGTGAACCCTGTCCGCTCCCGCGGGAATCGCCACTTGAGAATCCTGTTTTGGTTGCGGCTGAGCTTCTTGCTTCGATGCATGCTCGACCGTGGGGGACGGAATCGCTTGAGGCGCAGACGCTTCCTGCTTCACCTGCGGATGTTGAGTTGAAGTTGCTCGCGCGTCCGCAGGTTTATTCGTGGATTCAGCGGGCGCCGGCGCGGTAATGGTTCTTGCCTGCGTTTGCGACTCAATTCGGGCAATGGCTAGTTGATCGAGCGCGGGTCCGCTCTTCCATAGGTGCTGTTTGCCTGAAGTGTCGTCAGACACTCGCGCAGCAAGGACTTCGAAAAGCTCATCGGCGGTCAGCGTACCGTCGCCGTTTCGATCGTGGCTTTCTGAGAGCACATCGGCAAGATGCTTGGTAAACACCCCGTGACCCGCCCATCGTTGTCCTTCGCGCGAGAACTCACCTGGCCCGCTTGCAATGATCGCCGACAACCCGCGCCTTGCGGCAGTAAGTTGTTCAAACGCCTGCACGAAGGATTTGGACGAGCCCGCTTCGGTTTCAGGATCGAAGAAATCGCGGCGCACCGCATCGGCTAGCACTAAAACACGGCCGGCTCGTATTCGATTACCAAGCGCGCGGCGCAACTCGCTGAGCGCAAGCCCGGTGCCGAACGGATCTTTTGCATCGGAGTCGTAGCCGAGGAGGTAGGCTTCGCCGAATTCACGTTCAAAAACTCCGTGGCCGGAAAAATAGAAAATGACGGTATCGGATTCGGAGACGGAACGGGCGAGCCATGTGCCGAGTGCCGACTTGATCGCGGCGACGGTCGCGTCAGGGCCGGTAAGCAATCGCACGTTGTTTGCGCCGGCTCCACGCTTTTGCATCGACTCGGCGAAGAGAGCGGCGTCGCGGTCGGCGAACTGGAGCTGCTGACCGCCGGGGAGCTTTTGATATTTGGAAACGCCGACAGCGACTACCCACGTCTTTGAGGGCTGAGCCGGCGGTTGAGCGGCCGCGGTGATCACGAGCGCCGCGCAGAGTCCCAGGAGTCGATACAGGATTCGAAGCATTAATCACAAACGGTTGAGGGCGCAACCTTCTACACCAGTAGATGGCCTGCGCCCCCGATTCGTAAAACAGCAATACCGCGGAACCGTCGTCGTTTCCTATTTGAAACTCGAGACTGCGGCTGACTCGTTGTCGAACGACTCGAACACCGTCAACAATTTGGTAATCGTAAGGAGGTCGTGAATCTTCTTGGTCTGATTGAGAAGCTTCAACTGGCCGCCGTTATGGTTGGTGGTCGTATAAGAACTGACCAGCTCTCCTATGCCCGAGCTATCCACGTATGACACGTCACCGAGATTGAGGAGAATCTTCTTCTTCCCTTCGTCAAGCAGGCGGCGGACAGCCTCGCGCAACTGGACGCTGCCCTCGCCGATCGTTATCTTGCCCGACAGATCCAGTATTGTGACATCGCCGGCGGGGCGGTCCTTGATATTCAAATTAGCCATCGTCTACGTCTCCTTTTCTACTTTGTATCTCAGGATGTGCGCTTGACCTTCCTCATTCGCACGACGCTCCCACCCTGCGGATGAATTGAATGCTCGACCTCGTCCATGAAAGTGCGCATGTAAAAGATCCCCCGGCCACTGGGGTTTAGCAGATTATCGGAGTTTGTCGGGTCGGGCAACTGCGAAGGATCAAAGCCGGCCCCATAATCCCTGACGAAAACCGTCAACGAATCCTCTTCGGTGACGAATCGAACGTCCACCTGCTTGTCGGCGGCGCTCTTGTTTCCGTGCATTATCGCGTTTATTACCGCTTCGTGGACCGCGAGCTCGATCCAGCTTGCGTCTTCTTCCTCGAAACCCATCTTGGCCGTGACGCTCTTGGTAACCGATGCGACCGTATCAACGAATTCGAGTTTGCTGTCGATTGAAAGCTCGATGGTCTCTGTCATCGGCTCGCGGGATGCCTTTCGAATTAACCTTATTAGCCCCTGGTCGAACCGCGCAACAAGCAAGGTGGTCACAAGGCGCGTCATTGTGTAACATGCGGCAAGTTGCGATGTCAAGATCAGTGAGAATCAACTGTCGTGACTCGATGAAAATGTCCTAGTTTGAACTCGATAGAAATGTCCTCTTTAAGAAAGAGAGCAGATTGCGCCCA
>UEXS01000628.1_pt1 | contig 12752 bp, 13 predicted proteins | sample 4301141 | NCBI WGS metagenome assembly UEXS01 (sample SAMEA4773178, study PRJEB27434) | metagenome | biome: 2259; feature: agricultural soil; material: soil | place: USA | collected 2014-09 | depth 0.25 m
CATTTCCAAAAGTCTCATACAAGCGGCTGATCCCGTTGTGAGTCGCGGCGATGAACATCAGGTAACCCGGCGACCACGTATCGAACGTGCCGTGTGTGAACACGCCTGGCATGCCGAACTTGGTCATCTCCGAAATGTTGTTCCATCCCATCAACTGCCACTCATCGGTCAGGATTGGATCGAGCCACGCGTTGTAAGGTTCGTCGCCGACGGTATTGTCGTACAAATAAGGAACCGATTCGTGCAGATCATGAAGCACCTGGGCCTTCCAGTTCATGAAAGCCTTCGCGACGTTCTGCGTCAGCTTGAGCGTCATCCCCATCGCATCGCGATTGTTGTCGTGCGCGACGTAGTGACCCCAGTAGATTAGCTGTGGCCAGTTCTCGTTCGGATGCGCGAGATGCCAGTTGTAGATATCGACTTGCCGGTCGCGTCCGTCGACTTCGACGATCGGAGTGATGAGAGTTATCACGCCGTCACGAATCGCCTTGATGTACGGGCTCTCATCGACTGCGAGTCGATAGGCCAATTCCATCAGCGCGGTTGGCGCGCCGGTTTCGGGCGAATGAATCGTGCCGGTGATGTAATAGATCGGCGTCGAAGCCGCTACGAGCCGGTCCGCTTCGGCATCGTCCATGTTGATCGTGCGTGGATCGGCGAGCTTCGCGAGCCGGGCGCGATTCTCTTCGAGCTTCGACATATTGGCTTCGGAGGTGACGGCGACGGCGATCATCTCGCGGCCCTCTTCGGTTGTGCCGATCGAATAGACCTTCACGCGAGGGCTGGCCTTCTCGAGCATTCGCATGTACTTGTAGACGTCGGCCGAATAGGGGAGCTTGCCCGGAGCGCCGGCGATGTCACCGATCACGGCTTTGGGTGTCGGCACTGTTTTTGACGCGGGCAAATAATCCACGAGCGGCGAGCTGAAGAACGTCTCCGTGGTGTATTCGCGAATCTTCTTTGTGTACTCCTCGTCGATTGGTTGATTCGGATCGCGGCCTGGTTTGATCGAAGTAGCGGCGGCGGCAGCCTTCTGTTGCCGGCCGCCTGCGCTGACGGTTGAACTCAAAATAGAGACAATTGAAACCAATAAAACAAAAGCGATTGAAAAGCGTCTGAACATTTTCTCTCCCGCGAGGAGACAATGGATGATAAGCGAATCCGCCCGCTTCATTATCCGTTCCTCTCTGCTGTGATTGGTATCAGTGAGTGTTTCACTGTTGCGGCGCATCGTAGCAAAGCGATATCGCAAACGGCAAGTTGCGGCCCTTAATCGCCGCCATACATCAGCGTAAGCGCACTTCAGTTGAATTGATGATGAGGGATCTGGAAGAGAGTGACAAGATGGCTGTTTGATCGCCGGAGTCACCGGCCGTCATGCCTGGCTGGGGCGCGAGCGCACTCTGACACTCGCGCCCCGGAATACGTTAAGATCCAATCTGCTTACTGCTGCTTCTCCTTCTCCTTCCTCTTCTTCGCAGTAGCGATCACTTGCTTTACTCGCGCGCGAAGGGATTTTGCTTTTGCGTTGGCCGTTCCCTTGAAAGAGCTCATCGTCGTTTGAGCAAGTTGCAACGACTCGCCCTCGAGCTTCCTAACCGAGTATCTTTCGGGCGTTCTGTAGTAGAGCATTGCTCGAAGGTTTTCGCCTTGTTTCGCCGTCAGCTTGCCGAGGCTTCTGAACCGAGGCTTGGTGCCGGAGAAAAAAGTCTCCTGGAACCACTCATCGGAAATCGGGTCGTGCCAGCTAATGTAGCCTCCCTTCAAAACCTGCCGCGGAGCTTTGATGGCGCCGGTGAAGCTGTATCTAACACTCGGGGAGGCGACGGGATCGAAGTAATTAGGGGTGTAGAAATCGGAGACCAGAATTCCGTTGACTCGGTACGCGAAGGGAGTGTCTTCACTTGGATCGCACACCTCGACTAAAAACTCGACGCGTCCCTGGCCGGGCTTGGGCGACTGGCCCACCATCATTCGATTTCCGAAAGGATCGACCAGCATCTCGAGCACCTCGTGGCTCGCAGTGAGTCCCCAGCCGCTATCGAAGTTGACCAGAGCGAACGGCTGACCCTCTTTGTCCTCGTGAATGCCCGCGGCGTCACCCAGGTCTTCTTCGGTGACGATGATCGGCCAGTATCCGATCGGAACGTCGTCAAGATCGGGGAAGGTGTCGATCGTAGCTTTCACCTCCCAGATGGGCGCCAGGTCTCTGGTAGCCTGCTTCTGAAGCGCCGCCCCCACCCGCGAGAGCGCGGACGCGGACACTTTTTTTGTTTCAGACACTAAAGCGAGTTGACGTATCAGCATATATTCTCCTTTTCACAGTTGTGCGAGTCTGACGCTCGCGGTTGCGCCTCCGCGTCATTGAGTCTTGCGAGCCTTTGCCCGGAGGCCAAAACGGTATGGTTATTTGCTTCGCTGACCCGACAGGTCGATACGCTTTCAACCGCGCCGATTCTAATTCATTCCCGCTGGTTTGTAATGTCGATCAGCGTGATACCATTTCAGCGAAAGGAATCGTTCTTAATCAGGTTATTTCTTTTGCGATCACCCGCTGCTGTAGAATTGCATTCCTCTCTAAACATGACGTAAAGGCGACCCGGCCTTTTCGGAAAGTCTCGAGCGCCGGGCCTCGGTTGAGGATCAGCGGATGTTGATCATTCCAGCGATTGATTTGAAGAACGGCCGGTGCGTCCGATTGATTGAAGGACGCGAGGCGAGCGCAAAGGTCTACGATCGCGATCCGATCGAAGTGGCCCGCTCCTATGAGGCCGCCGGTGCGACATTGATCCACGTCGTTGATCTTGATGCGGCGTTTCTTGAATCACAGTCTTCGAATCGCGAGATCATCCGCGAGATCGCTCGAGCCATAACCATACCGATCGAAGCCGGAGGCGGCGTTCGCAGCTTATCCGATATTGAATACTTGGTCGCGGACGTGGGCGCTCGTTACGTTGTAGTTGGCACACTCGCCGCAGAGAACCCGAATGCGCTCATCGAAGCGGTCAATCAGTTTGGCGATTCGATCGTCGCTGGCATCGATGCGCGCGAGAATAGAGTCGCCGTGCGAGGATGGACCGGCGAAACAACGATCGAAGCGGTCGAGCTTGCAAAACGCGTCGCGGAAATCGGCGTCCGGCGAATCATTTACACCGACATAACCCGAGACGGAAAACTCGAAGGACCTAACTTCGATATGACGCGGCGCATAGCCGAAGCCTCCGTAATCAACGTGACCGCATCGGGAGGCGTCGCGTCCCTCGAGGACCTGGATCGTCTGTGCGAGATTGAATCGTTTGGCGTAGACTCGGTGATCATCGGAAAAGCTCTCTACGAGGGCCGGTTCACGCTTGAAGCGGCGCTTGCGCGGATAAAGCGCTCGAACCCTTCGTGAGGCGTTATGTTTGAAAGAATCAGGAAACTTTTCTCTCGCGATGCTGACGATAGCGAGGTCGAGCCGCCGGACGATTGGGATGATCGGGATGCCGGCATACCTGTTCCGGTCCGGCGAAGGCCTCCCGATCCCGGCTCGTCAGTCGCAGTAGCCGAGCCCGATGACGATGAATAGGAAGTGATGCGATATTCGTGTGTCGCTTCGATCTCAGCACAAGAGCGTTGCACAATCCAGCGACGCAGCATTAGAACATCACACGAAACTGGCTCTGGCGGCCAGTTACAGATCTGCAAGCACGCGTGACGAGCAAATATGTTGGCCAAGCGAATCATTCCCTGCCTGGACGTTGACCGCGGCCGCGTGGTCAAAGGGATCCGGTTCGTCGATCTGATTGATGCCGGCGATCCCGTGGAACAGGCGCGCCGCTACGATTGCGAAGGCGCGGATGAGCTGGTCTTTCTGGACATCACAGCATCGTCCGAGAGCCGCGAGCTGGTGCGAGACATGGCGCGCCGCGTCGCGGATTCGATCTTCATACCATTCACGGTGGGCGGAGGCATTCGCACGATTGAAGACATTCGAGCGATGCTGGCTTCAGGCGCGGACAAGATCTCGATCAACACCGCCGCCTTGAATGATCCGTCGCTGATCTCAGACGGATCGAAGTCATTCGGCTCCCAGGCGATCGTGGTTGCAATCGACGCCCGCCGTATAAGGAACGAAACGGCGAGGGGGCGAGGGGGCGAAGGGGAGAGGGTCGCCCCTTCGCTCCCTCTCCCCGTCGCCCTGTCTTCGCGCTGGGAGGTCTACACGCACGGGGGACGCAGTGCGACCGGCGTCGACGTATTCGACTGGGCACGAAGAGCCGAAGAGTTGGGTGCCGGAGAGATTCTGTTGACGAGCATGGATCGGGACGGCACGCGCGATGGTTATGACATCGAGTTGACCCGCGCTGTGGCTGATGCCGTTTCGATTCCCGTTATCGCATCCGGGGGCGCCGGCACGCTCGAACATTTGCGCGAGGCTCTGGATGAAGGCAAAGCGTCCGCGGTGCTCGCCGCCTCGATATTTCACTTTGGCGAGTTCACCATTAGCGCAGCAAAGGATTATCTGCGATCGCGCGGATTGCCGATGAGGTGACCGAAGATGGACAACTCAATCAGCAGCGTTGTGAACTTCGATGAACGCGGACTCGTGCCTGCCGTCGTGCAGCACGCCGCAACTGGCGAAGTGCTTATGCTCGCTTACATGAACGCTGAGTCGGTGGCAAAGACGATTGAAACGGGCGAGACATGGTTTTGGAGCCGCTCGCGCGGTGTCCTCTGGCACAAAGGCGAGACCTCTGGGAACACTCAGCGAGTCGTTTCGATCGAGATGGATTGCGACGGCGACACGCTTCTGATTCGAGTCGAGCCACGCGGCCCCGCTTGCCATACAGGCGAGCGCACGTGCTTCTTCCGCTCTCTTTGACTTCGGTAAAAACTTCCCGCCCGCGTGTAGTTTTCTCTTCAATCAACTCCCTGAAACCAATGCAACGCACGATTTTCGTGGTCTCTGATCTTAACTCTATTGAGGCACGGACATTGCTGAAAAAACGGCGTCACTCGGAAGGATCACGTCGTGGTGTATCCGAGCGCCGGTAACTTGAGCTGTAGCGGTCACAAATACCAGCGAAAAAACCGCGTTGAACGAAACTCAGTTTGAACACCAGTCATCTTTGAACCTCCCCCACATCCATTACCTGGAGGACGCATGAGAAAGTTGTTTGTAACAGGCGTTTTGACTTTGGCGATCTCGTCATTCGGTTTTGCCGCGCAAGCCGACAAATCAACCCAATCAACGGCTAAGGCCAACGCAAACGCCAACGCTAAAGCCGGGGCTAATGCGAACGCCCAATCGCCCGGCATCACGCTCGATTCCGGCTCCGAGATCAGCGCGGAGATGACGTCCGCGCTTGATCTAAAAAAGGCCAAGCCCGGCGACTCGTTCAAGATGAAGACCAGCAAGCCAGTGAAGAGCCAGGGTAAGGAAATAATCAGCAAGGGTTCGACGATCACGGGTCACGTTCAGCAAGTGACAACCGTAGACAAGACCACGCAGGCCACGTTGGTCTTCGATCAACTCCTGGATAAAAAGACTCAGGCGACCTCGTCGTTGTCGGCAGTTGTAACGGCCATCGCGAAACCTGTGACCGCTACGGCGATGGCGCAGGAAGATACGATGACGACCGCAACGCCGAACATCAGCACTCGAAGTCAGCCGCGAAGCTCGCAGCAGCAGGGCTCGCAACAAAGCGGCGGGTTGCTTGGCGGTGTCACGCAGACCGTCGGCGGTGTGACTCAGGGAGTTACGCAGACGGTTGGCGGCGCGACACAGCCGGTGATTGGCGCGACCGGTGAACTCGGCTCAACCGTGAATTCGACAACGGGCGCCACGCTCGGCACGGCCGGCGGGCTCATTCAAATAACGAATGACACCGCCACAAGCGCGGCTTCGGGTTCCACGCTGACGATGGCAAACAAGAACGCAAAGCTCGAAAGCGGTACCCAATTCCTGCTTCAAACAACTTCGGCATTGACGATAACCAGGCCGGCTAAGCAGCAGTGAGTCAAAGAGGGAAGACCGACGACACGGCGCCTGTCGGAATGCTCGCCACTAAGACGCGAAGACACCAGGCAGCACGAAGTTTGGCGCTGCTTCGTGTCCTCGTGTCTTAGTGGCAAATCATTTGTTTATCCGACCAACGGCAGCCACTTCGGCGTTCGGCCGCCTATCGAACTCTGTAGAGATCCGCCGTACCAACTTCAACTCCCATCAGCTTGAGATAAAAGAAAAGTTGATACTTGTGATTGATCAGGTGCTCGAGGTTTCCGAGCAGCACCGTCATTGCCGCTTCGCCCTGTTGAGCAAGAACCGTCGGAATGCGCCGAGCCAGATCGTCATCGCCGATCAGCGCAAAGCCTTCCCTTATGCACTTCGAATACTCGGTGATCCGCGTGCGAGCTTCCTCGATTCCACAACAGTGATTCACTGGCCGTTCTTTCAAGCTCGCAAAGTGCGCGAGTCCTTCCGGATTCATCGCGTATAACGCAGCGCAGAAACCCGCCAGGCATTCGAGCAAGTGTCCCAGCAAGTCGCACACACGCAGCGAATTAGGCATTGGCTTCCACTCGAGTTTGTCCGCGGGGATCAGCGTGAGCAGATGCTGGGCGCGCTCGATTTGCTCTTCGAGTTTTGAGAGCAATAGTGCAGCGAGGTCATGTGATTCGCGGGTCATTCTTTGCTCGACAAATGCTCTTTGATCTTCGTCGTCCATCCGGACACTGTCTTGATCAGAGAAAACTCGCCTTCGATGGATCGCGTGAATCGCGGGCTAAGTGAGGGCAGGATTGGGACGCTGAATTCCGTTTCGAGCGAGTACTGAACATCGAAGCCGCCGGAGATGATCCTCCAGGCAATGCCAGGCAGCACCGTCAGATCTACGGTGCACGGCAATTCAAACTCAGTGCTTGCGTGTGCAGGCACCGCGATGACGAGATCGTACTTGCCTTCGGCTGCCTGCTTGTCATTCAGCTTCAACCGATAACTCAAGTCTTTGACGTTGAACCCAGAGCCCGAGTTCTCAATTTCGATTAGGAGCCGTGTATCTGCCCTTCCCTTCGCCCAATCGACATGCTCAACAGTAACGCCCTTCAAGTGAACATCAGGTTTCTTCGTCGCATCGACCTGAGCATTTGTGGTGAGCGTCGCAACAAACAAAAAGATCACAGCAACCAACGTGATCCGCTGAGCGCGTTGGGTAACGCAAAAGAACGCAGACAATTCCGCCTGCGTTCTTTTACAAACATGATGGTTTAACAACTTAAACATCGAAGTACATCTGGAACTCGAGCGGGTGAGGCCGCATTCGAATAGGATCGACTTCTTTCGTTCGTTTGTAGTTTATCCACCGCTCGATCAGAGCCTCGGTAAACACGTCACCCTTGAGCATGAAATCGTGATCGGCTTCGAGCGCGTCAAGTGCTCGATCGAGCGAGCCGGGCAACGTCGGAACGTCTTTTAGCTCTTCGGGCGACAGATCGTAGATGTCCTTGTCGAGCGGCTCGCCCGGATCGATGCGATTCTGAACGCCGTCCAGTCCCGCCATCATCATCGCCGCGAACGCGAGATACGGATTGCAAGACGGATCAGGAAAGCGAATCTCGAGGCGCTTGGCCGACGGTGAAGCCGAATACATCGGTATGCGAATCGCCGCCGAACGATTGCGCCGTGAATACGCCAGGTTCACCGGCGCTTCGTAGCCCGGTACCAGCCGCTTGTAGCTGTTCGTGGTCGGCGCAGCAAGCGCCGCAATCGCAGCCGCGTGCTTCAGTATTCCTCCCGCATAGTGCAACGCCATTTCGGAGATGCCCGCGTACTTGTCGCCGGCAAAAAGCGGCTTCTCGTCTTTCCAAAAACTCTGATGGCAATGCATTCCGCTGCCGTTGTCGCCAAACATCGGCTTCGGCATGAAGGTCGCCGCTTTGCCGTAATAAAATGCCGTGTTCTTGACCACGTACTTGAACAACATCACGTTGTCGGCCGTTCCAAGCAGCGTCGAAAAGCGAAAATCGATTTCACACTGGCCGCCGCTCGCCACTTCGTGATGGTGCATCTCGGGTTCGATGCCTACGGATTGGAGGTTCTGCACGATGTCGGATCGCAGATCGTGAAGCGAATCAACCGGCGGCACAGGCACGTAGCCTTCTTTGGTGCGAACGCGATATCCAAGATTGTCCTCTGTGCGGCCTGAGTTCCAAATACCCTCCGAAGAGTCGAAGTGATACCCGGCGCTGTTCACATCATTGTGATAGTGGACCTCATCGAAGATGAAAAACTCGGCTTCTGGACCGAAGTAGCAATTGTCCGCGATGCCGGTGAACCGCAGATAACTTTCAGCTCGCTGAGCGGTCGCGCGCGGATCGAATTCGTAGCCCTCTCGTGTCAGCGGGTCCACGGCATTCGCGAACAGGCACAGCGTTGGTTCTTCGAAAAACGGATCGATCCAGAAGCGTGTCGGGTCCGGTATCAACAGCATGTCGGATTCGTTGATCGACGCCCAGCCGCGCAGGCTGGATGCGTCGAACCCGATGCCCGAGTCGAACGTGCCTTCGTTGAATTGATTGATAGGAACGGTGACGTGATGCCATCCGCCGGGTAAGTCAGTGAACCTGACATCGACGAATTTAACCTGCTCGTCTACGGCGAACTGCAGAACTCTCTTCGCGTCCATTGTCTGGAATCCTCCTGAAAGGTGAGCATTGAAATTGATTGCCGGGGAGTATGTTCAACCGGGAGATTGAGCATAAGGGCCGCGCTATGGCGTGTCAAGGAATTGCGATTTGAAAGGATAGTTACCAGTATTCAGATCACAACTCAAGGGTGATGAAGTCGATTACGACTTGTACGGGCGTCCCTCCGCGGGCGCCCCTCCGTCGAAAGGTGCTCATTAGCGAAGAGGGGCGCCCGCGGAGGGACGCCCGTACAAGTTTTTCTCACTGGCCGGCGAGCTTCAACTTGATCGGCACTTCGAGGCGTTTGCCGCCATCGGTCTCAATCACGATCACACCTTGTTGTGCTCCCGGCTTGAGCGGCTTGGCCGCATCGATCGTAACTCTGATCAGGTAATTGCTGCCGGGCACGATCACAACTTTTTCGAATTTCAGGAACGGCAATGTAGACGAGACTGATTTGATCTCGAACAAGCCAACTAATTTTCGGACACCCAGACGCCGGAGCGTTTGTCCCGCGCTCTCGAGCGTCAACTCTCCGAAGTCGAGTTCACGCGGTGTCGTGACAAGATTCTCCGCGGGAACATCCACCGTCAAAACTACTCGAATCTCGCGAGAGCGTCCGTCCGGAAGCTCGACAACAAGCGGCACGGTTCGCGAGCCCGACCCGTTTGATGGATCAACTGGAATATCGAGCCAGTACTCACGACCACCGGCCTCGCTTCTGAGCTTCCACGAAGGCGGCGCGTCCGCTCCAAGTTTCAGTGTGCCGGCCGTAGCAGTGAGCGATCGAATCCTCAGCGCGACAGGAAGCCGTTCGCCTGCTTCCAACGTTATCACCGGGCGCGCCGTTGGCCAGATATGAAACGCGCCGTTCTCTTCGCCGCGAGCGATGTTGGCCGAACTGATCCGCTTCACATAGGCGGGCAGCGGTTTTACGTTCGCGCGAACACTCACTTTGATAAATGGATGCTTCGGGTCATTTGTTTGAAGCTCGTAAGACGCTTCAATCAGACCGCGTTTATCGGTGGTGTGCAGCTTGACTAGGATTGTCCCAACCTGACCAGGCTGGATGGCTTTATCGAAATAAAAATCGCCAACGGGGCATCAGCTAGGCGCCGCCCGCATGGCGGCCACGCGACTAGGTGCATATTCGCTTCCGTGATGCCAGACCGCCGCCGTTATCCTGGGATTCGAATTTGTTTCCGCACGTGAGAGCGTCGACTTCTGCGAGAACTCGAGCGGTTTAGTTCCCGCGTTCCGTACCGGAAAGTTCTGCTCCAGTTCTTCTCCGTCGAACACGTCGCCGAAATCGCGTGAGGTTATCTCCATCGCGAGTTCAGGTCCGTCCGCAAGCGATGCGTTCACCAGTGATATGGACTCGAATTGAACCAGGAACAAAAGCGTCAGGATCAGCGACAATAAATCGCTCAACCGAGAACGTGCGCGCAGAAGAAGATCTCGTGATGTGTTATGCCGATTTGTTAGATTCCTGGCCATCGTAAGGCAAGAATACTAACGGCACCAGGCCGGCACTTCAAGGCGACGCGCAATTACGTCCACTTCAGCGATCCAACCAGCCGATCCATCAAGTGTGCGCGGCGGCAGAATTCGCGAAAGGGTCCCTTGAAGCCAAACGTAAAAACGAATTCAGTGTCGAGTGGAGCCGTAGGATGAGGAACGATCACCGAATATTTGCGGGTCCAATAGCCACCCCATCGGTAGGTCATTGCAATCTGGCTGAAGCCGCCGTGAAAAACCAGGTGAAGGCCTCGCAACTTAGAGAACCAGAGCCTTCGAAGGTGTGTCGGCAGATACTCCATTAGCTGTCGATATATGCCGCGGTCATCGGGATTCGGTTCCGACGGCCGTTTCCGGTACGACATCTCTGGCCCCGCGTGCAGGTTCATGAAAACCGGCGACGTTCCATCGAGGCAATAACGGAGCGATGGTCCCTCGACGCTCATTGGGAGAGAGCCGCTGCGCACAAGGACTTCAACTTGACCGAGAGGGAGGTCCCATCTAACAAAGGAGCGCGTGCGGACATGCTGCTCGCCGGGGCCAAGCAGTTCCCAGCCGGCCGCATCCAAACTGTATTGCCCGTCCATGCAAATGGCTTTAACGCGATGCGGTTGCCCGCTGCTGACATCGAGCGGAACCAAATCCAGAGACCATCCGGTTTTTTGTGTCAAAAACCCCAGGATTCCATTGACGCTGTGACCATCGTAAGAAGGACTCTGAATCAGCGCGGGAAAGCGCCGGCGTGGCTCTTCCTGTGGTGGCACACGCACCTCAAAAACCTTCTCAGGTCCGCAACGCTCCAGTAGCTGGGCCATCTCGCGCTGGCAATGCTGCGAACCAGCATAGCGGTCATTGGTGAAGGCCAATCCATACTTGCAGCGGCCAATACCAGCATCAATGGAGGCCTCGAACTTTTCATATTGTCTAAGGAGAATCTCGTATTCAGCGAACCATACCCGTTTGCCCGACGCGATAAGCTGCTCCGCGATCACACGTGCGAGGTGGACATCGTGACTCTTATAACTCACGAACACGTCATAGCTTGACTGAAAGAGTCGGCTTGCAAGTCTCATACGAAACCCATCCTCCGAAAATATGCAAGTCAGACTGACGGGACAAGAGCTGGTCTCCAATCTAAAATGCGCCGCACCGCTTTCAATCCTTTTCTGGTCGCACCCGGGCTACCGGCCCAACACGTAATCGAAGACGCGCGAAGGCAGCAACCGCTTCATTGCCAATGCAAACCGCGCATGCCCCGGAGCCGCGTAGCGCGCGCGAGGATTCCTGGCCGTAAGGGCTTTGAAGACGGCTTCAGCGATGTCGTCGGGATGCCCAGCCAGTTTTCTCAGTTGTTGAATAGCTGCGCCAGTCCGCTCGATTGATTCGGCGTATGGCCCCGCGTGCTCGATGATGTCGCGAGCGTTCTCATTCGCAACACCGAGAAACTCGGTGATGATAAAACCCGGTTCGATGATCACGACCTTAATCCCAAACGGAGCAAGCTCGCCGCGCAGTCCGTCAGAAACGGCTTCCAGAGCGTGTTTCGTGGCGTCGTACACCGACGACAGCGGCCTCGCGATGCGCCCCGCGACCGAGCTTATGTTGACGATCCTTCCGCTTTTCTGTTGACGCATTATCGGGATGACAAGCTGAGTGAGCGCAATGAGCGAAAAGAAATTCGTTTCGAAGTTCTGCCGGATCGCTTCGACTGGCACGAGTTCGATCGGGCCTCGCTGACCATAGCCCGCGTTGTTGACCAGTGCGTCGACACGGCCGAACGCTCGCATGGTCTCCTGAACAAGCCGCTCGCGATCGGCCGCCGATGTGACGTCACCGGTGACCGCAAGCGCACGCCCGTTCGCAGCTTCAATCTCTCGCTTTATCACGTCGAGCCGCTCAGCGCGCCGCGCGTTGATCACTACTGTTGCGCCTTCGCGAGCGAGCCATCGCGCCGTAGCTTCGCCTATCCCCGCGGAAGCTCCGGTCACGATTACGATCTGTCCGTCGAGTCTTCCCATCGATCCTCGATCCTCAATCCTCTATTCTCAGAATTTCGTCTGCAGATACACCCGCATCATCTCGCGCCACGTTGGCCAATCGTGAGGCATGTCGAAACCCCACAAATCCAGTTCGTGTGGAATTCCCTTCGCTGACAATATCGCCGACAGCCGCCGCGACGCATCGGGGTTCTCGTACGAACCCTGCCCGGTCACGATGTGTATGTGTTCCTTATGCCGAAGCGCTTCCAGATCCGGGCCCCCGATGTTTGGCAAGTAATCGACAGGATTGTTGAAGTAGACATTGTCGTCGTAGTAATCGCCCTTGTAATAACCGCGAATATCGAACGCGCCGCTCATCGCAATGCATCCCGCGAACAGATCGGGACGCCGGCACAACTGATTCATGCAATGAAACGCGCCGAGGCTCGCGCCGGCGGTGATGATTCCAACTCGTCCCTGACAACTGTTCCAGATGTAAGGCACGACTTCTTCGGTGATGTAATTGTTGTAATGGGTCTGACGCAACGCTTTGTACTTCGGATGCAGTTGATCGTTGAGCCAGCCTTC
>UEXS01000503.1_pt1 | contig 12733 bp, 7 predicted proteins | sample 4301141 | NCBI WGS metagenome assembly UEXS01 (sample SAMEA4773178, study PRJEB27434) | metagenome | biome: 2259; feature: agricultural soil; material: soil | place: USA | collected 2014-09 | depth 0.25 m
GAATCACCGGCGCCTGCAAGAGCGGCAAACAGCTAATCGTCAACGGATCAGGCTTCGTGGATGGAGCTAAGGTTGTAATTAATGGGGACGTAGAGAAGAAGACTTTATTCGTCTCATCGAACCAGGTAATAGCGCTCAAAGCAGGCAAGCGAACTTTCGACCGCGATAAGTTGAAGGTTCGCAATCCTGACAGCAGCGAAGCACCCGAGCTTAGTTATACGCGAGTGAATTGCCCACCGTAGGTTCAGTGATAGATCTTGAATATCAATTGCTGATAGACCTCCAGCGCGAATAAAAGCGACTCATTGAGAGGCGAGGGTTGTGAACGTATTCGGATCGAGCGTATCGAGCGCAGCCGAGGCGGCCTGACGAACCGCGTCGCTCGGACCGGAGCTCAGGGTGACGACGGATTCGAGCAGCTCTTCGTTTGATAGCGGCAGCAGCCCTCGCGCGGCGGCGAGTTTCACTGCGTCCGGCGCGACTCCTGGTCTAATGGCTTCTAAGATTTGGGTACTAATGGTTTTACTCTATCGTGTTGGATGAGGTTCAGATGCAGCAAGGGCAGATGCCATATTGTGTTCGAAGAGCAGGGTGCAATAGACACGAGTGTTATTCCATTGTTTCTTTGGAGTAATGCGTTCTTCTCCTGCGATGAGATCGCGTCTGACCCGTAAGCGCCTCCGAAGGTCAGGAACTAACAGAGGAACCACTCCCACTCCCAGAGTCTTTCCCACTTGAACTCATATTCGCTATTAACTCGATAGTAGGCTGCTCGCTCCGCCTCCGGTTTGAGGAAGCGCTTTTGAAGCGCATATCAAAAATAGCAGTTTTGACTTCGAGCATACTTACTTCATCTTCTACCGGTTTCGACAGTTTTCCTTCGCGAAGCAGATTCTAATCACATCGACGTCAGACTCGCTCTTAGTTTTTCGTAGAACTGCGATAGACTAAGGCCCGAGAGTCGGCAGGCTTCCTTCTTGTTACCGCCAGCGGCAGCGAGGATCGCGCGGAAATATGCCGCCTCAGCCCGTTTGCTGAAGTCTCTCCAGTTGTCAACCATGGGATCGAAGGTGACGTGGTCTTTCCCAGCTTCTGACGGAAGGGGCAGGTCTATTCGCTTGTGCTTTTTGCGGTTGCGTTGCGTTGCTTGAAGCAAGTGCAAGGCACTAACAAAACCATTGGCGTCAGAATGCGTCGCGGCGTTTCGCACGGCAGCGCGCAGTTCGCGAACATTGCCGATCCATTCATAGTTAAACAAACAGTCAACGGCCCCGTCGGGTAGTTGTGATACTCGATTGTATTCCTGATTGAATTCAGCCAGGAAACAGCGGACCAGCAAAGGAATATCGGCTCTGCGTTCTCGCAAGGGCATCAATTCCAGAGTGAACCCCCGGATTCGTTCAAAGAGATCCTGTCTAAACCTGCCTTCTTCGCACTCAAGTTCAAGGTCACGATTTGTAGCTAAGACAATTCGCGCGGGTACGTCTTCTGTTTGATTGGCGCCCAATCGCCTGACCTTCTTGTCTTCCAAGACGCGCAAGAGAATCGCCTGCGCCTTCACGTCCAGTTCGCCAATCTCATCAAGAAAGATGGTGCCGCGCCCTGCTTCGGCCAGCAATCCTCTTCGCGCTTCGGAGGCTCCGGTAAACGAGCCCTTCTTGTGACCGAATAGATCGCTGCCCACTAAATCGAGGCTCAACTCGCCGCAATTGATCGCGACGAATTTATCAGGCCGGTTGCTTAGGATGTGAACTTCCCTGGCTACCAACTCTTTGCCGGTGCCGGTTTCGCCGAGAATCAAGAGCGGATCGGCGAGAGGAGCGTACAGAGCGATGTCCAGATACAAATCGCGCATCACCTTAGTTGCGCCGTACAAATTGCCGCAAGCTGCGGGCACAACATCACCTTCTAGAATCAATTGAGCCAAAATGCGTTCGGAAACGTGGTTTGATTCCCACGTTCGAGGCGTGACTAGCTCTGTTGCGCCCAACTGTCTAAGGAGCTGAAGGCCCTGGTTATCAGGCTGAGGCGCGCACACAATTAATCTTCGATTGTTTGCAAATGCGCTCCTGACCCACGCTGTTGGCTCGCCTGCTCCATGCGTTGAGACAATCAATACTCCCTTGTCTATCTCTGGCCCGATCGGTTGCACGCTCTTTAACGAGTTCAAGCGGATGGGCAGGAGATCAAGTCCTTCTTCCGTTAACGTTGCCAGGACGTCGTCTAATCGGACCGATTCTTCAGCGAACAGCGCTATAGTCATGACTGTTTCACTCTAGCCGCAAAAGCTCTCGGACGGGCATCAATGTAGCTTCGTTGCGCCCCGCCGTGCAAATATGTTCGACTGGATAGGCTTCGACAGGCTTCCTGAAAAGCTGCGATGATCGCGCCTTGCCGGTCACCAGGCTGCAAAGCTGCCGGTATGACCTTTTCTGTCAGGATTCTTGTGGCCTCCGTCAAGACTTCGCTCTCAAAGCCAATCGCGACGCGTACGCCAGAAGCCGCAAACAGCCTTGCTAATCCGGCTGATTCGCAAGCGGATAATACCACTAGCTGCAAACTTCCCCGGTAAGCATTGAAGCACCGAAGCCACCTATCGGGGGAGGCATATCCTCCGGCTCCCGCCTCATACAGTCCTTCTACGTTCTTTCCATGACTAAGATGTAACCAGGCAGTAAACGGCCCTGCCTCCAACACCCTTGGCAGTCGGTCGATGGTGATGCAAGGGCAAACTTCAATATCAATGTGAAACCGCATACCGTGTAATAGCGCGCCAATCTCTCTTGCGGCGGCAAGGCAATAGCCTTCTCCTTCCTTGTGATGGAATGCGCTGCTGACTAACAAGCGGAGATTCTCCGGGTACAGCTGGGGGCTAAATAGCATTGCTTCCGTGGGGTCGACCCATTCGAAGTATTCGTGCCCAAGGTCCACCAACGATATGGGCACCGAAGCGCGGCTTGCCTGATTGAGCCGAATGAGGGCATAGAGCCACTCGAACGTACCATTGAAGTCAAAAGGCTCATTCAGTCCTTCTCGATCGCACAGGTATTTCAATTCTTCTGAATTGACTCTGGAGAGAGTTGTAATGAAACGGTTTCCGTTCCCGCTGAGTTTGCGAGACTTGTCTAATAATTCGATCAATCCGAAATGAGGTTTCTGGTCAAAAAATACGACGTTGTTCTCAGGGTCCGATGGCAATAGCTCTCCTTTTTTCACAAGCAACTTGATGAAGTCTTTCAGGAAGCTAGCCTCATTGCGGAGGACCACTCCCCACCCACCCTTGGTAACAAGCCCTCGTAAGTCCCTGCGTCGTTCTTGGGTCGCATCACCACATTCTCGGAGTAAGTTCAGAGCGTCAGAGTACTTCGATTTCGTTTCTTTGGTAATCTCGATCAAGTCGGTTACCCCCTCCTCGCTGAGAGTGCGAAACCACTTTTCAAGCCGAATCGCATTTCCATCGTGAGTTTTTCCAGCGTACGCCCTTCCGGGGTAAGCTTTCGGAAAGGTGTTGCCTTCCTGGTCCCAGGCCAGGTACAAATTACCCGCCCACGCATGATTGCGCGCCTCACTCACTATTTCCTTCAAGAGGGCGTAGTTGTAGAGGCTTTCGACCAAGGGATCACGCAAGTACAGAAAAACATCAACCGGCGTGGGGGTGTCATCACAAGCCAATCGGTTGATTGTGAAGGCTAAGTCTTGCCACATCTCTTCAGTAGGAACCGGGGTTCCTTGTTGATTCCGGGCGTAGAACTTCCCGTTCGCCTCAGTCCAAGATCGCCAAGCAGCGATTGAGTGATTTGTACCCTGTCGCAAGACAATGACATCGATTTGCATTGAGCCGGCTCTCTGATTGCTTGGTTGAAACCAAGGACTCTCGCCGTTTGATTAATTCGCCTTCGAGTCTAAGCAAGCGCGCGCTTGCGCTAGATTAGTCCGTTCTATTCGACGGAAATTGCATCAGGATGCGATGGCCGTAGCCGCGCTCCATAATTTCATCGGACCGATCTTCCAGCAGACCGTGATAGCGACCCTCGACTAGCACCTTGGCCAAATAGAGCGGCAAATACCTACCGGTTCTCGGATGGCCTTGAGCTGCGTTCTCAGCGCCAATGCCGACTGAACTAACGATGCCGGCAAATGGCGTTGATATAGCTTGAGTAAAGGGCGCGAACATGTCTTCCCGGAGCGGTTTGGGTAGCTGGTAGCTGTTATCCTCGAACGCTATGGATGCTCCATTCGCGGTTGTTTCGAGCTTTATGCTGATTGAGGGTTCGACATCGAGCGGCCTTAGCTTGCTTCTGTGCGCGAACCATTGCAACATACGCGAAAAGATAATCTCTAAATCGTTTCTTTGGGCCCGCGCCGTGCAATCGCCTTGCAGGTCAAGGTTCGTTGGAGTTTCGTCCTCCGAAGCGCCCACCAACTTCCAGACTGTCTCGATTATTTCTCGGACCGAAACTGCCTGGATCTCATCCTGCAAGTTCGTCTCCTCGATCTGGATTAACAACTGACCAGTATCGTTGAGATCATCAGCCAGCTCCTCTAATCGCTCTAGTTCTGAAGTCTCGATTCCGTCTTTGATCTCCTGGCCCACTGACAAACATAACTTCGCCGTGCTGGTTCGGGTTGCGCGAACTTCACTCCACTGCGACCACATGCTCATAATGTTCTCGAGTACGGTCGGCCGGAGATACTGCGCCAGAACCTTGCACAATCCCTTTGCGTCGGTAGGCTTTGGGCCATCGTCGCTTTCCTGCTCTTGCAGAATGCCGATGGAAAGCCGCAGATCGTTAGATAGAGACATTGGAAGAAATGCCGCATAGTTCAGTCTTTTGTAAAGCAGCGCGGTCTCCTGATCTGATGGTGCTTCCAACTCGTTTGCTTCAAGAACAAAGGGGTCGGTGAGGTTTCCCTTGCCGTGCGCGAGAGCCTGCAGCGTGTGATAGAATACGCTGCTTCCACGGGGCAAGCCGGTGCTTCCCGCACAGTTTTGGGTCGTGTCCTTTTCCGTGAACAAGATGAGGAAAGGAGCGCCCAAACAAGAATCGAACTCCGGCTTGAGAACTCTCAGACAAAAGGTCTTGATAGCTTCGGGTTGACTCTTGCTTTGCATTGCAATTCGCGCGATCGTTTCCGCAATCCTCGGGTTCTCACCATTCAACGCCCGCCGCAGAGCCAACACTCTAACGTGCGCCACTACGTCACGAAGGGTGTCCTCGCTCTTAGACAAATAAGCGGCAGCGCCAAGCTGCAGGGCCAGACGATAATAATCAATTTCAACGTAGGCTGAATAGATTAGCGTCTCAGGCGGGAACCCCTTCTTTTTCTTGCGAAACTCGATGCCGATATCAGCACCCGTCTGCTGTGGTTCATTCGGGTCATTCAGCCGCATATCCAAAACGGCTACATCCGAGCTCTCCCAGTAAGTCTCCGCCATCTGGCGCGCATCGGCGACATTACCCGCGGTGTAGACTTCAAAGCCGCACTGTTCCAAGACATACTTCATGGATTCCCGTTGCGACTCTTGATCTTCGATAATCAGTACTTTCTTCTTGGTGGTCATGGTTAGCTCCGAACAGATGCCAGCAAGTCCTTACCGTCATACTGTTCACTTGTCCTTTCATAGTGGGATGTCCAAGAGAGGAAGGGCAATCTCGCAGTTCATGCTCCAAATGACTAGCAACCTCTTTTCGCGAAATGAGCGACGCATTTGCGAACCCTCTACGCAATTCTAACCTTTGGGAAACAGATGCTAAACGTGGTGCGCGGTTCAGGCCCCGGGTGTGTGAGAACGATGTCTCCTCCGTTCTCTCGCAGTGAATGCGCCGATAAATACAAACCGATTCCGTGGCTATAAGGCTTATCGCTTTTGCTCGCCCCTCTGAATAGCGTTTTCACCACAGACTGAGGCACGCCAAGCCCGTTGTCTGTTATGTGGCAGACGAACAGATTCTCTCTCTCTTCCACTGATATCTGGATCAGCCCATTTCTGATATGTCCGTCTCTGATTGCATCTTTGGCGTTATTGACGACATTTACGAGAGCCGTAGCGGCGACATGAAAGGGGACATCGAGGATTGGTCCCCGTTGAATCCGATTCTCGATTGTGATCGCGTATCCCGTCAAAGAGTCTCTTAACAACTCAAGCGCATGCCCAACAACTTCGTCCAGAGTGCATGGCCGCCGCTCATCCGGCTTAACCACGCCGGAGAACAGTCTTACCAAGTCATCAATTTGGTCACTCGCGTGCCGAATGTATGATATGAATTTCTTTTGACCATCAAGGCGCCCGTGCCTGGGCGCGAATTCCAGGGCCGTCAATGGGTGTGTCAGATTCCGCACATGGTTGACTAATTGGTGGATGACTGTTCCTGTCGTAACTGCCGCGGTAGCCAATCCCTGAAACTCAACTATCTGCTTTTTCCGCTCTTCTTGCTCTTTCGTAATGAGGATGCGGTGCAAAGCTGAGTTCGCGATTTCGCAGAAGTGATCAATAAAGAATTTCCAGGGCGACGTGTAACACAATTCAAGGCCGAACTCAGGGCGCGACACTCCAAACCACAAAGTCAGTTTCGTCGCTTTGATTCTTACTTCCTTCTTTATTATTTGGTCGGCGCATCCCTCTGGCTGATCGAGGGAATAGAGCCACAGTCCATCCTCTTTGCGCTTCCAGTTCTCTTCTTGCTCCTTTTGATTAAGCTTCTGTACGAGGGCCACCATTTCATTGTCGCCAAGTGGTTCGTCGTTCTCCCCGTAGCTCGCAACAGCCCAGAGTAACCCGGCCTTTTTCGCAATCGCCGCAACCTTGTTTAGCCATTCCGCAGGCTTCGTTTCTTCCAAGCCGCTCAATTGAACGCCGAGTTGGTCTGTCAACTGGTTCAAGTAGCCACGGATGAAATCAAGGAGGATGTCGGTGACTAGAACGGATACGGTGCTGTGGTAGAGAAAGTTTGTGGCAAGGGTTGGCTGCTCTCTCCTCTTCGCTTCTTTGTCGGCCGCGAAAACAAACTTGCCTATGAATTGCTCGCCGACTATTTCCCCTCTCGAATCCACCGGTGATATTCTCAGCGCCCTTTTCACCCACAGATAGTCTCCGCTATCGTCCGCGACAAATGTTTCGTGGATTTCGGCGTCAAGTTGCTCCTTGATCAAATTCGCGAACTCGCCCTGCCGCGGATAGATGCCACGGTATTGCGCGAAGCCAGCTTCTATAGAAACTCCAATCGCCAAAGGTGAGATGACATTCTGAACGACTTCCACTATTTCTTGTATGTAAATCTCCATGTCATATGAAACGACTTTGATCTGAAGCTGGGCCAAGTCTTCACTGATCTTATTCAGTGCAGATACTTCTCGGTATCCTTGCACGGCAGGCGAAATCAAAGTGGCGATTCTCAGCAAATTGTCCTGATCACCCTTCGTGAATTTCTCATCCCCAATCTTGGCTTCCAGGCAAGCAATTATCGAATTGTGAAAGAAGAGCGGCACCGTTACCTTGGACAGTAGTGGCAGAAGCAGATGAAGGTTTTGCTCATGATACTTGACGTACGGTTCTCCACTGTTCATTACACGGTCGTAGTCAGTCCCTCTTTTGTAGTCAAGAATGTGCGGTCCTTTACTATTACCGCCATCTGACGCGGGATAGGAGTAAGAGGCTAGTTGATTCTCCTCCAGGCCGGGGAGTTTTATGTAAAGTCTTACGTTCTTAACCTGTAATTCTCGCTGAATAGACCTGACGATCCCGTCGTTCTCAAAAAACTCTCTCTCTCTCCGGGTAGTACTGTCTAAGAGCCGCTCGATCCCCTCGACCGGGCCCGAGATCCGGAGCATCAAGGAATAACCTGCAAAGAAGAGAAAACACTTGAGAGGCAGTGCTATCCAAAACTTTAAGGTACCCCAATCGTGGTCTATGACATTGTGCTCTATGTAGTACTGGATGACCGTAAAAGCGAGATAGAGAACCGCGTAACAAATTGATGATATTAATGCGAACCAAGCCATTAGCTTATCGCGTCGAAGGGAAATATTCTGATATAAGACAAACCCCATGACAGAGAGGGCAAGCGCCGAGCTAATATCACCAGGAACGCGCGCTTCCCACACACCTATTACCCGAATTAGCGCTAACGCAAACAGAAAGAGAAACAGCACGATCTGGACAATGGATTTGCTTTTCAGGCTCTCCTGGAATCGTAGGACCGGTTCCTTGAGCGATGGGAATTTGACGAAGAGCGGCTCTACATCGACCAATCGCGCGGCGGCAAGGAAAAACAGAGAGTTTATCCCACCCAAGCAAAGCGCTAGTAATACCACTAGATAAGTGTTTTGTTCGTTACCCGTAATAAACCAATTTCCGAACCGAAGCAGGTACGCCACGGAAACCACAACGAAAGTCCAAGCAAAAGGGCCGATCCATTTTTTCTCCCGCAAAGTCGTGGCGTTGCGTCGTAAAGAGAAAGTCACTAATCCCAATAACAATGAGACAATTGCCGAGACAATGTGGACCGTCGCCTCGTATTTTAGGAGAAATGTGAAACTTTGCATCACGTCAGACCTCTTTTTGCCATCCGGTCTTTCGATCAGAGAACCGGCGGGCGGCGAGCGTCTTAGGGCCCGGTCTTTGCCATTCGAGCAATGCCGCCGTGATCACATCATGCTCTTTTAAGTGCTGGACTCTCGCGAAAGTCGGACGCCGAGAAGTTTCGACCTTGTCTGTCCGCAATGTCTCGAGAAACACTTGCCAGACTTCATCGCTCTCATAGCTTTTAGGCAAGCGCAGAAGCTGCCCCCAGGTTCCCGTGTTAAAGTAGAATCCGCCCTCCATGTAATTTGCTTTTGCCGAATGAGTGTGGCCATGAATTACTAGATCAGCGCCGCTCTCAAAGAGAGGTCGCAAGTACGGACCTGAGTCGTCTGGCTTGTCGATCTCGAAGAAGTTGTCCTGGGCTGAAACCAATCGCAGTTTTTCCATCAGCTTATTGTCCTTTCTCTTATTGCCCAGGACCAATCTTTCTTCTTCGTAAACGGCATTAACCCATGCGTTGAAAGCCTGGTCTTTAGGCGAGTCTTCCGTTTCTTTCTCACCTTTATAAAGCTTCTCGGGGTTACGTGAATTCACCATCCTTTTATTGATAGCGAAAGTCTTCAGGCTCAGGTAATCGTCCGCCAAACGAAATATCGATCTTTGCTGCGTCCACGAAGCGAAATGCCGCAGAAGTGGTAGCACAGTTTCAGTCTCAGGTTTCAGGCAGTCTATCCAGTGAAAACTGTGGCGCATCTCGTTCACGATTTCCAACACAAGCCTGCTGCCGGGCGGCGGTTGATAATCATCACGGTAGGATAGGTTGCGGCTCGCTAAAGAGAAGGCGCCTTGCAACGCGGCGTGGTTAATTCTATTCCAAGGGTCCAGGACATTGCCGTGCTCTATCAAGACGACCGCATTGCCGACGCGCAAACGAAGCGCTTCCCCTTGTACCAACCACCGGACAACCGGATTCGTGAAATTGATCCCCATACGACGTTCGACTGTCTCCTGAACAACCGGAAAGATCAACTCAGGGTCGTGATTGCCGGCCATGATTACCAGCCGATGCCGCCCGGATCGTGCTAGCTCGCCTAACGCTTCAAAGACCTCTGGGTGGTGCTCCACAATCTCCCGCGTGCGTTCGCCAAGGCCATCGAAGCCAGTTTTGGTGTTTTCGCCGGTCATAACCAAGAAATCGAGAATATCGCCGGCCAACACGATGACGCTGTCTCGAGTCTCTGTTAGGACCCAGTTCAAACATTCAGCCAGCTCAGTGTCGGCCTGGAACAAACCCGTGCCACGTTCGTTCGCCAGATGAAGATCACTCAGAACAAATAGCTCTCCAACATTCCACATAGATTGGTTCCTACCTTTCGTCTCAACTTAGATACAAGCCCGACACTGCATTCAGTAATGTGCCGCCGCTACCTGATCATCGCCAGTGTCATCGCCGGGCTCTTCGGAGAGCATCTTCGTTCTTATTCGGCGGACAGAACGCCGGGCCAAGCCGGCGTATGGACTGTTGCGCCGTAGTCTGACAAGGATCGGCTCGCGTAGTGGTACTTTCTGATCAAAGCGATTGCGTTTCATAAGTGTTCTCCTCCTATCGACGTTCGTTCGGCATGATCTAAGGCATTCGGTGTGCCAGCGACAACAAGCCGACATGAGGGACACTTTCCTCGATTAATACGAAAATCCGCCTTAGACGAATATTCTGTTCCGATTTGTCGGAAATGCGGATTTGATTTATCAGAATGTCAGTGGCTAGGTTTTAACGAATACGGCAAAACTGATATACGTTCGGTTCATGGTGCTAGTTAGTGAAGTGACGAGTGGCAGAAGTGATGCTATCAGCGGCGCGAGCCCGCACCGCGGCGCGCCTCTGAAGCGCGCATGCCTGCGTTCAAGTCATAGGATTCTGCGGGGAAATATTTTCGAACTCCGACTCGAACGGCCTGCTATGTTCGCCGCCGCTCTTAGCGAAGCCACCGATGCGCCAGCGTCGTTGATGAAGTCTAAAGATACCTGCCGGAGAAGCACAATCGTGAGGCTGGTGCTCTTTTCATCATTTGAGAATTGTTAGCCACCAGGAAGGGAAGAAGTGAAGGTACGGATCCATTGGCGAGGGAAAGCGTCCGGAAGGTGCGGCGTTCTCTCCGGAAAGAGCTAAGGGGAACTTCGGACCTTCAGCCGACTCTGCCACCCAACGTACCCGAAAATGCAGCAGGAACTCCTTGCTGCTTCATAGCGCGGGTTCTTCAAATGAGTCAAAGCTGATTCCGGGTGCGCTGGCGCAACTACCACCGCACCCGGATGCACTATTCTTTGGTTGTTAAGCAGGTGCGGCTGCGGGAGCCTCCGTCGCAGCATCCGCCGTATCCTCTGCTGCCGCAGAGGCCGACACAGAGGGAGCCTCCTCCTCCGTATTCTCTGCCGCTTCAGGTGCCGCTCCATCGCGAGCTTCCGCGGCGGCGGCCGACATATCGGCTGCCTCCGGAGCAGCCATCGTAGCGGCCAAGAACTGTACTTGCGCGACCTGCGCTGTAAAACTGCTTGCATTGGTAGTTGACTTGATCGCGTTGGCCTGAGTAGCAGTGTTCGCCGCTGCAAAGGCAGATCCAGAAAACAGGAACAAAGCGAATGCCGTCAGCATGGTTGTTTGAACGTTAGCTCTTTTCATGACTTCTCCTCTAAGTTGATCGACGTTAATCCTTACATCGCCGGAACGATTGACAGAACTTTGCATCTCGCTGACAACCTTTTTCCTGCCGACGTCTTTTCGTACGCGATCTACTCTAAGGCATTCGGTGTGCCATCGAAATGGAAGACAGAGAATACGAGGCTCTGTAGATTTGTGGGAGAAATGACAATGCTACGGTACTCATTCACGGTTTGCCGGAAACAGGATTCGATCTATCGGAATGTTGTCGGTATCGCAACGATCCCTGCCCCTGCGACAGCGCGGGAATGTGATAGGCACACAACAATTCAGGCGCGAGGCGCCGTGCGCGTTGAGTAATTTCAATTCGCCGGCGGCTCTGCCGATAGTGACGGTCGTTACGTGGCAGTCTTGTTACCACGCCCTACCATGTCGGACCTGCTGGCTTAGCCTGACTACGCGTCCGAGCCGCCCGGCGTGGTCAATCCAGACTGTTCACTGCTTGGGTCGGGAGTCTTGGGCGGAGCGGGCGGCTTCGGTTCCTTCCTACTCGGATGGCGTTCCGTATGGCTCGCGCTTGTCCAGGCCGCTAACGCTGGCTGGTCGTTCTTTAAGATGCTCGACATTATGAGCCGAAGCTCTCGTACCGCAGTCATCCCTTTCTCGAAAGGTTCTTCCAGTCCTGCCGTGGGCCGCTACCTGTGACTCATCCAGAGGAACGACCGAAACCAAGTGGTGAGTTACTAAAGGAAAAGGTGCGTCCGGGGAATCAATGATGTTCCTGAGTATCAGCCTTCGATCCTAACGACGACCCGCGAGGAGCAGACCCACCGAGACTGCAAGCAACTCGTGAGGAGCGGACAACGACAAGCAACTCGCCAAGCCTTCGATTGCGAGGATTACTTCAGCTCCAGCGACTCTTCATAACCGCTGCCGGACGCGATCCACCTCGGTTTGTTCGAGACGGCGCAGTTCCATCAAAGCCGCTGGAAATTCCACGAATGACTTGTTCCCGTTTTCCTTTACCCATTGGAGCTGTTTTAACGCTTCTTGCCGCTCACCCGTGGCCGCAAGCGCCAGCCCCATGTAAGCTCGAGCCTCCGTCATCTTGTCATTGTCCGTTGCCAAAGACAGCAGAGCTTCTTTCGAGATCTCCTTCCGCAAGTAGGCAACTATCGGATAAGGCCAGGCGCTCGCGTTCAGCCGTTTGTGGGCAAGGTCAAGCAGCTTGCTTGCGTCGTCTACACGCCCGGCTTTCAAATAACCCAACGTCCCGACAATCGCCATATAGGGAGCACGCTCTCGGGACCACTCACCCAGGCTGAGGAAAATTCTGGCATCGTCGCCGGCCAAATCACCTCGCCCGAGATAGAGATTCAGAAGGCTGCGGCTGAAGTAAGCGTACGCAAACTTCGGAGCAATGCGAGTGACATTGGTGAATGCGTCGATCGCTTCCTCGTATCTTCCAAGTTCGTTATACCAGTTGCCGAGATTTATGTAGGCGTTTGCAAAATTCGGGTTAAGTTTGACCGCCTCGTTTACGGCCCTGA
>UEXS01000376.1_pt1 | contig 12697 bp, 13 predicted proteins | sample 4301141 | NCBI WGS metagenome assembly UEXS01 (sample SAMEA4773178, study PRJEB27434) | metagenome | biome: 2259; feature: agricultural soil; material: soil | place: USA | collected 2014-09 | depth 0.25 m
GATTGATCGCCGAATTCGGCGGACTGGCGAACGTGATGCCCGTCTTCTCGACTTTCTTCATGATCGTCACGCTTTCGTCCATTGCGTTGCCCCTCTTGAACGGCTTCGTCGGCGAATTCCTGATCCTCATCGGCACGTTCACATCGACCTTGCTTCCATACGCGAAGCTTTTTGCCTCGCTCGCCTCGCTTGGAATGATCCTGTCGGCAGTTTACATGCTGTGGATGTATCAGCGGGTGATCTTTGGCGAAGTCCGCAATTCAAGCAATCTGAAGCTCACCGATTTGAACCTCAGGGAGAAATTGGTGCTGACGCCAATCGCGATTCTGATCCTGGCGATGGGAATCTTTCCGAGCCTGTTCCTGTCGCGCAGCGCACAATCAATCGCCGCGATCAGGGCTAGATTGAGCACAACGACCCAGGTTGTTGCTGAGAGAACGAGCATTACAACCGAAGAACATTAATGGAAACGATCGGAATCAACTACCACGCGATTCTGCCCGAGACAATCACGGCGTCGGTCGCGGTGCTGATAATGATGATCGATGCGCTCGCCCGCAAGATCGAGCGCCGAGTCGCGGGAGTTGTTTCGCTGCTGGGACTCGCCGGGGCCGCCGCAGCCGTTGTCAGCCTTTGGGGCCGCGCCGGAGAAACCTCATTCAAGGGGATGATCATCACCGATGATTTCAGACTCTTCTTCGCGATGATCTTTTTGATCGTTACGTTCCTGACCGTGTTGATCTCGCTGCGTTGGGTCGAAGACGAAGGCCTTCCGGTCGGCGAATACTTCGCGCTGCTGATGTTCGCGGCGACCGGGATGCTCTTGATGTCCGCCGCGAACGATCTGGTGATGATCTTTCTAGGACTCGAGATAACTTCGATATCGACATACGTGTTGTGCGGTTATCGACGCCGCGATCTGCGCTCGAATGAATCCGCGATGAAGTACTTCATCCTCGGTTCGTTTTCGACCGCGTTCCTTCTGTACGGCATGGCGTTCGTCTACGGAGCGACCGCCAATCCCACCGCGCATCCGGTCGCGACCACCAATCTCACATTGATTAAGGAACGAATAGCGTCGGGCGCTCTTTACTCACCAGAGATGCTGATGGCGGGCGCGGCTATGATGATCGTCGGTTTTGGATTCAAGGTAGCCACAGCGCCGTTTCACATCTGGTCACCCGACGTGTACGAAGGCGCGCCGACACCGGTGACCGCGCTTCTGTCGACCGGTTCGAAGGCGGCGGCGTTCGCGTCATTTTCGCGCGTGTTCATCTTGACGTTCGCGGTCACGTCGATCGGGTTGACCTCGGAGGCAATGCGCTCGCTTCAGTCATCGGTCACCGATGCGCTCGTGATAATGGCGATCCTCACGATGACGATCGGCAATCTGGTCGCGATCGTTCAAAGCAACATCAAGCGCATGCTGGCCTACTCATCAATCGCGCACGCCGGCTATGCACTTGTGGGCATGGTTGCGAACGATTGGCGCGCCGTCGCGTTCTATCTGCTCAGCTATGTTCTGATCAACCTCGGCGCATTCGGAGTGATCGGATTGATCGCGAGGCGAGGCGACAAACGAGTTGAGATTTCTGATTACGCCGGAATCGGATTCCAGGCGCCTGGTCTTTCAAGCGCGCTCTCGCTCTTCCTCTTGAGCCTCGCTGGAATTCCATTGACCGGCGGCTTCATGGCTAAGCTCCTCGTTTTCAAATCAGCATGGTCTGCGGGATTTCACGTGCTGGTTGTGATCGCGGTGATCAACAGCGCGATCTCGTGGTACTACTATCTTCGCGTGATCGTCGCGATGTTCTTCGCCGAACCGGTCGCTGGATTCAAACCGCCTGTGATCGCCCGCTCGATGGCCGCGGCGTTGTTACTGACTATTCTCGGGACGCTTTATCTCGGGATCTTGCCGGGGCGAATATTGGACAAGCTGGAGCGGGCGCGCGACTCGATTACTCAGCAGCGGAAATGACGAAAAGGATGAGCACTCAACCGGAAGATATCGAATCAATCGAAAGTCACCGATCCCGCCGGGTTCGCGCGATCAAAGCCGAAGACCTCGCCTCCGAGGTTTCGCGCCAACTTGGCGCAATGTCGATCAGCGCGATCTATCGCGACAAGATTCGAAGCCAGCGCACACGACAGTATGAGCTGCGAGCCGCGGCGAAAAGCGTAACCGTCGATGTCCTTCACACTCTGCTCGGCATCGAATTGAAGATCGGCAATCGCCGACTGCTCTGCCCCGACCTTGCGACCGCCCGTTATCTGTCGGTGTTTGCGCGTGTCGGCTGCCAAACAATCGCGATTCCTTATGACATAACTCAGATATCGCGCGTAGCCGATGAGCTCGAGTCGAGTTGGCATCGCATGGTGCTGTTGATCGATCACCTTGCCGAAGGACGAAGCGAGCGGCTTCGATCCAAAGTTCAGCGCAAATTGATCGACGAAACACGCGCGGCGATTTCCCAGATGGGCGCCGGATCGAAATTCCCCGAATTCAACCAATCCACGCGACAGCGCCCTCGAAGGTGACGCGTCGTCTTGACGATCTAAATCACACGATGCAGCATTGAAGCGATATGCTCGACGAAGAATCCGACGACACACGGGTCTTTACCCTGAGCGAGGCGCGCGGGCTGATGCCCCGGCTGCGCAAGCTCCTCAATCGCGTCCTCAAGGAACGAGAAGCGCTCCTGGACATGCGCGTTGAGATCGATCTTGCACGCGAGAAGGCTGACGCCGGCGGAGGCGGAAGCCGGATGGGTCCGGCTTACCTGGCACACCTGATTGCGTTCAGCGAAGCCATCCAGGAAATCGAATACATGGGCGTGCATGTGAAAGACCTTCGCACGGGGCTCGTTGATTTCCCGTATGATCGCGACGGCCGCATAGTTTATTTGTGCTGGAGGCCGGACGAGGACGAGATAAGCTGGTGGCACGAAACGGATGCCGGATTCGCCGGACGGCAACCGCTTACGGATGAATTCGAATAACCGAGTCTTCGCGGTGCTTACTTCGATCAGGCACACTTCAACCCAGCCAATACCACATTCTTTTTGCAATGGAATAGACAGCAACCGGGGGGAGAGGGCGCAGACAGTTAAGCCGACGGGCGCGGTTCTTCCTTCCTCACCGGCTCATCGCGGTACTTGCGGTCGTCATCGCGATATTTGCGCTCTTCCAGTTCGCGATCGTCGCCACGCATTCCCGTCTTGAAGTGTCGGATGCCTTCACCGAGACCCTTGGCAACCTCCGGTATTCGCCGTGCGCCAAAAAGGATTACGATGATGACAACGATGATCAGTAACTCAGGCATTCCAAGACCAGCCATTGATTTGCTCCTTAGCGGTGAATTCGGATGCTGCGATTCTAGACCCGGTGTCCAAGCCTGTCAAACATAATGCTCTGAGCCCATGTGGGCCTTATCGAATTTCATCACCACCATTACTGCTCCGCCGCTCCAGTCGATTTCTTGCTTTTGAAATTCTCAGCCGCTATCATACCCGCGCATTTTCAGGCCAGGCACTCGTGACGGATTAACCGCCGCGGCGCTTTTAGAAATCTATCAGGAAGCCTCAAAGAAACCAGATGCTTTGCTCCGTACGCGGACTGTGAAGGTATAATACTCACGCATGCCGTTTGAATGTCCTAAATGCAAATCCCCGGTCGCGCGCGAAGGTCAGCGTTTCTGCTACCGCTGCGGCCACGAACTCAACGCTTACTACGACTCGCTAAGAATGAATGTGGCTGACCTTCAGCCATCTGCTGCTTCAAGACCCGGCGACGGCGGCTCGGACACAAACGAACCGGCGCCGCCACCAACTCCGAAGATACCCTCGAGCACTGTAGTGCTCGATGCCAACGCGTTTGACGCCCCGGCCGCCGAGCCGCAAAAAGCGACTCCAAAGGCCGCGTTGAAGATTCTGCTTCCGACGGGCGATGTCTTCGATCGAGAGCTCAGCGATACGGAAACTCAAATCGGCAAGGGACCGCGGAATGATATCGTCATCGCCGACCCGGCGGTGTCTTCCGCGCACGCAACGATACGCGTTGAGAACGGCGGCTACACAATCAGCGATATGGGGAGCCGCAACGGGACGGTCGTCAACGGCGAGCGCGTCGAAGGTTCGCGCGCGCTCAAGCACGGCGATGTGATCGGAGTCGGACTATCCAAGCTCACGTTTCGCCTCGTAGGCTACAGCGAGACCGGCGCAATGCCGGCCGCCGAAATCGTCGCCGCGAAACCAGCCGGGCCGCCGCCTCTGACTCAAGATTCGCTTGCGGCCGCTGTCGTAGAAGCGGGTTTGGCAAAGAAGCCCGATGTCGATCGCCTGCAAGCCGGCATATCAACACGCAGGCTCTACGCTGCACTGGTCGAAGAGCGTCTCGCGGACGAGGAAGCATTGCGCGATTTGATGAGCCGAACTTTTCAGATACCAGTCATCGATCTCAAGACCTTCAACATTGATAAGGCTGTGACGGCTGAGTTCCCGCCGAAGCTGGCTAATGAACATAACGTCTTCGCATGTGCCAAAGAAGGCGAGGCTGTCGTGCTTGCGGTAGCGGATCCTACCGACACGGCAGCGGTCGAGTTGGCAAAACACGAGCTTCGCAAGACGATCGCAGTCCGCCTCGCGACTGCGTCCGGGATTCGCGAACAAATCAACAAGCATTACGCTCCGAGACTGATTGGAGTACTACCCTCCGGCGAAAAGCTCGAGTATCCAATCGACAAACACGAAGTCGAAATCGGCAAGGCCACGCACAATCACATCGTGCTCACCGATCCGACCGTCAGTAACACTCACGCAATCGTGCTTTCTCGCAAGGACGGTTATAGCATCGTCGATCTGGGAAGCCGCAACGGAACATTCGTCAATTCGGATCGATTGGGTTCCGATGCTCATGCGCTTCGGCACGGCGACAAAGTCCAACTCGGTCAAACCATCCTCACGTTCAGAAATCCCGGGGAAACCGCCGCTAATCTTACCGCCGTTCTCTCAAGCGAGGCCGTTGAGGCTGTGAGGAAGCGCGCGGAAATCAGCCCGCCGGAAGCGGAAAAGATCGAGGCCGCACCGCCATCACCAGTTGTCGCGGTGCCCCTCATACCGGCGGCTTCCGACGGCGCGATCGCCGAACCAACTGCAGCAGAAGCGGCCGACGCCGAAGATAAGAAAAAGAAGAAGAAAAAGAAAAAAGGAAAAGACGAACGCCTGAAGGCAGCGTACATCAGCGGACTCAGCCGAATAGTCGCCCAGGTGATGGGAGTCGTGCTTGCCGTGATGCTTGCGCTGTACGTCAACTCGATGCGCACCGGCTCGGATAAGCCGGTGATCGAAACAACCTCCAAGGGTAAAGCGAAAGTGAAGACGGCCAACATCGGCGCAGGCATCCCGTTCACCGGAGGAACATTCGAAGCATCCGCAGTCGCTTTCGTGCCTGGAACACACGGTGTCCTGTTCGTCGACGATAACAAACAGGACCAGGTGTTCTGGATGGAACTCGACGAATCGGGCCGCCAGGTCGGCTCGGTCAAGCCGGTGTCGACGGGTGGGATCGCTGAAGATCCCGAAGGCATAACTTTTGACGGCACGTTCTTCTACATTGTGGGTTCTCAATCCAAGCCGGGGGCCGGTGAGCGCAACGCGCTGGTACGCTTCGTATTCGATCCAGCAACACCGAGCGCGCAAAAGACCGAGACAATCACAAACCTGCGCGACTTTCTGATCAGCAACGTACCCGAGCTAAAGGGCGAAGGTGAGAAAAAGGGCACCGAAGGCGGGTTGAACATCGAAGGGATCGCATGGGATTTCAAGCGAGGCCGCTGGCTGCTGGGTCTGCGTTCGCCGCTCACCAAAGACAACCAGGCGCTCATAGTAGCGATCAAGCTCAAGAATCCTACCGGCCCGTTCACTACGGACAACTTGCAGCTAGCCGAGCCTCACGCGATTGCGTTGCCGCTTGGCGGACTGGGTATTCGTGACATTCAATACGATTCTGAGTTGAACCTGTTTCTGATCATCTCGGGAGCGCCGGAGCATCACGAGAAAGCCGAGTTCACGTTATGGGAGTGGGACGGCAGCGTGGACCAACCTCCGGGAGAGGCAGCCTTGCATAGAAGCTCGGACCTGGATGCGAAGATGAAGCCCGAGGGTGTGACTCACGTGGAGATAGGCGGAAAGAAATTCGTATTTATCGTCGGCGACGCCAGCGTCTATTTCAAGCTGGATTACTCGGAAGCCCCGTGAAGCGGAATAATCCCAACACGATTCGTCGTGAGAACGGACGAGATCAATCAATTTTCCATCTACTTGATTTCCTTCAGAGGCAATCTTTGTTTGCCGTGTCGAACGGTCAGGATAGAGACTCGCTTACGTTCAACGCGATAGACAACCCGGTAATTTCCAAAGATGATCTCTCTGATATTTGGGCGTTTGACCTCGGGGACGATTCGGCCGGAATTCGGAAAACTCTCGAGTCTCGCCACGACGCCGAAGATGTCGATCAGAAACACTCTCGCGGCCTGAGCATCATCCTCCGCGATGTAGTCCGCGATTTCGTTGACCCTCTCGAGCGCGAGCGGGGACCAGATGACTTTCATTTGCCGATTCGTCCGAGGGCCTTCTTGCGCGCAGCCGAGTGAGTGATTCCCTGTCCGTTGTCGATCTGATCCTCACCGGTATGAATGTCCTGGAGAAGCTCGAGCTTCGCAAGCAGCTTCTCATACTCGGAGACATCGAGCAGCACGGCAGCGCTTCTGCCCTGCTGAGTGATAACAAGTGGGCGTCTTGTCCGTTGAACCTGTTGAACGAGCGAAGCCGCCTTTGCACGAAACTCAGAAATTGGTTTCACGTCCTGGTCTAAGACAACTCGCTGCATAGTGAATCTCCTTTGAGACTGTCGTATCACATGAAGTACACGAAAACGTACCAGTCCCCGTCCTAATGAGTCAAACAAACCGTTCATTCAGGTCGGGCAACATTGCCCTTATCCTGAGCGCCCGAGACATGGATAATAAGAAGCGAAGACGTTATGAACGAAAATGATGACGCGCAACTGACGCCTATTTCCAAAGCTCGCACGCCGGAAGAGATCGGTGAGTTCTGGGACAGCCATAGTCTGGCTGATTATTGGGATGAGACTCACGAAGTCGAATTTGAAGTAGCCGAACGGCAACACGGCCAACCCGCAGCCAAAACAGAATGACCTCTTTCTAGACCCAGAGTCGCTGTGGATGATCCCCACTCGAGGATCGCTTACGACTACTAATCCTTCGGATCTTAACCGTACAGCGACGGAATCGAGCACCGAACCGGCGACTATCGAATCACTATTGCACTCCGTTAGGAGATTACTCGAAGGGAGCCTTTGAGAGTGAGAATTCCCGTTGGGAAATAGGGGTCACGGTCTCAGAATCCCTTCGCGCGCTAGTACCTGACGCATGTCTTCGAAGACCGCCGACACCCGCCCGCGAGGAAAAGAAAGCCGTGATATTCCTTCAATGTTGGAGAAGACATCACATCCGTCTTCGAGCAGAACTATTGCCTTCTTAGACCCTAATCGGCCTTGGAACATCCCCAATTCGTGTATTACGTTCTCGCGCGGGTGAAGCGAGGCATCCGCATGTTGGTCTTCGGGAGTCATGATTAGGAATGCGAAGCACGCGTCCTTCAACATGGCGGATAAGCGTTCAGATGTGTCTAGCCCGGCCACAGGCTCACGATTGAATTCGTCATACTCCATTTTCAGGCGGTCAGCGATGAAGTCTTTCACTTCGCGCCATACCGGAGAGTGACCATGGCCTATGAAGACCCTTCCTCGCTGACTTAGAAAGGCCTTTCGGCCGATAGCGACCAAATCATCCTTAAAGCGTTGGACCTCTTCCAACCGTAGATGAAAGAGTCGCCGGGCTTCCTCGGGTGAAAGCAACCTTTCAATCTCGAACTCAGCGACAAACACTTCTGAATTCGCTGGGTATATCCGGTCGAGCGTGACGCGAAGGATTCTCAGCCAAGCATTCAACTGTGTGACCTTGAGCTCAGGCTTTGATACCAACTCTTTCCCCATGTGAATTGTGCGTTCCAATCCAGTCAAAGCAGCCTGCGTTCTGCGTACTCCTTGCTCAGAAGTGTCCATAGGTCCTCCTTCAGATGCGCGTGCTGTCAGGTTGTTACTCGTCATGTTCCTTGGAAGTTCTTCTATCACAAATGCGAGGAGCGAATAAATTGAGAATAGTGGTGAGTGATTTAGCCTAATGATTTGTTTTGCTTACGGCCGCGCCCCGGCCGGCGTCCGCGGCCTTTCCGGTTGCGAAGGCCGATGCGTTTTAGGGTCCGAGAGATTGTCTGAGAAACGGTGTCGATCGAAACCGTAGGAGAACCGGCTGCGATTCTACAATGCTCAATTCCCAGAATCTGGTGGAGCGCGGTCCACATCAGGTGTTTGGGGTGTTCCTGTTTTGAGCGTTCTCGTTTCCAACCACGACGCCGAGAGTAGCGCTCGAACTGATCCAGAAACCTTGCGACCGGTCCCCTAAGAGTTTTGTTGATCAGTCGTCTTTGGGCGGTCCTGCTGACGAACGAAGAGTCGCGCTGAAGGGTCTCGCGGACCCTATCTATGTAGTGGTCTCGACTCTCAATGGGAAAGAGCGGCCTCGGCAAGTTGGCCGGCGGCTTTGGCGCGCGCGGGTCGCTTTCGAAAGGAAAGAGGGCCTCGCGAGTAGGGGGTTCCTTCCGGACCGCAGGCGGATCGACTCGCATACTGAACGCACTCGGGTTGGCCTCCAATGCTCGCACGAACTCTCGCTCATCGGGGTCGAGCTTGTCGATAATCTTCAGCCGCTCCTTAACCAGTGACCAGAGATCTAAACCGTCCCAGCAAAGATAGAGTTGCGCTGGTTTACTGTGTCCCCACAATCTAATCGTCGAGATTGCGCGGTCGCGGCACCAATCGGCGTCCAGATGCCATCGAGCCCCCCAATCTAGGAGCGATCGGCGAAAGGTCCGAACGACGCTTTCGGCTGAAGCGCTCTGAGCCTCTAAATCAACAGCCTTCCAGTCCGGTAAAAAAGCAAAGAACTGTTCCCACGTAAGCTTGCCGTTGGATTGCCTCTGCGCGTACTGCGCAAGCAAGCGAGCGTACAGTTGGGCAGGCCCGATGAGAAGATCCACCATGATCCGAAGATCCCACTGGCGGGCTATGATGAGGAAGAGCCGACGATCGCTCTCAATCGACCCATCATCCCCTTGCTCGCGTTTGTATCTCCTCGCGACCATTTCCACCACTCGCCCGTCCTACTCCAATGTTACCTAGATTAACACGCAAAGCAGCGCTCGGGCGGCCAGCCAAGACTATGGCAGTGCAATTCTCTCCTACCGAGTCTTAGCGTAGTCGCGCATATCGGCTCGGCAGTGTTCCAGAAGAGGCTTCATCGGCATCGCTCGTGACCGGGCAATCATCGAAACACTTCGTACATCAGAAGGCTCCCTGCGACCGCCACGTTCAGCGAATCCATTCCTTCTACCATCGGGATTCGCACCAACCGTTTGCATATGCCGCGCTGCTCGTCGGTCAGGCCCTTTCGTTCGCTTCCAAGCATCAACATCGCGGGACGACTGTAGCGCGCCTCGCGATAGTCTTCTGCGCCGTTCGGCGAGGCTCCGATGACATCTACATTATTCATTCGCAACCATTGACGCAGTTGATCGATGCTCGTTCGCACAATCATCTGATTGAATAGCGCTCCCATCGTCGCTCGGACTACCGCCGGATCGAACGGGTCTATGCTGTCACCAATAAGGAAGAACCCGGTTGCACCGACGGCCGCGGACGTTCGCATAAGCATACCGAAGTTTCCTAACGATCGAACGTGGCTCAGCGCGGTCCAACAGGCCTGATCGGTTACTTGAACTTGATCGAGCCGATGTACACGTTGCCGGAGAATTGCGGCGACTCCGGACGCGCGTTCGGTCCTTGAGACTCTACGAAACTGTTCAGGCGTTACGCGCGCAAATGGAACTCCGGCGCGTTTCAATCTTCGAACGAGTTTTCTTGCGAGTGGATGGATGAGCAGTTTCTCGCTGTAGAGCAAGGTGTCTACCGAGAAGCGATGGTCGAGCGCCGCGATGAAGTTGCGGATGCCTTCGATATAGAAGAGCCCGCGTGAGTCGCGATATCCGCGATCCCGTTGGAGACGTTCAATCGCCGCGAGGGTCGGTGCGATCTCTAGTTGGCGAAAGCCGGAATCAGGCTCATCTTGCATACTCCTTTTGTTGAGCCTGATTGGCGGGTTGAGTTGAGCATAATGCCCAAAGCGTATGTACCGGACAGATGGTTTTCATTGTGAACATCATCGTACCAGGGAGTAACCAGGTTGACCACTCATTCGCTTGATCGACAATCGGTAACGATTTGTCGAGCTAATCTCTAGCAGGGTGCTGAAAAAGGTACCTCGCCTCTAAGGCACAAAGACACGAAGCTGCACCAAGTGAGTGAATATGGGCTTTGTGCTCCTTTGTGCCCTCGAGCCTTAGTGGCGATACGGCAGTTTTCAGCAGCCTGCTAGATCAATTTGTTTTGCACGAGCGTTTCGAATTCCGCAACCGTTTTCACATCCTTATCAAGAACCGCGCGGTAAATCATATCGCTGGTGATGGAAACCCGAAACTCGGATCGGCGCCAGAAGGCTTCCTTGATCGTGAGAATAATTGATCTACTCTCGGTTGTTAATCTATCGCGCAGGCGGGATGAATAAGCAGCGTGCTCGTCGTAATCCGTCTGATCCAGAAACCAAAGGTCAAGCTTCCATGCGCCCTTTCGGTTGTCACCCAATTTGATCCCCCAGTAGAAACCGTCGGGACCTTCCTGAACACGCCCACAGTTGTTGGTGAACCGGGCTTTGAAGGCGCCCAGCCGCTCGGTCAACTCGTAGCCGATCTCAAAGCAACGTTTCAAATCACGGCCGGGATCGAGCACGTAGACGTCTAGATCTCTCCAGCACATCAAGTCATAACTGTAGCTGCCTCCGATGAACCAACCAGCATACGGAGCGAGTAATTCTCGCAAGCCGCACCGTTGAATCAGGAGATCGGCTTCGGATTTGAGGTCGTCATTGTTCATCTGAAACTGAGAATAACAACTGAGTCTCGTTCGCGATGCCGGCGCTACTGACCGCTTTGAAACCGCGCGCCGTCCAGAAGTGTGTTGAGCTTGATCGTGGTTAGCTTTCGCACAAACCCAAAAGGAGGACGCGACCACGTGACCATAAACGGAAGCTTGACTCCATCAACGTCTCGATAGTCATCAAAGTCCATCACTTCGGGTATCGAACCGAATGCCGTCTTGAAGGCCAGCGATCTACGAACCAATAACCCATTATCGACGTCGAAGTACAGCTTCTCTCGGCTGTCGTCGCGCGAAGTCGCGCCGACCACATACGCTTCTCGATCTCGAACCTTCTCCCTCACGAGCACTCGCATCTGCGGGTATGTCTCTCTTATCTTCAAGTACCGGAAGAAGTCCGCCTCGCGTTTGATCTCGGCCAATTCCTTGCCGGCCAGTTCACCTACCCCTCGCGTGTCTTTGGTCCAGCCTTTCGCACCATCAAAGCCTTCGAGAGTTGCGCCGCGCGGATTGTTTCTGGCGATCAGCAGCTTGTCGGGCGCAGCTTGAATGATCTCGATTGGGAGCGTCTGCGGCGGAGTCATTCGATTGGTAGTGGTCTCGGCGCCGCGTGACACTCGCGTTTTGATCGCCGCGATCGCGGCCTCGCCTCCAATCGCGCTAACGTATCTCGCAATCACTTCATCGGTTGAAGGCAGCGCGCCAGGCTTGGAAGCAACCACCGTTACATCGGCGGCCGGATTCGTTGCGATATCGATAGGCGGAAGCGGCTCGGTGTTGTGCTGGCCTCGATGGCATGTGTAGCAGGTGATCGCCGGGTTGCCGCTGAAGTTCTCTTTGTTGATGGCGCGGGTCATCACGATCATTCGCCGCGTGGCGGTCATCGTCGTCTTATCATCATTTTCCCAGGAACTCGTATGGCAATGGGTGCAGCCGACTCCCATCGAAGCTGACATGAAAAGCATGACTCCATCGAGTTCAGACGCCGGCAATCCCGTGAGCACTTGAATGTTCTTATAGACCTGCTCGGCGGGTTTCTCCTGCTGACTGGTTTGAGTCTGAGCGTTGCCGCTCACAGTGAGATACACAGCGAAGGCGAGACCCAGCAATGCTATTGAGCGCCGCGCCTTGTCGCCGCTTTGAAGCCTGTGCAGAGAACTCAAAACGCGGCGACAAGTCGGCGCACTCCATAGCAATCGCCGTATGATTACTTCCCTTCTTATCACCGCGGTCCTCTGGCGCGACCATTGAAGTCGCCGTTATCGGTCTTAGATCGTCCACCGAATCATATCGCGGCCGTGCGTCTATGCAAACGTGGCTGCGGGAGTGCGCGTCAGATTTTCGCGCATCGACTCTAACAGCGACTGTGAAAACTCCGAGGATGTCACGGGCTTGTCCCGTTGGAGGTTCACAATCGCTGCCACAACGAATTGCAAACGACTGGCTAGATGCCACGGGCTTGCCCCGTGGAGATTCACCTGTCTGCTAGCCTGGCGGCAAGGCTATTCGGCGATTAGCTGCGAGCGTGAAACCTCCACGGGGCAAGCCCGTGGCATCCTTGGCCCCCCAA
>UEXS01000126.1_pt1 | contig 12526 bp, 11 predicted proteins | sample 4301141 | NCBI WGS metagenome assembly UEXS01 (sample SAMEA4773178, study PRJEB27434) | metagenome | biome: 2259; feature: agricultural soil; material: soil | place: USA | collected 2014-09 | depth 0.25 m
ATCGACCTCGATGGCGGAGGCGCTTCGAAGATCGCAACCGGTATCGGATTCCTCGATCACATGCTCGACTTGTTTGCTCGCCACGGACTGTTCGATCTTGAAGTGACGTGCTCCGGTGATCTCCATATCGACGCGCATCACTCTGTCGAAGACATTGCGCTCACCATCGGGCAAGCATTCGCTGAAGCGCTTGGTGAAAAAGCCGGGATCGTTCGCTTCGGAGCGGCTTATGTGCCGATGGATGAAACGCTCGCGCGGACGGTTGTCGATTTGAGCGGCCGGGCATTCATTGTGTATCGAGTTCCAAAGTCGCGCGATCGAATCGGCGAACTCGACGTCGAGTTGGTCGAGCACTTCTGGCGGTCATTCGCGGGCGAGGTCCGCTGCAATCTGCATATTGAGTTGTTATACGGCGCGAACCAGCATCACATTCTGGAGGCGGTCTTCAAATCGGCTGCCAGAGCCCTTTCCGCGGCCACTCGAATTTCTGAGCGCATCGAAGGCGTTCTTTCTACCAAAGGCACGCTCTAGCGCTTCGACATTCAGCCGGGTGCGGTCTCGCCCATGGTCAGTCGGCCCAACCTGGGACAAATGACTCCCCACATGCTCTATGATCGCAATCATCAACTACGGTGTCGGCAACCTTCGCAGCGTAGAGAAGGCATTCGAGGCGGTCGGTAAACCGGCGCTCGTCACTGGAGACGCCGGGGCTATTCGCGAAGCCGAGCGGCTGGTGCTTCCCGGCGTAGGAGCGTTTGGTGAATGCGCGCGGCGCCTGCGTGAATCAGGTCTCGATGAATTGGTGCTCGAAGCCGCCGAGCAGAACAAGCCTGTGCTGGGTCTATGCGTTGGTCTTCAGTTGATGTTCGATGAAGGCTTCGAGTTCGGGACTCACAAGGGGCTTGGCTTGATGCGTGGCCGCATCGTGCGTTTTGGCGAATCAGGGCCTCGCGTTCCGCAGATAGGCTGGAACCAGATCGAGAATATTAAGTCGCACCCGCTCCTCACGGGGCTTGGAAACGGAACGTACTTCTACTTTGTGCACTCTTACCGCATCGAGACTGACGATGAGGAGATCGTGATCGCGGAGACTGAATATGGGGTTCGATACCCGTCGATTTGCGCGCACGGTTCCGTATGCGGAGTTCAGTTCCATCCCGAGAAGAGTCAGACGGCCGGCCTGCGCCTGCTCGCAAACTTCGCGTGACCGAATCTAACGGCCGGCGAATCGCCTCACGGCCGTGTGCTGCGCCGCAAGCCGCTCACCCACGCTGTTGCAAACCGTGTCGCAGAGATTGAAAACGGTGTCATCGGCGACGCGATAGAAAACATTCAAGCCTTCCTTGCGCCGGGCAACCATGTGCGAGTCCAGCAAGACCGCCAGGTGCTTCGACACGTTTGCCTGCCCTGCGCCTGTTGCGTCAACCAGTTCGCCTACGCTCAATTCGCCTTTGCCGAGCGCGTGAAGAATCTTCAGCCGCATCGGTTCGCCGAGCGCGCGAAAACGCGCGGCTATCAACTCAAACGCTTCGTCGGACAACTGGGCGTCATGGCGACTCGACCGCAACCGGCCCGCGCCCTTTGCAAGAGTCTTCTTCATCTTCCAGCCTTTCAACCAGAATATTATGCTTGACTACATCACTATATGGTAATACACTGATGCGGTCAAGGAAATTGTTCGAGGAGGCCGCTGCGATGACCATCGATCGATATATTCGTCTGATTGCCGGCGCATTCGTAATGGCGAGTCTGTTGTTGGGATACTTCATTAGCCCTTATTGGTTCCTGTTCACGGCGTTCGTTGCGCTCAACCTGATGCAGTCGGCGCTCACAAACTGGTGCCCGATGATGAGTATTCTGCGCCGGCTGGGCGCAAGAGACGAGAACCCGGGCGCTCCAGGCTCGCGTCACGCGCGCGCGTGATAAAGCGCGAAATCGCGCACGCGTTAAGTGAAATTTCCCCCGGCGGAACAGCGAGTTTTGTCCAGAAATGGACCGGCGAGCGGCGCTTGCGCTCCATTTTCACGCTCCAAGCGCGCGATTCAATTGGCACGCCTCCTGCACAACAAAACCGATTATCGATGGAGGCTATGATGGCCGGCACCAGACTGATTCGAACGTCGCCACATAAATCCGCGGCGCTGATTCTAATGCGGAGCCGAACCGCGTTCGATAGATTTCTCGCGACAGCACTAGTGATCGCCTGCGCCCATTTGAACACGGGAACATTGAGCCGCGCGAGCGCTCAGTCAGTCCCGCCCGCGGCTGATGCGCTCACGCTGGCGCAAGCAGTCGACATCGCGCTGCAAACCAACCCTCTAACAAAAGCTGCGCGCGCGGGCCGCGGCCTCGCGGACGGTCAATTGGAGGAAGCACGCGCCGGACGCGTTCCGGTGATTGGTTTCAGTCAGATCACCACACGAAGCAACAATCCGGTTTTTGTATTCGGCTCGCTACTGGAGCAGGGACGATTCGGAACGCAGAACTTCGATCCGCGCTTCCTCAACAATCCCGACTCGCTTACCAACATTCGCACCGCGATGACGTTTCGATTTTCGCTGTTTGATCAAAAGCAATCCGACACTCGAATCAGGCAAGCGCGCATACGTCAGCAGCAGGCGGATTCCGAGCGCGAGTCGGTCGAGCAGCAGTTGCGATTCGACGTGCTTCGCGATTACTACGGCGTGCTGGTTGCGCAAGCGAAGAAGAGCGTTGCCGATGAGGCGGTCAAGGCAGCTTCCGCCGATGTGAAAAGAATCGGCGATCTTGTGGAAGCAGGTGTTGTAGTTCAATCGGACCTGCTTTCGGCTGAGGTGCAGCTCGCCGAATTTCGCCAGCAAGGCATTCAAGCGGAGGGCGAGCTGGTGATCGCGCGGGCTGCGCTCAATACAGTGCTTGGTGTCCCGGTTGATGTGCTTCATTCCGTTAACGGATCACTAGCGGAGAAAAACTTCGGCACGGCAAATCAAGCTGAGCTTATTCAACTGGCGCTCTCGCGCCGCCCGGATCTGATTCGAGCAGGGCTCGCGCTGAAGTCGACCAAAGAGAAGACTCGCGGGGCTCGCGGTGAGTACTTACCCCGCGTCGATGCGTTTGGAATGTACGGCGTCAGCAGCTCGAATCTGACCAATGGCAGCGCGGACTACACCGTTGGGGCCAGCGTCACCTTGAACCTGTTTGATGCCGGGCGCCGCGCGAGACTGAGCCAGGCCCGCGCGGCGGAGAATATCGCCGCCGCTGAAGCCGACAACGTTGCAAGTCAGATTCGCTTCGAGGTCGTGCGCGCCTATCAACAGTTTGTGTCCGCGCGTGAACGAGTAACGGTCGCAACGACGGCGGTAGATCAGGCGAAGGAGTCACTCCGCATTGTCCAGGACCGCTATCACGCGGGCCTGACAACCGTCACCGAAGTTTTGCGAGCCGAGACCGCGTTTGTCCGCGCGCAGATGACGTTAATTGCAGCGCGTTACGAGCACTATCTCGGTTATGCGGGCGTGTTGCTCGCTACGGGCAGGCTCACCAGCGTCGATGATTTCGTGTTATAGGCGTGACGGAGACGAACATATGAAAGATTCAACGGCACGAGTAACACTCGCGGTGAGCGCGACGATCTTGTTGGCCGCGATAACCGTCTCTTGCAGCAGGAAGCATGAAGCCGGAACGGTCAAGGCTTCCATCACAAAAGTGACGATCGAAAAGGTCGTCTCCGGCCCCGTCGACGACTTCTACGAAGCTACCGGCACGGTGCGCTCAAAGACTACAAGCACCCTTTCATCAAAGACGCTCGGTAATGTTCTTGCCATTCGCGTTCACGAAGGGGATCACGTGCGAGCCGGGCAAACCTTAATCGAAATCGACAACCGCGACGCGGCTGCTCAGCTTCAGAAGGCGCAGGCAGGCGTTCGCGAGACCAAAAGCGCTCTCGACGAAGCGGATCGCAACATCCAAACGGCTCAAGCCACAAAAGCGGCTTCCGAAGCCAGTTTGGCGTTAGCCGCTTCAACGAACGATCGCTATCAGAAACTGTTTGAACGCCGCTCGGTGAGTCCACAAGAGTTCGACGAAGTGCAGACAAAATACAAGTTGGCTCAGGCGGAAGCCGAGCGCGCCACTCGAATGCTCGCGTCGCTGAATGCGCGACGCAACCAGGCGCTGGCAAGGATAGAACAGGCGAGGTCGGACGTTTCGAGCGCGCAGGTCTTTGCGAGCTACGCTCGAGTAACCTCGCCGATCAACGGGATCGTGACCGCGAAACAAATCGACACGGGTATGATGGCGACGACGGGCGCGCCGCTCCTCACCGTCGAAGACGATTCGCACTATCGCCTCGAAGCTTCCGTTGAAGAATCGCAACTGAGCCGTATCACAATCGGCGATCGGGTTGGCGTACAGATTGATGCCACGGGCGATGAAGCTCTATCGGGCCGCGTCGCTGAAATCGTGCCTGCTGCCGATCCGGCCAGCCGAAGCTATGCAGTGAAGATCGACCTTCCGCAGCATAAGAACCTGAGCTCAGGTCTTTACGGCAAAGCGCGATTCGCGCGCGATTCGAAGCAAGCCATCACGATCCCCACTACGGCAATCATCCATCGAGGCCAGCTCATCAGCGTTTTCGTCGTTGACGACGCGGGCATCGCTCACATGCGTTTGATCGCGACGGGAAAATCAAACGGCAACCGCATTGAAGTGCTTGGCGGGCTGAGTGATGGTGAGCGAATCATCGTCGATCGAGTCGATGCGATCAGTGACGGGAACCGGGTCGAACCATGACTGAGCCACTGGGCCCCGCGGGACGCCTCGCGCGCGCCTTTATCGATTCGAAGCTGACGCCATTGATCATCGCCGCCGCGGTTATGCTTGGGCTTGGCGCCGTGCTCTTGCTGCCTCGCGAAGAAGAACCTCAAATCATCGTTCCAATGATCGACGTCTTCGTCGAGATGCCGGGCGCATCGGCTCTCGAAGTCGAAGAGCGCGTGACGAAACCCATGGAAAAACTTCTATGGGAAGTGCCCGGCGTCGAGTACATCTATTCGACCTCCTGGCCGGGGAAGTCGATGGCTGTCGTGCGTTTCTATGTCGGCCAGAACGAAGAGGCGGCGATCGTCCGGCTGAATCAGAAGATGTTTGCCAACCTCGACCTGATCCCACCCGGCGCATCGCCGCCGCTGGTGAAGCCGCGATCAATTGACGATGTTCCAATTCTCGCGCTCACTCTGACGAGCGATCGTTATGATCATTTCACGCTTCGGCGAATCGCGGCTCAAGTCCACGATCAGATCAAAGAAGTCAAAGACGTTTCGGAAGTGAGGCTTATGGGAGGACAGCGGCGGCAACTTCGCGTGGCGCTTGATGAAGCGCGCATGGCTGCCTACAACGTCGTTCCCGCCGTGCTTCTTTCCGCGTTGCAACAGTCAAATCAGCAATCGCAAGCCGGAAGCTTCGCTTCGGGCAATCGAGAGTATCTGGTCGAAACCGGCGGATTTCTGCGCACGGCGGATGACGTCGGCAGCGTTGTGATTGGAACCGCGAACAACCGGCCGGTGTATCTGCGCGACGTGGCGAAGATCGAAGACGGCCCCGAAGAGGCCGTCGATTACGTGCTGTACGGATCCGGTGCCGCGTCGAAGCTCGCACAATCGGGTGTGTTGCCCGCGGTGACGATTTCAGTTTCAAAGCGCAAGGGAACGAACGCCATCGCGATCGCGGATCACGTGATCGAGAAGGTGAATGAACTCAAGGGCGAGCTGATTCCCTACGATGTCCAAGTCGCAGTCACACGAAACTACGGCGAGACGGCCAGCGAGAAGTCGAACGAGCTGTTGTTGCACATGATGATTGCGATTCTCTCGGTAACGGCGTTGATCTGGTTGGTGCTGGGGTTGCGCGAGTCGGGCATCGTCGCGATCGCGATTCCGGTGACGCTCGCGCTGACGCTTGCGGTGTTTTATCTCTACGGCTACACGCTCAATCGAATCACTCTGTTCGCGCTGATCTTTTCAATCGGCATTCTGGTCGACGACGCGATTGTCGTAGTCGAGAACATGACTCGACATTATCGTCTGCCTGAAAACCGAGGGCGTCCGCTGATGGACATCGCAGTGGAAGCTGTCGACGAAGTGGGAAACCCCACGATACTTGCGACGTTTGCGGTGATCGCGGCGATCCTGCCGATGGCCTTCGTGAGCGGGCTTATGGGTCCGTACATGAGACCAATACCTGTCGGGGCGTCAGCCGCGATGGTGTTTTCGCTGATCGTTGCGTTTCTGGTCACGCCGTGGGCGAGCTTGCGATTGCTCAAGCAAAAGGGTGGTAGTCATAACACCGAAGAAGGGCGCTTGACGAAGCTGTACCGCCAGGTGATGGGGCGATTGATTCGCGAACCTCGCTGGCGTTTCGGTTTCCTCCTGGGTGTGATTCTGTTGCTACTGCTCGCGGTGTCGCTCTTCCCGTTGAAGCTGGTCAAGGTGAAGATGCTCCCGTTCGATAACAAGAGCGAGTTTCAGGTGATCGTCGATATGCCCGAAGGCTCGACGCTCGAACAGACCGCGGCGATCACCCGCGAGATCGGGGATTACGTTCGAACAGTTCCCGAGGTGACCGATTATCAGATGTACGTGGGCACGGCTTCGCCTTACAACTTCAACGGGCTTGTGCGGCATTACTTTCTGAGACGCGGTCCAAACGTCGCAGACCTTCAGGTGAATCTGGTTCCCAAGGGTGAACGCAGCGCGCAAAGTCACGATATCGCAAAGCGCGTCAGGGCGCCGATCGACGAGATAGCCGCGCGATACGGCGCTCGCGTAAAGGTAGCCGAAGTTCCGCCCGGCCCGCCGGTGCTTCAAACTCTTGTCGCGGAAGTCTACGGCCCCGATTATCAGCGACAGCTCGAAGTCGCTCGCCAGATTCGAGAGATCTTCGATCGCACCGAAGGCGTGGTGGACGTCGATTCATACGTTGAAGACGACCAGCCGAAGTTTCGATTCGTGATTGATAAAGAGAAGGCCGCTCTGAATGGCGTGTCCAGCGAGCAAGTTGCCGCGACATTGAGAATCGCGGTCGAAGGAATAAACGTTGGCCTGATTCATCAGTCGAACGAGAAGGAAGACGTGCCAATAACGCTGAGGCTGCCGAAGGCCGAGCGCTCGAGCATCGATGACTTGAAGCGGATCAAAGTCATTGGAACTCGCGGCAATTTGATTGCACTCGGCGAACTGGTTCGAGTCGAACAAGCAATCGCCGACAAGAGCATCTATCACAAGAACCTCATGCCGGTAGTTTATGTGACCGCGGATGTGGCGGGCGCCGTCGAAAGTCCGGTCTACGCAATTCTGAAACTCAATAAGTCGATCGATCAGTTGGCGCTTCCGGAAGGCTACGCGCTTGAGCGATACGTTGCCCGTCAGCCGTTCATCGCCGACAAGCTCGCGATGAAGTGGGACGGCGAGTGGCACATAACCTACGAAGTGTTTCGCGACCTCGGAATCGCGTTCGCCGCCGTGCTGGTGTTGATCTACATACTGGTCGTCGGATGGTTCCAGTCATTCAAGACGCCTGCTGCGATTATGGCGGCGATTCCGTTTTCGCTCGTTGGAATCGTGCCGGCTCACGGATTGATGGGCGCTTTCTTTACGGCTACGTCGATGATCGGTTTTATCGCCGGCGCGGGAATAGTCGTGCGCAACTCGATTATCCTGGTCGACTTCATCGAGCTTCGACTGAAGCAGGGTATGCCGCTAGCCGATGCGGTGATTGACGCGGGCGCGGTGCGTTTTAGGCCGATGATGCTGACCGCAGCCGCGGTAATCGCGGGATCGGCTGTGATCCTGTTCGATCCGATCTTTCAGGGGTTGGCGATTTCGCTGATGGCCGGAGAAGTAGCTTCGCTCTTGCTTTCGAGAATGACGGTGCCGATCCTTTACTACTTGAGCGAACGGCGAAAAGACGCTGGAACCGGTCGGGCTGATTCGGACTTGTCCGGCGTTCCGGTTGTTGATGAAGATCCAGCGGCAACAGCTCACCCATGAAAGTGCGGGCGTTTGTCTTGCTCTCACCCGTTACTTCTTGATAGCGTCCGGCAATCACAGGCATTCTTCAATCCAGCATTGATCGGGAGTAGTGATATGTATTTCAAACAATTCTATCTCGGGTGTCTGGCGCACGCGTCCTACCTGATCGGCTCCGGCGGCGAAGCCGCGGTCATCGATCCGCAACGCGATGTCGATCAGTATATCAATGAAGCCCAGGCGATGGGATTCAAGATTAAGTATGTGATTGAAACTCATCTGCACGCGGATTTCGTGAGCGGGCATCGCGAGCTCGCCGCCAGTACAGGCGCTGAAATCGTCTTTGGAAAAAAAGCGGGCGCGATGTTTCCGCATCTCCCGGCAAGTGACGGCGACGAGGTCAAAATCGGCAAGGTTGTTTTGCGGGTGCTTGAAACTCCCGGGCATACACCAGAGAGCATCTCGATTCTGGTGATCGACACCGAAGTGTCCGATCGGCCGCTGAAGGTTCTTACCGGGGATGCGTTGTTCATCGGCGATGTAGGCCGGCCTGATCTCGTCGGATCGAAGGGCTACACCGCGGATCAGATGGCCGGGATGTTATATGAAAGCCTGCACGGAAAACTGTTGAAGCTTGCGGACGACGTCGAAGTGTTTCCGGCGCACGGGGCGGGCTCGCTTTGCGGACGGAATATTTCAAAGGAAACTTCTTCGACCATCGGCGAGCAACGACGATTCAACTATGCGCTTCAGCCGATGCCCAGGGATGAATTCGTGCGAATGATGACGACCGATCTCCCAGAGGCACCGGCTTACTTTCCGCGTGACGCGGAGATCAATCGAACCGGAGCGGCCGCGCTCAAGGAGTTGCCGCGTCCCGCGGAACTCGCGCCCAGTGAAGTCGCTGCACTGGTGCAGGAGGGTTACCTCGTGCTCGACGTCCGGCCCTCGGCGGCATACGGCAACCGACACGTGCCCGGCGCGATCAACATTGGACTCGGCGGACAGTTCGCCTCGTGGGCTGGGACGCTGCTTCCGGTTGGCGCTCGGCTGGTCATCGTTGCGGACGAGCTCGAGGGCGTTGATGAAGCGGTGACCAGGCTTGCGCGAGTTGGAATCGAAAGCGTGAAAGGGTTTCTCGGCGGGGGTATGTACGCGTGGGATCATGCGGGACTTGAGTCAGCCTCGACGCCGCAAATGCCACTCGACGAGCTGCGGCAGCGGATCGAGGAAAAAGACGGATTGCAGATAGTCGATGTGCGCGGCCCTGGCGAATACGCCGCGGGTCACGCGCCACGTGCGATCAATATCACGCTGTCTCATCTCGCTCGCGACCTTTCAAGACTCGACCCAAAGCTGCCAACCGCGGTGATCTGCGCGAGCGGTTATAGATCGAGTGCGGGTACGGGCATATTGGCGCAGAACGGCTTCTCCCAGGTCTTCAATGTCGTAGGGGGAACGAACGGCTGGATCAACGCCGGCTACGAGGTTGAGCGGCCGGTTGAGGCCGAGCGCGCCTGACGGTTCGAGAAATGAGCAAGCATCGCCGAATCCTGTTGGCGTTAGCGATAGCAGCAATGTGTGTGGTGTTTGCCACGCTCGCGGAAGCTCAATCTCCAGCGCCGGCTGAGCAGACATCGCAACCCTCGGCAACGATTCAAAAGCAAGACGTAAAGTCTTACAAGCTGTCGCCCGAGAAATATGAAAAGGCCGTTGCATATTCCAGGACTCAATACGCGCTTCACTTCATCGGCGCGGGTTACTCGCTGGTGCTCCTGCTGATCATCATCGGATTGCGAATCGCGCCGAAGTATCGCGATCTGGTGGAACGGGTCTCACAAAGGCGCTTCGTTCAAGCCATCATCTTCGTCCCGCTTTTACTGCTGACGTTCGATGCGTTGAAACTTCCGCTCGACGCCTATCAACATCATCTCGCAGTTCGATATGAGATCTCGGTGCAGGGATGGGGCTCGTGGCTCTGGGATTGGACAAAGGGCGAACTGGTCGGGTTCATCATCGCGTCGATTCTGGTTTATATGTTGTACGGACTGATCCGACGGAGCCCTCGCCGCTGGTGGCTGTACTCCGGGCTTGGCTCGGTGCCGCTGCTCGCATTCCTCCTGTTCATAACGCCGCTTGTGATCGATCCGCTGTTCAATAAATTCGAGCCGCTCGAGGTCACTCAGCCGGAGCTTGTGAACGAGATCCAAAAAATATCGCAGCACGCCGGGCTCGATATCCCGCGCGATCGAATGTTCGAAATGAAAGCGAGCGAGAAACTCAACGCCGTCAACGCGTACGTGACCGGCTTCGCGGGATCGAAACGGGTGGTTGTCTGGGACACGACCATCAACAAAATGACGACTCCGCAAACGCTGTTCGTCGTGGGCCACGAGATGGGACACTACGTTCTGGGTCACATTCCGAAAGGCATCGCGTTCGCGGCGGTTTTGATAATCGTTGTGCTTCTGCTCGTGCACCTTGCGCTCAGACGAGCGCTTGCCCGGAAGAGCCGCGCGTGGTTAGTGCGTGGCATGGATGATTGGGCGTCGCTGCCCGCGTTGTTGCTGTTCGTTTACTTGTTTTTCTTCCTGGCCGAGCCGGTGTTCAATTCCTTCAGCCGATATCAGGAGCATCAATCGGATGTGTACGGCCTGGAAGTGACTCACGGAATCATCCCGAATTCATCTGAAAACGCCGCCGAAGCGTTCCAGATTCTCGGTGAAGTGGATCTGGCCGATCCCGATCCGGGCGCCTTCATAAAGATATGGCTGTACAATCACCCGCCGCTCGCTGAGCGGCTGACGTTCGCTCATGAGTACGATCCGTGGTCGAGTGGTCAGGCGCCGATGTTCGTTCGATAAATACTTTTCCGTGATCCGGATCAAGCCCTCCTTTTATCACAGCTCAGCGAACCGGCTTTTCGCTCTTACGATAATCTGCAGGAACAGTGAAGAGATCGCCGGCAACGCCGGTAGTGACATCGCGCCGCTCGGTTATCACAGCTACGGTTCCCGAGTCTGACGATGACTCAACCCTCAGCAAGAGTCCCGCGAGGTCCCGCGCGCGAAAAGTTCTAGTGATCTCTGTATGACCGCCGGGGAACCTTGCGCGTTGTTCGTACACCGAGCACGAATGGCCGTCGATAAGTTGATCGGGAAGCGCGCGAGTTTCGATTTGCTCGGGTGTTGGAGCGTCATCAACTGCCCGGTCGATGGCCTCGAGCTGGTTAGACTCGGCAGTAGCATGCGATGCGAGCAGGGCTTCGCGTTCACCAGATCCGCCTTCGATTTCCTCGTAGGTCTTCGCGTCCAGGTCAAGCAGGAACGCCTTGCCCGGATCAGGCAGCCAAATCAGCGCAAGGCGGCGTCCCTGTTCGGTCCATTCGTTGCGCCGCGATTCACCTAACCGAAACTCACGGCTGGTACTCACCTCACGTCTCGTCCCGTCATCGACGGTGCGAATAACCGTAGCTGAGTAGCGATCGGGCTCGCCGGCAATCGGGATAGTCAATTCGGTGTCTTGAGGCTGATGCTTCCGGCAAGCTGGAATTGAGACAAGCGCGAACGCCGCCGCGAGGACGAGCATTGATGAAGGTGATACATACTTCCAACGGGAGCGCATGCGAGACTGATTCTAACATCGAGCCGCTTGATGTGTTGCGACGTTGCGAAAGAGCCGGGCCGCCTTCCTCGGTTGCGGGAGGAACGTCAGGCGGCCCGGCAGGGGAGTGAGAGGGACGTCAGCACTGGGAGTATTGGGAGCCGGCAATGAAACCGGCTACCGCGGGGTCGAACTAATTCGCAGCCGTCAGTACGACAACCTCGCGGCCGTCGTCGAGCCGAGCCAGGTGGTCGCGGTCACCGCGGAAGCACCGAATCTCTACGCGTTCCCGGGCGTTCACGTTGGCGAGTCCCGGCTTAGCCATAAGCATCGCGTTGCCAAAGGTGATTTTGAAAGTGGCCCCGTCAGGGATCTCGATTAGATAGACCTTTTCAGATCGGCGGTCCGCGACCAGGAGCGTGTGCTCTTTCTGATCGACTTCGAGCACCGTTCCGGCGATGGTGAAGTACTTGTTTGCCCGCTGACCCTTGGGGGCCGCGGCCACTATCAAGCCGAGCAGCATAAAGGCTGCAGCGATCGATGCGAGTCTTGCAATGGTTTTCATGATATCTCCTTTCTTCCGCGTTTCGCTCTGTGATAGGGGGCGAGACCTGAAGGCTTTCAGTCTCGCCCCGAGCGGTTGACATCTTCGGAAGACGTGCGCAGTGTACATCCAGCGCGCGGCAGGTTGTAGAGCGCATTCCGCAAACTTTCGGGACGACTCACACACAATGAAACTGTGGAATCCCGCAGTTCGAATTGCCGTTCGCCGTCGTACTGCAATCTTGGAGGTTGGACTTGAACACTCAGCGCGAATTGATCGAGGGGCTGCTTGAGTTTGTCACGCTGGTAGAAAGCGAGCGCAAGCTGCTGGCCGCCGATCTGCACGATCAAACACTGTCGGATTTTCGCGAGCTGAC
>UEXS01000069.1_pt1 | contig 12421 bp, 6 predicted proteins | sample 4301141 | NCBI WGS metagenome assembly UEXS01 (sample SAMEA4773178, study PRJEB27434) | metagenome | biome: 2259; feature: agricultural soil; material: soil | place: USA | collected 2014-09 | depth 0.25 m
AAGCGAGGCACCGGAACCGACGCCGGATCGTAGGGCCTCGAAACATAAAGCGGTTTCAACTCGTCCGCGCAAAAGTCGTCATAGATTTGCTGCACGACACTTTCGGCATCGCCGATCACGACCGAATCGAAGTACGGCTGACAAATCGAGAAGTAAGTACTCGCCATAATTCCGCCGAAAACAGTCTTCGCCCCTCGGCGGCGATAGTAGTGAGAGATTTGCCGGGCGCGATCGAAGTCCGAATGAGCGCAGGAGATAAACAACAGGTCGTAATCCCTGCTCCAATCGGGTTCTACCATGGTGTCGTTTATTACTTCGACGTCGACTGAGGGTGGTAGAAGCGCGGCGATCAGCGGTCCGATCTGGGGTTGAAGGACGCTGCGATTATGAGCGCCCTTGCGGTTGTAGTCCATGTAAGCGAACAGAATACCTACTCGCATAGCGGAACCTTTCACTCGCGAGCCAGTGGCGCGAGCTTATTGAGATACAGTGAGTCTGCCTGTTAATCGGGCAAGCCAATCCGTTGCAGCAAATTCTTGTACCTGGGATCCGAATGAAACCGTTTAAAGGCGTGCTCACAATTGATAAAAGTAAGGAAACCATTGCGCTCATCGTATGCTTTTTCGAGCCATTCGAAAACTTTGTCGGTGTCGTCGAGCGCTGAATAGAGTGCTGCGATGTAATATGCGGGAATGTATCTTTGCTTCTTTATCTCGAGTAATTTTGCGAGCCCCGCACGCGCATCATCTAACTTATCGAGACGCCCGTTGGTGAACGTCAGCACATTGAGAGCCATCGCGCCTCCGCCGAGGGCGATGGATTTCTTTAAGTATTCCTGCGCTTCTTCGTACATCTCCTTACCGCTGAGAGCGTAGCCAATGACCGTGTAGCCTCCATGAAACTGTGGCTCGAGTTCGATCACCCGCCGTCCCTGTTCAATTGCGCGATCATATTGATCGGCGTACGAGAAAATAAAGCCGAGATTCATGTTGAGCGGCAATGACAACGGGTCCATCTCCAACGCGTGTTGGAAAGCCTCGATCGCAGCATCGGGGCGTCCCGTTGAAATCAAAGCGTAGCCATAGGTCTCGTAAGCAAGCGGACTTTGGGGATTCAACTCGATGCCCAACTTGAGTTCTTCTTCCGCCGCTTGCCAGTCCCAATCGTGAAGCGCTTTGATCGAACCCATCGAGACGTGAGCCGCCGCAAGCCCCGGATCGAGCTCGATCGCCTTTGTCGTTGCCGCTCGCCATTGTGGCACGGCCTCACTCGGAGGAAGGAAGCCGAAGAACCACAGCCTTCGATAGGCATCGCCCAGCCCGCTGTAGGCAAGCGCGTACTCCGGCTCGATCGCTATCGCTTGTTCGAAGTATTCGACGGCCTTTCTGCCTCCTTCTTCGGTGTACTTGTTCAAATAGTACCGGCCCAGGAGATATATCTGGTACGCCTCCGGGTTGTCCGTGCGCCGCCTGAGCAGCGAAACCTTTTCCGCGTCGAGCAGTTTTACCTTCAAGACATCGGTTATGGCAAGTGATATTTCATCCTGAATGTCGAATACATCCTTCATCTGCCGGTCGTACCGCTCGGACCATATGTGATAACCATCCCCGACGTTGATGAGCTGCGCGGTTATTCTCAATCGGTCGCCTGCTTTTCGAACGCTTCCCTCGAGCACCGCGCTGACGTTGAGCTTCGATCCGATCGTTCGAATATCGGCATCCTTTCCTTTGAACGAGAATGCCGACGTGCGTGCGACGACGCGCAAGCCATCCAGTTTGGCAAGCGCGTTGATCAATTCTTCGGCGAGCCCTTCGCAGAAGTACTCATTCTCGGCGTCCGCACTCATGTTCTTGAAAGGCAAAACCGCGATCGAAGGAAGAGGTCTTGGCGATTCGCCGGTGATCTGCGCCGCAATACCCGATGGGTAGCTGCGTTCGATCTCAGCCTGCACTTCCAACCGCTGCTTCAATCGCTTCAGATCGGCTAACAGATCCCTCGCCGTTTGATATCGAGCTGATCGCTTTTTTTCCAGCGATTTGAAAACGATTCGTTCGAACTCAACTGGGATTCCCGGCGATAGTTCCGCGAGCGGCGGCGGTTCCTTTGTCATCATTGAGACAATCAGGTCCATCGGCGTCACACCCGCGAACGGCGTCTTGCGCGCGATCATCTCGTACAACACGACACCCAAACTGAAGATGTCGCTGCGGCCGTCAACCTCGAGGCCTCGCGCCTGCTCCGGCGACATGTAAGTGACGGTTCCCATGACCATGCCCGGTTCCGTGTTCAGCCTCGCAAGAGTCGCCGCCTCCGGATCCGATGATGCGTGGTTCTTAGGCTCATTCAACTTCGCCAGTCCGAAGTCGAGCACCTTCACGTAGCCGTCCCCGCGCAACATAATGTTCTCAGGCTTGATGTCTCGATGTGCAATGCCCGCCTGATGTGCCGCCGACAAAGCGCTCGCTACCTGAATGCTGATATCCAACGCGGTGTTCAGATCGATAGCCGTCTCAGCCGCGTATTGGCGGAGAGTCTTGCCGTCGATGTATTCGGTTGCTATGAAATGAACATTATGGCTGTGGCCGACTTCAAACACCGTGAGAATGCCGGGATGATTGAGCCCCGAAGCCGCGCGAGCTTCCTGTTCGAAACGGCGTAGCCGGCTCTCGTCCTTTGTGAATTCGGCTGGCAGCAACTTGAGGGCAACCTTGCGGCCCAGGTGCGTATCCTCGGCCAGATAGATTTCGCCCATCCCGCCGGCGCCGATTTTTTTGATGATCCGATAGTGGGAGATGCTCTGCGATGCCATCCGGTGTTTACGCCTTGAGAGTAACTTGACAGGTCAAATCGCAAGATCCACTTTAGGTCAGGAGTGCTGAGTCAAGGCTTTGCCGACCTGCCTTCAACGACGACATTATACGCGATTTGATGGTTGAGGCCAGTTGCAGTGGCGAAGGCTCGAAATCGGAATGGAAGAAACGGTGCGGCCCCTCCGTCTAATCCGAAAACCGGAAAGGAGATCCCTCTATGATCACTCGAAGAATCTCGATCATCGCGCTAGTCACTTGTTTTGCGCTCGGTCTGTTGACTATGAACACGCAAGCTTCCGACTGGATCGGCGTTTACGCCCGCATCGACAAAGTAGTCTTTGAGCCTAACGAGGCGTCGCCCGAGCGAATTCAGATTTGGGGCGCGTTCGTGCTGGCCACCAAAGAAGACCGGAACAACTATGACCCCGCGGCGCGCGGCTACCTTTATTATGCAATCAAGCCTGGCCAGGAGGACGCGTGCCGGAAGGAATGGGCCGATCTGAAGCGCATCGCGGGCACCGATGCGGTGATCGGCCTGGGCGTCCGCAACCGGCCCAGACGATTGCGAAAGCCCGGCGTCAAGCCAACCGATCCCGATGTGTATCCGGTGGGCTCAGGTCTGGTTAAGATGTCCGATCGAGGCTCGGAGTACGGCCCGATTCGTGAGTTGAGGTCGCTTCCGAGGAAATAACAATGGGCACAATGATTTTGCGACGAACAAGCCATGCATATTGGGATGGCTTGTTGATCGCGCTCGCCTTGGCGCACGGCGGGCTGATTGTGTTAAGCCCGTCGGTCCCTCTGATCGCGATTGGTCTTTGGTGGAACGCGAACACGATTTCGCACAACTTCATTCATCGGCCGTTTTTCAGATCGCGTTTTGCGAACTCTGCGTTTTCGCTTTACCTGACTCTGCTTCTGGGCTTTCCTCAGTCGCTGTGGCGCGCGCGACATCTAGAACATCACGGAGTCCGCGATCGGAGTAAGCTCAAAATCGAGCCTCTTGATTTAGCGGGAGCCGCCGCGCTCTGGGGAACGCTGATCTTGTTGGCACCTGATTTTGTCTTTGCTGTGTACCTGCCAGGCTTCCTTGCGGGACTTGGACTATGCTTTGTGCAAGGTCATTACGAGCACGCGCACGGCACGATCAGCCATTACAGCTCGCTCTACAATCTGCTGCTGTTCAACGATGGATATCACGTCGAGCACCACAGGCGTCCCGGTGTCCATTGGCGCGAGCTGAGATACGAGCGCGTTGCTGAGGCGAGTGAGAGCCGTTGGCCCGCGGTGTTGCGCTGGCTTGAATGCGCAAACTTGTGCGCGCTGGAACGATTGGCGCTCCGTTTCGCCGCGATACGGAGATTCGTTCTTGCGTGTCACGAACGCGCATTGAGAACACTGGCAGTCGAAGCATTGCCGATCTCTAGCGTTGGGATTGTCGGCGGCGGATTGTTTCCGCGAACGGCGATAATCCTCGGCAGGTTGATTCCTCGCGCGCGGCTTTCGATCATCGAAATGAATCCCGCGAACATCGACACCGCCCGAAACTTTCTGGGTGATGTTCATTATGTCCGCGAGCGATTCGAACCGGCGTCGAATTGCGATTACGATTTGCTGGTGATTCCGCTGGCATTCGTGGGAAACCGCGATGCGTTCTATCGAAACCCGCCCGCGAAATTTGTGCTGGTGCATGACTGGATTTGGCGGCGGCGCGGCGAGAGCGCGATAGTTTCCCTGCTTCTGCTAAAGCGGTTGAACATGGTGAAACGATGAGGGCGGTGGCGCTTCTTGGTGTATTCATTGTCGCAAAGCTGCTGATCCTGGCGGGGCGTCCGGTTCAGCTCTCGCCCTGGGCGCCGCTTGCGTACTTCTGGCAAGACTTGCTGGTCGCGCTATCATTCGGCTTGCTTGATCGCGTGGTCAGGAGAACCTGGTTTGGATGGACGCTGTATGGTCTAGCGGCCGCATACGTGACTGTCAACGTGCCTATTACGCGCTTGCTCTCCTCGCCTCTCACGCGATCGATGCTTGAAGCCGCCGGGGCAGCGTTATCGGATTCGATCAGACGGCACATAACGCCGGCGAATCTCGCGCTCATGTCGCTGGTCGTTGGGTCGGCCGTTTTGATCCCCGTGGTCCTTCGTCATCTCGACCTGAAGCCGAGAGGCGCTATGATAGTTAGTGCCCTGACGATTGTCGCGATCGGACCTCTGGCGACATCTCGAATCGAGACGGGCGGACTCGGGCGCAATTCGATTATGACTCTGGCCGTTAGCAATCTGCCTCGCATGTCCGCGCGCGCAACCGCTGACGAAGCAGCGATCGATTGGCGGGCGAGTCCCGTCGATGCGAGCACAACGCTCGAAGATCTCTCGTCATTGGCCGGCCGGGCGGCCGGGCGCAATGTTGTAATGATTGTTCTCGAATCGGCCGGAGCGGAGTATTTGCGGCCGTATGGCGCGAGCCGCGATCCAATGCCCAATCTTTCCGATCTTGCGCGGCAAGCGATTGTCTTCGAGAACGCGTATGCCGTCTATCCCGAAAGCATCAAGGAATTTTTTTCGGTTCTGTGCTCGCGATACCCGGCTATGGGCACCGACAGCGAAAGCTACGCGAACGTGGCGACGCCGACGCTTGCATCCGAGCTTAGCCGCGAAGGATACAGCACCGCGCTTTTTCACTCCGGCCGATTCATGTATCTGGGGATGTATGCCGTGGTCGCCGATCGCGGCTACGACGTGCTCGAAGACGCAGGAGCAATCGGCGGAGATCGGCAGTCAAGTTTCGGCGTAGACGACAACACAACAGTGCGCCGGGCGCTCGAGTGGATCGACTCGCTTCCACGCGATCAGCGATTCTTTCTGACTTATCTTCCGATTGCCGGTCATCATCCATACGACAGCCCGGAGCCGGGCCCGTTCCCGGAACAGACCGAGAGCGATCGCTATCTGAACGCCCTGCACTACGCCGACGCGGCGTTGGGTGCGTTGATCGAAGGCTTGCGCGCGCGGGGACTGGATCAGCGGACGCTCTTTGTAATCTTTGGCGATCACGGACAGGCATTCGGTCAGCACGAGGGGAACTACGGGCACTCGCTTTTTCTGTATGAAGAGAACGTGCGCGTTCCTTACTTGATAGTTGCGCCGGAACTTATCACAGCCGAGAGGCGCGTGAGCCGTCCTATCAGTCTGATCGACACCGCGCCGACTATTCTGAATTTGATCGGCTCGACTTTGCCCTCCGAGTTTCAGGGAAGCACCGCGCTCGCGCCCGATGTAAAGATGCCGCTATTCTCGACCGATTATTCTCTGAGCTTGATGGGCTTAAGGGACGGCTGTTGGAAGTACATCTATGAAATGGACTCGGGCCGGTCAAAGCTCTTCAATCTGTGCGAAGACCCAATGGAGTCAAACGACATGTCTTCGACTAATGGGGATCGCGTCGCGGCTTATCTCGAACGAGTTGTTCGTTGGAGCGCCGCGCAGAAAGCGTCGATGACGGGAAGGCGGTGAGGATGCCGGGAAAGAAATTCACGGTTCCGCGAGTTGCACGACATCCGCGCGCTGGCGAAGCGAAGTCAAGTAACGATCCAACTCGTCGTTGATCTTCTGAACGCGAAGTAACTCGCGAATTCTGTCGTGGACCGTCACGCCCGCGGAGTCGAGCTTCTGCTCCGGAGGAGGCGGCACTTGTCCTTTCGCGCGAATCTCCGGCGCGAAAGTCTCGTCGTAGTAGCGTTGGATTTCCTGTTCGGTCACCAGAACGAAAGAGCGAAATCTGAAATCAACAAATCTGTCGATCACTATTCGTTGGCGTATCAGCTCGTCGATCCTCTGCGGAGTCAATCCTACCGAACCGACCCGCTGCCGAAACTCGGCTTCCGAGCGAAAGCTCTTGATCAAATCCGCGCGCTTCTTATCAACCTCATCCTGGGTTATGTCGGAAGCTGGAATGCGTCCGGCCTCCTGCGAGATCAACCGTTCGTCGATCATAACATCAAGTTTCTGACGCAGAAGATCGGGCCCGACCGGGCCTGCCGGACTCGGCGCCCTCGAATCCATCGCGATGCTCCACAGGAGGTCCGTGCGCGTGACCACTTCGTCGTTTACCAGCGTCAGTATCTGATCGACGATTTCCTGGGCGCGAAGACTGGAGGTCATTACGACGATCAGGAATCCGATTGCAAAAAGACCACGGATCAAACGGATTGGGCGGATTGGCACGGATAATATCCGCGGAAACCAGTCCGATCCGTTTGATCTGTGGTCAATCGTCCTAAGCATAACTAAAACGTCTGTCCTATCGTGAAGTGCTTGTGAGAACTTGAAACGCCGCCAGGCTTGTTCAACACGATGAATCCATAATCGAACCTTATGGGTCCGACCGGAGTCTTCAATCTCAAACCAAAGCCGACGCTCTCGGTGATGTTTCCGGGTTTCATATCGCGGACGCGCGCGAACACATTGCCCGTATCCGAGAACAGAGTCCCTCCGATCGGTCCCCACAGCGGGAATCTGACTTCGTTGTTGATCACCAGCAAGCCGTTTCCGCCCAGCGGACTCGCGACAAGAATCGGATTTCCGTTCGAGTCCAATACCAGATTTCCTCGGACATCGCGCTTGCGCACGGGTTGCTGAGGCCCGGCTTCTTCAAAACCGAATCCGCGGAGATCACGAGCGCCGCCGGCGAAAAACCGCTCGGAAATCGGCAGTGTTTGCTTGCCTCCGAATGGTGATGCGAGTCCCAGTCGCACGGAGAACGAATACACCGTGTCGCGCAAGCGGGGAACTGCATAGAAGCGATCATGTTCGATGAAGAGTTTCACGAACTGCTCGTTACCTCCCAGCGCGGAGGCGGCGAAGAACAAGCTGCCGAGTGTCTGATTGCCCGCGGTCGGATCGAACTTGTTGTCGCGCTTGTCCCGTATAAAGCTCGGCCCGACTCTGCCAAGCCTGATGGGTTGTGCGTTGCGCTGAATCTCCGTTGTAGGCAGGTCAGGGTTCTGATCGAATATGCTGATGCGCTCGAAGTAGTAGCTCATATAAATAATAAAATCGAGCGACAGTCTCTTCTCCAGTTGCAGGTTGATCGTGTAGCGGTCCGTGCCAAACTCCCGTTCACCGAGCCTTCGCGCGAAGATCGATATCAGTGCGGGATAGTTCAGACCAAATGGCCGGGGATTCTGAAACGAAACCTGGCCAAACAACTCGTTCTGCGACGCGCGAATCTGCGCGCTCCCGGTGTAGAGCTTCCCGAAGAGGTTGTAATGAGTGAGCTGCGTAAGACCGCGCACGCCGCCAAGCGAGGTCAATCCGGGAATCGTCTTTGCGCTCGATGTGTTGGTCTGGTAACCCAATCCGTAAACTATGTCGCGCCGTTTGGCTTCGAGCACGTTCACCGTAACGTCTCGCTCTTCGATCCCGTTTACGTTTTGCCCGACCGCGTCTGAGTTAATTGTCACAGAGTTGAACGCGTTGGTCTCGTACATCTGCCGTTCAGTTTCCTGAAGCAAATCGTTTCGCAAATAGTCGCCCGTCTTGAACAAATAAAAGTCGCGTTCGAGCCTTCCGGTGTTGGTCACCGCCGCGCCGCGCGTAGTCACATTGTGAATCCGAACCCGGTTCGCCTCGGCGATGTTGAACATCAAACGAACCCGGTCTTGTCCGTCGATACTTCCAAGGTCGACCACGTCGTAGACGACTTCGGCTCCGGCAAATCCCCGTGTGTTGTAAGCGGCGAGTAATTGATCTGAATCATTTCTTACTACGGTTTCAACAAGCGGGTCGCCCGGCTTCAATTGCAAGCGGCTTGCAAGCTCGCCGGTCGTCATCACCTGGTTGCCGCGGATGCCGACTTCTTCCACGTGGCTGCGCGGTCCCTGCTCGACGTCAAACGTTATGATCAGGCTGTCGCCTTTGACGGAGACGCCTCGCCTCACGTCGACGTGCGCCTTGCGATATCCCAACGCGCGCAGCCGCTTCGAGACCAGGTTTGCGTCCTGCCGGAGCAAATCGTCGCTGGTGATGCCTCGACTGCCGAAGAAGGGAATCGACGTTGACAGCTTCGACTTCATTTGGTCTTCGAGAGTCTTGTGAGGTATGGCGTCAACGCCTTCAATCTCGATGTCGCTGAGTTTGTAACGCCTCCCGGGTTCGACCACGTACTTCAGGCTGACATCGGCGCGGGTCAGGTCGGGCGTATCCGGCCGTGTTACCGCGGCGAAAAAATATCCCTTGCGCTGAGCGTAATCGAGCAGGCGCCGGCGGCCTTCTTCAAGAGTGAATTCATCGATGCCGCCCTGGGAGTAAAAGGGCAAGGTTTTTTCCTTGTCCTTTTGATTAATGTCGAGTCCCGCGACTTGAACATCGACGCGCGGCCCCGAGTCCACGTGAATGGTGACCGCTACCCGATTGGTGCTCGCATCGGGTGTGATGTCGGTAGTTACTTTTGCCGCCAGATAGTTCTGTTTCAGGTACGCGGTCTTGATGTGATCCACCGCGTCCTGCACGAGAGCCGAGTTGAACGGCTGTCCCTCGACGATCACTGGCTTGACCTTCGATAGATCGACCGTCGCTCCGCTTACGTCCAAAGCGTATTTCGAGACGCGAGCCTCTTCTCCCGGTGTGATGTTGTAAACAACAAGCGCTCGCGTGCTCGTTGGATCGAGCCGCACGTCGTACGCGATTTTGGCCTGATAGTAACCTCGCGCCGAATAGAACGCGTTGAGCTCACCGAGACCCCGTGTAATATTGCCAACCGAGAGGCGCTCGCCCGGATCAAGCTGGTTGAGCCGCGCCCGGAGTTCCGCCGCGGGGAAAACCGGAGTGCCTTCGAAGATCACATTTTCGATGCGCGCCTGGGGCTTCACGATGAATCGAAGCGCCACGCCGCTTGCACCGTCGGCTGTTCCCTCGACGCGGGCGCTCGAGACGACACCCGAGCGATACAGTCTCACCAGCGAATCGTGGATTCGCACCGGCGAATAATCCTGTCCCAAAGTTACTTCGATAAGCGAGCGCATCTCGCCGACGTTCGCGTTTGGAGCGCCCTCTATCACGACGTCGACCCTCGTGACTCGGCGTCCGAGAAAATCCCCAACCTCACTCGCGCGAACAGACGGCAACAGGCAGAACGCAAAAAGCAAAGAGGCGAGCGCCAGGCTCGGCGCACGCCGCGATCCCGTCTTTAATGACACGCTTGTGCTCAAAACCTCTTCCTCAATCGCACATCAAACCCCAACTCACCTCGTTCATTGCGGAACCCGACCACCGAGAATCGATTGGTCAATCGATATTCGACCAGCACAACGCGATCGATGCCGGAGACGCCTGAAGTGAGATTCTGTGAATAAGTCACGGTGAGATCTTTTGTGATTCGCTGTCCGATGGTGATCCTCGCGGTCGGGTCGTTGCCTCGCCCGACAAGTAGAGGATCGATCGAGAAACGACTCAATCCGAATAGTCTCTGCGTGCCGCGTTCCAGTTGTTCAGATAATGAAGCGGACAGAATTGATTGTGCTAAGCCCAAACCGGTTTGCGCGACCGAAGCGTCGGTCGAGCGATCCGTAGATATGCTCCCGGTAAGTATCAACGAGACTATGTCCGGCTCAGGCAACTCGGGTTCTGATCGGACGTTTGTCTGGAGCTTTGAGATTGCGCCGTTGAAGGTGATCGAGATGTGATACCCGCGAATGTCGGCTTCTGATTGGAAGTCAATGTAAGGCTCGGCGCCGCGGCGTCCGGGTATCGTGATCATTCCACGCGTCAATTCATATTGCCCGTTTCGGAAGTTCAGCGTTCCTCGCGAAAGTAAAACGCGACCCGAAACCTGGGGCTCGTCAAGCGAGCCGCGCAGATTCAAGTAAGCGCTGCCAACGGCGTCGGCGAGATTGTTCTTGATGATCAGAGTGTTGTCCGCGGTGACGTGAAGATCGAGCACGGTCGGCAAGCCCGACGGTCCGCCCGGTCCGCCGGGACCCGCTTCGAGAAAGTCCGATTGAAACGGGCCGCCCGTGGTTATCAGTTCTTCAAGCGTGATGTCTTTTGTGTACGAAGCGCGGCGCACCTGTGCGTTGCCGCTGAGCACCTGGAGCTTGCGTGTGCCCTCGAGCGTCACCTGGGCGTCGACAACCGTGAGCGTGTCCTTCGGATACTCGGCGCCGATTTGATCGGCCGTAGCTTCGAGTCTCCACTGCACAGGCGCGAGTCCCGACAGCGCCGCGCCGCCCTGAATCGATATGGTCCCGCCGCCCGGCGTCGCCGCAACGAAGTTCTCGATCACCGCCTGATTCGAGGTGAAGCGAATCTGTCCGTTGCCTCGTGCAATCGACAGCGGGAAATCCACGATGCGCAACCCGATGTCGCGCAGGTTCGCAACGCCGAGCAACTGCGGCGAGTCGAGCTTGCCTACGATTGAGGCCTGCACTTCCGCGATTCCGGTCGTGAATATCGTCGGTGTGAATGATGACAATAAACGCAGATCGATTTGCCCGTTGACCGCAAGACTGGAGCGGGCCGCGTCGCGCGATAGAGTGCCTTCGAGCGTGACGCTTGTGCCCTCGCCGGTGAACACCACGCGATCGAGCCTGATCTCGCGCGGAGTCGCCGTCAGGACAATGTTGCCTTGGTTGACTACCTTGTAGGTCTTTTGTTCGGAGATGGCGCCGCCGAATTCAAGCTTGGTCAGTGTCGCAACCGCCTGAACTTTGTCTGTATCAAGGAGCGGCCCGGCAAGCTTTATCGTTCCCGTTGCCGTGCCGCTGATTCCCGAAAGCTCCGGTGCGATCAATCCCAGATAAGGTCCGATCTCGGTGTCGGTGAACTCGATCGAAGCATTGATGGGATAATGCTCGCGATCGCGAAGGTCAATGGTTGCGACGAGCGTCCGGTCTTGATCCAATAATCTGCCCGATGCTTCGACCTTGAGGATTCCGCCTTCGGTGAACGCAACCAGCTTCGCGTCGCCGAAGTCGCGTCCTTCAATCGCGACATTGTGACCCTGAATAGTTGCGTTGACGCGCACACCGGACCAGTCTTCGGCCTTGCCCCATTGGCCTTGCCCCACAACCGTGAGGTCAGCTTTGCCGGTAATGTGCACGGTGTCGGCCGCGTCAGACAGTTGCGCGAGATCGACGTTCTTGCCCTCGGCGTTGACCGAGTATTCGTAGGTGTCGAGGTTGTAGCTGCCCTGCCCGGAGATATCGCTATCGCCGACGCGCATTCGCAGGTTCTGGACGTTAATCACGCTATTTGCCAGCGTGATGTCACCGGTGAATTCGGGAACTGATATTCGTTTAGGTTCCTGTCCTTCTTCCGTGGAGGGTTGATTGAACTCCGCCGCCGCCAGGGTTAGCTTCGCGGTTCCCTCGACAGTGCGAGGCCCGGGCAAGCCCTTCAAATCGAGTGTGCCATTGATCACACCACGGCTGACGTAGTCTTTGAGTCCCGGCGATATCGTCGCGAGAATCGCCGCAAGATCAAAGTTCTGCACGTTAGCTTTGAGCGCGACATTGTCTTTGATCGGAAGACCCGCATCGACGCTGAAGTCCGCTCGAGATCCGTCGGGCCGCACGAGCGAGGCGTTATCAACCCGGAGTCTCGACGGACTGTAGG
>UEXS01000722.1_pt1 | contig 12351 bp, 10 predicted proteins | sample 4301141 | NCBI WGS metagenome assembly UEXS01 (sample SAMEA4773178, study PRJEB27434) | metagenome | biome: 2259; feature: agricultural soil; material: soil | place: USA | collected 2014-09 | depth 0.25 m
TTCGATTGCTTCGCGCATTCGCCGCAGCGGATTGTTTTCAGAGGTGATGTTCTTGCGCGCGATCGGCAGAATGTTAAACAGGGTCTTTGTTACCACGGACACAAACGCGTTTCGTTCGAAGTAGTCGGCGGCGGCAACCGGACGAATCCTCCGAAGCTGATTCAGCGGAAACAAGCTCAGCAGCGACATCGTGTCGAGATGGCTCGAATGATTGGCGACGAGAATAAACTGCGCGGCGCTCGGAAGGTGTTCGCGCCCTCTCACACGCAGCCCGATGAACAGCGCCATAAAGGGCCTTATCGCGAGCGCGAAGAAAATCATTTGGATAACGTTGCGAAGCGTCACTTCGCTCCTCGATCGCGCTACCTCATGTAGAAGTAGCGAACATAGTGAAAGAAAATCGGCGCGGCGTAACACAGCGAATCGACTCGATCCAGCATGCCTCCGTGGCCGGGAATCACGGTGCCGAAGTCCTTCACTCCGAAATCGCGTTTGACCGCGCTCATAACCGCGCCGCCACAAAATCCCGCAACCGTGATGAAGAACGAAACCATTAGTGTCTCGCCGATTGAAAACGGAGTCAGGAATCGAATCGCAAGACTCAACAGCATCGCGCTTGCGATTCCACCGATGAATCCCTCCCAGGTTTTATTCGGGCTTATCGTCGGCAGAATCTTGTGGCGGCCCAGGGTCTTGCCCCAGATGTACTGCAGGACGTCGCTCATCTCAACGACGAACACGAGGAAGAGAATGAATGTGCGCCCGTTTGCTGTCGTGTCTCCGATTGTGGGAAATGTGAGCAGGTAACCCATGTGACTCAGACCGAAAACAAACAGCATCAGCCCGAGTTGAATCTGAGAGGCGGATGCTACAAACCCCGCGGTCTCTTTCGACAGCACCATTCGCACCGGCAAAGCCAACATCATATAAACGGGAATGAAGATTATGAACATTCCATACCAGCCGATGCCGATCCAGTAATACTGAATAGGAATGGCGAGGAACGTGAACACCAACGCGTGATGATCGGCGGGACGAGTCTTGAGCAGCGTGATGTATTCCTTCATCGCCCAAAAACTAAGCAATCCGAAGAAGACCAGTGATATCCGATTGCTCACCAGGATGGCGGCGAGGAACACCGCCGCCATCACCCACCACGCTCGCACTCGCGCCGAGAGTTCGGAGAAATCCTTCCTGGGTCGCGCGCGCTGCAAACCCGCAACGAATACCGTTGCAACGATCAGCACGGCGAGAATCAGCAAACCCATTTGCGCGGTCGCCGAAAGAGCTTTGATTGTTGTCAGCATACTCAGCCGGTCTTCAGTTCATTGAGGGCCTTCTTCACCCGGTTCAAACACGTGATAGCCTCCAGCACCGCTCCTGCTACGAACACCCACGGCCAAAATTTCATTACAGCCGGAAAAAAGAATGTCGCGAGACCTAACGCGCCGATGACGAATGCGCGATCGCTTTTGCCCATCGGCCCTTCGTAGTGGCGGCTTGCTCCAAGGGCGCGGCCCAACACGCCGCTGAACTCGGTCAGCACCGCTCCGATCGAGAAAGCTACCGCGGGCCAAAGAGCCGGCTCGTACACAAGCGCGAGAGGCAGATACAATCCCAGGTCGGAAACAGCGTCGCCCAGCTCATTGAGCACTGCTCCGACATTTGTCGACATCTCAAGCTCGCGCGCCATCATTCCATCAATAGCATTAAGCGCCATTCGCAAGAACAACCAGGCGGGCAACAGGAGTAACAGCCCTGGAAACTCGGAGGCTCGCGATGCCGCCGCTCCGACTACGATCGATCCGACGATCGCGATGAGCGTGATCTTATTCGGCGAGAACCCGGCGCGCGCGAGAAGGCGCATACTCGGTCTCAGTAAATTCTGGAATTTTGGTTTTAGGTCGTAAACAGATGCCATAAAATGCAGCCTGAGCATAGCGTCGTCCTGCGGTGTTTTGTCGACGCGCCATCGCTGGCCGAGAGATCGTCACACGACGCATCATCAATGACAAGTCTTAAATGAGAAGACGGCGCATGACGCTTTGCCTTTTTCCTGACGGCTTCTATAATCTCACTTCCGCACGGCGAGCGACGGCTCAAATTGACATGCCGTCAGTAATCAAACTGGCCCGAGCGGCGAAGATCAAAGGGGGCTCAATGCTGGTTCCAAAGGTTCAACTAATACCATCGGCCGAGCAGGTCACCGATCTGCTAAGAGAGACCGGGGCTTTGCGGGAAGGTCACTTTGAGTTTCCCAACGGCCAGCACTCCACACACTACTTCCAGATGCCGCTGGCCATGCGCTATCACGGAAACGCGCGAGTCCTGAACGTCGCACTGTCGAGGCTGTTTCGCCGAGAGCCTGAAGTGCTGGCTGCGCTACCAGCCTGCGCGATTGTCGCACCGGCCGCGGGCGGCATACCGGTGGCCTTCGGAGTTCGCGAAGCGTTGAATGCCGATCAAATTTTCTGGGCCGAGAAGGAAGACGGGCGTTATTACTTTCGCCAGTATCTGGATGCCGAGGGAATCAGGTGCATTCTCGTCGACGATATCGTGCGATCGGGCAAAGTAATCAGTTGCATGGTCGATCTGATTCGAGATGCGGGCGCCGAAGTCGTCGCGATTGGTTCGCTGGTGCACTTCAAAGACGCGCACGTTGACACGGGAGACATACCTTACTATGCGCTCCTCGAGGTTGACACTCATTTCTATGAACCTGCGGCGTGCCCGTTGTGCAAGACCGGCGAGCCGCTCCACTCGGTTTGGGCATAACGAAGGCAAGGAGAAAAAATGCAAACACTTCTGACATACAACCGGATTGGCCGATCATTTATTCTTATGCTTGGTGCTTTGATGTTGATGAGCATTTCGTCGGTCGCTTACGGCCAAAGACCCGCACCCAAACCGGCGCCGAAACCCGATCTCAAACTGTCGGACGGCAACGACCGGAAACCCACCGATTCTCAGGACGCGCCTTCCACGGACAAGTGGGCGACCGTCTACGGACAGAAGATACATTACATAGACGCGGGTAGCGGTCCGGTTGTGATATTGGTGCACGGGCTCGGCGGCGACGTTTCGAATTGGGCGCCGACTATTGGGCCGCTCTCGCAGAAGTACCGGGTGATCGCGCTGGATCAGATCGGCTTTGGAAAATCAGACAAGCCGCTGATCAACTATCGCGTGGGCACGCTCGTCGATTTTCTCGACGGATTCTACAAGCAGCTTGGAATCACTCGCGCGTCGCTGGTTGGCAACTCGCTTGGGGGCTGGACTGCCGCGGCGTACGCGCTTGCGCATCCGGATAAGGTTGATCGGCTGGTGCTGGTCGATGCGGCGGGCTTCGCCATCACCGGAGACCTGGACCCACGTGTAGTCAACGGGCTTAACCCTTCAACTCGAGACGCGATCAAGCAGGTGATGGGTCTCGTGTTTTACAACAAGGAGTTGTTCGCGAGCGACGCAGCCGTCGATGCCTTTTTCGCAAGAAAAATGAGCGCGGGCGACGGCTACACGATTCAGAGATTCATCGACTCGATCGTGCGCGGAGAAGACACGCTCGACAATAAGCTCTCGGCGATCAAGAAGCCGACCTTGGTTGTGTGGGGCAGGGAAGACGGCCTCACGCCGCTCGCTCTCGGCGAGCGTTTCAAGAAAGAGATCTCCGGTTCGGAGTTATTGGTGATCGAGAAGTGCGGCCACGTTCCGCAACTTGAGAAGGCAGCGGAGTTCAATGCAGGGTTGATGAAGTTCCTGGTGGGCAGCGCCAGTGTCGCAAACAAATAGAAGCGTCGACAAGGACAGCGGACGGAAGGGCCAGTCGCCGGGCTGATTGCTTACCGTCCGCTTCTCTCCCTCCCTGGCAAACTCTCCCCGCCGGGCTTGCAACCTCACCACAAAATGGTAATGATGATGCCGCTGGATTCGGGAAGCTTTCATTCCAAGTTTATAGAAGTATCGTCGTGCCCAGGTTGATCAGAGAGTAAAGCCGGGGAAAGAACTAGTTGAGATTGAAATGAACTCGGTTGGAGCTTCCGTGTCCTGGCAACGCCTCGCCGACCCGGCTCTCTGGTTGAAAGACTTTCTGAACAGAGCGACGGCCTCGTTTGCTCGTGAGGTAAACAACTTCCAGTGAAGTGGACAGAACCGCCAAACAAGGATGAGTTTGACGCGTTGCTTGCGTGGCTCGACCCGGACCGCGACCGCGCCGGGGCGATTCTATACGAAGAGATTCGCGTCAAACTAATAATGATCATGGTGCGGCGTCAGTGCTGCGCTGGTGATGAGTTGGCGGACGAAACAATTAACCGAGTCAGCCACAAGGTCAAAGACATTGCCCCTGGCTATGTAGGCAATCCCGCACTCTACTTCTACGGGGTGTTGAAGAAGGTTTACCAGGAGTGGTTGAAGTGGTTGAAGGATCAAAAGCTGAGGCTGGACCGCATGCCGCCCCGGCAGCCGGAACCAAGCGAAGACGTAGAGTGCGTTCATGGCTACCTGGAGCGGTGCAGACAGGAACTTGATCCTGAAGACCGCGAGTTGATTCTGACGTACTATGAGCACGACAAAGGGGCGAAGATAGCACACAGGAAAAAAATGGCCGATGGGTTGGGAATCACGCTGAACGGCTTGAGAATGCGCATCCATCGGATCAACCGGGATTTGAAAAAATGTATTGATGAATGCCTTAACAATGCCGAGGGAATGAAGCGGGTGATGTTTTAGCCGGATAAGCCATAAGGTTATGGATGGCCGGCGAGTAAGGAAGCAGCAAATGGCGCATGAGAATTCAGAGGACGGCCTGATCAGACGATATCTGCTTGGCCAGCTTGAGGAAGACGAGTTGGGGCAGCTCGAAGAGAAGATGATGGCTGACAACGAACTCTTCAACATGGTGCTTTTGGGAGAGGACGAGATGGTTGAGGAGTACGTACAGCGCGAGTTGTCCGAGAGTGACCGTGCGCGATTTGAAGCATCGTTCTTATCTACGCCACAGGGCCGAGAAAAAGTTGCTTACGCCAAGGCGCTGAGAAAACACGTTTCGAAGCCGGCGCCCGATGGAACAGACACAGAAGAGGGGCCAGTCCAGCTAATGTCGGCACTCGCAGCCTGGTGGAAGCAACTGACTTTCTCGCCGTCGTTGAGACTTGCCGCTAGCTTGGTGATCGTACTCGGTTTCGGACTTGGAATCTGGCGCGTGTACTTCTATCAATCCGACGTGAGCAAAGGGATAGCCGCGCTCGCCTACGCCTACCGTGAGCAGCGTCCCGTCGAAGCGCGAATATCAGGCTTCAACTACGCGCCTGCAGCCAGAACGCGTGGCGATGAGGCGAAGGTTGACCGTGTCGCACTCAATCGAGCAGAGAGGATTCTGTTGGATGAAGTATCTGAGCATCCGAGCTCCGCATCGCACCACGCTCTGGGGCGGCTGTATCTGGCTGAGCAAGAGTTCGATGATGCGATCATCCAATTTGAAGAGGCGTTGAAGACAGATCCAAACAATGCGCAGCTTCACAGCGACTACGGCGCAGCGCTCTTGGAGAAGGGCCGAGCGGATATAGCTCGGTCGGGCCTCGCGATCGAAGATCTCGGACGAGCACTCGAGCACCTTGATCGCGCTGTTGAATTGGACGCCTCGCTTCTCGAAGCCCTGTTCAATCGCGCACTGGTTTTAGAAAGCTTGAACTTGACCGCACGCGCGGAAGAGGCATGGAAAGCCTATCTTGAAAAAGACTCACGGTCCAAATGGGCTGATGAAGGCCGAGAGCATCTAAGACAAATTGAGCAACGAATCACGACGAGAATGCCGCAAAGCGAGGATAAAATCTTCCGGGAATTTATAAGCGGATATGAAGTAAGAGATGATTCAAGAGCTTGGGATGCCTTGAGAAGCAGCCGCAACTCGCGAGGAAGCTCGATCCAAAACAAGCTCATTGAGGAACTGGTCCTATCCGCCGCGAATAGTGCTCAGGCGAATGATCGGACTGGCCTTCAAGCTCTCAGATATGTCGCGCATCTTGAGAACACACTGGCTGGAGACTCTTACACGTCAGATACTGTGGCGTTTTATGAGAGAGTGGATCCTAGGCATAGGCCTGCGCTTGCGACTGGGCGCTCGCTAATGAGAACAGCTTTTGAACACTTTGTTCGATCCGATTGCGCGGAAGCGATTAAGTTGTACTCGGAAGCAGAGCGAATATTCGAACAGACTGGCAATGACAGTGAACTTATCTTTACTCGATACAGACTCGCGCACTGCTACATCAGGCAAGCGGAAAGAGAGAGAGCCCGGCATGTTTTCGAGGGCTTGTACCCGATCTGTAAAAGTAAGAGGTACAGGTGGCTGCTGGCGCAATGTGAGTATCAACTGGCAGACATAAAAATGGGCCTTACGGAGTACTCCGAGGCGATCGATCATAGCAAGCGTGCGCAGCAATTATTCGAGACGTATGACACATACGGTGCTATCGCCGTGCTTGTCCAGCTAGCCGATGAGCATCGGCGTTTGAACGATGTCAGCCGATCGCTGGGCTATGTGCAGCGCGGGTTGCGTCTGGCAGCGGAGAGTCTGCCTGACCTTGTTCCAGTATGGGGTTGTTGTACAGTTGCTGCGTTCGATCTGAATCTCATGGGTTATAACCGTGCTGCCCTCGAATTTCAGACAGAAGCATTAGAGCTCGCTCTTGCGATGGATCGTCCACTGTTGATTTCTCGGTCATATGAATACGCTGGCCTCACTAATGGCAAGTTGAGTCGACACGACAAAGCATTGGAGTGTTTTCAGCGAGCGTTTGATGTTGGGAACCTTCTGTCTGGTGAGTCAGCAGGGGTTGAGATCATGGCGCACTCGTCTTTGTTGCTTGGAGATACTCACCAAGAAGCAGGAGACCCAACTCAGGCGTTGAGTGCGTACAGTCAAAGTATTGATCTCTACAAGAAGCTAGGGTTTGCGTTTTATAATTACGACAATCACAAAGGACGACTTCGTTGCTATTTGGCACTGGGCGATGATGCCAGCGCTGAAAAAGAGATTGAACTCGTAACGCGTCTTCTTGAGGAGCACCGCTCAAAGATGACCGCTGAACAATATAGAAACACCTTCTTCGACATCGAGCAACGAATCGTAGACGCCATCATAGACTTCAAATACAGCCGTGGGCACAACGAAGAGGCATACGAATACTCGGAGCTGTGCAGGGCGCGCTCTCTGCTGGCGCTCATGAAGAGCGAGAATGGCGCAGCTTCGATTGCCTCGGCGCCTTTGAAGCTTGCCGAGATCCAAGACCAGATGCCCGGCGAGGTTCAACTTCTTCAATACTCAGTTCTGAACGATAAGGTGATCGCGTGGCTTGTCACGAAACAGGAGATTAAGAGTGCCGTCAACAATATTGATTTTGGAGAGCTGAAGGAGAAGGCTCTTAGGTACCTAGGCGCACTCAAAAGAGGCTCGGAGCAACAGACTGATGAAGCGACTGATCTGGCTGCACGTCTCTATGAAATCCTGGTTGGTTCCATAGCGCCTTCGCTCGACAAGACAAAGGAATTGGTAATCGTGCCAGACAAGGTGTTGAGCTATCTTCCATTTCATGCGCTTACGAATTCAAACAAATGCTTGCTGGAAGATTATTGTATTTCATACGCTCCTAGCTCAACGGCTTTTGTCATCAACTCGGTTATTGCGAAGCACAAGAGCATTCCCATTGAGGAAAAGCTACTTAGTGTGGGTGGTCCTCGATTGGATCGCTCTTTGGCTCAGAAATTCCGCGATTTGCCATCGGCGCGCAAGGAAGCGAAAGAAGTTGCCAGATACTATAAAGATCCGTGGGTCCTGGTTGGCGAGAATGCTCGCCGGTCCCGCGTCCAGAGCTTGATGGAGAAGTCAGACGTGGTCCTTCTTGCGACCCATTATGACAGCAGTCCCCGCTCCTCGAATGACTCGCGGCTCTTGTTGGCAGCGGAGCCGAAGCAAAGCGCGCAGGCCGACGCGGCGGATGGCGTGCTGACGTGCGGTGATGTGCTCAAGCTAGACCTGAGTAGACTGCGATTGGTCGTACTGTCCGCGTGCAATACTGGAATAGAGCAAGTCTTCGCAGGCGAAGGCGCAATTAGCATGGCGCGTCCGTTCATTGCCAAAGGTGTCCCGCTAGTGGTCGCAAGTCTCTGGGCCGTCAATTCGGAAGCGACGGCCGATTTGATGATCAGGTTTCACCGCTATAGGAAACTGGAACACCTTTCAACATCAAGTGCGCTCAGGCAAGCGCAGCTGGATGCAGTACACGGCCAGGACGGACGTTATCGACTGCCATACTACTGGGCAGGCTTCGTAACAATTGGAGGATATAAAGAGTTTTAGTTCGTGGTGATGTTTTTGGAGTTGTCTTCATAACAGAATGAAGGTGGCTGGTTTGCTGAACAGCTTGCAAGGTTTCTGAGTTCTTAGGAGCGGCTTCAAAACTGTTCTTAAACGAAAGGAGAGCAAATGCCAACGAGGAGAACCTTTATCAAACAAAGCTTAGTCGCGGCAGGCGCTGGGGCCTTTCATCCTAAAGCAGCGCAAATAATGGCTGCCACGGATTGCAACGGGACAGTAGTGCTTGCACAGCCACAAGTTCGAGTGCTGTTTTCCGGGCTCCTGGCTTATCGATTCCGACCGGGTCCTATCGCCGGGAGCTTCCAATATTGCGATATCGATCCATTAAAACTGTTACCCACTGACGAACCTCACCTCTTCAGCGTTATAGTGACGGAAAGGGAGGGGGATAATACGCCATACATGCTCTGGAGGTACTTTGGTGATCCCGCAGTCAAGCGTCTCGACCGTCTCACTCTTACCGTTGACAAGCCTATGACGAGTGGTGTCATCAAGTACTTACACAATCCGTTCAATCGAAGTCTCAACACGAATGACTGCTCGGATTGGCGATGGCTGCTAAGTCTTGAAGAGCTTTTTCCGGCGACACCTAGACCTTATCTTCGAGACAATGCTTTTTGGAACGGGATGCAAGTAACGAACGGCATTTTCTACACTGCTATCAAAACGGATAGAGATCGAGCGATGCTAAGCCACGAGTGCGGCGTGCGGTCTAGCCCTATTTATAGTGTCGCGAGCGTCTTGGCAGCGAACATTTATCTCAACGACGACGCGACCGCAACGTTGCGCGGACCAGATGGTGATATCCCGATGAGGAATCGGCCTAACGTGGCATACGAAGTCTACTTTGATTACAACCCTAGAAGACTCCTAGTACCGAGCATCGGGGTTAGAACGAGAACTCACTTTCATAAGTACTATGCCGCTCTCGAGCCGACGCAAAGCGAATGCGATATTTATTATACGTTGCAAAGCGTCAGGAAAAAGGGTACACCGGACGTTCCCTGCATGGGACTCGAGGGTTAATCACAAGCAATGAATGATATGCTTCGAACTGCCCGTGGCAATTCGCTGGCAAACGTCTTCTGAAGCCACTTCAGATGCGGGGTTGACACGTAAAGCAATTGGAAACGAGGAGCCATTATGTCTACAAGCAGGAGAAGTTTCATCAAACAAAGCGTTAGCGCCGTTAGTGCTGGTTTGTTGGTTCCTGACATCGGCGCGGCTATGGACAATCCAGACTGCAAGCCGCCGTCGTCCTCGGACCTAAAACCAAATCCGGATATCCATGTTCAGTTTTCTGGACTGTTTGTTTACCAATTCAGAAATCGCATTTGCGACGTTTTTCCATTGAAAAAGATCAGCGGTCACAAATACAAGGTGGAGGTGTTCCATCGGAAGGGACGCGATTCCTACCCGCTGTGGCAGTTCTCTGGTGAGCCCAAAAATCATCTGGTTCTCAGCGTTACTGGGGCGCAACAAGGCGTTAAAAAGTACGCCGGAACTCATAACGCAGATGAACCCATCGATAGGCGCAGTCGAGACAATGATTGCAAGGATTGGCGGTGGACCTTGAGTATTTGGGAGTTTCTTGGTCTGGACGAACGAATGCCAGAGTTTGATCTTTGGCCTGGTGTGAGAATAACCAATGGCCTTTTCTATACCGCGGTCAAAACAGGCAGAGATCTAATACGTGTAGCACGAAAGTCTAGCACCGCCGAAGAGGACCTTTATAGCATCGGCAGTTCCGGAGCAGTCAACATCTATTTTGATAGTCAGATTACGGGTGCGACTCTTCAGTTAGGGTCCTCGGAACGGCCGGTCCCAATGCCGAAGGACGAGGGTGTCACTTACGAAATAAACTTTAGCTACGAACCGCAAAACTCTATGGGCGCGACAAGAGGCGGTACAAAGAGTCACTTCTACAAATACTATGAAAAGATGAAGGCTAATAAGCCGAGAACTATCTACGATATCTGGTATTACGATTTGAGATCTGTCACGGAGACGGGCACTCCCGACGTCCCCTGCATGGGGCTTGAAGGCTGAATGCTCATATTGAGAAGCCAGCAGGTGTGCGGGTGCCTGCCTGGACACAACTTTCCTGAAAAGTCATGCGAGCTCAACCAGATTGCATTCACGGCTACCCTGACGTTTCAATCCTTCCGCTAGCATCCTCCACTCATTCGCCTTTAAAGATCGAAGCCTATGTTTGTCAAAACCTTCCGTGATGTTCTCTACGCGTTCCTCACAACTGATTGAAGAGCAGTTGCACCAGTCCGAACGCAATGGCTTGGACGGACCTGGCGGAGGTCATCGTCCGAGTCTTGTGGGCTCGTGAACAGACTCAAGGTCGCGAATGAGATTCAGACTTAAGGAGGAAGAAATGAAGATAAGAATTCTTGTAACGGTGATATTTCTAGTCTCGGCACATGCTATTGTGTTAGCCCAAGCGAACGGGACTGCGGCAAACGATCGAGACCTCAACCACGTGACTACCTTCGGTGTCAGTTTACAACTGCCTAAGAGAAAGCGTGGCGCCAGGATTCGCCGCTTGATGCCGCCAAGCAGGCCGTCCGGACGAAGGTCGGTACTGTAGACTTCAAAGAAAAACTCGGGGCCGATCGAGTTGCCACACTGATGCAATCGCTGGAGTCGGTAACCTCCAGGAGCGAGTTGCAGACCGCGCTTGAAAAGGCGACACCGAACGAAAGCTTGAAGTCGGCAAGAGAAGAGCTGTCGCGGGCAGCGATTAGTGCCGCCAACGATATAGCAGAGTATCGAATAACTCCACCAAAGGACGTTGCCTGTTCGCAGTCGATCCTCAGTTACAACGAAACCAAGGACGCCTTCGGAACGCGCGTAGCTGGAACATACGTTGCGGTCCAAGTGGTGGTCCGCAATCTGGACCCAGATCATGAATTCGTTCTTCACGATGTCCAGGTTGCGCTGCCCATACGTGACGAGACCAGCCACTTCCGTGCGGGACGGGAAAGTCGATTGCGTGCGGCGTCGCGATCAAGGGTCAGACAGTCGAGCCGCGCGCTACGTCACATTGCAGGTAGGATGGACCCCGCTTTTGGCATCAGCACGGCTCGCTTTATCTCGAAGACCTTTTGATCGAACTTGCCTTCGAACAGGTCGATCCCTCGGCGAATCAAACTAATTGGGGTTTCGTTCTTGACACCCACCAGTTTGAATCGAACGATGCCGGTTTGGTCGTCTCGAACTCGCTTCTCGATCACTCGCGAAGCTGCATACAACGTGTCGCCCGCAAGCACCGGATTCGGATGACCGCCTTTGTCGTATCCAACTTCCCACAACGCATTAGCAGTCGTGTCGCGGCTCGCAAGCGATGCCACCCACGCGAATACCAGCCCGCCCTCGACTACGCGCGTCTTCATGAAGCTGTGTTCGCGAGAGTACACTTCATCGAAATGCAGCGGATGACTGTTGCGAGTGAGAATCGTCAATTGCATGTGTTCGCTCTCGCCGACCGTGTGCCCGTTGCTGTGGAGGATCACGTCACCAACTTCGAAGTCTTCGAATAGGCCTCGCGGGCGGCCAGGCCAAATCGGAGTCTTAATCTCCGAGCGTAGCTCGACCGGAATCGCAACCGAATCGTTTGACGGCGAAGGGTTTCGGGGAGCGTCCGATGCGGATGGCGTTGGGTGTGCGCGGCCTTCGAGCTTGCCTGTGGGAATCAACGCCTTGCGCTCGAAGGTCACAACGACGATGCCGTCTTGATTGACTCCAGTTGTTCGAAGATGCACCACGCCGCGATCGGGCTTCGATTCAGAGACTCGCACGCCGAGAATCTCTGAATAGACCGAAAGCGTATCACCCGAGTAAGCCGCGTTCGGAAATTTCAAATCGATGTAAGCCAGATGCGCGATCGCCTGCTCGGAAACGTCGTGAACCGTGAAGCTCAGCGCGAGGTTCAGCATCACGAGCGGATGAACTACGCGATCGCGAAA